>FTBS01000178.1_pt1 | contig 63542 bp, 52 predicted proteins | sample 1639441 | NCBI WGS metagenome assembly FTBS01 (sample SAMEA3914864, study PRJEB12502) | metagenome | biome: forest; material: soil | place: USA | collected 2012-03-12 | depth 0.3 m
GCCACGTTCCGCCTGACCGTGAGCAATGCCAGCACGTCCACCGACACGGCGACGAACGTGAAAGTGACGGACAGCCTGCCGGATGGCTTCACTTATGTCTCGTCCAACGGCACCGGCTCTTACGACGCCGCTACCGGAGTCTGGACGGTGGGATCGGTCGCACCCGGCGCCAGCGTCAGCCTCGACATAACCGGCACCGTCAATGCCAGCGCGGGCGCTACGCTGACGAACATCGCCGAGATCAGTGCCAGCGATCAGAGCGACCCGGACTCCACCCCCGGCAACGGCGTCACCACCGAGGACGACTATGCCAGCGCGACGCTGACAGTCAGTGGCAGCCGCGTCGCGGGCACGCCGCCCACACTCTCCTGCGCGGCGGGAACGGTGGTGTTCGACTGGAGCAACCGCGCCTGGACGGCGGGCAACACCAGCAACTCCTACTCGTTCGACACCTTGGGCACGATCAGCTTCGCGCTGGCCAATCAGGGCACCTGGCTCAGCAGTTCGACCTATGGCGGCCAGTCCCCGGTGCGGCAGAATGTCGTCAACGGCGGCCTCAACGACTATGCGTTGTTCGAGATGGTGAACATGCCCAGCGTCAGCGCCGAGGCGACGACCACGATCACTCTTCCCACCGCGCTTCCCGGCGCGCAGTTCAAAATCTTCGACGTCGATTACTATTCCGGCCAGTTCGCGGACCGGGTGACCGTGGAGGGCCGATACAATGGCGCGAGCGTCACCCCCACGCTGACCAACGGCGTTTCGAACTACGTGATCGGCAATAGCGCCTATGGCGACGGCCTTAGCGACGACGGCAGTGCGGACGGCAATGTCACCGTCACTTTCTCACAGCCGATCGACACGATCATCGTGCGCTATGGCAACTATTCCAAGGCGCCCAGCGATCCGGGCCAGCAGGCCATCGCGCTGCACGACATTACCTTCTGCCGCCCCAGCACGACGCTGGACGTGAGCAAGACCAGCTCCGTCGTCAGCGATCCGGTCAGCGGCACCAGCAATCCCAAGGCAATCCCCGGCGCGACAGTGCGCTACTGCATCCTCGTTTCCAACACCGGCAGCAGCGCGGCCACTAGCGTCACCGCCACCGATCCGATCCCGTCGACGCTCACCTACGTTGCCGGCAGCATCTATTCGGGCAGCGACTGCGCCAGCGCCACCACGGCGGAGGACGACAACGATACCGGCAGCGACGAAAGCGATCCCTACGGCGCGTCCTATGCCTCAGGCACGGTCAAGGCCAGCGCGCCGACGCTGGCGGCGGGATCGAGCTTCGCGATCAGGTTCGATGCGACGGTGAATTGACGGGGCGCGGGCCTGAGGCCCAACCTCACCAGCGACCGACCGGCACCTCCAGCGTCAGCGGCCGGGCGTAGGAAACGTCCTCCCGGTCACGGCTGCCCTTGATGTACCCGCCCGCCTTGAACTGCGGCAAATCCAGGATCGAGGCGTCACCCGCAATCAGCAGATCCACCGTGCAACGGCGCAGGACGATGCGCCATTCGCCGTCGCGCTTCTCCAACCGGTCGATGTAGCGGCCATTGATGAAGCGCACCGTCTTCCCGTCCGGATTGAGCAGGCCGACCAGCACATAGCTTTCGGCATGGGCGACATCGCCATCGATCTCGCAATTGTGCGTGGTGATGTTGTGCAGGCAAAGCTGGCAGCCACCCGCGTGGATGGCATTGGCCCATTCGGCGTAGGCCGGCCCTTCGTTGACCGCCGAAGCCCCATGCTCGTCGATCCCGTCGGAGTGATAGGCCGCCGTCAGTAGCTCCACGTCGAAACGGTCGTGTCCGCGCGCGTGGCTGTGCACGCAGTCCTCGATCGCGCGGCGGTCCATGAGATAGCGCACATCGCGCGCAAGCTGGTCGATCTGGTCCATGGCAGGCTCTCCGGTCAGCGGATCTGGGCGGGGTGGAATTGCAGCGGCTCCACGCCGTGCAGTTCGGCGGCGGTCGGCGGCACGCGGCCCTTGTCGGTAAGGCCGTACCTGCGTGCGACTTCGGCACCGACCAGCGTCTTGCCGCTCATCCCGGCAAGGTAGGGATCGTTGTAGAGTTCCCAGATCACGTGGCCGGTGAATTCCGGGTTCTCGCAATGACCTTCCAGATGGCCGTACTTTGCGGGGTCGGAGGCGATGATGCCCTTCAGCCGGTCGGTCAGCAGCGCCCCCATCCAGATCGACACGGCAGACACCTCGGTTCCCGCGTGGCGGAAATCGGCGGCCATGTCGAAGGCCATCTTGTCCATGCCCACCTTGTGCGCGCCATAGGCCGGGCCCAGCGAATAGTGCGCGGCGCCGGAGGCGGAAGTGAAGACGATCAGCCCGTGATCGCGCGGCGTCATCGCCCGCGCCGCGTGCCAGCTGGCGACATAGCCGCTGCGCACGCCCACATCGATCAGGCCGGAAAGCTTCAGCGGCTTTTCCCAGAACTCGCCGGGATCGGTCAGCTCGTCATGAATGGCAGCGGCGTTGTTGACCAGGATGTCGATCCGCCCCTCATCCGCCAGCAGCCGATCGAACAGCGCGGCCACTTGCGTATCGTCGGAGTGGTCGCACGGCACCGCCACGCCCTTGCCGCCGGCCGCGGTAACCGCCTCCGCCGTCTCGTAGATCGTGCCCGGAAGCGCGTGATCGGCCGAGGACTGGCTGCGCCCGGTGACGTAGACCGTGCAACCGTGGCTGCCCAGCGCGATGGCAATGCCCCGCCCTGCGCCCCTGCTCGCGCCCGTCACCAATGCGATGGGTGGCTGATCGGCCATGCTCTCTCCCGTTCTTGTTGAACAGGTGTTTAGCAAATCGAGAGTGGGCCACCAAGCGGGAGCCGAAGGGCATCCCCGGGGCGGTGAATCCGCCTTGTCAGCGCATTCCGGCAGAGGGCCCGAAATGGGCGTTCAATTCATAGCTTCCCGCCAGGAACAACTGGCGGACATACGTGATCGGCTCCGCCCCGCGCCATGTCCGGCGCTCGATGCAAAGGCACGGCGCGCCGCTGCTCACGCCCAGCGCCTTGGCCTCCGGGCCGGTGGCGGCGGCGGCGGTGATCCGCGCATCAGCCTCGGTCCACGGCACATGTTCCAGCAGCCAACCACCGGGCGAGGTGAACTCGGCCTCGACGATCTCCGGCACGGCAGCGGCATTCACGAAGCGATGCTCCCACGCCATCGGCGCGTCGTCCGCGAAATGGACGCCGGAAAGTTCCAGCAACGGCACATCGCCATCCACATCCCACGCCACCGAGGCATCGGCGACGCGCACCAGCTTGCGGCGGGCCAAGGTGAACCGATAGACCTGCCCGCGCGCGGCCACTTCGGCGCCAAGGTCGGGAATGTCCATCGCCATCGAATGCACGCGCGGCCGGGCGACAAAGGTGCCCGCCTTGCGCCGCCGCTCGACCAGACCGGCAGCGGACAGCGCCGACAGCGCCTTGTTCACCGTCATCCGCGCGCAGCCGTAGAGTTCCATCAGCTCCTGCTCAGTCGGCAGGCGCTCACCGGGCGCCAGCGCGCCCGAGAGGATGCGGCTTTCGTAATCGTGCCGGATGCGTTCGGAAAGAGTCATGCGCAGAGTCGGTCCAGGGTCTTCCGGTAGCGTCGGACGATCCCGTCGCGTGCGTGATGGCGGCCACCGCTAACCACCTGTTTCCCAAAGCGCCAGACGCAATCGATGCCCGCCCGGCCCGAGGCAAAGACCAGCCCGTCCAGCAGACGATCCTCTCCGCGCGCGCAGAGCGAAGGATGGTCGAGATCGAGCGAGAGGGCATCGAACGCCCGCCCAACGGTCAGCCCCGCCTCCACGCCCAGCGCCTGCGCTCCGCCCTTCAGCGCCGCCTGCCAGATCGCCTCACCAGTGGAGGGCCTTGCCGCATCCGCCAACAGATTGCGCTTTCGCGAGGACAGCCGTTGCCCGTATTCGAGCAGGCGCATTTCCTCCACTGCATCGATCAGCACATTGGAATCGCTGCCGATGCCATAGGCGCCGCCCGCCGCCAGCCAGTCCGCCATCGGGAACAGGCCATCGCCCAGATTGGCCTCGGTAATCGGGCAGAGCCCCGCGACAGCGCCGCTGAGCGCAAGTCGCACGGTCTCTTCCCCTGTCATGTGCGTGGCGTGCACAAGGCACCAGCGGCGGTCCACTTCGGCATGATCGAGCAGCCATTCGACCGGACGCTGGCCGCTCCATGCGATGCAGTCCGCCACCTCGCGCACTTGTTCGGCGATGTGGATATGGATCGGCCCCTCGCCGGCCATCGCTTCCAGCCGCAAGAGTTCGTCAGGACACACGGCGCGCAGGCTGTGCGGCGCCAGGCCGACCACCCCTTCTTCCAGCCCGGAAACCGCTGTACGCGCACCTTCCAGCAGACGCGCAAAGCCGTCGAGGTCGTGAATGAAGCGCCGCTGGCCATGGTTCGGCGCCAGCGCGCCGAAGCCGGAATGCGCGTAGAACACCGGCAGCAGCGTCAGCCCGATGCCGGTTTCCGCCGCCGCTTCGGCAATCGCGGCACACATGCGCGCGGGATAGGCATAGGCGTGGCCGTCAGCGTCGTGATGCAGGTAGTGGAACTCGCCAAGGCGAGTGAAACCGCTCTCCAGCATCTCCATCGCCGCCAGCGCTGCCACGGCGTGCAGGTCCTCCGGCGTCATGCGATCGAGGAAGCGGTACATAACCTCTCGCCACGTCCAGAAGCTGTCGTCGGTGCTGCCGCGCTGTTCGGCAAGGCCCGCCATGCCGCGCTGGAACGCGTGGCTGTGCAGGTTGGGAATGCCCGTCACCACGCAGCCATGTCGCGCATCATCGGAAGCCGCCGCAACGCCCGACTCTATCCGCGCGATCCGCCCGTTCTCCACGGTAAAACGCACGTCGCGCGCCCAGCCATGATCGAGCAGAGCCCGCCCGGCATGAAGCGTAAAGGCCTGGCGCGATGGGGTCTGAGACATGCGGCACTCCGTGTGAGGTTCTTTTTGTCTATACATTATCCAGAGGCGATGCAATAAGACCTGCCGAGAGAAGGACTGGCCGAGGAACACACCGCCCCATGCGCTGCGACACGATCTGGACCGATGCGCGCCTCGCGACGATGGCTGGGGCCGGCGCCGGACTCGGACTGGTCGAGCAAGGCGTGATCGCGGCAACGGACGGGCGGATCGTCTATGCCGGCCCCGCCACTGAAGCTCCGGATTTCGAGGCGGACGAGACCATCGCCTGCGACGGCCGCTGGATCACCCCTGGCCTGATCGACTGCCACACCCACCTGATCCACGCCGGCAACCGCGCGCGCGAGTTCGAACTGCGGCTGGCCGGCGCCAGCTACGAAGAGATCGCCCGCGCCGGCGGCGGCATCGTCTCCACCATGACAGCCACGCGCGCCGCCAGCGAAGACGACCTCGTCGCCAGTGCCCTACCCCGGCTGGACGCATTGCTGGCCGAAGGCGCAACCACGGTGGAAGTGAAATCCGGCTACGGCCTGGACCTTGGCAGCGAACTCCGGATGCTGCGCGCCGCCCGGCGGCTGGGTGGCGAACGCCCCGTTTCCATCGCCACCACTTTCCTCGGCGCCCACGCCCTGCCGCCGGAATTCGCGGGCGATCCGGATGGCTACATCGACCATATCTGCGACGTGATGCTGCCCGAAGTCGCGCGAGAGGATCTTGCCGATGCGGTGGACGCCTTCTGCGAAGGCATTGGCTTTTCGGCCCAACAGACAGAGCGGCTGTTCACCGCCGCGCAGGCGCACGGGTTGCCGGTAAAGCTCCATGCAGAGCAGCTTTCGAACCTTCACGGCGCGGCACTCGCCGCCCGGTTCGGCGCGCTTTCTGCCGATCACCTCGAACATCTGGACGAGGGTGGGATTGCCGCGATGGCGTCATCCGGCACGGTCGCCACGCTGCTGCCCGGCGCCTATTACTTCACGCGCGAAACCGTGTTGCCGCCCATCGCCGCCTTGCGCGCCGCCGGTGTGCCGATCGCGCTGGCGACCGACTGCAATCCCGGTACCTCGCCGCTCACTTCGCTGCTGCTGACGATGAACATGGGCGCAACGCTGTTCCGCCTCACCGTCGAGGAATGCTTGGCTGGCGTGACCCGCCATGCCGCCCGCGCGCTCGGTTTCACGGACCGGGGCACGCTGGAGGCCGGCAAGCGCTGCGATCTGGCGATCTGGGATGTCGAACATCCGTCCGAACTTGTCTATCGCATGGGGCTGAATCCGCTCCATGCCCGCATCTGGAGTGGTCAATGAACGAAGTGCTGCTAACCCCCGGCACGGTGAGCCTCAGGGATTGGCGCGCGATCTATCGCGGCGCCGGCGTGAAGCTCGATTCCAAGTGCATGCCGGTGATCGCCGAAAGCGCTGCCGCCGTCGCCCGTATTTTGGCCAAGGGCCAGCCGGTCTATGGCATCAACACCGGCTTCGGAAAGCTGGCCAGCGTGCGCATCGGTGACGAGGATCTCGCCACGCTCCAGCGCAATATCGTGCTGAGCCACGCCGCCGGCACCGGTGAGCCCTCGCCGGTTTCGGTGATCCGCCTGATGATGGCGCTGAAGCTCGCCAGCCTTGCCCAAGGCGCCTCGGGCGTGCGCGTCGAGACGGTCGGACTGCTGGAAGCAATGCTGGCCAAGGGCCTGACGCCGGTAGTGCCGTCGCAGGGATCGGTCGGCGCCAGCGGCGACCTTGCCCCGCTTTCGCACATGGCCGCGACGATGATCGGCGTGGGCGAGATCTTTGTGGGCGGCGCTGATGGCTATGGGCGCCTGCCCGCCGCCGAAGCTCTGGCCGAGGCCGGCCTCGCTCCGGTCGAACTCGGCGCCAAGGAAGGCCTTGCGCTGCTCAACGGCACGCAGTTCTCCACCGCCAATGCACTGGCCGGGCTGTTCGAGGCAGAGTGCCTGTTCCAGTCCGCGCTCGTCACCGGCGCGCTCTCGACAGAGGCGGCCAAGGGCTCCGACACGCCGTTCGACCGCCGCATCCACGCTCTGCGCCGTCATCCCGGCCAGATCGAAGTGGCCGACGCCCTGCGCGCACTGATGGAAGGCTCCGCAATCCGCGCCAGCCATCTGGAAAACGACGCGCGCGTGCAGGATCCCTACTGCCTACGCTGCCAGCCGCAAGTCATGGGCGCCGCGCTCGACGTGCTGCGCCAGGCCGCGACGACGCTGGAGATTGAGGCCAACGGCGTTTCCGACAATCCGCTGATCTTCCCGGACACGGACGAAGCGCTCTCGGGCGGCAACTTCCATGCCGAACCGGTGGCCTTCGCGGCCGACATGATCGCGCTGGCCGTGTGCGAGATCGGCTCGATTTCCGAACGCCGCGTGGCAATGCTGGTGGACCCGGCGCTGTCCGGCCTGCCGGCGTTCCTGACGCCGCGCCCCGGCCTCAATTCGGGCTTCATGATCCCGCAGGTGACCGCCGCCGCGCTCGTCTCGGAAAACAAGCAGAAGGCCTATCCGGCCTCGGTCGATTCGATCCCGACTTCGGCCAATCAGGAAGACCACGTTTCGATGGCCGCCCACGGCGCGCGCCGCCTTGTCGGCATGGTGGAGAATGCCAGCGCGGTGCTGGGCATCGAACTGCTCGCTGCCGTGCAGGGCATCGACTTCCACGCCCCGCTCGCTTCGAGCAAGGCGCTGGAAAAGGCCCGCGAATGCCTGCGCGCCGAAGTGCCGACGCTGGAGGATGACCGCCACTTCCACCCGGACATGGAAGCCGCCAACCTGCTCGTCCGCTCCGGCGCGCTGGTGGACATCGGCGGCGATCTGCTGCCGGGAATCGCATGACGAGCTTCATGCTCCATCGCGGGGAGGCGCCGCTGGTCGTCGCCTTCCCGCATGTCGGCACCGATCTGGCCGATGTCGCGCCCGCGTTCCGTTCGAAATGGCTGGCCCGGCGCGATGCGGACTGGTGGGTGGACGATCTCTACGCCTTCGCCAACGAGCTTGGCGCAACGACGATTGCTGCAAGCGTTTCGCGCAGCGTGATCGACCTCAATCGCGATCCCTCCGGCGCCTCGCTCTATCCGGGGCAGGCGACGACGGAACTCTGCCCGACGACGACGTTCGACGGTGAGCCGCTCTACAAAAACGCCACCCCGGACGAAGCCGAAATCGCCCGTCGCCGCACGCTCTGGTTCAATCCCTATCACGCCGCGCTCGCGGCCGAGATCGAGCGGCTGCGCGCCATTCACGGCAAGGTCGTGGTCTATGACGCCCACTCGATCCGCAGCCATGTGCCGCGCCTGTTCGATGGCGAACTGCCGCAGTTCAACGTGGGTACCAACCTCGGTCAGACTTGCGACCCGGCGCTTTCCGCTGCTGTCATCGAAGTCTGCGCCGCGAGCGGCCTCAGCCACGTCCTAGACGGCCGTTTCCGGGGCGGTTGGACCACGCGCCATTACGGCAAGCCCGCAAACGGCGTCCACGCGATCCAGATGGAACTCGCCATTCGCGGCTACATGGACGAGCCTGAAGTGCCCGACGAAGCCAACTGGCCCGTTCCCTTCTCGGCCGCGCGCGCCGCCGCCCTCACTCCGATCCTGCAAGACGCGCTGAAGGCCGCAATCGCCTTCGCGCAATCCTGACCTGAGGAAACACAATGACCCGCCTCGACAACAGCCGCGTCATCAAGCCCGCGACCGGCACTGAACTTTCCGCGAAATCGTGGCTCACTGAAGCGCCGCTGCGCATGCTGATGAACAACCTCCACCCCGATGTGGCCGAACGGCCCGAAGAACTGGTGGTCTACGGCGGCATCGGCCGCGCCGCGCGCGATTGGGAAAGCTACGACAAGATCGTGGAGACCCTGCGCCGCCTGAACGACGACGAGACGCTGCTGGTCCAGTCCGGCAAGCCGGTGGGCGTGTTCCGCACCCATGCCGATGCGCCGCGCGTGCTGATCGCCAATTCCAACCTAGTGCCGGAATGGGCGAACTGGGAGCATTTCAACGAACTCGATAAGCGCGGCCTTGCCATGTACGGCCAAATGACCGCCGGTTCGTGGATCTACATCGGCACGCAGGGCATCGTTCAGGGCACCTACGAGACGTTCGTGGAGATGGGCCGCCAGCACTACAATGGCGACCTTTCGGGCAAGTGGTTGCTGACCGCTGGCCTTGGCGGCATGGGCGGCGCGCAGCCGCTGGCAGCAGTGATGGCCGGCGCATCGTGCCTTGCCATCGAGTGCCAGCCCAGCCGCATCGAAATGCGCCTGCGCACCGGCTATCTGGACGTCGCCGCCAGCACCATCGAAGAAGCCATGGCGATCATCGAGAAGGCCAATGCCGAGAAGAAGCCGGTCTCGGTCGGCCTGCTCGGCAACGCGGCGGAACTGCTGCCGGAGATGTTCGCGCGCGGCATTCGCCCGGACCTGCTGACCGACCAGACTTCCGCCCACGATCCCGTCAACGGCTACCTGCCCGTCGGCTGGACCGTCGCCGAGTGGATCGAGAAGCGCGAGCGGGAGCCCGAAGCTGTCGCCAAGGCAGCCAAGGCATCGATGGCGGTCCACGTTCAGGCCATGCTGGACTTCCAGGCGGCAGGCGTGCCCACCACCGACTATGGCAACAACATCCGCCAGATGGCGAAGAACGAGGGCGTGGCGAACGCGTTCGACTTCCCCGGCTTCGTGCCCGCCTATATCCGCCCGCTGTTCTGCCGCGGCATCGGTCCGTTCCGCTGGGCCGCGCTTTCCGGCGATCCCGAGGACATCTACAAGACCGACGCCAAGGTGAAGGAACTGCTGCCCGACCACGCGCACCTGCACAACTGGCTCGACATGGCGCGCAAAAAGATCCAGTTCCAGGGCCTGCCCGCACGCATCTGCTGGGTCGGCCTGGGTGACCGTCATCGCCTTGGCCTGGCCTTCAACGAGATGGTCGCGAAGGGCGAGCTGAAGGCGCCGGTCGTGATCGGCCGCGATCACCTAGACAGCGGCTCGGTCGCCTCGCCCAACCGCGAGACGGAGGCCATGCGCGACGGTTCGGACGCGGTTTCGGACTGGCCGCTGCTCAATGCCCTGCTCAACACCGCCAGCGGCGCAACCTGGGTTTCGCTGCACCACGGCGGCGGCGTCGGCATGGGCTATTCGCAGCATTCGGGCATGGTGATCGTCGCCGACGGCACCGAGGCGGCGGCCAAGCGGCTGGAGCGCGTGTTGTGGAACGATCCGGCGACCGGTGTGATGCGTCATGCCGATGCGGGATATGACATCGCGTTGGATTGTGCGCGGGAGAAGGGCTTGGATCTGCCGGGGATTCTCTGATCGTTGTCAGTACATACCGACGGTTAGATCACAAAACCTCGTCGTCCCCGCGCAGGCGGGGACCCCGCCTCCGCGGGGGCGACGGAGTTGGATTTTGAAAGCTGGTTCTCAGCTTCACCATCGCTTGCCCGGCCGAAGGGCATTCATCGTCGCAGTGCGCGCAATGCCGACAGAGCAAGGCACAACGCAGACATTCCGCGGATCTGGGGGATCATCCCCCAGCATCCCTTCTCAAAAACTTGCGAGCCACTCCGCGCGCTCAGCCTCGCTCAGCGGCAGTTCCACCGAGCGCCCTTCCGCAGCCGATTGCTGCGCCGCCTCGATCACGGCCATCACGGCAAGCGACTGGATCGGCGGCACCGGATTCGCCGCTCTGCTCCGCGCCGCTTCACCGACAAGACGATAGAACTCGCGCTGATCGCCGCGTTCGGCGGGAATGCTGCGCGGTGCGCTATCGGCCGTGTGCAGCACCAGCGGATCGGTATCCTCGCCCCAGCCTTCCGCGCCGGGCGCCATGCCGGAGAGAAGCTGGCTCTCCTGCGCGTCCATGCCATGCTTCACGGCACTGCCACTGGTGCCATGCACGATGAAGCGCGGCACGCCGCCCGAAACCAGCATCGAGGCATGGAGGACCGCACGCTTGCCGCCGAATTCCAGCACGACATGCGCCCAATCATCGCTGCGCGCACCCTCGCGCTGGAGGGCGAGCGAGGCAGTTACCCGATCCGGCAAGCCCATCAACAGCAGCGCATGATCGGTGAGGTGCGGGCCAAGGTCGAACCATACGCCCGCGCCCGGCCCGGCATTCTCACGCCAGCGGTCGCGGACTTGCGGGCGGAAGCGATCGAAGTGGATTTCGAGGTGCGCGGGATCGCCAACCAATCCACCGTCGATGGCCTTGCGTACCGTCGCGAAGTCGCTGTCCCAACGGCGATTGTGGAACACCGTCAGGTTGCGACCGGACTCCTTCGCCAAGGCCAGAAGCGCCCGCGCCTCGGTGAGGTCCAAGGTGAAGGGCTTGTCGACGACGACATGCTTGCCCGCCCGTAAAGCCGCCGCGGCCAACGGGAAATGCGTGTGGTTCGGCGTGGCTATGACGACAAGGTCGATATCCGGATCGCGCAGCAGCGCATCCGGATCATCGAAGACCGTCGCCTGCGGGAACCGTTCCGCAATCGGCTCCGGCCGCGACGTGGCGACGGCATCGAGCGAAAGGCCCGGCACCGCCGAAATCAGCGGCGCGTGGAAGGTTGCCCCGGCATAGCCGTAGCCGACGAGGCCAACCCTCACGATGCCCGGCTGATCACTCATGCGGCGCGTATTCGGCCTTCCACATGCTCGCCGCAATGCTTTCGCGGGTGAGCGCTTCGGGCTCGGCAGTGGCAAGGCCTTCAGCGACGGCCTGCTCGGCAACGGCCACGGCGATCTCCAGCGCCACTTCGCGCAGCGCGGTGACCAGCGGCAGCAGGCCCTCGTCGCCCTCATGCAGTTCGCCAAGGCGGCGGGCGGCGGCCATGAACATGCCATCGCTGACGGTGGTGGCGCCGCTGGCCAGCGCGCCCTGGCCGATGCCGGGGAAGACGTAGACGTTGTTAACCTGCGTGACGCCGGCGATGCCGAACGGGCTGCCGGTGCCGACGATGGCCTTGTTGTCCGTCCATTCCAGAATGTCCGCCGGGTGCGCTTCGGCGCGCGACAGCGGGTTGGAAAGCGGGAAGACCACCGGCCGTTCCACATGCTGCGCCATGATGCGGATCGCACGCTCGTCGAAGGCCGACTTCTGGCCGGACGTGCCGATCAGCACGGTGGGCTTCACGTTGGCGATCGTGTCCTGAAGCGAGATCATGTTGGAGCCGGAAAGGTTCCAGCCGGCAATATCCGCAGGATCGTGCGCCAGCTTCACCTGCTGCGGCGGCAGGCGCGGAATGTCGGAGAGGATCAGGCCGTCACGGTCCACCGCCCAGATCTTCGCGCGCGCATCAGCCTCACTCAGCCCTTCGATCTGCATGGCCTGCACCAGCATCTCGGCCACGCCGCTGCCGGCAGCGCCCGCACCGAACAGTACCACGCGCTGCTCGGTAATCGGCACGCCCGTCTTGCGGATGGCCGAAAGCAGCGTGCCAACGGCGGTGGCAGCGGTGCCCTGAATGTCGTCGTTGAAGCTGAGCAGGCGGTCGCGGTAACGGCCCAGCAGGTCGTAAGCGTTCTTGCCCGCGAAATCCTCCCACTGGAGCAGCACGCCGGGGAAGCGATCGTTCACGGCGGAAACGAATGCCTCCACGAAATCGTCGTAGTCCTTGCCGCGCACGCGGGGCGCGCGCCAACCGATGTAGAGCGGGTCTTCGCGGCGGGCGTGGTTGTCGGTGCCCAGATCGAGCAGGATCGGCAGCACTTCGGCCGGGTGGATACCGGCGCAGGCAGTGTAAAGCGCCAGCTTGCCGATCGGAATGCCCATGCCGCCAGCGCCCTGATCGCCCAGGCCCAGAATACGCTCGCCATCGCTGACGACGATCACCTTCACCCGGTCATAAGCAGGGTCGGCCAGAATGTCGTCGATGCGGTTGCGGTTTGGATAGCTGAGGAACAGGCCGCGCGGGCGGCGGTAGATCTCGCTGAAACGCTCACACCCCTCACCCACGGTGGGGGTGTAGACCAGCGGCAGCATACGCGGCAGGTCGCTCTGCACCAGCGCGTGGAACAGCACTTCGTTCGAATCCTGAAGCTCACGCAGGAAGGCGTAGCGCTGGAAATCGCTTTCCTTGTCCTCCAGCGCGTTGCGGCGGCGCTCGATCTGGCTTTCCAGCGTGCCCACGTGCGGGGGCAGCAGCCCGTGCAGGCCGAATTCGTCGCGCTCATCCTCGGTGAAGGCCGTGCCCTTGTTGGTCAAGGGATCGGAGAGGAGCGCGCGGGCGGCGGCGTGACGGGTGGGGGACATCGGCGACCTTTCTTCAAACTTCGAGACGCCCGGCCGACATGGGACTGCGCCGCCGGAGAAGGCAGCGCCGACAAGCCCACGGGGGATCGGCACGAGCTCGCGGAAAGGTCGATAGACCGCCCGGGATGCCGTGTCACGCCGCCACAAGTGCAATTATTGCACCAAAGGTTACTCTACCCCCGCGAGTTGCGCAGACTGCACGCCAGCACCCTCCACATCGCCGCGATTGGCGATGACCATGCGGAAATGTTCCATGTCGATCGCCCTTTCCCAGCGCGACACGATCACCGTCGCCACGGCATTGCCGATGAAGTTGGTAAGGCTGCGGCATTCGGACATGAAGCGGTCCACGCCCAGGATCAGCGCCATGCCCGCCACCGGCACCGAAGGCACGATGGACAGCGTGGCGGCCAGAGTAATGAAGCCCGCCCCGGTCACGCCTGCCGCGCCCTTGGACGACAGCATGGCCACGCCCAGCAGCAACAGTTCCTCCCCCAGCGAGAGGTGGACGTTGCAGGCCTGCGCGATGAACAGCGCGGCCAGAGTCATGTAGATATTGGTGCCGTCCAGATTGAAGCTGTAGCCGGTGGGCACGACAAGGCCGACGATCGGGCGCGGGCAGCCCGCCCGCTCCAGCTTCTCCATCAGCAGCGGCAGCGCGCTTTCGGAGGAGGAGGTGCCCAGCACCAGCAGCAGTTCGGTCTTGAGGTAAGCCACCAGCGCAAAGATCGAGAAGCCCGCCAGTCGCGCCGCCGCGCCCAGCACCACGAAGACAAACAAGGCGGAGGTGAAATAGAACGTCGCCACCAACCCCGCCAGGTTGGCAAGGCTTTCGACGCCGTATTTGCCAACGGTAAAGGCCATCGCCCCGAACGCGCCGATGGGCGCCGCCTTCATGACGATCGACACCAGCTTGAAAAACACCAGCGAGATCGTCTCCAGCAGCGACAGCGCCGGCGCGCCGCGATCGCCCAGCATGGCCAGCGCGATGCCGAACAGGATCGCCACGACCAGCACCTGAAGGATGTTCCCCTCCGTCATGGAGGACAGAAACGTCTCCGGGATCATCGCCATCAGGAAGCCGGTGAGCGAAGTCTCATGCGCCTTCTCGGAATAGAGCGCGACCTTGGAGGCATCGAGCGTGGAGGGATCGATGTTCAGCCCATGGCCCGGTTGGACCACGTTCGCGACGATCAGGCCAACCACCAGAGCCAGGCTGGAAAAGAACAGGAAGTAGGCGAAAGCCTTGGCAGCCACGCGCCCCACTGACTTGAGATCGCGCATGGAGGCGATGCCGGTGGTGATGGTTAGGAAGATGACCGGCGCGATCACCATCTTCACCAGCTTGATGAAGGCATCGCCCAGCGGCTTCAGCGCTTCGCCCGTATCCGGCCGGAAATAGCCGATCGCCACACCCAGCGCGATGGCGACGAGGACCTGGAAATAGAGGTGGCCGTACCAGCGTTTCGGCTTGGCACTCTCACCCGGCTGGGATGAAGCGATATGCATGGACCCGTCTTATGCTCCTTGGCGCCGCGCATCCCACAAGAGGCGCGGTCGTCGGCGGACCCTGTGCGATTTGCCGGTCGGTTCCAAGCGGTTTTTGAGCGGGGATGGTGGGGCTTGCATGCGGCACCTATCATGCTGGGTCGTTCCGGTCCTACCTCGTCCCCCTACCAGAAAAACCCACCGTCACCCCCGCGAAGGCGGGGGCCCCGCTTTCTTTCTCCGACGCTGCGGCAAGTGCGACGTTGCGAGAAGAAAGCGGGATCCCCGCCTACGCGGGGATGACGAGTGGTTTGATGTCCATTGATAGTCGGGAGCAATCAGGCCTGTCGGTTCACGCCAGCCGTGTCTCGATCGGCAATCCGTTTTTCAAGGTCAGCGTCACCGGCGTGCGCTCCGCAATGTCGGCAAGGCGGGCCTTTTGGTCGTCGTCCAGCCCGGTGATGGTCAGCGTGCGAGCGATGTGCAGGTCCCCCTTCCCGCCCTTGAGCGCGAGATCGACGGTGAGATCGCCGAACTCCCAACCCTTGCGCGCGGCATACATCTTCAGCGTGATCGCGGTGCAGGCGCCCAAGCTGGCGAGCAGCAGGTCGTAAGGCGCCGGCCCCACCCCCTGCCCGCCAAGCGAAGCGGGTTCGTCGGCAGTGATGGCGTGGCCGTTCACCACGATTTCGGTGCGCCAGGGGGTCTGGCCGATGGTTGCGGTAGCTTGCGTCATGGCCGGGACTTTCAGGCAGGAAGCGGAATGAAGTCGGGTTCGTTCGGAACAGTGCCGAAGCGCTGGGCCTTCCAGTCGTCCTTCGCCTGTTCCAGACGATCCTTGGACGAGGAAACGAAGTTCCAGAAGATGTGCCGCTCTTCCGGCAGCGGTTCGCCGCCCAGCAGCATCAGGCGAGTGGGCCCCTTGGCGCGCAGCACCAGTTCGGCGCCCGGCTGGAAGACCACCAGTTCGGCCTCACCGAACGTGCCGCTCTGCCCCACGACCTCAACCGCGCCGCTGACGACGTAGATCGCACGTTCGACATGTTCCGCCTTCAGCTGATAGCGCGCGCCGTCCAGCATCACGATGTCGGCATAGATCATGTCCGAATAGGTCTTCAGCGGCGAAGTCATGCCATCCGAAGTGCCCGCGATCAGCGTGAAGCGCGTGCCGGCATCCTCGCTTACAGGCATCTCGTCCGCCTGGTGGTGGGCGAAACTGGCGTCGATTTCCTCGGACTCCTTCGGCAATGCCACCCAGGTCTGCAAGCCGAACAGCTTGCCACCTGTGGCCCGGATTTCCGGCGAAGTGCGTTCGGAATGGACGATGCCGCTGCCGGCGGTCATCCAGTTGACCTCACCGGGGCGGATCGGCTGGACCGAACCCAGCGAATCCCGGTGCAGTATCTCGCCCTCGATCAGATAGGTCAGCGTGGAAAGGCCGATGTGCGGATGCGGGCGAACGTCGAGGCCCTCGCCGGAGCGGAAAACCGCCTCGCCCATCTGGTCGAAAAAGATGAAGGGGCCGACCATCCGGCGCTGTGCGACGGGGAGCGCGCGGCGCACCTTGAAGCCATCGCCCAGATCGCGGACCGAGGGGAGGATGACGAGGTCTACGCCTTCGACGTCGGAAGATTGCACAGTCATGGATGGCTCTCCGGAAGAAGTTGGGCCGAAAGAAAGAAGGGCGGGCACCGGATGAGCACCCGCCCCTTTGTTATCAGGCTTTTATATTAGGCTGCGTCGACCAGGACGATCTCGCTGTCCTCGATCGCGGTCACCCGCAGTACGTCGAGGTCGCTGATCGCCGCACCGTCACGGGCGTTGACCCGCACGTCATCGATCTGCACCGCGCCGGTTGCCGGCACCAGATAGCCCCTGCGGTCCTTGCCCAGCGGATACTCGGCAGTTTCGCCCGCCTTCAGGGTGGCGGCGACGACCCGCGCATCGGTGCGGATCGGCAGGGCGTCATTGTCGTTCTCATAGCCCGAGGCCAAGGTCACGAACTGACCCGAACGCTCCCCCTTGGGGAAGGGACGCGAACCCCAGCTCGGCTCGTCGCCGTTGCGGGTGGGGATGATCCAGATCTGGAAGATACGGGTTTCCACGTCTTCCATATTGTATTCGGAATGCTGGATCCCGGTGCCTGCGCTCATCACCTGAACGTCGCCGGCCTCGGTACGGCCCTTGTTGCCCAGGTTGTCCTGGTGGGTGATCGCACCTTCACGGACATAAGTGATGATTTCCATGTCGCGGTGCGGGTGCGGCGGGAAGCCGGTCTTCGGAGCAATCACGTCGTCGTTCCAGACGCGCAGGTTGCCCCAGTGAACACGGGCCGGATCGTGGTAACCGGCGAACGAGAAGTGATGCTTGGCGTCCAGCCAGCCATGGTTGGCACCGCCGAGGCTGTCGAAGGGGCGAAGTTCGATCATGGTCCTAAATCTCCTGTCTGGGCGGGGATGCCGGTAAAGTCCGGTGGCCGCCTCGTCGAAGACCCATATAGCTCTTGCCATCTTTCCAGATCAGATGGATAAAATCGACCGTACTATTCTATGGAGTTGATAAGTGAGCAATCCGGGCACACCCACCTTCGACCAGCTTCGCATCTTCCTGGCCGTGGTGGACACCGGCAGTTTCGCAGGCGCGGCGCGCAAGCTGAACCGCGCGGTTTCCGTCATCTCTTATGGTGTCGCCAACCTTGAGGCGCAACTGGGGCTGATGCTGTTCGACCGCGAAGGCACGCGCAAGCCGCAGCTTACCATCGCCGGGCGCGCCGTGCTGGCCGAAGCGCGCGGCGTGGCGGAGGGGATCGACGGGCTGCGCGCCAAGGTAAAGGGTCTGCTGGAAGGGCTGGAGGCCGAAGTCGACCTGGCGGTGGACGTCATGTTCCCGGCCGAACGGCTGGGCGTAGTGCTGCGCGCTTTCGCGACCGAGTTCCCCACCGTTCAACTTCGCCTGCATGTGGAGGCGCTGGGCGCGATCACCGCGATGGTACTGGATGGGAAGGCGGCGGTGGGCGTGTCCGGCCCTCTCTTCGCTGGCGTGCAAGGCCTGGAAAGCGTCTCAACCGGCTCCGTAGCGATGATCCCGGTGGCAGCGCCGGATCATCCGCTGGGCCGCATGTCCGAAATCGCGCCGGGTGCCGGGCGCGAATATACGCAGCTGGTGCTATCGGACCGCTCGCGCTTTACCGAAGGACGCGACTTTTCGGTGATGAGCCCCAAGACATGGCGCCTTGCCGACCTTGGCGCCAAGCATGCCTTGCTGCGGCAGGGCATCGGCTGGGGCAACATGCCCTTCCCAATGATCGAGGCGGATCTGGTCGCCGGCACACTGGTGCGTTTGCAGATGCCAGATCAGCCGGGCGGCACGTATCGCTTTGCGGGCATCTGGCGCCGCGATGCCCCGCCGGGGCCAGCCGCCGCATGGCTGGTGGACCGCTTCGTTGCCCAGTGCGACACGGACATGAACACCTTCGAACTTCCCGATATCTGACAGGGGCTTTTGCTCCACCCCCAAACGGGGCCAAAACGGCTAAGTCAGAGTAAACACCCCATCAATCAATAACCGCCGCAATATTGCAACACCAGTGCGCAATCACTGTTGAAGTAACGAATCATCCGGATGCGCAGCACGCACTTTCGTTTCCGGAAATTTTCGCAACAGAAGATCGATGCCGCTCGGAAAGTCCTATTTTTACAATACCGGTATATTCCCGTAGATTAGCGTCATCACAAATACGGCCCGGTACTGCCGCCAACCGCGATTCTCGAACGGAGCTTCCCGAATGAGAAACAGAGGCTCTGCCGACGCTAACCCGGCAATCTGACCGGATGAAACGAATAGCCCTGGCATCGATCGATGCGCGGGCCAAGTTCGGGGTCGTCTCAGGACAGGCTCTGAACACCTTGGGACCGGCGGCACCCTCCCCCCCGCCATGCCGCCGGTCCCATTTTCCTTCCGCCGGCTGATTGGAGAAGCCCTGACCATGGCTCATGTCGCCACCGCAGATGGCACCCGCATCTTCTACCGCGATTTCGGCCAGGGCCGCCCCGTGGTCTTCTCCCACGGATGGCCGCTCAATTCGGACGCCTGGGACGGCTCCATGCAGTTCTTCGCCAACAACGGTTTCCGCGTCATCGCCCATGACCGGCGTGGCCACGGCCGGTCCGACGCCAGTACGACCGGCAACGACATGGATACTTATGCCGACGATCTGGCAGCGGTGATCGAGCACCTGGACCTCACCGACGCGGTTCTTGTCGGCCATTCGACCGGCGGCGGAGAGATCGTCCGCTACATCACCCGCCACGGCACCGCGCGCGTGGCGAAGCTGGCGCTGCTCGGCGCGATCACGCCCTTACTGGGCGCGGTCAACGGCAACGACGATGGCGTGCCGATCGAAATGGTCCATCGCGTGCAGAAGATGCTGATCGACAACCGATCGCAGTTCTTCCTGGACTTTCCGGACGTGTTCTTCGGCATGCACAAGGGCGGCGGGGCGCCGCATAGCGAGGGCTGGCGGATGACCTTCTGGCAGCAGGGCATGTCGGCCGATATCAACGCACTCTACGCTTGCGTGGAACAGTTCTGGGCCTCCGACTTCCGCGAGGAGATGAAGCAGATCGCCCTTCCCGCGCTGGTAATCCACGGCACCGGAGACGAAGTCGTCCCGTTCGAAACCACCGGCAGGCGCTCGGCGGAAATCCTGCCGAATGCGAAGCTGATCAGTTACGAGGGCGCGTCCCACGGCTTTCCCAAGACGCATCAGGAGCGACTGAACGCCGACCTGCTGGCTTTCGCGCGCAAATGATCGGCGCCAGCATTTCTATTTTATAGAACAAACTCATTCGATTTATCCGGATTTCCGGAAATCCGATTTCGCGGCATTCCTTGCTCATCGAAGGACGCCGGCAAGAGGAAACAAGCGGCGCCCTCAACTGCAACAGTAGGGAATATCGCCATGAACACTCTCGCTTCCGCTGCCCCCGCCACCACCGAAGCCCGCCTCATCCGCGTCCTCCCGCTGGTCGGCCGTGTGCTGATCGCTGCGATCTTTATCCTGTCCGGCCTGTCCAAGCTAGCCGCACCCACCGCGACGATGGCCTATATCGCCTCGGTCGGTCTGCCCTTCCCCGCCGTCGCGCTGGCCGGCGCGGTGCTGGTCGAAGTGGTCGGCGGCTTGGTGCTGATCTCCGGCTACCGTCTGCGCACCGTCGCTGCCGTGCTCGCCGTGTTCAGCCTGGTTACCGCGCTGTTCTTCCACAACAACTTTGCGGACCAGAACCAGTTCATCCACTTCTTCAAGAACGTGGCAATGGCCGGCGGCCTCCTCCAGATCGTCGCCTTCGGCAGGGGCCGTGACTGAATTGTCTGATCCGAAGATCGCCAAAGGGGCGATCTTCGGGTTCGGCACCGGCCCACTCCCCCACCCGACCACCCATCAGAATACACTCGTGGGAGGTCGGGTAGGGGAGTGGGCCGGTGCCGAACGATCCGAAACGCAGTTTCGGATCAGACCACGAACGGGCGGTTCCGAAAGGGGCCGCCCTTTTCGCATGCGCGCCTTCTTCCCCTCGGCCCCGCGAACGTCTATCTGGGGCGCGCGACTACAAGAACCGACCAGATCCCCGTGACTTCGCCCTCTCCCGGTGCCGGCCTTGAAGCGGCATTCCTCGCGCACCGCGATGTGCTGCTGCGTTTCCTACGCGCGCGCGGCGCGGGCGACGCGGCGGAGGATCTGTTGCACGAAGTCTGGCTGCGCATCGCCGCCAGCAAGTCCGGCCCCGTGGCCGCGCCGCTCGCCTACCTGATGCGCACGGCGGACAGCCTGATGATCGACCGCTACCGATCCCAGCGCCAAGCCGAAAAGCGCGACCGCGATTGGACCGACACCCAAACCGACGCCTCCACCGGCGTCGCTCCCGAACCCTCGCCAGAGCGCCGGGTCGCCGCCATGCAGGAAGCCGCCGAAGTCATGGGCGTGCTGGACAGCCTCGGCCCGCGCGCCGCCAGGGCGTTCCGCCGCCACCGGATCGACGGCGTGGCGCAGCGCGATGTTGCCACCGAACTGGGCGTCAGCCTCAGCACGGTGGAAAGCGATCTTCGCCTCGCCTATCGGGCGCTGGGCGAATGGAAGGAACGACACCGATGAGGCTGGTGCCCCACGTCTCCGTCATCCACGCAGAAGGAGCGCGTGATGAGTGACGAGATGATCCGCGAGGAAGCGGCCCAATGGGCCGTGCGGACCGGCGAGCCCGGTTTCGACGACTGGGACGGCTTCATGCTCTGGCTGGAGGCCGATCCCGCGCACGCCCGCGCCTATGACGCGGTGAACGCCGCCGTGATCGACGCTGTGGAACTTGCTGCGGCCCAACCGGCGAACGACGTGATCGACGACATCCCCGTCACCCGCCGCGTATGGCTGAGCACCGCTATTGCCGCCTCGCTCGCGCTGGTGGGCGGCGTCTGGCTCTGGCAGACCCATTCGCGCGAAATCTATGCGGTGGAGACCGCGCCGGGCCAGATGCGCACGGTGGAACTGGAAACCGGCACGCGCATCGATCTGGCTGGCGCCACCACCTTGCGGCTGGACCGTAAGGATCCGCGCTACGCCGTGCTCGACAAGGGGCAGGCCCTCTTCACCGTGCGCCACGATGCCGCGCGCCCGTTTCATGTAGAGGCAGGCGACGCCACGCTGGTGGATCTTGGCACTGTGTTCGACGTTTCGCGCGATGGTGCCCACCTCAGCGTCGGCGTGGCCGAAGGCGCAGTGGGCTTCAATCCCGAGGCCGAAAACCTGCGCCTTGCCCCCGGCGACCGACTGGTCGCGGATGCGGGCAAAGTCACGGTGGGCCACGTGCCGCCGCGCGAAGTAGGCGAATGGCGCGATGGCCGCCTGACCTTCGACGCCACGCCGCTGTCCGAAGTTGCGGCCCGCCTCACCCGCGCCACCGGCGTCACCTTCACCGCGCAGCCTGGTGCGGAAACGCCGGTTTCCGGCTCCATCCTCGTCACCCCCATTCGCAACGATCCGCAAATGATCGGCGCGCTGCTGGGCCTTCAGGTCCGTCACGAGGGGCAAGTCTGGGTGATCGGCTGCCCCTGAACCGATGCGCCGGGCCCTGCTTCTTGTTGCGACGGCTTCGCCCGTAGCGCTTTTTGGCGTATCGCTTCCCGCTGCCGCGCAAGCGCCTGCGCAGATGGCAGCGGTGGCGACGCGCGAAGGCGCCATGGGCGATGCCGCCATCGAACTGGCGCGGCAGACCGGCACCAGCATCGTCATCGCCGACCCCGCGCTGGCCCGCCGCCGCATCCCGGCCCTGCGCGGACGTATGGCCGCGCATGAAGCCGTGGCGCGACTGGCGCGCGCGGCCGGCGCGCGCGCGGTGCCGGTGGGCCCGGCCGCGTGGCGCCTGGAATCCGCCCCATCTCCGCGCCTCGCCGTGGCCATTCAGCCGCCACGCCCGAAACCAAAGCCCACGCCCGAACCGGCTCCTCAGGCCATTGTCGTCACCGCCACCAAGCGCGACTTGCGGTTGGAGCAAGTGCCCGCGCAAGTCACCATCCTCAGCGGAGACAGCCTGACCGCCGGTGGTGTTGGCGGTAGCGAGAAGATCGTCCGCCGCCTTGCCACCGTCGCCTCCACGCATCTCGGCAGCGGGCGCAACAAGCTGTTCATTCGCGGCATTGCGGATTCCAGCTTCACCGGGCCGACGCAGGCCACGGTCGGCCAATATCTTGGCGATATGCGGCTGACCTACAATGCGCCGGACCCGGACCTGCGCCTGTCGGACCTTGCCCGCGTGGAAGTGCTGGAGGGGCCGCAGGGCACGCTCTACGGCGCGGGATCGCTGGGCGGAATCATCCGCCTGGTTCCCAATCCGCCCGAGTTCGACCGCACTGGCGGCTCGATCATCCTGGGCGGCGCGCTGACGCAGCATGGCGCACCGTCCACCGACCTTAGTGCCACCGTCAACCTGCCGGTGTTGACGGATACGGCCGCCTTCCGCGCCACGTTCGATACGGCCAGCTACGGCGGCTACATCGACAAGCCGCTGCTCGGCCGCAAGAACGTCAACCGCACTGACGTGCTAGCCGGACGCGCCGCGTTGCGCGTGAAGCTGGCGCCCGACTGGACGGTGGACGTGATGGGCCTTGCCCAGTCCATCGGTGCGGACGACAGCCAATATGCCGACCGCGACGGCAAGCCGCTGCAAAACTCCGCCCGCGTGCGCGAGGGGTCGGACGCCGACTATGCACTGGGCCAACTGGTGATTTCGGGCCGGATCGGCGGGCTGGAACTGCGCTCCACCACCGGCGCAGTGCGGCAGAACCTGCACGAGCGCTATGACGCCAGCGAGCCTGATGGCCCGCCGCGCCTGTTCGAACAGGCCAACGCCACGCGCATGATCGCGCATGAAACCCGGCTCTGGCAGCCGGAGCGACACGGTTTCGGTTGGCTGGTCGGCGCCAGCTACACGCACAATCGCACCACGCTGACCCGCGATTTCGAGGAGCTTTCGCTGCGCAGCACATCCACCGGCGTGCGCAACACGGTGGACGAGTTCACGCTCTATGGCGAGGCGAGCCTGCACTTGCGCGGCCCCTTCACCGCCACGGCTGGCGGCCGCTTCACGCAGGCGCGTCTGGGCGGCGATGGTGAGGACGTGTTGCCGCAAGTGGCCTATGCCATGGCGATGAAGGGCGTGACCGCGAAGCGGAATTTCACTGCCTTCCTGCCATCTCTGGCGATCCACGCGGAGTTCTCGCCGCAGGATCAGCTCTATTTCCGTTATCAGCAGGGCTTCCGCCCCGGCGGTTTTGCGATCGAGAGCGATTACGTGCGCCGCTTCCGCAACGATCGCACCGGTACGGTGGAGATCGGCGCGCGCCATGGCCGCGCCGGAGTAAGCCCGTTCGATCTGACCGTCAGCCTGTCTTACACGCGCTGGCGAGACATTCAGGCGGACTTTACCGACAGCGCGGGCCTGCCCAGCACCGCCAACATCGGTGACGGCCGCGTCTGGTCCGCCAGCGTTTCGGGCGGGGTGCAACTGGTGTCCGGCCTGCGACTGGAAGGCGGCGCCGCGTTCAATCACAGCCGGATCGACAAGCCGGAGCCGGGCAACACGCTCAAGTACCAGTTCGCCGCCGGCGCCCTCGACGCCTTGCAGATGCAAGTGCCGAACATCGCCCGCTTCGCCGGCCGTGCGGCGCTGGCGTGGAACCACGATCTGGACGACGATCTCGCCCTCTCCGCCAATGCCTGGGCCAGTTACCTCGGCAAGTCGCGCCTTGGCATCGGGCCGGATCTGGGGATGTTGCAGGGCGATTATCTCGACAGCGGGTTCGATGTGCGCGTCGGCACGCCGGGCTATGGCGTGACGCTGGGCGTGACCAACCTTGCCGACGAGCGCGGCAATCGCTTTGCGCTGGGCACGCCGCTGGCGACCGGGCGCGAGCAAGTGACGCCGCTGCGGCCGCGCACGGTGCGACTGGGCTTCGACGCGAAGTTTTAAACGCGGGCGACCTCACCGGGTACGCCGAGGCCCAATCGTCAGACACACCCGCCTCAAAACAAAACTCCGTCGCCCTCGCGAAGGCGGGGGCCCCGCTTACTTCTCGCCCCGCCCGCGAAGAACAAGCGGGATCCCCGCCTTCGCGGGGATGACGAGGTTTGTTCGGGATAGGTATGTTGAGGCTCGGAACAGTCGCTCCAATCTTTTTTCAAGGCCACCCCCGATAGCCTCCGTCTCTCCCTTCGAAATCGATCTGAAGGGACGACGATGCCTCGCTACCTGCCCGGTTACCTCTTGGCCTCCACCGCGCTCCTCGCCGTAGCGAGCGTTGCGCATGCCGAGGATGTGGCCACCAAGAAGACCACACCGCTGCTCACCTCCACCATCAAGAACGGCGCGGCGGACGCCATCAACGTAACCAAGGACGGATCGGTGGTGCTGACGTCCGGCACCGCGATCACGATGGACAGCAACAATGCCGTGTCCAATGCCGGCGCGATCACGATCACCAATTCGGACGGTGCCACCGGCATCCGCGTGCTGGCGGGCACAAGCGGCGACATCGTCAACACCGGCACGATCACCATCGACGAGACTTACACCCCCACCGATACCGACAAGGACGGTGATCTCGATGGTCCCTTCGCGCTCGGCACGAACCGCACCGGCATCAAGATCGAGGGCGATCACACCGGCAAGCTGACGCAGAGCGGCACGATCACGATCAAGGGCAACAATTCCGCCGGCATTTCGATCGGCGGCACGCTGGGCGGCGCCTTCACCCATGACGGTACGACCACGGTGCTGGGCGACAACTCCGTGGCCGTTCAGACCGGCGCGATCAACGGCAACGTCCGCCTGGCCGGTTCGGTCGGCGCACAGGGCGCCAACGCGGTGGCGGCGCGATTCGGCGGGGACGTCAACGGCGCGATGGTCGTGCAGGGCAACATCGCCTCCACCGGCTATCGCTACAACACCTCGCCCGCAGACCCGTCGAAGCTGGACGCGGACGACCTGCTGCAAGGCGGTTCGGCGCTGGTGATCGGCGGCAATGTCACCGGCGGCATCGTGCTGGCCGTGCCGCCCAAGGACACCGACCCGAACAAGGCCGACGAAGACGGCGACGGCATCGACGATGCCAAGGAAGGCTCGGCCAAGGTCGCGTCCTACGGCAAGGCCCCGGCCATGGTGATCGGCGCGGCCGACCGCGATATCGCCATCGGCGCGGTGGCCGGCACTGCCAGCGGCTTCGGCCTGCAGATCGAAGGCGGCGTGGAAGGCAACGGCGTCTACACCGGCGTGGACGGCAACGGCCTCGTCATCGGCGGCTTGGGCGGCAAGGTCACGATTGCCAACGGCGTAGGCGTGACAGGCTCGGTCGCCGCGACGTCGAAGGACGCCGCCGCCACCGCCATGCGCTTCGGCGCGGGCGCCAGCACCGCGCAGGTCCAGAACGGCGGCACCATCTCCGCCACCAGCGGCAACACCGCCGCTTCGATCGCCACCGCCGTGAAGATCGACGCCGGCGCCAGCATGCCCACGCTGCGCAACTCCGGCACGATCAAGGCGGTAACCGGCGAGAACGGCACCGCCATCGCCATCCGCGATTCCAGCGGCACGCTCAACCTGATCGAAAACAGCGGCACGATCTCCGCTACCGGCGCCAAGGCCGACAGCGGGCGCAACGTGGCCATCGATCTTTCAGCGAACACCGGCGGCGTCACGATCCGCCAGACGCAAGTCGCATCGGGCTTCGCCGCCCCTGCCATCACTGGCGACGTAAAGTTGGGCAGCGGCAACGACACCTTCTCCATCGCCGATGGCACGGTGACCGGCAATGTCACGTTCGGTGGCGGCAATGACACGTTAGCGCTCTCCGGCGACGCGGTGCAGACGGGCAAGGTCACGTTCGGTTCGGGCAATGATGCGATGAGCCTTGCGGGCACCTCGCGCTATGTCGGCACGGTCGATTTCGGGGGCGGGGCGGACACGCTGACGCTTTCGGACACGGCCGTATTCTCTGGCGCGCTGGCCAATGCGGGCAACCTTGCGGTCAAGGTCAACGGCGGCGTACTGGACGTGAACAAGCCCGCCGCGATCGGCTCGCTCGATGTCGGCACCACCGGCGTTCTGGCGGTGACGCTGGACAAGGCCGCCGGGCTCGGCTCGGCCTACAACGTCGCGGGCAACGCCACCTTCGCCAAGGGCGCCAAGCTTTCCATCCGCCTGGCAGACGTTTCGACCGCGGAAGGCAGCTATCAGGTTCTCACCGCCGGTTCGCTGACCGGCCGCGACGTGCTGGAAACCTCCACCGACCTAGTGCCCTACATGTTCAAGGCCTCGCTCAACAAGGACGCGCCGGCCAACGCGATCGTAGTCGACGTCGCCCGCCGCACGGTGCAGGAACTGGGGCTCAACCGCTCGCAGGCATCGGCCTACAACGCGATTTTCGCCGCGCTCGGCAAGGATGACGCGATCGAGAAGGTGTTCCTGGGCGATACCAATGGCGACGCTTTCCGCGAACACGTGGCCCAGATGCTGCCCGATCACGCCGGTGGCGCGTTCGAAGGCATCAGCATGGGCGCACGCACGCTGATCCGCCAGCTTCAGGATCCGCAAGGACCCGTCTTCGGCGATTCCCGCTTCGTCACCCGCCTGAACCTGTCCTTCTGGGGCAGCGACAAGAGCGCCCGCCAAAGCGCGTCGTACAATCTGCAAGGCTACGCCATGTCGCTGGGCGGCGAATATGCCACCGGCGTCGGCTACTTCGGCGGCACCGTGTCCTACCTGTGGAACCGCTACACGCGCGGCCCGGCAAGTGAGATCAAGTCGAACTCATGGGAATTCGCCGGCCACTGGCGCGGAGAGAGCGGCCCGATCGCCGGCTATGCCCGCGCCTCGATCGGCCGGGGCAGCTATGACAGTGAGCGTACGTTCGCCGGAACCGCCGGTACCGAAACGGTCAAGCGCACGATCAACGGCGATTGGAACGGCAACTTCGTGACCGGCGCCGCTGGCGTCTCCTACGAAGGTGGCGGCAAGTACCTGTTCTTCCGCCCGGCCGTCTCGATCGACTACGTCCGCCTGAAGGAAGACGGCTACACCGAAAACGGCGGCGGCAAGGCGCTGGACCTAACCGTGGCATCGCGCACCAGCGACGAGCTGGGCGTGAACGGCGGCATGACCGTGGGCGTCGATTTCATGACCGCCGCCGGACGTGAAGACAACTGGTTCCGCATGGAAACCGAAGGCGGCTGGCGTGAAGTCGTCAGCGGCGGGATCGGCGCCACTACCGCGCACTTCGACGGCGGGCAGAACTTCCGCCTTGAAGGCGACGATGCCTCCGGCGGCTGGTTCGCGCGCCTGCGCGCCATTGGCGGAACCATTGGTCTGACGATGATGGGCGAACTGGCGGCAGAGGATCGCCACGGCAATACGGACCTGTCTTTGCGCGGATCGGTATCGATCGGCTTCTAAGCCGACCGACCGATCCGTGCGCGGCGCGTCGACGCCCCCCACCCCGCCCAAGTCGACGCGCCGCAACCCCATCCTGTAAACCGCGCCGGATTTCCGTCCGGCGCGGTTTACAGCCCGCTGCCGATGTCCGATGCTGCCCTTCCCCCCGCACGCGAAGTGCAACAGATTGAGGAAGAACGATGGGCAAGCTGGTCGACGGCGTCTGGCAGGATGTCTGGTACGATACGAAATCGACCGGCGGCCGTTTCGTCCGCAAGGATTCCTCCTATCGCGATTGGGTGACCGCCGATGGCGCGCCGGTTCATGAGGGCGGACGGGGCTTCAAGGCGGAAGTCGGCCGCTATCACCTCTACGTCAGCCTTGCCTGCCCCTGGGCGCACCGCACGCTGATCCTGCGCGCGCTGAAGGGGCTGGAAGCGATGATCGACGTTTCCGTGGTCAATTGGCTGATGCTGGATAATGGCTGGACGTTCGATCCCGCACCGGGCGTAGTGCCCGACACCGTCAACCACGCGCGGAATCTATACGAAGTCTACGTAAAGGCGGACCCGCACTACACCGGCCGCGTCACCGTGCCGATCCTGTGGGACAGGCAGACCGGAACCATCGTCAACAACGAATCCTCCGAAATCATCCGCATGTTCAACTCCGCCTTCGACGCGCTGGGCGCGCTGGCGGGCGACTATTACCCCGAAGCCCTGCGCGAAGAGATCGATGCGGTGAATGCGCGCGTCTACGACACCGTGAACAACGGCGTCTACAAGGCCGGCTTCGCGACCGAGCAGGAAGCGTACGAGGATGCCGTGGCGCAATTGTTCGACAGTCTTGACTGGCTGGAGGAACGCCTGTCGCGCAGCCGCTGGCTGGTGGGCGATGCGATGACGGAGGCGGACATCCGCCTGTTCACCACGCTGATCCGCTTCGATCCGGTCTATGTCGGCCACTTCAAGTGCAACCTGCGCCGGATCGCGGACTACCCCAACCTGCAAGCCTATCTTCGCGATATCTACCAGACGCCGGGCGTGGCCGGCACGGTGAACTTCCAGCACATCAAGGGGCACTATTACCAGAGCCACCGCACCATCAACCCAACCGGGATCGTGCCGGTGGGGCCGCTGCTGGACCTCGATTCGCCGCATGGGCGGGGATGAACCCTTCGCTCGCAATGACGAAAGGTAGGTAATGGGGGAACTGCCTCCCCTTACCCCGCCGCATCCGTCAGAAAAGCGCGCGGCTTGATGTCGCGCATGGCAAGCGTGGTGGTGAAATGACGCACGCCGGGAAGCCTGCGCAAGCGGTTGCGCAGCAGATCGTCCAGTTCGGGAACCCCGACGGTGGCAACTTGCAGCAGATAGTCGAAATCCCCCACGGTGGCATGGCAGGCCAGCACCGCCGGCTCGCCCTGCACCGCGCTTTCGAACGCCTCATGCCGGTCGAACTCGATCGAGACCTGCACGAAGGCACTCGTCGAAAGCCCGATGCCCGCCGGGTCGATCACCGCGCGGTAGCCGGCGATCACGCCCGCTTTCTCCATCGCCTGCACCCGTTTCCAGCTCGGCGTCTTGGACACGCCCGCCACTTCGCCCAGACTGGCGAAAGACAGCCGCGCATCGTGTTCCAGCGCACGCAGCAAACGCATGTCGACGGGATCGAGATCGGACATGGAACGAATGTTCTCCAAAATTGTGATTGCCTTGTAATCCGTTCTCCCGATGCTCGCAATTGCCGACCAATCAAGACCAATGTTTCGGTCGCACGGTGCTATCGTCCTCGTCCCAAAAGCGCACGAAGGGGAGAGATCATGGATCGCGCCAAGGTTTACGAACAGTTCGGGGCGCCCGCTTCGCTCGATTATGAGGTCTATCTGAAGACCGACAGCCTGCTTGCCTGCCAAAAGCCGTGGGATGCGCTGTGCAACGCCGATGAATTGCAGTTCCAGATCGTCCACCAGGTCGAGGAACTCTGGATGAAGCTGATCGCCTGGACCGTGCTCGATATCGACGAGTGCATCGCGGAAAAGCAGGCCCTTCGCGCCCACACGCTGCTGGGCCGCTGTCACCGCCTGATGCGGCTGATGACCGCGCAGCTTGACCTGCTGGAAACGATGTCTCCGCGCGAATATCAGGAAATCCGCCTGCAACTGGGCAATGGCAGCGGGCAGGAATCGCCGGGATTCCGCATCCTGCTGCGCATCATTCCGGAGCTTTGGCACACCTTCGACAAGGCTTACGTCGCCGGCACCGGCCGTACCGTGCGCGAGATCTACGACCAGGGCTTCGCGCATGACGAAGCCTATCTGCTGGCAGAGGCGCTGATCGAACTGGACGAACTGTTCGGCAAGTTCCGCTGGCACCACATCTTCCTGATCCACCGCTCGATCGGCATGGGCTCCGCCTCGCTCAAGGGCCGCTCGGTCGATCTGCTGCAAGCGGGCGCGAAGCATCGCTTCTTCCCGGCGCTATGGGACGTTCGCGTGGAAATGACCGACGATTGGGGCCACGACTATGGCCGCGTGCGTGACAGCATATCCTGCCCGGGAACCAAGGCTGACGCAGCATGAGCGAGGTGCGCGGCCTGTTCCATCTTCCCGAAGGCGGTCCTTACCTGCTGGCCCATTCGGTCGGCTGCCAGCCCCGCTCCGCCATGGACGCGCTGGGGGCCGGAATGCTGGAACCCTGGCGCACGGCGGGCGGCGGCGCATGGCCGCGCTGGCTGGAAACGATCGAGACTTTCCGCACGGCCGTCGCCACTCTGCTCGGCGTCGATCCGGCGACCGTCGCCCCGCAAACGAGCGTTTCCGCCGCGCTGTTCACGCTGCTCTCCGGGCTTGCCACACAACCCGGCAAGGGCGTGGTGCTGCTGAGCGAGCAGGCGTTCCCGACCATCGGCTTCGTGCTCGCCCCCCTCGCCCGGCTCGGCCTGACCGCACGGTTCATTCCGGCACGCGAAGACCCTTCCGATCCGGCCACCTGGGAACGCCATTTCGATGGATCGGTGGCAGCGGTGATCGCCATGCACGTCCATTCCAACACCGGGCTCGTTTCGCCGGTGGCGGAGATCACGGCGCTGGCCCGGCGCCACGGAGCCCTCTCGATCATCGACCTTGCCCAATCGGCGGGTATCCTGCCGATCGCGTCGCAGGACTGGGATGCGGACGCCCTGATCGGATCCTGCGTGAAATGGCTCTGCGGCGGCCCCGGTGCGGCCTATCTTCAGGTGCGTGAAGACACGATCCCAGCGCTCCAACCGCTGGACGTGGGCTGGTTCGCGCATGAGGAGCCGTTCGTTTTCGACATCCATGACTTCCGCTATGCCGCCGACGCGCGCCGGTTTCAGGGCGGCACGCCCTCGATCGCACCTTTCGCGCTGGCGGCGGAGGGCATCCGCACAGTGCTGGAAATCGGGCAGGAGCGGATCCTCGCCAACAATCGCGACTGCATTGCCGCGTTCGAGGATGAGGCGGGCCAATCGCTCGACTGGTCGGCGCGGAGTGGAACGCTCTGCCTCGTCTGCAACGATGCGCTGGGCGCGACGGCAGCGCTCTCGGCGGCAGGCTTCGCTCACGATTTTCGCGGCGACATCCTGCGCGCCTCGTTCCATGCCTGGAACGCGCCGGACGAAGCACGCGCGCTTGCCCGCACGTTGCGACAGGCGGGAGTGACTTTCACCCCCGCCTGCTGACGATGTCAGGTGGTCTGTCCGCCATGCCGAAGGGCATAGTGGACGGTGTAGCCCATATGGTCCGAAAGCATCGAACCATCGGCTTCGGTGCCGAAGGGAATTTCGATTCCCAACGGCATCAGGCGCGCCGCGCCACCGTCGAAGGTGAATTGCATGTCGCGCGCCTTGTGGTGAATCCACTGGGCGTCCGACAGCCGCGCCATGCCCGAAGGATCGGCATCGAAACGACGGCTGAGCGCATCTTCCCGCTCGGCGCCGGGCACCTTGTCCAGCGCGCCGTGCAGCATCGCAATGCGGTCCGGTCGCTGGCCCTGGTTGAAGTCACCCGCAAGGATCGTAGGCACTCCGTCCGCGCGCAGCCGTGAAAGCACGCTGCCCAGGAACACCGCCTGTCGTTCATAGGCCGCATCGCTGCGGGCCGAACTCGTGCCCGATGCCTTGCGGCAATTGAGGTGCGTGGTGGCCACCCGCACCGTTCGACCGCCCGGCAGCGCCAGTTCCGCAATCAGCACGCCCTTGGCAGCCAGGCAATCGTAACCCGCGCAATCCGTGGCGGGAAACGCCATCCGCTCAATCTGGCGGATCGGAAAGTCGGACATCAGCACCAGCCCACTGTCGACTTGCGCAGAGCCCGTCTCACCCAGCAGCCAGGCCCTCGTCAGCGCCTGTTCGAACGTCGGCGCCGCCCGGTTATGGGGGCCGACGGCCACGTAGGCGTAACCGGCTGCGCGGGCGATTGCCTTGGCTTGAGGAACGAAGGCTTCCTGCAAGACCACCACTTGCGGCTGACGGCCGATGCGGCGCAACTGGGCCAGGCGATCGCCGATCGCCGCAAGGGCTTGCGGCCGACCGCTGGCGAGCGGCCATGGCAAACCCTTCACATTGTATGTCATGACCGAAAGGTCGCTGGGTATCGCAGCCTGAACCACAAGTGGCCGCGCCATCGCTGTAGCGGTGGCCGGTTGCCCGCCCAGTGCTTCCACCAACAGGAAGACAACAGCCGCCACCGCGAACAGCATGCCCGCCCATTGCGCACGTCCGCCAGACGCGCGCTTCATCGCCGCGCGGGCAAGCTGCGCCCCCGCAGCCCCCGCACCTCTATATCCGAACATTGTCGCTCCCCACTTTCGGGTTTCCGCCCGCGTGTGGGATTAGGCCATCGAATTTACGCCGTGATGATGGAACGGCGTCAGTTCGATTACGCCCCGCAAATCCCGCCAGGCTTTTCCGATGACGTCACCGCGTGAGGTGATCCGGAGTTGGAGAAAATGACGAAAGCCTATTTTACCGGCGGCACCCGGCTGGCGACCATTTCGGTGCTCTTGCGCTCGATAGACCAGAGCACGCGGCTCTGCCCTTGTTCCCAGCCGATCGCCTGCCCGTCGGTAGGTAAAGCGATGGTGGTGACATGCTCAAGAACACCGCTCTTGGCGGGAACCCGCATCACGTACATCTCCGGGCGGTCGTGCCCGGTGACGTATAGCAGGCCATCATCGCCCCATGCTCCGCCGGATGCGCTGCGCGGGGCGAAGCGTTCCAGCACGCTGTCCGGGAAAGTCCAGAGGGCGGTTTCGTTCAGGCGATCATCCAGCCGCACCAGTGTCGTCGCGCGATGGTCACGCCCCGGCTCACCACCCTTGCCATCGTAATTGGCATAACAGGCATACCAGGCGCCGCCGTGACGGGTCACCCAGGTCAGCGAGCCATGGCCATGACCCAGCGAATGCGTGCGGCGCAGCTTCAGCGTCGTGGCATCGAACCACAGGATCTGGCTGGACATCGGCACGGTGGGATAGTTGGAGGCTGAGCAGACCAGATCGCGCCCGTCCAATTCGCAGGAATTGAGATGCGGGAACTGCACCGGATCGCCATCCCAATGCGCCACACGCTTGCCGGTTTTCGCATCGTAGCGGCCGACTTCGTGATCGCCTATGGCATAGACCGAACCATGCCCGGCCGTCGCGCCCTGCCGCGCTTCCTCTGCCGACATGCGACGCAGTTCGGTGGCCGCCAGGGGTGGTTGCGCCTCCGCGACGGGCTGGAGCGCGGCGGCAGCAAGCAGAAGCAATAGAGTCATCAGAATTTCGCCTGCATGCCGGCATAGACCGTGCGGCCATAGCGGTCGTTGGGAACGGTCCAGTCGCGCATGGAACCGGGGTAAAGGCGGACGGGTTCGTCGGTCAAGTTGCGTCCTTCCAGAAACAGGTTGAACCGGGGTGTGACGGCATAGCCGGTGCTCATGTCCAGCCGGCGAAGCGCCGCTCTGCTGCGAATGCCGGGCACTGCCGCGCCCGCCGTCAGCGGAGCCGGAGTGCCCGCCAGCCAGTCCACCGCGCCACCGAAACGGCCATGATGATAGGCGATCCGCGTCCCCAGCATGAGGCGGGATTCGTAGGGAGAGCGCGCCTCCGTACCATCCCTCAGCCGCAGCCATGCATCGGTGCAACGCGCGGTGACTTGCAGCGCAAGGCTCGACAACGCACCGGGCAGGAACGCCAGTCGCTGCCCCCAGCGCGCCTGAACTCCGGCAATCCGTCCGCGCTGTGCATTGACGGGTTGGAGCACGGCAAGATTATCGTAAGTCTGGCCATTCAATTGGACATTGCCTGTCGATTGCGATGCGGTAACATAGACGGGATCGCGCTCGGCATGCGCGAACAGGCCCAATCCCAGGCTGCCACCTTCGGCATAGGACCAGCCCCCTTCCAAATCGAAGGCATCGCCTCGCCCCGGCACGAGATCGGGATTCCCCAGAGAGAGACGCGCGGCGCGGCGATCTAGCATGCCACCCGGCGAAAGCTCGATAAACTCCGGCCGATCCACCCGACGATGCCAGGCGGCCCGCAACGTAAGCCCAGGCGCCGCATCCATGGCGAGCGATAGCGACGGCAGCAGATCGCCAAAACTGCGGCGGCGATCCAACGGCTGCGCAGACAGCGATTGTTTGAGGTCGTCCCCAAGATCGCCCCTAACATCATCAAGGTGGAAGCCGACCATGCGCAGTTGTGTATGCTCGTACGCCACGGCGGGCGTCACCGTCACTGCGCCGAAACGGAGCTGTGCGGCGGTGTGCGCGGCGAACACCTTCTGCTTCATGCGAAAATCGCCCAGCAGGTCGCTCCCCAACGTTGAGGAGATGTCATTGGGCATGATCGCCGTACCGGGCCCGCCCCATGAATCGACGCCCTCTGACGAGAGGCCCAGGCGGGACCGGAAGGCCCCCGCCTCATCGAACATGCGGCGCGTCTTGCGATAGTCGGCACCGAAGACCAGCGTGCCCGCATCGCCCAGATCGCGGCGGACCTCTCCCCTACCCTGCCACGCCTTTTCGAACCGCCGCTGATGGAATGCCGCGTCGCCCCCCGTCATGGCGACTGGCGGCAAACAGGCCGGTGACGGCGCGGCACGATCGCCCGCGCCGGAATCCGAAGCGTACCCGCCGCAGCCCAGCATCGTCGCCATATCACCGACCGACCGCATGGAAGCGCCGCTGCGGTAGGCGAAACGCAGCTGGCCGAAATCGCTCGCACCGGCAAAGCGCAAGGCGACGAGCTTCTGCCGGAAAGGACTCTCCGGCCCAAGCGTCGATCGATGAAAAGCGGGAGTGAAAGTGGAAGCATCGGCCATCCGCGCCTGGAAGCGCCATCTGGCCGGCTGAGGCATCCGTCCGCCTTGCAGGTCGATCACCCCTACCGGCGATTCCTGCCATCGGGAACGCGCTGCGTCGGCCCAGCCAATGTCCCCGTCCCGAAGCCAGCCGCCCCGTCCGTCGTCATGGTTGGAACCCGGCAGCCTCACGTCTTTAGCCAGATCCTCGCTCTCGGCAGCGCGTGCCTCTGTATCGGCCGCGCCTGTTCCCATGGCGAGCGCCGCCGCGCCGCCCAGCAAAATGGCTTTCATGTCCGGTCCCCCTGCCGAACCTCAGTTCGGCCCCGCCCATCTAATCAGCGCCCGTCTAATTCCGTCAGATGACGGCACGATCACCGTTTCGTGATGGTTCGACGACAATCGCCGCCCCTTACCGGGAACCCTGCCGCGCCCTGGCGGCTTATCCCGGCGAACAGGTTTGTGCGAAGGACTGGGCAATGGCCGCACGCGCATATTGGCAGGGACAGATCAGGCTCGCGCTCGTTTCGATTCCGGTCGAGATCTACCCCGCAACGCGATCGGGCGCGGCGATCCAGTTCCACCAGATTCACGAGCCCAGCGGCAAGCGCATCCGCTATGAAAAGGTTGCGCCCGGCGTCGGCCCGGTCGATCGGGACGAGATCCTCAAGGGCTATGAAGTCTCAAAGGGCAACTACGTCCTGCTCGACGAGGAAGAGATTGAGGCCGTGCGGATCGAAAGCCGCCGCACGCTGGAACTCGTTCAGTTCGTTGAGGCGGACGAGATCGACGTGCTCTATTACGAAAAGCCTTACTTCGTCGTCCCGGCGGACGATCTGGCGGAGGAAGCCTATGTCGTGCTGCGCGAGGCACTGCGCGCCAGCCGCAAGGTGGGGATCGGACAGCTTGCAGTACGCGGGCGTGAGCAGCTTGTTTCACTGAAACCCTGCGGACACGGCATGGTGCTGGAAGTGCTGCGCTATGCGGACGAGGTGAAGAAAGCCCAAGGCTATTTCCGCGAGATCGGGGACGTAAAGCCTGACAAGGACCTTCTGGACCTTGCCACCACGCTGATCGACAAGAAGACCGCGCCGTTCGAACCGGCCGAATTCCACGACCGATATATCGATGCGCTCCATCGCCTGATCGACAAGAAAGCAAAGGCGAAGACCAACCGACGCGTGTTGGAAGATGTCGAGGAACCGGCGTCCACCGGCAAGGGCAACGTGATCGACCTGATGGCGGCGCTGCGCAAGTCCGTGGGCGAGAATACTTCCGCCAAGAAGACCCCCACGAAAAAGGCCTCGCCCAAGAAGACCGCCACGCCGAAGAAGCCGCCGGCTGCTCCGGCAAAACGAAAGCGGGCCTGATCCGTGGCCACGCGCAAGTCCGCCGATCCGCTGGCCGTCTACAACGCCAAGCGCGATTTCGCGAAGACGGCGGAACCAGCCGGCCAGGCCGAGAACAGCGCCACCGGCAATCTCTTCATCGTGCAAAAGCATGCGGCGCGACGGCTACACTGGGATTTCCGGCTGGAAGTGGATGGGGTGCTGAAGTCCTGGGCCGTTACGCGCGGCCCCAGCGCCGATCCGGACGACAAGCGCCTGGCCGTTCGCACGGAAGATCATCCGCTGTCCTACGCGGGTTTCGAAGGGCGCATCCCGCAGGGCGAATATGGCGGCGGCACGGTCATGCTCTGGGACAAAGGCACGTGGGAACCGATCGAGGGCAAGAGTGCCAGCGACCTAAACGACGGCCACCTGCATTTCCGCCTCCATGGGGAGCGGATGAACGGCGAATGGCTGCTGGTGCGGATGAAAGGTCGCCCGGGCGAAAAGCGTGAAAACTGGCTGCTGCGCAAGGTTGCCGATGGGCATGAGGTTACCGGCGACAAGCTGGTGGAGGAAGGCCTGACCAGCGTGCTGACCGGGCGCACCATGGCCGAGATAGAGGCCGACAAAGCCGGAACCCAGTCGCTCGCCGGCGAGAAGGGCAAGGCCTTTACGGAAACGATGGCCAAGGCAGCCAAGCATACCGAAACCAAGGCGAAAACGCCGCAACGGCGCGCCGCCAAACCGCCGAAATTCCGCAAGGTCCAACTGGCCACACTGGTGGACGACGTGCCCACCGGCAACCAGTGGATGCATGAAATCAAGTTCGACGGCTATCGCGCGCTTGTCGCGGTGTCGGGCGAAAACGTCACTATCTACACCCGCAGCGGGCTGGACTGGACGGACAAGTTCGCACCGCTCGCCCAGACACTTGCCGCGCTGGACCTGCCGCCCGCACTGATCGATGGAGAGATCATCGCGCGCGGGGCGGATGGCAATCCCGATTTCTCCTCCTTGCAAGCGGTACTGAAACGCGGGCACGGCTCGCAAGGCCCCGGCGATGCACTGGAGTTCCACGCATTCGACCTGATCGAAATCGATGGCGAAGACATCGCCCCACACCCTCAAATCGAACGCAAGGAGCGACTGGAAGCGCTGCTTGTAGAGGCCGCACCGCCGATTTTCGTGGCAGACCATGTGATCGGTGCCGGTGAAAAGCTCTACGCCGCGATGTGCGCGGCCGGGCAGGAAGGCGTGATCACCAAGCGGATCGACGCGCCTTATCTGGGCCGGCGCACGCGCAGTTGGGTCAAGGTAAAGTGCTCAAGGCGGCAGGAATTCGTGGTGGTCGGCTGGTCCAAATCGACCGCCAAAGGTCGGCCGTTCTCCTCACTGCTATTGGGCCAATACGAAGGCAAGACGCTGGTCTACCGGGGCAAAGTGGGCACCGGCTTCGATGCCGACTTGCTTGAGGACATGGCCGTTAGGATGGCGAAGCTGGAACGCAAGACTCCCGCGCTGGCGGTGGACAAGGCGGACGCGCGCGGCGCCACCTGGCTCAACCCCAAACTTGTGGCCGAAATCGCCTTTGCGGAACTGACCAGCGAGGGCCGCGTGCGCCACGCCAGTTTTGTGGGACTGCGCGCCGACAAGGCAGCTGCCAAGGTGACTCAGGAAAAGGCCAAGCCGATGCCGAAAGCGGATCCGATCATAGAGATTTCCCACCGCGACCGGGTGATCTTTCCGGAAAGCGACCAAACCAAAGGACAACTCGCGGACTATTACGCCGAAGTATCCGCATTGATGCTGCCCTTTGCCGCAGGCCGCCCGGTCAGCCTGGTCCGCTGTCCGCAGGGGCGCGCGAAGAAGTGCTTCTTCCAGAAGCACGACAGCGGCGCCTTCGGCCCTCACGTCCACCACGTTCCCATTCGCGAAAAGAACGGCGGCACCGAGGACTACATCTATATCACCGATACGCAGGGCCTGCTGACGTGCGTGCAGATGGGCACGATCGAGTTCCACGGCTGGGCATCGCGGGCCAACGCGGTGGAGAAGCCCGATCGCATGATCTTCGATCTGGACCCGGACGAAGGGCTGGACTTCGCCGATTGTCGCAAGGCCGCGCAGCAAATCCGTGGCCAGCTTGCCGATCTGGGCCTTGTGAGTTTCGCCATGCTGTCAGGCGGCAAAGGCGTTCACGTGGTTGTGCCCCTCAAGCCGGACCATGACTGGGACGCCCACAAGGACTTCGCGCACCGCTTCGCCGAAGCCATGAGCCAGGCGCAGCCCGAACGCTATGTGGCAACGATGAGCAAGGCCAAGCGCAAAGGCCGGATCTTCATCGATTGGCTGCGCAACCAGCGCGGCAGCACTGCGGTACTGCCCTATTCCGCACGCGCCCGGGCCGGGGCGCCAGTGGCAGTGCCAATCGATTGGGGCGAGTTGGACGATATGAAGAACGCCCACCCCTTCTCGATCGGGGATGCGGCAACATTGCTGGAACGTGCCGAAGCCCTGCGCGGCTGGGGCTTTGCCGAACAGTCCCTGCCTGCGTTCTGAAGCGGTGTGGCGAATGGCCCCTCTGGATGGCGAGCGCTGCCTTGCAGGCATCCTCTCCTCCCTTCACGGGAAGGGCGCGTTCACTCGCAATGTTCCCTGATCTCGGTCAGGCGTCGTCGTTTGGCGCGACGCCCTTGGTTATGTTGCGGGCTTACTTTGCGATCAGCGCACTGATGCGGTGTGAAAACGGATGACCGGGCGTTGCGCCGCGCGTGATGAGAGTAAACATACCGTCTTCAAGCAATGAAAGACGCGCTTCCAGAAGAGGAACATCCTCCCCCTTACGAACATCGATATGAACGTGCAGCTTTCCGTTGAAATCAAGACTTACGGCAGCCGCTTCCGGAAACGCCGCGCGCAACAAATTCAGGATTTCATCAAGTTGATCCGTCAAACTTTTTGCGTCGGATTGTGCAGAAAGTGCGCCACCATCAATCGAATATATGCGTGCATCTTTTGACATATGCCAAAGGACCCCTGTTGTTTTGCACAAACGATCTTAACTGAATTCCCTTAGGGAAGAACGCTATATTTTGACTTTGATCAAAGATTTTTTCCCCAGCCAGCAAGCGGCTGGCGCGGTTGGAGACTTTGACATTTTGCGGCTTCGCAGGGCGCGACTCGGAGGGGCATTTGACCCGAATCGGGATTTTCATGCGCGATGCGCCATGACCACGGCGCGGTTTTGCCGGTTCGCTTCGAACCGCGCGAGGTCAGGATCGCCCGCCAATATCGCGGCGATGATCCGCCGCCGCCCGTCCCGCCAGTTCTCAAAACCGATGCCCGCCATTTCGACAACCGTGCCGCCTTCGCCAGTGGCGTGGTGCAAGGTCACGCGGGTTAACATCTCGAACAGCGGACGACGCACCATCTGGAACAGCAGTTCCTGAAACGCCTCTTCGAACGAACCGAATTCCGCCATGCTGCGATAGTTGGCGGTTTCATCACCCAAGGCCCTCAGCCGCGCGCGCAGTGCGGCATCGGTACAGCGCGCCGCCGCCGTCGCCAGTTCGGTGAACAGCAGCGATGTCATGTCCAACGCTTCCTGATAGCCCGCCGGATGCATCCGCATGTAGGACGACAGCGACCGTTCCAGCGCCGCATCGTCCGGCCGCGCGCCGTAATAGCCGCCGCCGGGACCGCGCCGCACTTCCAGCAGGCCCTCGTGCTCCAGCACCCGCGCGGCCTGTTGCAATGTGACGATGCCCACTTCCAGTTCGCGCGCCAGCTGGTGCAGCGCGCCCAGCAAGGTGCCTGGAGCGCAGGCGAAAATCCGGTCGCGCAGCGTTTCCGTCGTGCGCGCGACCAGATTGGTCCCCTTGCGCCGCCCCGGTGTCCGTTCCACTCGCCCCTCCAATACTATGCATAGTATTCCGATTTTCACGGTATTTTCGGCTCATTTTCAGCAAATTCAAGTCAATTGACCACGTATATTTGCCCTCATACCCTCCTGCCATAACCGAGCGGCCCAAGGTGCCGCCACTGGAGAGGATGGAACGAGGATGGGCTTTCAACATCCTGACATCTCGGCATTTCCCGAGATCTCATTGGTCATTGGCGACGAACGTGCACGCTCCGGCAGCGGCGCCGATTGGGGCCATGTCTACCCGGGCACCGGCCGTGTCACGCGCGAAGTCCGCCTGGCCAGCCCGGCCGACGTTGACCGCGCCGTCGCCGCCGCCAAGGCCGCGCAGCCGGCATGGCGCGCCCTGCCCGGCGATAAACGGCGCGACCTGATGTTCCGCCTTGCCTCGGTGATAGAGAGCAAGGCCGCCGAAATGAGCCCGCTGCTCACGGCAGAGAACGGCTCGATCCTGATCGCCGGCGGGCACATGAGCCTCGATGCCGCGCAGAAGTTCCGCTATTACGGCGGCTGGGCGGACAAGATCGACGGGCGCACCGTCTCCACCTGGGGCGGTCCCGCGCACGACTACGTGATGTACGAGCCCTACGGCACGCTGGGCATCATCGTCCCCTGGAACGGCCCGCTTTTCGCCGCCACGATGGTGATGGCACCCGCCCTCGCCGCAGGCAATTGCGTAGTGCTGAAGGCGCCCGAACTGGCACCGTGGTCGCTGATGAAGCTGATGGAGGCGATCCACGAAGCCGGCTTCCCGGCGGGCGTGGTCAACCTCGTCACCGGCGGTCCGGACGTGGGCGCGGCGATGGTCAGCCATCCCGGCATCGACAAGATCGAATTCATCGGCAGCGGCGCGACGGCCAAGAAAATCCTCTCCAGCGCGTCTGAAACGCTGAAGCCCGTGGGCCTGGAACTCGGCGGCAAGTCGGCAGTGGTCGTGTTCGGCGATGCGGACCTGCAAGCGGCCGCCAAGCGCGGGCTTTCCGGGGCCGTTAGCGCCAACGGACAGGGCTGCGTTAACGGCACGCGCCTCTTGGTGGAGCGTTCCATCTACGAACCCTATCTCCAGATGCTGCAGGCCATGGCCGGGCATGTGAAGGTAGGCGATCCCTTCGCGATGGATACCTTCATGGGCCCGGTGATTTCCCAGACCGCGCTCGACCGTATCGACGGCATGGTCCGGCGCGGCGTCGAGCAAGGCGGCGAAGTGCTCTGCGGCGGCGCGCGGATGGAAGGCGATCATGGCGAAGGCTACTTCTACCCGATCACCGTCCTCGCCGGCGTTGCCCCGGCCAGCGAGATCGCCCGCAACGAAGTGTTCGGGCCGGTCCTCGTCGTCACCCCGTTCGACAGCGAGGAAGAGGCGATCGCCCTCGCCAACGACAGCGATTACGGGCTCGGCGCCTATGTCCACACCACCAATCTCACCCGCGCCCACCGCGTCGCCGGGCGAATGATGGCGGGTCAGGTACAGGTCAACGGATCGGGCGAGGCGATGACGCCTTGCGTGCCCTTCGGCGGCATGAAGCATTCCGGACACGGCCGCCTGGGCGGGATCGAGGGCCTGCGCGAATTCCAGCAGGTCCGCAACGTCTGGGTCAACCTTCAGGACTGAGGAGAAGGTCATGGCACTGCTAGACCCCATCGAACGCGGCACCCGCGGCCTTGAGACCGAGGCCGAAGTCACCGGCCGCACCGCCAACCAACCCGCAACGCTGTTTGAACAATCGTGGCGCGATTTCGTCTTCGCCGAAGTCTGGACCCGCCCCGGCCTGCCACGCCGCCCGCGCTTCCTGGTGGCGATCGCCAGCGCGGTCACGTGCGGATTGCAGGACAGCCAGATCGACGATTTCGTGCGCGGCGCGCTGAAGACCGAGGCACTCACTCTTGCCGAACTGCGCGAAGCGGCGCTGCACCTTGCCGTCTACGCAGGCTGGGGCAACGGCGGAAAGCTGGACCGCGCGGTCACGCGTGTGGCCGAGGAACTCGGTCTGCCACCCGCCGAAGTGCCCGCGATCTGCCCCGACCCGTGGGACCCGGAAGTGCGCAACCAGCGCGGGCATGACGAATTCGCGCAGGTCATGACCTTCCCGCCCGGCCCGCCAGCAACGCCCTATCTGGAAGGCATCAACAACTTCGTGTTCGGAGAGATGTGGTGCCGTCGCGGCTTGGACGAGCCCTCGCGCCGCTGGATCACGCTGGTCGGCGTTTGCGAGTCCGGCGCGGAAATCCCGATCCGCAGCCACATCCACGCCGCCATGTCGAGCGGCAACTGCCAGCCTGCCGAGATGCTGGAATTCTGCCTGCAATACGGCACCCACGCAGGTTGGCCCAAGGCATCGCGCATTCAGAGCGTGGTGCTGGAGATGATCGACAAGGTCGCAAAGGGGCTCCCCTGGCATGCCAAATGACAAGATCGCGACCGGCTTCATCGGCCTCGGCTCGCAGGGCGGCCCAATGGCGGAGCGCATACTGGCGGCCGGATATGAACTGACCGTCTGGGCGCGGCGGCCGGAGGCGACCGACGACCTCGTCGCCAAAGGCGCACATCGTGCGGCCTCGGTCGCCGAACTTGGCGAACGCTGCCAGCATATCGGCGTCTGCGTGGTGGACGATGCCGGAGTTGAGCAAATCTGCGCCGAGCTTCTTCCCGTGATGAAGCCGGGCAGCGTCCTCGTCATCCACTCCACGATCCTGCCGCAGACCTGCGAGCGATTGGCAGCGCAAGCCGAAGCACGCGGTATCGCCGTGCTCGACGCGCCTGTCAGCGGCGGCGGCGCGGGTGCGGCGGCAGGCACGCTCACCGTGATGTGCGGCGGCAGCGAAGACACCTTCGCCAAGGCGCTTCCCGTATTGGAAAGCTTCGCGGGCAAGACGGTGCTGCTCGGCCCGGTCGGCGCCGGCCAGCGCGCCAAGATCGTCAACAACGCGCTGATGGCGGCCAACATGGGCCTTGCTCATGCCGCGCTCTCATTGGGCGAAGAACTGGGCATCGACCGCGCGGCGCTGGCCGATCTGGTCAAGCACTCCAGCGGTCGCAGCTTCGGTTTCGAAGTCTACGCCCGCCTGCCCTCACCTGGCGCCTTTGCGCATGGCGGCAAGCTGCTGCGCAAGGATGTGGATCTGCTCGGCACGATCACCACGCCCGACAATGCCTTGGCCTACGCCGCCGATCCCTTCCTCGACGCGGCGCTGGCCGCAATGGAGCAAATCACCCCATGAGCGTGATCTTCAAGACCCTGGACATGACCGGCAAGGCCGCCGTCGTTACCGGCGCCGCTTCGGGTCTTGGCCGGATGACCGCGCTGAAACTGGCGGAGGCGGGCTGCGACCTCTGGCTGGTGGACGTGAACGAAGCGGGCCTCGCCGAAACTACCGAGCTGCTCGCCCCGCATGGCCGCAAGGTCGGCAGCGAAGTGGCGGACCTGTCCGATCCCGCCGCCTGCCACGCCGTGATCGCCCATGCGGTGGAAAAGTTCGGCCGGCTCGACGCGCTCTGCAACGTCGCCGGGCTGATCTACCTCGCCAACACGCCGCAGATGCCGCAGGCGCAGTACGAACGCACCATCGACGTCAATCTCAACGCCCCGTTCTTCCTCTCGCAAGCGGCGATCCCGCACTTGCTGGAAGTGAACGGCGCGGTCGTCAATGTCGCCTCCTGTGCATCCTACATTGGGGAGGCCTATGCCGCCGCCTATTGCGCCAGCAAGTGGGGCCTCGTCGGCATGACCAAGGCCATGGCAATGGAATTTCAAAAGAAACCCATCCGCATCAACGCCGTCGCGCCCGGCGGCATGATCACCAATATCGCGACCAACTTCACCCCGCCGGAAGGCTGCGACTTCGAACTGCTCAAGCGCTTTTCGGGCCTGCGCGGGCAAGTTGAGGTGGAAGACGTAGCCGACCTTGTCGTGCTGCTCGCCTCGCCCGCCGGTCGCGGCTTTCACGGCGCCTGCCTCTCGCTCGACGCGGGCATCACGGCAGGCTGACAGGAGACAATTGCAATGACTTTCTCACTCGACCAGTTCCGCCTCGACGGCAAAGTGGCGGTCGTCACCGGCGCGGGCGGACGCGGGAATTCCATCGGCCGTGCCTATGCGCTTGGCCTTGCCAACGCAGGCGCTTCGATCGTCGTGGCCGATCTCAACGGCGATGGCGCCAAGGCCGTGGCGGACGAGATCGTTGCGACCGGCGGCAAGGCCGTGGGCGTGCAGGTGGACGTTTCGGATGAAGCCTCCACCCTGGCGATGGGCGCCGCTGCCAAGGAAGCCTTCGGCGGCGTCGACATCCTGATCAACAATGCCGCGCTGATGGTCGACGTCAGCTACGACAATTGCGAGACCATCGGCCTCGACGCCTGGAACAAGGCCTTCGCGGTGAACCTGAACGGCGCGCTGCTCTGTGCCCGCGCAGTGATCCCCTCGATGCGCGAGCGCGGTGGCGGGCGGATCGTCAACCAGACTTCGGGCGGTGCCTTCCCGGCAACCGGGCTCTACGGCATCACCAAGCTGGCCCTCGTCGGCCTGACCACCTCGCTGGCCAAGCAGTTCGGCAAGGACGGCATCACCTGCAATGCCATCGCGCCGGGCAATGTTACGTCGGACGCAGGCAAGATGCTGGTGCCGGACGATTCGCCGTTCATCCAGTTCCTCAACATGACCTGCGCCCTGCGCGCCCGCGGTGCGCCGGACGAACTGGTTGGGACAGCGCTGCTGCTCTGCTCCGAAGCCGGGGCGTGGATTTCCGGCCAGACCATCCATGTCGACGGCGGCTGGGTACTGCGGCCGTAAGCTCCGAAAACAGCGCAATAAAGAACAACTTTCGCGTAACAAATTGTGCGAGGGACGCAATCATGTCTTGCGTTCCTCGCCAAATCCTGCTGCCTCCCGCCGATCAAAACATCACGGTAGAGAGGCAGCGATGAACTTCATGACCCGGCGAAAGCCGCTCGTCCCGGCGGGACAGACCGGCAGCGGCCTGAAGAAATCGCTCGGCTGGCCGCACCTGATGGCGCTGGGCGTCGGCGCGATCATCGGCACCGGCATCTACACGCTGACGGGCGTGGCCGCAGGCCTTGCCGGCCCGGCCGTGGTGCTGTCTTTCGCGATTGCCGGCGCAGTCTGCGCTTGCGCGGCCTTGTGCTACGCCGAAATGGCAAGCCTGACCCCACAAGCTGGCAGTGCCTACACCTATTCCTACGTCGCAGTGGGTGAAGCGCTCGCGTGGGTGATCGGCTGGAGCCTGATCCTCGAATACACCCTCGTCTGCTCGGCCGTTTCGGTCGGCTGGTCCGGCTACGCCTCGGGCCTGATCCGGCAGGCCGGATGGGGCGTGCCAGACTCCTTGCTGGCGGGCGGCGTGATCGACGTTCCGGCGATCTTCATCGCACTGGCCGTCACCGGCGTACTGCTGGCCGGCACGCGAGAAAGTGCGACACTGAACTTCATCCTGGTCATCATCAAGATGATCGCATTGGCCGCTTTCGTGGCACTCGCCCTGCCCTCGTTCGATCTTGCCCACTTCGAACCCTTCGCCCCGTTCGGCTTCGGCGCCACCGACATCGACGGCAAAAAGTTCGGCGTGATGGGTGCCGCCGCGATCATCTTCTTCGCGTTCTACGGCTTCGACGCGATCTCCACCGCGGCCGAGGAAGCCAAGAACCCCAAACGCGACCTGACCATCGGCATCATCGGTTCAATGGTGATCTGCACGCTGGTCTATGTCGGCGTGGCCGCCGCCGCGCTGGGTGCGGTGCACTTCACCCTTTTCGCGCCGAGCCCCGAACCTCTCGCCTTTGTGCTGAAAAGCCTGAATCACCCCGCCGCCGCCGCACTGATCGGCATGGCCGCCGTCATCGCGATGCCTACCGTCATCATGGTGTTCATGTTCGGCCAAAGCCGCGTGTTCTTTGCCATGGCACGTGACGGGTTGCTTCCGCACAGCCTTTCCACCGTGAACAAGCGCGGCGTTCCGGTGGCCGTCACCGTGCTGACCGGACTTGTTGCTGCCGTGATCTCCGGCGTGATGCCACTGGACGCGATCGCCTCGCTGGCGAACGCGGGCACTCTGGCGGCTTTCATCGCCACCGCCATCGCTGTGATGGTGCTACGCCGCCGTTCGCCGGAACTGGAACGTCCTTTCGTGACACCGCTGGTATGGATCATTGCGCCGGCTACGGTACTTGGCTGCGCCTACCTCTTCACCAGCCTGCAATTGCGGACGATCGAATTCTTCGTCGCCTGGAACGTGATCGGCTTCGCGATCTACGCCATCAGCGGCACGCTGCGCGAAAAAGCCGCGCGGGCCTGAATCGGCTCAATCGACGGCGAGCAGATCGCCGTCGATTGCCGCCAGGCTCGCGCAGCCTGTTTGCGCCATTGCCAGTTCGAATTCCGCGCGCAGGATGTGTAACATATGCGCGACCCCCGGCATCCCAGCGACAGCCAGCGCGTGAAGTTGCGGACGACCGACCATGACCGCGCTGGCGCCCAAGGCCAGCGCCTTCAACACATCGGTCCCGCGCCGCACGCCGCCATCGAGCAGCAGCGGCACTTTACCTTCCACAGCCTCCACCATGCGCGGCAGCGCTGCCATCGGCGTGACCAGCCCGTCCAGCACGCGCCCGCCATGGTTGGAAACGACGATACCGTTCGCGCCATGCTGCAATGCCAGCCGGGCATCCTCGGCCGAAAGCAGCCCTTTGATGACGATCGGCAGCCGCGTTTCGCTCCGCAGCCAGTCAATGTCCGCCCAAGTTGGTGCAGCATCGGCCAGCGGCGTTCCAAACACGATCCGATCACGTGCAGCTTCGGAGCGTTGCGTGGTGCGCGGGAATGCGGAGAGATTGGCCGCCGTCACCCCGTCCGGCAGAGTGAATTCGGATCGTTTGATCGCGGCGTCCACCGTGACCACCAGCACTTCGTACCCCGCAGCCTCGGCACGTCGCACCAGTTCAAGGCTATTCGCGCGGTCGGGCTGGAAATAGAGCTGGAACCACAAGGGCGGCAAAGCGCGGGAAAGTTCGCCGGCCGCAGCCCGGGCTGCATCGGCGATGGCTTCCAGCGGGATGCTGGACAATGTGCTGACCACCATGGTCGTATCCAGCGCGGTCGCCGCCTGAATGCTGGCGATTTCGCCCGAAGGGTGAGCCAGCCGATGATAGGCGAGCGGCGCTAATAGGATCGGCGCGGCGTGCCGGCGTCCGAACAAATCCAGCGCGATTGAACCACCCGAAAGATCGCGCAGCATGCGCGGCACGAAGCGCAAGTCATCGAACTGCGCACGATTGTCGGAGAGTGTCAGCCCTGCATCGCTACCCGCCTGAACATGATGCCAAGCATCGCCCTCGAAATGATCGACCGCGCGGCGCTCATAGTCGGCAAGCGAACGCAGGTCCGCAGGAATGGCGGCAAGCGGCGGCAAGCGGGTCAGATTGGGCTCCGTCAGGAAGAATCGCCGGAATTGGCGAGCGGGATCAGTTCTGGCGAGATCAGTTTTGGCCAGATCAGTTTTGAATGGTGAACGGAATCTCTACAAGCCCGCGCACCATCACTGGCTGCCCATCGCGACGGGTGGGCGACCAGCGCCAGCGGCGAACCGCCGAAAGCGCAGCATTATCGAGCCGATCGAACCCACTGCTCTTCGAGATCGATATATCGGCCACGGTGCCGTCCAGACCCAACACCAGGGCCAGAACCACCGTGCCCTGTTCGCGCTTGCGACGCGAATCGAGCGGATAACGGGGCGGCACGGCGGAAATCATCTTGGAAGAAAGATCGCCGGCATTCTCCACGCGCGGTGCGGGGGCGGCCGGCGCGGGTGCTGAAACCGGCGCGCTGATCGGCGAACTGGCGACGGTGGCCACTGCGGGAACCGGCACGGGCACGGGTGAGGTGACGATCGGCGGCGGATTGTTGACCAGCGCGATGGGCGGCGGCGGCGCCACGATGGGCGATGGCGGCGGTGGCAACACCGGCTTTGGCTTCGCCTGTTCCGGGGGAGGCGGCGGGACGGGTGCACTCAGATCGGCGACCACTATCCGCTGGTGCTTCGGCTTCTGGAAATTGACGACATTCATCGCCAGGATCGTCGCCAGCATACCGGCAACAACCGCAAAGGAGGCCGCCATCGCGGGGAAATTGGCGCCGCGCGCCTCGCCATAGCGGCCGGCAGCCTGCCAGGTAGCGGCAACCGCCTGCGGCATCGCGATAACTTCGCCGGCGCCGCGCGGGGCGGCGGACTGCGGCCGCGTAAGCGGAGCCGATTGCGGAAACGAAGCAAGTCCAGTCAAGGTAGGATTCCCCTACGGAACGATGGAACCGTCCCGGCTATTGCGAGTCATTCTCATAGCTGCAACAACACCGCTCGTCGAGATGCTTTCCGCGACAGGCATGATGCAGGCGCCCGAGCGATGCAGACCCTTCGTCGAAGGCCCTAAATCGCCAAAGGGATACCGTCGGCAACACCCTCGGCAACACGTTAGGCTCAGAGCTTATTGCTCGCAGCCCAAGAAGGCTCTGGCGCATCGGCTGCGATGTGATAAGGGCCATTCTGCTAATGCCTCGCAACAACGAGAATTCGCACTCCATTTCCGATCAAGCATTTTCCAAGTGGGCATTTTCCGAGTGGACCCTTCCGAGACCAAGACCCTTCCCCGCAAGAAGTCGCGCAAGTGGCGGAATTGGTGGGTCAAGCAATTGCACACTTGGCACTGGATCAGCGCCGCCATCTCGCTGGCGGCGATGCTGTTCTTCGCGGTGACGGGCATCACGCTGAATCATGCGGCGTCGATTCCCGCGAGTCCGGTGGTCACGGACAGCAACGCCCAACTTCCGCCCGCCCTGCTTTCGACATTGAAGGCAACTAGCGACGATGCCCCCCTGCCCGCGCCCATTGCCGCGGCGGTGCGCAAGGCGGTGGGCCTGGACCCCAGCGGCAAGGCCGGCGAATGGTCTGACAGCGAAGTCTATGTCGCGCTGCCCCGTCCGGGTGGCGACGCCTGGGTCAGCATCGATCGGGCGAGCGGCAAGATCACCTCCGAAGTGACTGATCGCGGCTGGATTTCCTATCTCAACGATCTGCACAAGGGCCGCAATTCGGGCTCCGCGTGGTTCTGGTTCATCGACATTTTCGCCGTCGCCTCCGTGCTGTTCACGGTGACCGGCCTCTTCCTGCTTCAGGTTCACGCGCGCCACCGCCCGTCTACCTGGCCCATCGTCCTTGCCGGCGTGGCCCTCCCGGTCGTGCTCGCCCTCGTCTTCATCCATTGAAGGATCCACCGATGCGTTTGACTTCCATGATCCTGCTCGGCGGCGCGGTTGCCGTTCCGGCCTCGGCCGCCACGGTCACCGTGACGATCCCGCAGCTGAAAGTTGCCGAATACCACAAGCCCTATGTCGCGGTCTGGCTGGAGCCGGCCGGCGGCGGCGCGCCGCGCACGATTGCCGTGTGGTACGACCTGAAGAAGAAGGGCAACGAGCCCGGCACCAAGTGGCTTGCTGATCTGCGCGCCTGGTGGCGCAAGGGCGGCCGCAGCATGGCCCTGCCCGCTGACGGCGTGAGCGGCGCGACGCGCGGCCCCGGCGCACAGACGATCCCGCTGCCGCGCGATCTGAAGCCCGGCGCCTACGTTCTGAACGTGGAAGCCGCGCGCGAAACCGGTGGGCGCGAACTCGTCACCCTGCCGATCTCCGTGCCGGCCAACAACGCCAGCGCCAGCGGCAAGACCGAACTCGGCACTGTCACGCTTTCTCGATAAAAACGGGGGTTTTCCAGAAATGAAGGCTTATGCAACCGGGCTGCTTGCCGCAGCCGCGCTTTTCGCGCTTCCCACCACCGCTTCGGCCCACCGGCAGTGGCTGCTGCCCTCCGCAACGACACTGGCCGGCACCGATGGCTGGGTGACGGTGGATGCGGCGGTTTCGAACGACCTGTTCGATCCCGATCACTTCCCGATGCAGACGGACCAGATCCAGGTCACTCAGCCTGACGGCAGCAAGGGCCAGATCCAGAACGCCGCCACCGGCCGCTATCGTTCGATGTTCGACGTACAGATCGACAAGGCTGGCACCTGGAAGATCGGCACCGCCTCCAGCAACCTGGGCGGCACGTTCACGCTGAACGGCGAAACCTGGCGCGTCGGTGCCCGTCGCGGCCCGCCCGCCGGCGCCCCCGGCATGCCGCCGCGGGGCCCCGAAGGCGGTGACCGTCCCGCTGGTGGTCCGGGTGGCGCTGGTGGCCTCGGCGGTCCGGGTGGCCCCGGCGGTTTCGCACCGGCCAAGTCCGTCGCCAGCGTGGCCGAGATTCCGGCCGGCGCCACCGACATCAAGCTGACCGAAACGATCAACCGCAACGAGTTCTTCGTGAGCGCCGGCGAGCCGACCACCACGGTGCTGAAGCCCACTGGCAAGGGCCTGGAATTCGATCCGGTAACCCATCCCGACGATCTGGTCGCCAACGAGCCCGCACGCTTCCGCTTCCTGATCGACGGCAAGCCCGCAGCCGGCCTCACCGTCACCGTAATCGCAGGCGGCAAGCGCTTCCGCGATGGGGAGCATGCGCTCACCCTCACCACCGGCGCGGACGGAACCGTTGAGGTCAAGTGGCCGTTCGCCGGCGTCTACTGGCTGAACGCCACCGCGACTGACAACCACGCATCGGACAAGCGCGCCACAGAACGCCGGATGAGCTACACCACGACGCTGGAAGTCCCGGCGCCCTGACGGACTGCACCCGATGCGTATTGCGCTTCCCGCGCATATTGACGCTCATGCCTTCGCCGATTGCGATCCATCGATCGCGGTCGGCGAACTGCATGGGGAGACCATGGGCACCACATGGAGCCTGCGATTTCCCCTGCGCGGCGATACCGTTCCTGCGGCGATCAAGGCAGCCGTGGCAGCCCGGCTGGAAGCCATCGTCGCGGAGATGAGCCATTGGGAGCGGGAATCGCTGCTCTGCCAGTTCAATCGCGCACCGGCCGGAAACTGGACTGTTCTGCCCGACGATTTTGCCCGCGTGATCCACGCCAGCCTCGCCATCGCCGAAGCGAGCGCGGGCGCGTTCGACCCCGCCATCGGCCATCTTGTCGACATTTGGGGCTTCGGGCCACCGGGCTCGCAACCACAGCCCAATGATGCTGCCTTAGACGTGGCGCGCGCCGCCTCGGGCTGGACGCGGTTGACATGGGAGCCGGGCGCCCGGCGTCTGCGCCAGCCAGGCGGGCTTGCGCTGGACTTTTCTGGCATCGCCAAGGGTTATGCCGTCGATGCTCTGGCCGATCTGCTGGCCGGCATGGGCATCGATCATGCTCTGGTGGAAGTCGGCGGCGAACTTGTCGGGCGCGGTGTGCGGCCCGATGGGGAGCCGTGGTGGGTCGATCTGGAAACGCCGCCCGGCCCTCCCGATCTGCCCTTGCGCATTGCACTTCATGGGTTGGCTGTCGCCACGTCTGGCAATTACCGGCGTGGGGATCACACCATCGACCCGCGCAGCGGCAGGCCGGTCACAAACGGACTGGCCTCGGTCAGCGTTCTCGCGCCGAGCGCAATGATGGCGGACGGCTGGGCTTCCGCGTTGACGGTGCTGGGTCCGTTGGCCGGACCGGAACTCGCCGCAAAGCGCGGCCTCGCTGCCCGTTTCGTCACGATCGACGAGGGTGTGACCAAAGAGATTCTCAGCCCCGCGCTAAGCGCCATGCTGGTGGATTAAATCCATCCACTTCCTTCGGATGCTACCAATGGAAGCGGCATCCGCGATTCAGGATTATAAGGTCCTGTAGATTCTGCCGAAGCCCCGTTCCGGATAGGTTAGCGGCCGATGCAAGGGCGCGGGGAGGTGACGCGGGTGACGGCATATTCGAAGATCGAGGCACCCCGGCGGGACCGCGAACTGGACCGACGGCTGCTGACGCTCGACGATGCACTCGCTCTCGACAACGATAGGGCGATGGCGCTCTATGCCGCGCACCTCAATCGCTACATGCTGCAAGTCTACGACATTCTGGGCCTGCGCAACATGGACGTCGTGAGCGCACAAGGCTGCGAGATCGTGCTGCGCGACGGCCGGCGCATCCTGGACTTTTCCGGCGGTTTCGGCGTGCTTGGGCTGGGCCACAACCACCCGCGCGTGATCGCGGCGGAGCGCCGCTGCCACGACGAACTGGTGATCGATTCCATCAGGGTCGCCCCGCACAAACTGCAAGGCGCGCTGGCCCGCAACATCGCTCAATTCCTGCCCGAACCGCTCGACGTCTCGTTCCTCACCGTCTCCGGGGCGGAAGCCAACGAAGCGGCGATGAAACTGTGCGACCGCGTTCAGGCGCCGAAGGGCAAGACCAAGTTTCTCTGCATGCGCGGGGCCTTTCACGGCAAGACGCACGGCCCGCTATCGCTGACCACCGCGACCGATGTGCAGACCGGATTCCTGCTGGGCGTGCCGGCGGAAAACGTCATCTACTGCCGTTATGGCGATATCGCCTCCGTCCGCGAGGCCATCGCGCGCGAGGGCGGTAAGGACAATGCGATCGTCGCGGTGATGGTCGAAACGCTGCGCGGCACGTCCTGCGAATCCCCGCCGCCCGGTTACTTCAACGAACTGGTCGACCTTTGCCGTGCGAACCACATCCTGACGATCTTCGATGAAGTGAAAGTGGGCATGGGCCGTACCGGCCGCTTCTGCGCCTTCCAGCACGAGGACGCGGTTCCCGACGTCGTCACTCTGGCCAAGACGCTGGGCGGCGGCAAGCGGGAGATGGGGGCGATGGTCACCTCCCAGGCCCTGTTCGATCGAGCTTATGGCGATACACCGGATGCCAACTTGCACGGCTCCAGTTTCTCCAGCCTAGGCGAGAGCTGCGCCGTCGCCATCGAGACGCTGAACGTGCTGGAGGAAGAGCAACTGATCGAGCGGGCCGGTGCCATGGGGGCCCACTTGCGCGCCGGGCTGGAACGGCTTCAGGGCAAGTACCCGCGCTGCATCACGTCGCTGCGCGGCAAGGGATGCTTCCAGGCCATCGAACTGAATTTCGGGCAAGTCATCGCTGCCAAGGTGCTGGACGTCCGCAAGAATACGCTGTTCGTCACCTGGGAGACAGTGCTGGTGGGCGCCTTGACCCGCGAACTCTATGAGCGTCACGGCATTCTCGCCCACTTCCAGCCCGGCGCGCGCGACCTTATCCATTTCATGCCGCCCTATGTCGTGACCGAGGACCAGATCGACCGGTTGATCGTCGCGCTGGACGACGTGCTGGGGCGCGGCATTGCCGATGCCACCGTCCGCTTCGTCTACAAGAACGTCAGGCGCGTGTTGCGACGGTGACTGGCGCGGTGACTGGGCCGGTGCTGGGGCGGTGACGGTTGCCATCGCCTGGGCCGGCGTGCGGCTGATCGTCTTCGACCTGGACGGCACGCTCTACGACCAGCCGCCGCTGCGCCTTGCGATGGCCCGCGAACTCGGGCTGGACTGCCTGCGCCGCCGCAGCACGCAGACGTTGCGCACGCTGCGCCACTTCCGGCAGGTGCGCGAAAAGCTGGGCGAAGGGCATGGCACGGCCGACTTCGCTGCCGAGCAATATCGGCTGACCGCGCAGCTCTGCCACCAACCCGAGCCGGACGTGCGCGCCTTGGTGGAGGAATGGATGGAGCGGCGTCCCCTCGCCCACCTCCCTCGCTACAAGGCGCGCGGGATAGACCGGCTGTTCGCAGCGATCCGTGCCAGTGGCCGCACCATCGCAGTCTGGTCCGACTTTCCAGTCATGGCGAAGCTGGCGGCGCTAGGTCTTGCCGCCGATCATGCGATCTGGGCCGGCGATGCTGGCGTCGGCCGCCTCAAGCCCGACCCTTCAGGTTTGCGCGCATTGATGGAGCGCACAGGCGCATCGCCGCGCGAAACGCTGGTGATCGGCGACCGCATGGATCGCGATGTGCGCGCGGCAACGGCCGCCGGCACCCGCGCGTTGCTGCGCTCTCGCCGCCCGCACGGCCGGGCGGCGAGCTTTCGTCACTATGACGATCCGGTCTTCGCCCCGCTCCTACGCGGGTCGAACTGACGAAGGCGTCTGCCGCCGTTCCTCCAACTTGCCCCGCGTTACCAGCAGCCAGCCGATCCCGAACAGCGCGGTGGGCAGCCAGAGCACCAGATGAGCAAGCAGGATCGTCGCCGTCGCCCGCTCGGCCGCGATGCCCAGCGCTACGAAGACAAGGACACCGAAAACCTCGAACGAGCCGAAATGGCCGGGTAAGGCCGGGACCAACGTGCCCAGCGTGGCCACTGCGAACGCGGTGAGCGGCTTCAACCATGCGCCCGCCTCGCCCCCCAGGCTCAACCATGCGCCGATCATCACAAGGCTTTCCAGCAGCCAGAGGCCGATCGAAAGCAGCAGCATCCGCGCCATGCGCCGCATCTCGCCGATTGCCCGCATAGCCTCCGCCACCGATCGCACGGCAGTGGCAAGGCGGATGACCGGCCCACGCGGATAGCGGCGCGCCGCCATTTCCGCGAGACTGGCGAGCATAGCGGGCATCGCCAGCACGGCCACACTCACAATCATCGCCGCGCCTGCCGCCAGCCGCAGACGCATCATCGCCTCATGCGGCAACGGCGCATCGACCAGCCAGAGCGCAAAGACGGCGATGACCAGGATCGCCACCAGGTCCAGCACCCGTTCGACGATCATCGCCCCCACCACCAGCCCGGCGGGCAAGGTGAACCGGCGATGGAACCACCAGACGCGAAACACGTCGCCCAGTCGCAGCGGCAAGATGTCGCTGATGCCAAAGCTGGCGATGAAGGGGGCAACCGTCGCCTTCAACGAAAGGCCCCGCTTGCCATCGGGATCGAGCAGAAACTGGAACCGGGCAGCGCGTAGCACGAAGTCGAGCACATAGGCTAACAGCGCCAAAAGCAGCGGCAGCCACGTTGCTCGCGCCATCAGCGCGGCGACATGCACCATATCCACTGTGTGCCACAGCAAGGCCAGAAACGCGCCGCCCAGCACCAGCCCCGGCAGCACACGCAGCCACTGTCCGCGCCATCCCGGGCCGATGGCCCGCTCCGTATTCACAGACGCTCCTCCACGTGGCGGACGAACAGCATCGCCAGCGTGGTGCGGCTGGAAATGCCCAGTTTGCGGTAGATATTGTGCAAGTGGATGCTCACGGTGCCCTCGGTGGAGCCGACCGTCGCCGCGATCGCCTTATTGGAGCAGCCCCGGCAGACCAGCTCGCTGATCTCGCGCTCGCGCGGGGTAAGGCTGGCGATCGCTTTCGGCACGTCGATCCCGCCATCCTCACGCGCCCGGGCGACGAGGTGGTCCGGCAACCACTTGCGTCCGGCGCTCACTTCATCAAGGCAATCGACCAGCGAGTGCGCGGCATAGTCCTTCAGCAACAGTCCCCAAACGCCCAGCGACAAGGCTTCGGCTATCTGGCTGCCACTCATCGTCGCGGACAGGAAGATCACCCGCACCGGCCAATTCTGCTCGTGAATGACTTTGAGGATCGCCATTCCGCCCACTTCCGGCATGGTCACGTCCAGAATGGCGATGTCCGGCCGCTGGTCGCGGATCACGCTAAGCGCCCTGATCCCGCTGCCGGCGGCTTCCAGCAAATCGACGCCCTCCGTAGCGCGCAGCAGATCGGCAAGACCGCGCAGCAACAGCGGGTGATCGTCGGCAACGACAACGCGCCGGCTCATGCTGCCATTTCCCGGACCGGGATCACCATCGTCACCTCCAGCCCCGGCGTGCCGCTGTTGAGAAACATCGACCCGCCCAGTTGCAACACTCGTGCCCGCAGCGAGACTGACCCCTGCCCGCCGGAAACGCAAAGGCCCGTGCCATTATCCACCAGCGTCAGATGCATGGCCCCGCTTGCATGCCCGGCACGAAGCCGGACGCTGGAGGCTGAGCCGTGCCGAACCGCATTGGACGTGGCCTCGGAAACGAGTTGCACGATATCTTCCACCGTGCGCCGTCGCAGATGGATCGGCGCGCCCTGCCAATCGAACGGCACCGCCACACCCCACTTGCGTTGCAGCAATTCGGCCTGCCTCCGCAGTTCATCGGCAACGTCGACCGGCCGCTCTGCACGCGCCTCGCGATGATCCTCTACGAAATGGCGGATGCGTCGCTGCTGTTCGGTCACCAGGTCCTCTATCTCGCGCACTTGCCGGGCCGCCTGCTCGGGAGCCAAGGTCCCGGTGTGCGCTGCAAGCGCGCGCAATTTCAGACTGGTTGCGGTCAAGTCCTGAAGCACGCTGTCGTGCAGGTCCTGTCCCAACCGATTGCGCTCCTCCGCCCGCACATTGTCGGCGTGGCGGGCGACGAGATCGATGCGCTCCAACTCAGAACCGGCGCGCGTTGCGATGATATCGCAGAGCAGCGCGGCATCCTCCGGCCGGCAATCAGGATCGGCGATCAGGATCGAGCCCCGAAAGCGCAGGCCCGAAAAACCCGCCATTACGGCAAAGTCGCGTACCGGCACCGAAGGCAGGTCGAGATGGTTCAGCAGCGTGGCGAAGACATCCGCCTCTCCCCGTGTAAGCACCCGCCCCTCGCCGCGATCGAATACGCCGATCCGTTCCACCTCTACCCGGTCCCAGACCACTGAATTCTCCAGGTCGGTCAGCGCAACGCCGCCTCCGTTCCATGCGGCAACCACGCCATCGGGGCGGTCATGCTCGCGCCAGACAACCATCATGTGGCGACTTCCGGTGACGTCCCCGGCATGGCTGCACAGTTCGCCCAACCATGCCCGACGACCGCCCAAGGCACGCTCCATCGGCCATTTGGCCAGTCGCGCCAGTCTTTCCCGACTGTTCTCGCGATAGGCACCGAAGTAACCGAGCATAATTGCGGACAGTAGAAAATAGGTCGAACGCGCAATAAGCACGTTCAATTCTGACTCACCATCGAGCGTATCGGGAATACCCACTGCGAACAGGGTAATTTCCAAAAGAAGCGCACCCATAATAGCGCCGACGAAACCCCAACGTACCGTCATTGCCATGAGCGTGAACGGCAGGAACGAGAAGAACGGGCTGGTCAGTTCATCGGTCAGGAATGCCAGCCATCCCAGGATCGCCGTGTCCGCAACGTGAAAAAGGAAATGAATGGGGCTGTCCACTGGACGACGAAGTGGCGCCACCAACAGAACCAGCGAAAAGACGAAGTAAAATGCCAGAACATGCTGCGCTTCCGGCAGCGAGCGCCCGGGGCGCGTGGGATCGAGGTAGATCGCCAGGATCGCGAAGCAGACGGTAATCACTCTGCCCAGCGCGATCAGCCGGTTGGGATCGGTGACCAACAGCGTATTACGCGCTGCCGCAAGGCCCGCAAACGTCCAGTCCGCGGCACGGCCAGTTCGCTGGCCGGTTACTTGCCTGCTCCCTGCACGACTGCTCATGCCCCGCCTCCGCCAGCACGGCCCGCCCCCCGAGCCTTGCGTCATCAAAGCGCAGGATAACACGGTGCAACGGATTGTTCGGGCTTCATTGGAGGGCCCCCGCATCGCCTTTGGAGGGATCGCCCGTCAATTTAGAGATGGCTGCGGTGCGACAAATCCAGTGCCTCGCCATCGGCGGGAGCTTCTACCGTTCGCCAGTATCGCGCCTGTAAGCGGCGGAATGCCACTATCCGACAGAACTTCTTGGCCAGCACTGTCGTAAATTTGCAAATGCGACAAGCGTAATTACTAAGCACACTTACAAATATGATGCAGGGTGTTTCAAAAACGAACGTAGTGCAGAAAAGATTCGGGAAACCGCGGTAGATGACTTGCGCAATCTTTCTTAGAATGATTGTTCTATGAAGATCGCATCAACAAAAATTCGGGCAACAGGTTAAAACATGACGGACGTGGCTCTACTCGAACTCGCAGCGGACATTGTGACCGCACATGTCTCCAACAATCCGGTCTCTCCCGATGAATTGCCCAGGCTGATCCAGTCCGTGTACGGGTCGCTGGCGAAGCTGGGGCAGCCCGAAGAAACGGTTGAAGAGAAACGCGCCCCCGCCGTTTCCATCCGTTCCTCGGTCAAATCGGACACGATTGCCTGTCTGGAATGCGGCGCGCGCCTGAAGACGCTGAAGCGCCACCTCGGTTCCGAACATGGCCTTACCGCGCAGGAATATCGCGCGCGCTGGAACCTGCCGGCCGACTATCCGATGATCGCGCCGGACTATGCTGAAAAGCGCAAGGCCATCGCGCTGGAAATCGGCCTTGGCGCCAAGGGCGGCCGCAAGAAGGGCCCGGCGAAGGCCGCAGCAAAGAGTGCTGCAAACACCACCGCATCGGCGCCCGCTCCGGCAACGGAATCCAAGCGTCGTCCGCGCAGCAAGGCGGAATAATTTCAAGGCTGGTGGGGGCGGAGAATCTGGTTCTCCGCCCCCATCGTCCCTCATTCGCGCAGGCGCGTTTCCGATAGATCGAGTTCGCGCGTCAACTTGCGAATAGTCTCGCTGCCGACGCTTCGGTTGCGGATCAACTCGGCCAATGCCGATCGTTCCGCCTTCAGCCCAACGAGGCGAAAATCGCGGAACAGGCGCTCCTGCGCGCGCACCGCATCCCGCTCATCCTCGCTCAATCCCTCGATCCGCTCACGATAGAGGTCCATCACCCGGCCGCCCGCCGCTGCGTAGCGATCCGCATCGCCGCGGGATTCGGCCAACTGGTGCTGATGACGTTCGATGGCGGAGATCGCCGCTTCGGCCGTGGCAACGCGAGCGGCATCCTCTTCGGCCTGCTTCGAAGGCTCGGCCGGCATCGTCAAACCCTTCAGCAGCACGGGCAAGGCCACGCTAGCCACGATCAGCGAAACGATGATGACGCCGGCGGCCAGGAAGATCGCGAGATCGCGCGCGGGGAACGGCGAACCATCGTTCAGCACTAGCGGCAGGGTCAGCACACCCGCCAGCGTGATCGCGCCGCGCACGCCCGCGAAGGACATCGCCGCGACCAGCCGCCAGTTCGGGCTGCGCAGATCGGTCCCAGCCTGGCGCTTGCGCAGGATGGTCAGTTTGAACGACACCCACACCCAGACGAAACGCAGCGCAGCAAGGCCCAGCACGATCGCCACGACATAGAGCGCCAACCAGCCCGGCTCGACATGGCCGGTTACCGCAACAGTGCGCTTCGCCCCTGCAAGAATGCCGGGAAGCTGTTCGCCAAGCAGCACGAAGATGATGCCGTTAAGCGTGAACTGGATCGTGTCCCACACCGAATTGCGGCGCATCCGCGTGACTGCCATCGCCTGCCGCGAAATCTCCGCGAACGTCATCGTCACGCCTGCGGCCACGGCGGCCAGAATACCCGATGCGTGGAATTCTTCCGCCAGCATGTAGGAGCCGAACGGGATCAGCAGGCTGACCAGGATCTGCGAGCCGGTATCTTCACCCCAGCGACGCGTCACCCATGCCTTCGCGCGGGAAACGGCCACCGTAACCGCAACGCCGATGACAAGGCCCATGCCCGCCACCCACAGGAAGTTCAGCGCCGCATCACCGGCCGAGAACGTGCCGGTAAGCGCCGCCGCAACCGCAAAGCGCAGGCAGACAAGGCCCGACGCATCGTTCAGCAGCGATTCCCCTTCAAGGATGTGCATCATGCGCTTGGGGATCGGCACGCGCGCGGCAATGGCCGAAACCGCGATCGGGTCGGTAGGCGAAACCACCGCTGCCAGCGCGAAGGCAACCGCAAGCGGCATGGCCGGGATCATCCAGTTGATGAACAGGCCCATGCCGATCACGGTCGTCAGCACCAGCCCCAGCGCCAGTTCGACCACGGTCGAGACGTCCTTGAACAGTTCGTCCTTGGGAATGCGCCAGCCATCGAGAAACAGCAGCGGCGGCAGGAACAGCAGCAGGAACAACTCTGGATTGAGCGAGACACTATAGGAAGTTGAAAGGCCGATCACGCCGCCCAGCAGGATCTGCACCAGCGGGGTCGGAATCGACCATGGCAGCATCCTTGAAATCGCGCCGCTGACGACCACCGCCAGCAGCAAGAACAGAACGACCGAAACGGACTCCAAACCTCAATCTCCTTCACTTTTCGACAGGGGGACCATGGGGTGCCGAAGCCACTATTGCAAATCCGGATGGCGCTTTTCTGCGCCTTTGCGACGACCGGCAACACTTTGAAACAAGAATGGAATTGCCCAAGTCCCGATGGACTGCGGGCGCCGATTTCGCAGCGCCGTTGTCGTGAATTTGAGTAGCCACCCCGAAATGACCAGGCGATGACCAGTCTTCATATGCTGGAGACAGGACGTTGATGGGCCTTGTCTCGTTCTTTCCGGTGAGCCTGCCGAAAGGGTCGCGCCCAATAGCCATTTCGTCGATGAAGGCCGCCCATCCGGCCCAAGCCCATTCGTTGCCCGGCGCGGGTAAGTTACCTTTCCATGTCCTCGCGCCGCCGCGATTCGACATGGAACAGGAGAGCGCAAGCATGCTTCAGGATCGGGTCACGGTCGTCGTGCCTGCATTTCATGCCTCCGGAACCATTGAGCGAACGGTCCGCTCCGTGTTCGGCCAGCCGCAAGTGGATGTCCGCATGATCGTCGTCATCGATGATGAGGACGGCACGAGCGAAGCCGTGCTTGCCGACCTGTCCGATCCCCGCCTCTCGGTCATGACGAACCCTGGCAACCTGGGCGCGCAGAAGTCCCGCAACCGCGGCCTGGATGCGGTCGAGAGCGAATATGTCATGTTCCTGGATAGCGACGACTTCGTGATGGGAGACCTGCTGCACGGACTGGCCGCCGCCCTTCGCCAAGGCCAGGACGGGGAAGGCGCGGACATCGCCTTCGCGCCTTGGCTTTTCTACGATGAAGGGCGCAATCAGGCCAACCGCCGCAAACCCGCTTATGCCGGTGCTGCCGACCTGCTCGATCGGTGGCTGGTCCGCCGGCAATGGACGCCGCCTTGCGCCCTACTCTGGCGGACGGAATTCCTACGCGGCATCGGCGGGTGGAACGAAAGCGTGCGCCGCAATCAGGATGGCGAAGTGGCCTGCCGCGCCGTGCTTGCCGGTGCGCGCATCGCCCATTCGGCACTGGGCTGCGGAGTTTATGTGCAGCACGATTCGCCGTTTCGCGTCTCCGGCAACCGCTCCACATTCGGCGATCTGGGCGAAGTTGCCGAAGCTCTTTTGCGGCAACCGACCGACACCATGCCCGAAAGCGAACGGCGCAAAATCCTGGGCGACTACTTCTACTGGCTGGCGGACAGCGCCTTTCGCCGCGGTGACCGCGAAGCCGGACGTCACGCCCTGAAGCGCGGAGAGGAACTGGGCGGCGAACTTCGGCTGGATTCGCGGATACCCCGCTTCGGCGCGGCGGTTTTGGGCCTGGAAACCTATCGCGGCGTAACGGCATGGGTGCGGGGCGCCAACGATTGATGACCTTGCCGCCCGCGCCGCTTGCCTCTCCCGCCCGCGAACACCACTGGGATGCCGTCAGGGGTGGGCTGATGCTGCTCGGCATTCCCTACCATGTGGCGCTGGCCTATCGTCCCGGCCGGGCATGGATGGTCCCGGTGATGGAAGGCGATCCCCTGATGACGGATCTGGCCCATGTCATCCACATCTTCCGGATGCCTGCATTCTTCCTGATCGCCGGCTATTTCAGCGCACTCCTGCTCGTGCGCCGCGATGCCCGAACCTGGCTGCGCGCGCGCTTCGTGCGGATCGGCGTTCCCCTGCTCGTTTCATTGCTGACCATCGTTCCGGTGCTGAACTGGCTTGCCGCTTCGGTACGGGTAGACAACCTACCTGGCATCCGCGCGCTCTATCCCACCACCGGCACCGTGCTGCGGCATCTCTGGTTCCTGGCCGTACTGCTTTACCTCCAGTCGTTGACCACGCTTGTCTGCACGGCTTGGCCCGGATTGCGTACTGTATCACTCGCGGGTCGGTGGGAACGGCTGGCCGGACAATGGTTCATCACATCGTTCATCTTCGCGGCAATCGGCACGGCTGCCTATTCGGCCCTCGTCCTGGGGGCTGCGCATACTTTCACGAACGAGGATGACATCGCGCAGGGCCTGTTTCGTCTGACCGACTTCGTGGCCGCAGTGCCGTTCTTCGTCATCGGCTTGGCGCTGCATCGCGCCCCGGCGGTTCGCGCGGCGTTCGACCGGCCGTATGCCCCCATCATGGTGCTCACCATGATCGCCACGGGTGCGGCGATCTATGCGGACCACCATCGGGTCTGGACAATGGAACGAACCTTCGCAGGTTTTGCAGCATTGGGCTGGGCGCAATGCCTGATCGCGCTGGGAAAAAGGTTCTTCCATCGCGAGAGTGCGGCGATCCGCACCGTGGTCGACTCCTCACTGGTCGTCTACTTGTTCCACTTGCCGATCGCGATAGCACTCACCATCGCCGGCTATCGGGTGCAGTGGGGCGTCTGGGTCGAATGGTCGCTGATCAGCGCCACGACACTCCTCGCTGCATTTTCGATCTGGCTGATGATCCGCCGTGTACCTCTTCTGAATTTCCTCTACGCCGGCATAAGACCGCCATCCGGGCCCAACACCCGGAGTGAACCCGTCAAGGATGCCGCCTAGAGCAGTTGATCCGATTGCATCGGATCAACTGCTCTAAGATTTTGGTTTGCCGCGTTTTCCGAGTCATCAGGTGATTCCACCTGGTTAGAAAACGCTCTAGCCGCTGCGCAGTGGACGCTGGCGGAAGCGTTCCGGAAGCAGGTTCGCAGCTTGCCGCAGCATTTCCGCCATGGCCTCCCGGCCTCCCGGCGTGCAGGCCTGCGCCGCTGCCGCGCCGAAGTAACTCGCGACAAGGGCAACTGCTATCACGATGACCGTCGGCAAGCCCTCCCCAACCAGCGAGACCACGCCCCACGCGAACACCCCTCCCAACAGAGACGGCAGTTGGACGAAATACATGAAGCGATGGGGCACCGGCGTGCCCAATGTCGCATACCAATAGAGCGCAGGCGAAGTCACCAATTGACCCATGAAATAGGCCCACGCCACGCCCTCTGCCCCCCACCGAACGCCGATGATGAAGCTGATGATGCTGACCGTGCTGGAAAAGATGCCCCAGTACATCATGCGCCGGGTGTTACCGGTGCTGATGTAGAGCCACGCCGCCGTATTCGGCACGCATTGCACGATGGCGGTCAGGCTGAGCCAAAAGAAGATCGGGCCGGCCGCCGCCCAGCGCTCGCCCAGCAGAAAGGGGATTAGCCGGTCGCTACAGATCGCGGCGGCCAGGATGCCCGGCATCGATCCCAATGCAAGCGCGCGCAATGCCAGTTCGTAAACGCGCCGATAGCGCGCGGGCTCATCCC
>FTBS01000248.1_pt1 | contig 44872 bp, 38 predicted proteins | sample 1639441 | NCBI WGS metagenome assembly FTBS01 (sample SAMEA3914864, study PRJEB12502) | metagenome | biome: forest; material: soil | place: USA | collected 2012-03-12 | depth 0.3 m
CGACAGCAGCGTGGAGATGAAGATCTCGTAGCTCGCCTGCCCTTCGGCGGCCCAGCCGGCGCGGTCCAGCGCGGCATCGGGAAGCTGCTTGGGATAGAAGCCGCCCTTGGCGCCGGTCGGCACGATCACTGCATTCTTCACGCGCTGCGCCTTCATCAGGCCCAGAATTTCGGTGCGATAGTCGTCGCGACGGTCGGACCAGCGCAGGCCACCACGCGCCACCGGACCGGCGCGCAAGTGAATGCCCTCCACGCGGCGCGAATAGACGAAGATTTCGCGCCACGGCAGCGGCTTCGGCAGCCCCGGAACCAGTGCGGAATCGAGCTTGAAGGCCAGCGCCAGCTGACCCGCGGGAACGAAGGCGTTGGTACGCAGCATCGCGCCGACAAGGTCGCGATAGGCGCGCAACAGTCGATCGTCGTTGATCGCGTTGACGCCGGCCAGCCCTTCACGGATCGCTTCCTGCGCGGCGGCCTTCCCTGCATTGCGATCGCCGGCGAAGGCCGGATCGTGGATTGCACGGAAGAGGTCGATCAAGCCCAGCGTTACGCGCGGCGCGCCCTGAAGCGCGTCGACCACAGTGCCGATGCCGTAATTGCTGCCGGCCTGGCGCAAGTAGCGATACCAGGCGCGCAGCCAGTTCGCCTCTCGCTTGGAGAGGCCAAGACCGGGGACAAGACGGTTGAACGGATCGTCTTCGCCCAGGCCATTGAGCACGCCGCCCAGCGCGTCCTCGATCATCGCTGACAGCTTCAGCACCTCTGCCGCGTCACGCCCGGCGGGCAGCGCCAGCGTGAAGTCGTGGATCGTGCCGATGCGGCCCTTTTCCAGCGGAGTCGGCATTTCGGACAGCACGCGGAAACCGAAGTTCTCCAGTGCCGGCACCGCGTCAGACAGCGGCAGGCTGCCTTCCGCCTGATAGATCTTCAGGCGCAACTGACCGTCGGCATCGCTGTCATGCGCGTAGAGGCGCACGTCGCGATGGCCCTGGAAGCGCTCGCCCTCGGCCGCTTCGCCGATGACGATCTTGCGCATATGGGCGATGTCGATGGCGGCTTCGGCGGGGCCGTAGTCGCTGCGATAAGCCATCGGGAAAGCATCGGCGTAGCGCGCGGCGATCGCGGCGGCACGCGCAGGTTCCAGCGACTGGCCAAGCGCGGCCTCCACGGCCTCACCCCAGCCGCGCAGCATGACTTGCAGCCGGTTATCGAGCGCGGCTTCGTCCAGGTCCTGCGCGCCCTCGCGGATATCCAGCGTGTAGCGCATCATGACAAGGTTGCCCGCCTCGACCGTCAGCGCCCAATCGAGCGTCTGGGCCTGCGCGGCATCTTCGATCAGCGTCTGGATACGCTTGCGCATCTGCGTCGAAAGCGTGTCGCGCGTGATCCACACAAAAGCGAACAAGTGGCGCGACAGCGGCGATGTGGTGACGATCAGGCGCGGGCGCGGACGATCGACCAGACTGCTCATCGTTGTCGCCAGACGCTCCACATCGTCTTCGGCAAGGCCAAGGACAAGATCGTGCGGCAGGCTGGTCAGCGCATGGGCCAGCGCCTTGCCGGTGTGGCCGGTGGGGTCCAACCCCAGCTTGGCCCCCATACCTGCCAGCAGCGTGCGCAGGCGCGGCACGCGGTCGGGCGTCGCGGCCAGAGCAGCGCTGGTCCAGATACCGGCATGAACCGAAAGCGCGGCGACCTTGCCGTCTTCCAGCACCGGCACCAGGAACAGGTCCATCGGCACGCGGCGGTGGACGGTGGCCATGCGGTTGGCCTTGATGATCATCGGCGCGCGAATGTCGTTGGCGGCAAGCTGGGCGTCGAATGCTTCGAACGCGCGCTGGTAGCTGGCTTCGGACAGCAGATCGCGCTCACCCCGGCGGCAGACGCCGAGCAGATCGTCATGGCTGCCGTCGCGGCGGCGGGTGACATGGCCAAGCTGGGTCAGCATGCCGCTGGCAAACCAGCGCAGCAGTTCGGCGCCTTCCACATCGCTGACTTGTGCGGAATCTGCGGTCATCGCGGCGACCATCTGCGGCCAGTCGGCCACGGCGGCGCGCACGTCCTTCAGCGTTTCCTCAAGTCGGCGATGGAGTTCGCCGCGCTGGCGGGCATCGACGCGCTCGGTCTCGATGTAAATCATCGATTCGCGCATCACGCCTTCGGTGCCGGCATCGGGTAACGCGACCAGGCTACCCTCACCATCGCGCTCCACGGAGACTACCGGGTGGGCAAGGCGATCGATCACCATCCCAACGTCGGCGATCGCCGAGGCGACCGAGTCGACCAGGAACGGCATGTCGTCATTGATCAGGGCGATGCGCAAATAGCGGCGCTCATCGCTGGTCGATGCCATTTCGATGACGGCCGTGCCGGGCTTGCGGCGCGCCGCAGCGGTCAGCAGGACACTGGCGGCACTCTCCACCCAGCCGAAATCGCCGTCGGCCTCAGCCGGCAACAGCGAGTCGCGGATGCGCGAGACGATCGCTGCTTGAAGCGCCGCTCCCCCCGGTCCTTCGTCCGACCGGGCTTGTGCTGCGACCTTCACTCCGTCTGCGCTCATGACATACTCCCGCAATCCAAAAGGCTTGCGGCGCGTGCGCCCGATGAGGCGCGCAGCGCCTGCCTCGTCAATATAGGACCGGTCGTGAATTCAGGCATCCACCTTGCTCCGGATTTTCACGCGGAGAGAAGTGCAGCCTTTTCAACGATGCAAAAACATCGCCCGCCCCCCAAGCGACCGGTTAGAGCCGGTGGGCGTGACGCAGCTTTGTAACGAGGTTTCCTGATCGCGCAACAATCGATTAACGACGCGAAATTGCATAATTTACACCCCGACAAATGCCTAGGCGTACGCCGCCGGAATCACCGCAGATCGGCGCCCACGATCAGGGCGCCCATTGGCCCCGCATCGTCCCCTAGCGCTGCCGGCACGCAAATCCGCGCCAGGGCCTCAGGCGTGCAGTCGCGCAAGTAACCGCCCAGCAATTCGGGCAAGCGAACCAGCGCCGCGGGCAGAAGATGAGGCTGGCGGTTGGATACTCCGCCGCCCACCACGATCCGCTGCGCGGAAAACGCCAGCAGCAGCATGGCCAACAGTTCCGCCAGATCCGACGCGACCGGTTGCCAGGCAGGATCGCCTACTTCCACCGTGGCGGGATGCCGCCCGAAACGCGCGGCCAGCGCGGGGCCGCTCAGCAGTCCCTCGATACAGTCGCCATGGAATGGACAAGCGCCGGCAAACGTGTCGCCGGCAGCACGGCGCAGGCGCACATGGCCCACCTCCGGATGCATCAGACCATGCACCGCAACGCCGTTGGCCAGCACGCCCACACCTACGCCGGTGCCAACGGTGATATAGGCCGTGTTGGGGCACCCTTGGGCCGCCCCATAGCGATGCTCTGCCAGCGCGGCTGCATTAACGTCGGTATCGAGGCCCAGCGGCAGGCCAAGCCCCGCAGCCAATACACCCGCAACATCGGCCCCAGCCCAACCGGGTTTCGGCGTATCCAGCATGATCCCGAAGTCGGGTGCCCGCCGATCGACACGGATGGGGCCGAAGCTTCCCACGCCCACGGCGTCCAGCGTGCGGCTCTGCTGCCAGCCCCGGACCGTGGCGATGGCCCGGTTCAGCGTTTCGTCGGGAGTGGTGGTGGGAAACTCCTCACGCGCTTCTATCGCGCCGGGGGTTCCCAGTACGACCACGGTCTTGGTGCCGCCCAGTTCGATACCCGCAATGCCAGTCATCCCCGCGTCCTGCCACTCGCGCAGGCATGCCGCAAGCAGGTGAGTGCCCGTCCCGGCAAAATGCGCAAAGACCCCTAGGGCAGCGGCAGGATCGGAATGACGGTTTGCCGCCATGATGGCGCGATGACGTTGCGCAATTTCATGCAGAAACTGGCCATTGCGCACGAAAACCAATCGACGCTCTGCCCAATTGATTTCCCAGAAACTGAACGCCGGAACAGTTCGTTGATGAAAGTCGCCAACCTGAGGGGACCACCCCACGTGACGGACACAGCACCCGCGCCAGCCACGAAACCAAGGCTTTCGCTTTTGCGCATCCTTGAGATGAACCTCGGCTTCTTCGGGCTCCAATTCAGCTTCGGATTGCAGCAGGCGAACATGGGGCCGATCTACGGTTATCTGGGCGCTAGCGAGGCGACGATGCCACTGCTCTGGCTGGCCGGGCCGGTGACGGGCCTATTGATCCAGCCGCTGGTCGGCGCGTTGAGCGATCGCACCCGCTCCCGCCTGGGGCGCCGCAGCCCCTGGTTTTTGACCGGCGCGCTGGTCTGTTCCCTGTGCCTTCTCGCCATGCCGCGCAGTTCGGCCCTCTGGATGGCGGCTGGGCTGCTCTGGGTTCTGGATGCCGCCAACAACACGACCATGGAGCCATACCGCGCCTATGTAGTGGATAGGCTTTCCCACGATCAGCAGGCGCTGGGCTTTCTCACCCAAAGTGCCTTTACCGGGTTGGCGCAGACGTTGTCCTACCTCGCGCCTTCGCTGCTCGCTTCCGTCATCGATCGTGATTTGCTGGACGCCAATGGCATTCCGGTAATCGTGCGCGCAGCCTTCGTGGCGGGCGCGATCCTGTCGCTGTCTACCGTGGTATGGTCGGTGGCACGCGTGCCCGAACTTCCGCTGGTCGAGTGCGAGCCGGTGCCGCCACTGTCCGCATCGGCCGTGCTGCGCGAAATCGGGCGCGCCATCGCGGATATGCCCGGTTCAATGCGCCGTCTGGCGCCCGCGATGCTGTGCCAATGGTATGCGATGTTCGTCTATTGGCAGTACATTTCCTTCGCGCTCGCCCGCTCGCTCCACGATACCACCGACCCGCATTCGCCGGGCTTCCGCGCCGCTGTGCTGACCGCGCAGCAACTGGGCGCGCTCTACAATCTCGTCGCCTTCCTCACCGCGCTGCTGCTGGTGCCCGCCATCGTCCGTTTCGGCGCACGCCCGATCCATGCCTTATGCCTTGCCGGAGCGGGCATCGGCATGCTCGCCATCCCGCAGATTTCCTCCCCTTGGATGCTCGCCTTACCGATGGTGGGAATCGGCCTGGGCTGGGCCAGCATGATGGGCACGCCCTATCTCATTCTGGCCGGTTCCATCCCGCCTGAACGTACCGGAATCTACATAGGACTTTTCAATATTTTAATCGTGGCTCCGATGCTGCTGGAGACCCTGACAATGCCCCTCTTATATGCCCCTGTGCTGGGGGGCGATCCACGCCGCGCAATGGCTCTAGCCGGGCTTCTTCTGCTGGCTGGAGCCTTCGCAACGCTATGTGTTGCAAGCCCCTCTGTAGCGGCCGAAAAGAGGGGGTAATGGCACGCTTCACACGCCCCACAAGGCGCTTCCGCCGGGCTGTTCATACTGGTAATGCCAGCCCGACAAATGGGGGGGCCATGGTCGGTAATCGCGAACACGAAAAGCAGCCGCTACAAGCCGGCTCGGCACAGGCTGGGACCACGACTAGCGAAGTGCGCACGCTGGCCGATATCGCGCGCCTGGCGGGCGTGTCCACTGGAACGGTTTCGCGCGCGCTGGCCGGCAAATCGCTGGTCAACGTCGAAACGCGGGAGCGTATCCGCGCCATCGCCCGTCAGTACGGTTTTCGCCCCAATCAGATGGCAAGCCGCCTGCGCTCGCGCCGCACCGGCGTGATCGGTGTGGTGATCCCGCTGGGCCACGAAAAGCGCCAGCATATTTCCGATCCGTTCTTCCTCACTCTGCTGGGCCATCTTGCCGATGAACTGACAGAGAGCGGCTACGACCTCATGCTCAGCCGCGCCATTCCGGATGGGACGAGCGACTGGCTGGAACGCATCACCGGATCGGGCATGGTGGACGGCGTGATCGTGGTCGGCCAGTCAGATCAGTTCGATGTGATCGAACGGGTGGCCGCCACATATCGGCCCATGGTGGCCTGGGGCCATTGCCGTCCAGGCCAGACGCATTGCGTCGTCGGCACGGACAACGAAGCCGGCGGCCGGATTGCGGCGCGTCACCTGATCGATGCCGGTGCCCGCCGGCTGGTGTTCCTGGGCGATACTTCGGGGATCGAAATCGCCATGCGCTTTCGCGGGGCCGCCGAAGAGGCGCAGAAGGCGCAAATCCCCCTCTCCCACCTTTCTGCTGGGTTGGCCGGCGGGGAAATGGAACCCAGTATCCGCAGCGCTCTGTCGGAAATGGACATGGGGATCGACGGCATCGTCGCCGCGACCGACCTTATCGCCATGTCCGCCCTGCGCACCTTGCATGAAATCGGCCGGGGTGTGCCCGATCAGGTGCAGATCATCGGCTTTGACGATCTGCCGCTGGCCGCGCAAACGATGCCGCCACTCACCACCATCCGTCAGGAAATTGCCGCCGGAGCGAAGGCCATGGTCGAACGCCTGCGCGCCCGGATCGAGGGGGAGAGCGCTAATAGCCTGGTGATGGCGCCGCAACTGATCCGCCGGGCCAGCACGCGCACCTGATCCGCACCAGTTCCTGCGGCTTTGGATGCACCGTGTTGAATGCGCCTTCGAAATTCTGGTCGAAGATCCGCGTATTGTGCCACTTCGCCCTTTCGATCGCCCCTGCTTGCCGCTAAGCACGGCCACCGAGGGCCGGTCGCGACTGGGCAAGGTTGGCCGCTGTAACGGATAAATTCAGGGAAGGGCCGGTGTGACTCGGGACCTTGGCGGCGAGGCGCAATGCTGATCGGCATCGATCTCGGGACGACCAATAGTGCAGTGGCGATCTGGCGGGACGGTGCGGCCGAACTCGTCCCCAATGCCCTGGGCGAAGTGCTTACCCCCTCCGTCGTCAGCATCGCGCGCGACGGGCAGGTCTGGATCGGCCGCGCCGCGCTGGACCGCCTGGCACGCCATCCCGAAGAAACCGCCACAAGCTTCAAGCGCCGCATGGGCACCGCCGCGACCACCAGGCTGGGCGGCCCGGACGGCAAGCCGCGCGAATACAAGGCCGAAGATCTTTCCGCGCTGATCCTCCAGGCACTGGTGCACGATGTTGAGGCGCTGACCGGCGAAAAGCCCAGCGAAGCGGTCATCACCGTTCCCGCCTATTTCAACGACCGCCAGCGCAAGGCCACGCGCCGCGCGGGCGAACTGGCGGGCCTGACGGTGCGCCGCCTGATCAACGAACCGACCGCCGCCGCCCTCGCCTTCGGTCTGCAGGACAAGGGCGATCGAGAGGCTTTCCTCGTCTTCGATCTTGGCGGCGGCACGTTTGACGTTTCGGTCGTGGAAATGTTCGAAGGCATCGTCGAAGTACGCGCCTCTGCCGGGGACAACCGTCTTGGCGGCGACGATTTCGACGATGCGCTGGCGGCTCTAATGGCGCCACGCATCGATCCGGATGGCGTGCTGGCCACCCTTCCCTCCGAACGGCGCGAAGCCTTGCTGAAGCGCGCAGCGGAAAGCTGCCGACGCGCACTCTCCAGCGCGAGTGAGGCCGAATTCGCCGTGGTCATCGATGAGCGGCGCCTAGCCGCCACCGTCTCCGAAGCCGAGTTTGAGGCCGCCTGCGAAACGCTACTGCGCCGCCTGCGCGAACCGGTCGTGCGCGCACTTCGCGACTGTGCGATCGATGCCGCCGAACTCTCCGATGTGGTGCTGGTGGGCGGTGCCACGCGAATGCCGGCCGTGCGCCGCGCGATCACCCGGCTGTTCGGGCGGTTCCCCAACTCCTCCGTCCACCCAGACCATGCCGTGGCGCTGGGCGCGGCGATCCAGGCCGGCCTTGCCGGGCGTGACGCCGCACTGGATGAGATCCGCATCACCGACGTCTGCCCCTTCACCCTGGGTATCGAAGTGGCCGAACGCGATGGGCATGGCGGCCTGCAACGCGGCCTGTTCTCACCGATTATCGAGCGCAACACGCCCGTTCCGGTCAGCCGCGTGAACACCTATTCGACGCTGGCGGACAACCAGAAGAAGCTGGAATTCGGCATCTATCAGGGTGAGGCGCGCGAAGTGCGCGGCAACGTCAAGCTGGGCGATATGACGGTTCCAGTGCCGCCGCGCCCGGCGGGCGAAATCTCCGTAGAAGTGCGCTTCTCTTACGACAGTTCGGGCTTGCTGGAGATCGACGTCCACGTCCCCGACAACGGCGCCACCAGCAATCTCGTCATCGTCGACGAGGAAGACCGGCCGGACAAGAAGGACCTGGAAAAGCGCCGCGCCGCGCTGGCCAGCTTGAAACACCACCCGCGGGAGGAAGCGGGCAACGTCGCGCTGATGGCCCGCGCCGAACGGTGCTATGAAGACCATATCGGCGAATTGCGGCAGATGATCGGCCACTGGATCACCCAGTTCGCCGGCGCGCTGGACAGTCAGGATCCGCGCCGGATCGCCGAAACCCGCACGATGCTCTCATCCCGGCTGGATGAGATCGAAAGCGTGAGCCCGCTATGAGCAGGCACCCCTGGTCGCTGCTCGGTATCGAGCCCACTTCCGAAGCCGCCACGATCCGCAAGGCTTATGCCGATCGGCTCAAGGCGATGGACGTGGACAACGACGTTTCCGGTTACGCGCAGCTGCGCCAGGCACGCGACCTCGCGCTGCGCCTGGCGCGCACTATGGAGCAGGAGCCCGGCAAAAGCCCCGACGATACGCCGGATGATGCCGAACCGACGGACTCCGCCCCGGCCGCCACCGAAGCTACAACTACCGAGCCCGCCAGCCCGCCGGTGCGCTGGACATTCGCGGCACCCTCCCTCCCCGGCGAATGGCAGGATTTCGAAGACCCCGCCGCACGCCCGCTGGCAACGCGCCCCGGCGAACCCGATGCCTCGACCATGCTGGAACGCATGGCCTGGGCCGCCGTCGCTGCGCGCGAAGCCGGCCATGGCGGAGTTAGCGGTGCAGGCATTCCGCTGACCACGATCGACCCGTTCACCGCGCCCCTGCTTTCGGGCAGCCTAATCGGTGACGACGCGCTGGGCCTGCGCCCCGGCGAGACGCCTGCCGAACGCCTTACCATCCTGCTCGATCCAGAGCGCGAGAACGCCGGCGAACCGCTGACCGAGGCGGAGACGCGGCAAGCGACGCGCGCCTTGCGCTCTATCCTGGACGAAGTGGCCCAGTCCCACGTCTCGCGCCAGCAGCAGATCGAGGATTGGCTCGCCGAAATCCTTGCCCGAGGGTGGCCGCGCTCCGCTCCGCTACTGGAAGATGCCAGCCACGCCTTCGGGTGGGAACGTGAATGGGGGGCCCACGATGCCCGTCCCGCCGTGCAGTTCCTGGGCGCACGCCTCAGGGGCTACCGCTTCCAGCAGAACGCGCTCCAGCCGGGCCATCGCTTCCACAAAGCATGGAACGAACTGGCAAAACCCGGCAAGGCCGGCCCGCTGCGCATGCTGAATGGACCCGCGCAGGGCGATGTAGACGCCCTACTGCGCGGCGTGCGCAAACATTTCCCTGAGCTGGAATCGCATTTCGCCCCGGAACGCGTTGCTTCATGGGAAGGCGGTAACCCGGTCCTGACGGGCGCGCTGATTCTGCTGGGCCTGATTGCCTTGGCGATCGTAATCGCGATTGCAGATTCTTCCTCCCCATCGCCCTCCGCCACGCACGATCGGACTTCCCCCATTCAGGTCGCGGCCGAGCAGGATGGCGAAGTTACCAAGCTCGTCCAGGCTTCGGTTACGGAAACCTTCGGGCAGGGCCGCGATGCTGCATGGCTCTGGAAGCTCCAGCCCGATCTTGCCCAAACGATCACGTCCAACATGCTGACCGGTGTGCGGGTGGGAACCGATCGCGCGGTGCTGATCGACAAGGCCGTCACCATCGTCCGGATGCGCAGCTACCTCAACGGGCGAAAGCTTTCGGGTGACCTGTTCGAAACGACCATGCAATTGCGCCTCGACCAGTTGCGGGCCGCACGCGAACAGAGCGCGACGGCATGCCGACAGATGAGCGATTCCGGCTGGCTGGAAGGTCTTTCCGTTTCGCCCGAACTGCGCGCGAAGGAGCGTGAATTCGCCGCGCGTATGGCGGAGGAACGGGCGCTGGGCGAACCGGCAAAGGACAACCAGCACAGCGCCATGATCCCGGGCGAACTGATCGCCAAGGTCATCAAGGCCACCAAGCTGCGCCAGAGTGACGTCGTGGCGGTGATGCAGGGCAGCGGCAGCAATGCCGATCGCTGCGTCGTGAACATCGCCCTGCTCGAACAGGCGCTGGATTGGCAAGGCAGCAATCGCCGCGACATCCTGATGACGCTCTGAACGGAACTGTAACCGGCACGCTGCCCGCCGCGAATTCCCTGTCATGCGTGACATGGGAGATGCCGCGATGCCGATCCGTCCTGTTCCCCTGGCCTTGCTGGTCGCCTGCGGGCTGACCGGAACCGCGCTGGTTCTGACCTTGCCACGCGGCGATGCCGCTTCTGCCGCCGCGCTGCCCCCGCCGCCTACCGAAACCGTTCGTCCCACCGGGCAACAGGTTGCCGTGCTGGCCGGGGGATGTTTCTGGGGCATGGAAGGCGTGTTCGAACATGTGCGCGGCGTCGTTTCGGTAACCTCCGGCTATGCCGGCGGCACGCGCGGAAGCGCCAATTATGGCTCGGTCTCCAGCGAGACGACAGGCCATGCCGAAGCCGTGCGGATCGTCTACGATCCCGCGAAAGTCAGCTACGGGCAACTGTTGCAAATCTTCTTCGCCGCCGCCCACGATCCGACGCAAGTGGACGGCCAGTACCCCGATCGCGGCCCCAGCTATCGCTCAGCCATCTTCCCGCAGAACGATGCGCAGCGGCAGCTAGCTGCCGGCTATATCGCCCAGTTGGGCAAAGCCCATGCCTTCCCCAAGCCGATCGCGACGAAGATCGAGAATGGCGCATTCTTCCCCGCCGAAGCCTACCATCAGGACTTCATGCGCAAGAACCCGAACAACAGCTATATCCAGCGCTGGGACAAGCCCCGCGTGGCCCGGCTCAAGGCCGAGTTTCCGCAGTTTTACGTCGGTTAAAAACGTGACGTGCTAGATCGCCAGTCCGGCCGCGCGGGCGCTGGCCCAGGCCCACTGGAAGTTGTAGCCGCCCAGCCATCCGGTAACGTCCACCGCCTCCCCAATGGCATAGAGCCCCGGCACCTTGCGCGCTTCCATCGTCTTGGACGACAAGCCGCCGGTATCGATGCCGCCCGCCGTGACCTCTGCTTTTGCAAACCCTTCGGAGCCATCGGGCAGGAACGGCCAACGGGCCAGCTTCGCCTCGGCCGCAGCCAGTGCCTTGTCCGACATTGCGCCCAGTTCGCCGGACAGCGCTAGCCGTTCACACAGCACGTCCACCAAGCGTTCCGGCAGCCCCTCACCCAGCACTTTGCGCAAGCTGGTGCGCGGGCGTTCGCGCTTGGCGTCCTTCAGCCAGCCCTCTGCGCGATCGGGCAGGAACTGCGTCGTCACCGTCTGGCCGCGCTGCCAAAAGCTTGAGATCTGGAGGATCGCCGGGCCGGAAAGGCCACGATGCGTGAACAGCGCCGCCTCACGAAACGCGGCTTTGGCCACTCTGGCGATCACTTCAGTGGAAACGCCGGAAAGATCGCGGAACAATGCCTCGTCCCCCGGAAGCGTCAGCGGCACCAGCGCGGGGCGCGGCTGCACGACTTTCAGGCCGAACTTGCGCGCCAGGTCATAGGCAAATCCGGTCGCGCCCATCTTAGGGATCGATGGCCCACCAGTGGCAATCACCAGCGCCGGTGCGGTCGCCACGCGACTACCGAAACTGACGCGATAAAGGCCATCCGCATGGTCGATCTCGCCCAGCGCATCGCCGCAGTTCAGTTCGACGGAGCCTTTCGCGCACTCCTCCAGCAGCATGGCGACGATCTGCTTGGCCGAGCCGTCGCAGAACAACTGCCCCAAGGTCTTTTCATGCCAGGCAATGCCGTAGGCTTCGACCATCGCCAGGAAGTCGGCTGCCGTGTAACGGCTCAGCGCCGACTTGGCGAAGTGCGGGTTGCTGGAAAGATAGCGGTCCGGCGCGGTATCGATATTCGTGAAGTTACAGCGCCCGCCGCCCGAAATCAGGATCTTCTTGCCCGGCTGATCGGCATGGTCGAGCAGTAACACCCGCTTGCCGCGTTGACCGGCCGTAGCGGCACAGAACAGCCCGGCCGCACCCGCGCCGAGGACGATGGCATCGTACGTGTCGCTCACTGTTCAGGCGAAGTCTGATTTGGGGCCAATTCCAGCGCCAGCGCTTCCGCCACGCGAATGCCGTCTACCGCAGCCGAAAGAATACCGCCCGCATAGCCCGCGCCCTCCCCCGCTGGATAAAGCCCACGCGTATTGAGGCTCTGCAAATCCTTGCCGCGCGTGATGCGCACGGGCGAGGATGTGCGCGTCTCCACGCCGGTCATCACCACGTCCGGATGATCGTATCCGGGCACCTGACGGCCGAACACCGGCAGCGCCTCTCGGATCGCGTCCACCACGAAGTCCGGCAGGCATTCCTTCAACTCTGTCAGATGCACACCCGGCTGATAGCTGGGGATCACTTCGCCAAACTCGGTGGAGGGGCGGTCCGCCATGAAATCGCCCAGCTTCTGGCCCGGCGCCTTGTAGTTCGATCCGCCCGCCTTGAAGGCCAGTTCCTCGAACTTGCGCTGGAACGCCACGCCCGCCAGCGGATCGCCGGGATAATCCACATCAGGATCGATATCGACGACGAGGCCGGAATTGGCGTTGAATTCGGCGCGCGAATACTGGCTCATGCCATTGGTGACGACGCGGCCTTCTTCGCTGGCGGCCGCCACCACGCGCCCGCCCGGGCACATGCAGAAGCTGTAGACGGTGCGCCCGTTGGATGCCTTGTGCGCGATCGAATAGGCCGCCGCGCCCAGGATCTTGTTGCCAGCGTTGGGGCCATAGCGGGCGGTGTCGATCCAGCTTTGCGGATGCTCGATCCGCACGCCGATGGCGAAGGGCTTGGCCTCCATGAACACGCCCCGCTCATGCAGCACTTCAAACGTGTCGCGCGCCGAGTGGCCAACCGCCATGATCACATGGCTGGCAGGCAGGAACTCGCCATTGGAAAGGTGCAGGCCGGTAAGGCGGCGCGTGCCGTCCGCATCCTCCTCCACCTCGAAATCGTCGACGCGGGTGCTGAAGCGGTATTCGCCGCCCAGTTGCTCAATCGTCTCGCGCATGGAAATAACCATGGTGACGAGGCGGAATGTGCCGATGTGCGGGTGCGCTTCGGTCAGAATATCATCGGGTGCGCCGGCCTTCACGAATTCGGTCAGAACCTTGCGGCCAAGGTGGCGCGGATCCTTGATGCGGCTGTAGAGCTTGCCGTCGGAGAACGTGCCCGCGCCCCCTTCTCCGTACTGCACATTGCTTTCAGGATCGAGGACGGAGCGGCGCCAAAGGCCCCAAGTGTCCTTGGTGCGTTCGCGCACGGCCTTGCCGCGTTCGACGATGATCGGCTTGAAACCCATCTGCGCAAGGATCAGCGCGGCCAGAAGACCACAGGGGCCGGTGCCGATCACCACCGGGCGCGGCCCGTCGTAGTTTGCCGGCGCATGGGTAACGAACTTGTAGCTGGTGTCGGGCGTGGTCCGCACGTGCTGGTCGTCCTGGAAGCGCGCCAGCAGTTCGGCTTCGTCCTTCACCTCGAGGTCTAGCGTGTAGACCAGCTTGATCGCGGTCTTGCGGCGCGCATCGTTGCCACGGCGTACAACGGTCAGGCGTTCGATCTGGTCGGGCGCGATGCCAAGGCGGTCGCAGACGGCGGCCTCAAGGTCGGCCGGGGCATGGTCGAGCGGCAGGGCAAGGTCGGAAAGGCGGATCATCCGCGCGCCCTTATACCTGATCGCCCCGTAAAGCCACGACCGATGGCAATCAGGCCTTCAGCATGTCCGCAAGCCACTGAGAAGCCTCTGCAATCGCGCGATCGGCCAGTTTCGAGGCGGCCACGGCTTCCAGGAAACTGTGCGTCGCACCTTCGTAGATGCGCAGTTCGGCCTGCGGCAGGCGTTGTGCCATCGCCCTGTTCTCGTCGAGCAGCACATCGCATTCGGCCACGCAGAGCCACGCCGGCGGCAAGCCGGAAAGGTCCGCATGAAGCGGCCGGGCAAGCGGATCGTTGATTGCCTCACCGGCAAGGTAAGTTGCCCAGAACTCGTCCATTTCCGGGCCGGTAAGCATGTAACGATCACCGTCGCCGTAACGATCATAGCTTTCCGTCCACGCTCCGTCCCAGGCGCCGTAATTCAACAGTAGCGCGCGCGGCATGGTGCCTCCTTGCCCGCGTCGAACGATCGTAGCGGCAACGGCAAGATTGGCCCCGGCACTGTCTCCGCCCATGGCGTAACGTGCGGGATCGAGCCCATGCGCGGTGCCCTTGCTTGCCAACCAATCGAGCACATCGCCGATGACATGGATCGCGGCCGGAAACGGATGCTCAGGTGCGAGTGGATAGTCGATGCCCAGGACTGCACAGCCCGACCGGCCCGCATATTCGCGCATCAGCCGGTCATGCGTATCGATGCTGAACAGCGTCCAGCCGCCGCCGTGCAGGTAGACGAGTACCGGCAGGTCCGGCGTATCGGAGGGTCGATGGATGCGGATGCGCGTCTGCGCGGGCCCCACACACAGTTCTTCGGTCAACGCCATCACCGGGCCGCCGCGTCTCCACGGCTCTCGCTGGCGCTCGGCAATCGCGCGCCGCTCCGGCGCCGAAAGGCCGGGACGCGCGCCGAGCGCAGCAGAAGCGGCAAACATCTGCGTCAGCCAGGCACGGATTTCGGGATCTACGTCGTCGTTTTCGAAAGCGTGCATCATGTCGCCAAAAAGAGAGCCCATGTGAGACAAAGGCACGTGCCGGTATCCAGCCCGACGCCCCGATGTTCCTAACCGTAAACCTTCTTCCCGCCCACATGCGTGGAAACCACGTTCGCCTTGTCGATCGTCTCCGGATCGATGCTCGTCAGGTCGCGATCCCAGACGACGAAATCGGCAAGCCGGCCGGGGGCCAAAGTGCCGGTATCCGCCTCCGACCGGCCGGCAAAGGCCGCTCCGCGCGTGTAGCACAGCATGGCATCGTGAATTTCCACGCGCTGTTCGGGATACCAGCCATGTGGATTGGCGCCGTCCAGCGTCTCTCGCAAAACCGCCGCTTTCAGGCCGGTCAGCGGATCGATCGGCGCCACCGGCCAGTCAGACCCGAAGCTTACGTGGGCGCCGCTCTTTATCAGCGATTCAAAGGCATAAGTGGTCTTCAACCGCTCCGGCCCGATCCGACGCACCGCCCAGCGGCCATCGTCCACGGCGTGGAAGGGTTGGACCGAGGCGATCACGCCCTGTTCGGCAAAGCGGCCGATGCTGGCGGGATTGAGATGCTGGGCATGCTCGATGCGACCCCGCCGATCGCGCACGCCGTTGAGCTGGGCGACTTCCGCCCACATGTCCAGCACCATGTCATTGGCGCGGTCTCCGATGGAATGCGTGGCGATCTGGTAGCCTGCCGCATCCGCCTCTCGCATCAGCGCCCGCATTTCATCGGGATCGGTAACGGTGATGCCGCGCGTCTTCGGATCGTCCAGATAGGGTTCGTAGAACAGCGCCGTTCGCGAACCCAGCGAGCCGTCGAACACGATCTTGCAGCCACCCCAGCGCACGAATTCGTCGCCGCGCCCCTCAGCCTTAACGATGGCATCCAGCTTCTTCCAATCCCTGAGCGGGATCATTGCATAGAAGCGGAACGGCAGTTCGCCGGACGCACGCATGCGGCGGGCCGATTCAAAGGTATTCCAGTCTATCCCGGTTTCATGAACCTGAGTAACGCCCTTTGAGAGCGCAAGCTGAATGCCGCGCCGGTTGGTGGCATCGCGCTGCGCATGGGTCGGTTCCGGAATGCGATTGAGCACCATGTCCTTGGCGGCATCCTTAAACACGCCGGTAAGGCGGCCCTTGGCATCGCGCTCGATCACCCCGCCGGGGACAGCAGGCGTGTCGTCCCCCAGACCCAGCATCTTCAAGCCCAGAGAGTTCACCACCACCATATGTAGGTCATAGCGAACCACCGCCACCGGGGTCTGCGGCGTCACCGCATCGATCCAATCACGCGTGGGCAGTTCGCCGCCCCACGAATCGTTGTCCCAGTTGCCGCCCAGCAGCCATTCGCCGGCCGGCATGCTTCCAGCCGCATCGGCCACGACCTTGACGAAGGCCTCCCGGCTATTGGCCTGCCGCAGGGAGGGCTGGCCGATGGTTGCCGATCCCATGGTGAAGTGGACGTGGCAATCGGTGAAGCCGGGCGTGACGAAGGCGCCGCCCAGATCGATCACCCGCGTCGCCTTGTTCGCCAGGCTGCGCGTCGCTTCCTTGCCCAGCGCCACCACCCGCGATCCGACGAGGCCGATGGCGTCGGTGAACACCTCTCGCCCCTCCCCCGTCCAGATCCGACCGTTGGTGTAGATGGTATCGACCGGCGTGGCCGCAGCCCAAGCGGCATGGCTGTAGAGGAACGTTCCAGCCGCCGCGCCGCCGGCGTGGGAGAGGAAATTGCGGCGGTCGAAACGTGGCATGGTGCGATCCCCTGAGGCTATTTATCAGGACTGAGAGTGAGGGGACCAACTGGAACTCGAAACGGCCAATTTACAAAATTGCGATGGGTCCAGTGCTTACCTTCTTACCGCGCGGCCTCTGCCAGTGCCGCCACCGCGCGCGCAGCTTCGCCATCATCGAGGCTCGCGAAGCCAAGCCGCAATCCCTTGTCCGCCGAATCGCGCGCCATGAAGGAACGGTGGCTGGCAAAGCGCAAACCCTGCGCCAGTGCGCGTTGCTCGATCCCTTCGATATCGCCCTTGAACTTTACCCAAAAGGCAAGGCCACCATCGGGCACGGCAAACTCCACCCGGTCCCCCAGGTGCGCATCCAGCAGCGCCGCGAACGACTGTCGCCGCTCAGAATAGACACGCCAGGCTTTGCGTGCGTGGCGGCGCAGTTCGCCGTTGGCGATGAGTTCCGCTGTGGTCTCTTCCGTGACCGTATTGCCCATGCCATCGGTCAGCGAGACGCGATGCGCCACTGCGTCGATCACTTTTTCCGGTGCGGCCAGATAGCCGATGCGCAGGGCCGGAAGCAGCAGCTTCGACATCGACCCCAGGTAGATCACTTGTCCCGGCGCATAGCCGGCCATCGGCAGCAAAGGCTGCGACTGGAAATGGAATTCGTGGTCGTAATCGTCCTCGATCACCGCAACCCCGAACTGGCGTGCCACTTCCAGAAGCTGAAGGCGGCGTTCGGGGCGCATGGCGATCGTGGTGGGGAATTGGTGGTGCGGCGTCACGAAAATTGCGCGCACGGAATGGCGGCGGCACATCGCCTCCACTTCGGCAACGTCGATCCCCTCCTCATCCAGTCGTACCGGGATGACCTTGCCGCCCAGCGCGCGGATCGCGGCGACGGCAGGCTCATAGGTCAGTTCCTCCACGATCACCGCGTCACCCGGTTCGATCAGGACCTGGAGCGCCAGAAACAATCCGTTCTGGCTGCCGCGCGTAATGCAGATATTGGCGGAGGTGACTGGCAATCCGCGCTGGCTGCGCAGCATTTCCGCCACTTGCTCTCGCAAGCTGTCCGATCCGCGCGGATCACGGTATTGCAGGCGGTTCGCACGCGATGCGCGGCTGATTGCCGAACGATAGGCGCGGGCGAGTTGCTCGGCAGGGAACAGGCGTCCATCCGGCGCACCCTCATCCAACTTGATGCCGCGACCGCCGGGCAGCGCCAGCGCGCGCTCGGGCGGTTCGGCAAAGCGGTAATGCGTCTGTTCGAACCGCTGCTCCGGCTCCTGCGCGCTGGCCTGCGATGACGTGCCGGTCGGCAACGATCGCGAAACCATGGTCCCGCGCGTACCCTCGGTCGAAAGCCAGCCTTGCGCGATCAAGTCTTCGTAGGCCAGCACTACCGTCTTGCGATTGACGCCCAGCGCGTTGGCCAGTTCGCGGCTGCTGGGCAGGTAAGTGCCCGAAGGCAGCCGACCCGTCTCGATATCGCGGATCAGCGCGTGGATGATCTGCATGTAAATCGGCGTCCCACGTTCGGGATCGATCCGCTCGCTCAGGGTTACCTGCCAGGGGCGTAGCATGCTTCGGCTCCACTTTATTTCGCGTTCTTGGGCGATCCGGATAAAGTGCTAGCAGCATGTGACAGCTTGGACCATGCCAATATTCGGTATTGGACATTGCCTGGGGACCAGTTCCAACGGATCAGCTTCCTGCCATTCCCTCATTCCGCCGGAGCCCCATGATGGACCCGCGTTTCCGCCAGTTCGGCGCCGATGACGTGCGCAAGCTGATCGCCGATTTCCCGCTGGCCTGGGTGCTCTCACCCGGTGCGCCGGCCGCATCGGCCAGCCTGCTACCAATGCTCGGCACTTACGATGCGGACGGCATGCTGGTCGGCCTTGTGGGCCACATGGCACGCAGCAACCCGCTCTGCGCTCTGTTCGCGGCCGATCAAGCAGCACAGTTCCTGTTCACCGGCCCCCAAGCCTACGTCTCGCCCGAACATGCGGGGCGGCGCAATTGGGGGCCAACCTGGAACTACGCCGCACTACGGATCGAGGCGGAAGTGCGCGTGGAAGAAGCACTGACCGTAGATGCCCTTGCCCAACTGGTCGAAGCTTGCGAGCAGGGTCGGCCCCGGCCATGGACCGCCAACGAATTGCAGGAGCGATATACCGGAATGCTGGGGGCAATCATCGGGTTCGAAGCACGCGTCACCGCGCTGGACGGTACGTTCAAGCTGGCGCAGGACGAGGATGCCGAAGTGCTGGACAATCTGCTGGAAAGCCACCCCGATGCACCGCTGCGCACATGGATGGCGCGGATGAACGGAAGCCGCCTCGCATGATCCGCAAGCTGGTTCCCGCACTGCTGCTCGCCAGTGCCCTGATTGCGCCGGCCGCCGCCCAGTCCGGCCTGCCGCTGAAGCCGGAGCGCGTGCTGACACTCCATCCGGAGCGGACGACCTGGACTTCGGTATCCGTCTCGTCGGACGGCAAGACGCTGGCGTTCGACGTGCTGGGCGATCTCTACACGATGCCGGCCAGTGGCGGCGCAGCGCGGCAGATCAGCGAGGGACTGGCCTTCGATTCACAGCCCAGCTTCTCTCCCGACGGGCAGTGGATCGCCTTCGTCTCCGACCGCAGCGGGGCGGAGAACATCTGGATCGCGCGCGCCGATGGGACGCAGGGGCGGCAGATCACCCTCTTCAACGACGATACCGCGCTCGCTTCCCCGGTCTGGAGCGGGGATGGCAAGTCGGTCTTCGCCAGCCGCTTCCGGCCCGACCTCAACAACTACGAATTCTGGCAATTCCCGCTTTCGGGCGAAGCCGTGCTGCTGGTGCCGGTAAAGCCGAAGGATGGTGCCCCACGCCCGTCCTGGCGCTCCACGCTGGGCGCCACGGCCACGCCGGATGGCAAGGCGATCTACTACGCGCGCCGTACCGACGGCCTTGAATTCGACATGCCAACGCGGTGGACCATCCTGCGCCGCGATCTCGCCACCGGGGCGGAGACCGATGCCATTGCCGGCACCGGTGCGCGCGGGACCAAGGAAGAAACGTTCTTCGCCCCGCTGATCTCTCCAGATGGCCGCTGGCTGGCCTATGTCACCCGGCGTGAGGGGGTGAGCCGCCTGCGCTTGCGCGATCTGACCACCGGCGCGGACAAGGCGCTGGGCGATACCGAACTGGATGCCATGCAGGCCTCGTCATGGATGGGCATGGTCCCGTCGATGGCGTTCACGCCGGACAGCAAGGCCGTGATCCTGAGCCACGACGGCCGGTTCGAGCGGCGCGATATCGCCAGCGGCCAGAGCACGCCGATCGCGCGGACGATCACCGCCAAAGTCGCCGTCGGCCCCTCTACCCGCTTTTCCATGCGCGAGGAGACTGGCCCGGTCGAAGCCAAGCTGGCGATGGGCGCGGCCCCCTCTCCCGATGGCAAGCAGATCGCCTTCGCTGCGCTGGACGGAATCTGGGTGCAGGACCTGGGCAGCAAGGCCGCACGCCGCCTGCCACTGGGCGCGGGCGTGGAAGCCCCGGCACAACCAAGCTGGTCGCCCGATGGGAAGACGCTGCTGTTCGTAACCTGGAGCGAAAAGGCCGGCTCGGCGATCTGGACCGCACCGGTCGATGGCAGTGCGCCTGCCAGCCGCGTGGCCGCCGAGCCTGCCTATTACCGTTTTCCCGCCTTCACGCCCGATGGCGCGGCGATCCTTGTCCTGCGATCGGCGCTGGAGGAACGGCGGCAGACCAATTTCGAATTCGGCCCGCTGCGCAAAGGCCAGTTGGTCGCTATGGCGCGGGACGGTGGCGCCGTCCGCGTGCTGGCCGAGGGTCGCCTTGGCGGCAAGCCGCACTTCGCCCGCAGCGCACCGGGCAGCGTGTTCCTGCTCGACGATGACGGGCTGGTCCGGGTCGATCTCGCCTCCGGCAAGCTTTCGCCCGTCGCCCATGTCTCCGGCCCCGGTTGGTACTTCGCCGAGGGCAATGCCGATGCCGATGCCGACGACTTGCGCATCAGCCCGGACGGCACGCAAGTAGCCGCCGCGATTGCCGACCGGGTCTACGTGATGCCCACGCCCGCCGATCCAGCAAAGGAGATCGACGTGCTGGCCCCCGACACTCCGGCAAAAGTCCTGCCCGGCCTTGGCGCGGACTGGTTCGAATGGAGCGGGCAAGCCACGCTCGATACCGTCAACGGCACGCTGTTCTCGCGCCGCACGATTGCGGACGGGCGCGAACTGGCCGCAATGCGCCTTGAAGCGACGGCCCCGCGCGTATCGCCGCAAGGATCGCTGCTGCTGCGCGGCGCTCGCGTGCTGACGATGGCCGATCAAGACCGCGTGATCGAGGATGCCGACATCCTCGTCACCGCGGACCGCATCGCCGCCGTGGGACCGCGCGGATCCTTCGCGGTGCCTGCAGGCACGCAAGTGCGCGACGTTACCGGCAAGACGATCCTGCCCGGCTTCATCGACGATCACGATCATGTGGGCGAAATCCGCCGCAACAATCCGGCGAACGAGCTTTGGAGCCTGCGCGCGCGCCTTGCCTATGGCGTGACGACCAGCTTCGACCCCTCCACCCTTTCGCCCGATCACCTTGCCTATCAGGGGCTTGTCGATGCCGGTTACGTGCTGGGGCCGCGCCTGCGTTCCACCGGCACGGCGGTGTTTTCCAAGCAGCGGATCACCTCTCTGGACGATGCGCGGCGGGTGCTGTCGCGCTATTCGGACGGCTATCGCACGCACAACCTGAAGGAGTATCGAACGGGCAGCCGCGCAGTGCGCCAATGGGTGGCCATGGCCGCGCGCGAGCAGCATCTGCTGCCCACTACCGAGGGCGCGCTGTCGCTGAAGCTGGACCTGACGCAGATCCTGGACGGCTATGCCGGCAACGAACACGCCCTGCCCGCGCCGGTGCTGGGGGATGACGTGATCGCGTTGATGAAGGCGATGCGCACCAGCTATGTCACCACGCTGAGCATCACCAATTCGGGATCGCCTGCCACCGACTGGTTCGTGGCGCATGACGATCCGGTGGTGGACGCCAAGCTGCGCCGCTTCTGGCCCGCACCGGCGATCCGCCAGAAGATTGCCATCGGGCGCGACTTCCATCCGCTGGAGGAAACCCGCTTCCCGCAGATCGCGCACGACGCAGGCACTTACGCTGCGGCGGGCGCACTGCTGGGCATGGGATCGCACGGCGAAGTGCCGGGGATCGGCTATCACTGGGAGATGGAGGCGCATCAGGTCGGCGGCATGAAGCCGATGGCCGTGCTCCACGCCGCCACCGCCGGCGCGGCCGAGACGATCGGGCGGCTGGCCGATCTTGGCACGCTGGAGGTCGGCAAGCTGGCCGACCTCGTGATCCTGGATACCGATCCGCGCGACGACGTGCGCAAGGCGCGCGAAATCGCCTCAGTCATGCGCGGCGGGTTCCTCTATGACGGCGCCACGTTGCAGGAGCAGTGGCCCGTCGCCGGGAACATCCCCAAGGCATGGTTCGACGGAATGAGCGACGAACAGTGGCTGCCGCTAGTCGACCCCAAGCGTCCGGATGAGCCGGAGCATTGAGTGCCCCAGCATTAAGACATGGTCGACCGCGCAGTGGACGACTGGTGGCTAGATGGAATTACCCGCCCTCACGCGGGTAGACGCCCTCCAGCACCCGGTCAAAGTGGCTCCGCACGTGGTCGTTGCAGGAGCAGGCCCGATCGCTGAGCCCGGCGCGGTCCAGGATGGAAATCCCGCCGCGCCGCGTACGCAGCAACCCGTCGCGCTTGAAACGCTGGAGAACGCGGCTGGCATAGCTGCGGCCGATTCCCATCATGGAGGCCAGTTGCTCCTGCGTCATCGTCACGTCGTCACGCCCAATGCGATCCACCGCCGCGCCCAGCCAGCGCGCGGCGCGCTGTTCGATGGTGTGGACGGCGTTGCAGGCGATCGACTGGAACACTTGCGCCATCACGCAATCGGCATAGCGCGCGAAAAGGTTGGCGATGGCCGGGGATTGCGCCTTGATCTCTTCCAATTGCCGTGTCGGGATCCGCCAGAAACGCCCAGCGTGGAGCACGCCTGAGCGGGCGAAAGCCGGCAAGTGGCCCATGCTGACCACACCGCCCAGCGCCCCTTCGCGGCCGACCAGAATGGTCTCCACTTCGATCCCGCTGTCCAATTCTATGAAGTAGGAACAGACCGCCGCGCCGCGTGGCAAATAGCAGAATTCCACAAGGTCTCCCGGCCGGTAGATCACCTCTCCGGCGGAGAGCTTGAGATCGGCCAGGTGCGGATCCAGCATCGCGCGATCCCCCGGGCGGAGCGCCCGCAGGAGATCGCTGTCTTCTTGAACGACCTGTACGTCCATGTCCGAAATCCCTGAACTCACTAGCTTTCCGATGGCATCTGCCGGGCGGCTGGCTCGTTGGCGACCCATTGGCGGCCCCATACTGGCCTTGTGAGCGAGACAACCCGAAACATGCCGCCGGGTTCCGTTCACTTGTGAACAGACGCCGCCGCTTCCGGGCGTTAAGACCGTAACTCTGCGCTACGACACGGCCGGGCCCGACTTCTAATCCGCCCATTTGAGTCAAAGGCCGACGATCGAAGTGTTCCGAGGGAACACATAAGCGCGGGGAGAGTTTTGACGCGCTGGAGCACAGCGCCGCAGAGAGCGCCGGGGACAACAAATGTCCTCCAAATACTATTATGATCCGGGTCTATCGTCCTATAGCGAGTTGCCGATGCGTACCGAGCACAAGATCATCGCAATGGCCACATCGGCCTCAAGGGCCCCGTGGCATGCGCATGCCGGGGCAACCTTGAATGGCTGACGGCACCCCTATGGTGGACTTGGACACCTGCGCGCTGGAACCCATCCATATAATCGGGCGTATCCAGAGCTTTGGCTGGCTGATCTCGTTTTCCAGCGACTGGATCATCAACCACATCTCACTGAATTGCGAGGCGCTGTTCGGCAAGGATCCGCGCGCGATGATCGGTGTACCCGCCACCCAGTTCCTTTCCCCCAGCGCGCTGCACGACGTGCGTTCACGCATGCAGGTGCTTGGCGGCGGCGCCAGCGTGGAGCGCATCTTCGAGGTCGATCTGGTAGGCGACGGACGGCTGTTCGATCTGGCCCTACACATGTCTGGCCGGTCCTGCGTGCTGGAAATCGAACCGCGTGAGCCGGGCAAGCGGCGCGATTTCGTCAGCTATGTGCGCCCGATGATAGAGCGGCTGCGCGCTACGCCTACCCTGGAGCAGCTTTGCGCCAACGCCGCCCGGCACTTGCGCGCGCTGACCGGGTTCGACCGGGTGATGATCTATCGCTTCGAAGGGGACGGCGCCGGCGAAGTGGTGGCCGAAAGCCTCAACGGCATGGTGGACAGCTTCCGCGGGTTGCACTTTCCCGCTTCGGACATTCCGGCACAGGCGCGGCGGCTCTACACCCGCAACTTGCTGCGCATCATTTCCGATATCGACGATCCCACGGTGCCGATCTTCCCGGCCACCGGGCCCAGCGGCGATCCGCTGGACCTTTCCATGTCCGGCCTGCGCGCGGTTTCGCCGATCCACATCGAATATTTGCGCAACATGGGCGTGAAGGCGTCGATGTCCGTCTCCATCATGCGGCGGGGCAAGCTGTGGGGGCTGATGGCCTGCCACCACTATTCGCCGCTAACCCTGTCCTATTCCGCGCGCACCGCGAGCGAACTGTTCGGCGAATTCTTCGCCTATCTGCTGGAGCAGAAGGAAACCGACTTCGCGCTGGAACGCCGCGCCGCATCGGTGCGCCTGCATGATGAGATCATGGCCCGCGTCGCGGCCGGCGGATCGCTGCTGGAAGCGTTCGAGGATTTCGGCGACGCGATCCACCGCGTCATTCCCTTCGACGGCGTGATCGGCTGGGTGGACGGCCAATTCGCCGCGCGCGGATCGACTCCGGACCAGGCGCAGTTCATCGAACTTGCGCGGTTCCTGAACACGGCCGGCGCCAGCACCGTCTGGTCCACCGACACCATCACCCGCACGTTCGAACCGGCGGAAGAGTGGGCGGACAAGGCAGCGGGCCTGCTCGCCCTGCCCGTCAGCCGCACCCCGCGCGACTACATCGTGCTGTTCCGCCGCGAACAGCTGCGAGAGGTGAACTGGGCCGGCAATCCGGAAAAGAACATCGAACTGGGCCCCAACGGCCCGCGCCTCACCCCGCGCAAAAGCTTCGACATCTGGAAGGAAGAGCGACGCGGCCAGTCCCGCCCGTGGAGCGAGGATGAGATCCAGGCGGCGGAATCGCTGCGCGTCACCCTGCTGGAAGTCGTGCTGCGGCTGGCCGATGCCGTCCATGCCGAACGCGAACAGGCCAACCGCCAGCAGGACATGCTGATCGCGGAGCTGAACCACCGCGTACGCAACATCCTCAACCTCATTCGCGGGCTGGTGACGCAGAGCAAGGAAGGCGCCAGCACGATTGACGAATTCGCGGACATCGTTGGCAGCCGTATTCACGCGCTTGCCCGCGCGCACGATCAGGTGACGCAGAAGGACTGGTCCCCCTCCTCGCTCTACGAACTGATCCGCACGGAAGCCGCTGCCTATGCCGCCCCGCTTGCGGAAGACAGCGCGGACCGGGTAATCATCACCGGGCTGGACGCGCTGATCGCGCCCGGCGCCTTCACCACGCTGGCCCTCGTCTTCCACGAATTGACGACCAATTCGATGAAGTACGGTGCCCTGTCGGACACACGCGGCACCGTCTCGGTCACACTGGAGCGCGACGAAAACGGCGCGCTGGAAATCGAATGGTGCGAAGTGGACGGGCCGCCGGTCGCCCCGCCCACCCGGCGCGGCTTCGGATCGACGATCATCGAACGCACGATCCCGCACGAACTGGGCGGATCCGCTGCCGTGGAATTTCCCGAAACCGGCCTTCGGGCGAAATTCGTGCTGCCCGCCGAACATATTGCCGCCTTCGGCACGCCCTCGGCAGAACCCACCAGCCCCAAAGCGCACTCCGCGCAAGAGGCGCGCTTCTCCGCCGCGCTGCACACCGGCGCCGCCATGGTGGTGGAAGACAACGTCATCATCGCGATGGAAGCGGAAGACGTGCTGCGCGACCTTGGCTTCGAGGATTGCCGCATTGCCGGCACCGTGGCCGACGCCCTCGGCATGGTCGAAACCGGCGAAATTTCGTTCGCGATGCTCGACGTCAATCTGGGCAAGGACACCAGCGAACCGGTCGCCCACGCCCTGCGCGAACGCGGCATCCCCTTCATTTTCGCCAGCGGCTATGGCGAGCGCTCAATGCTGGCAGAAGTCTTCGCTGAGATACCCGTCGTCACCAAGCCGTACGGCCTACGCGACGTGCAAGTCGCACTGGCGCGGCTAGCGGAGCGTTAACTCTCTTTAACGGGACTTGCGGCCAACCTTTCGACGTTAGAACATCTGAAGGTCGACGTGCCTGGAGTCTCCATGCTTTCCCGCATCATCGCCGCATTCGCCTTGCTGATCGCCGCCCCTGCTCTGGCAACAACTGGCAACGACCCCCTACCCGGCTTTTGGGAACTGAAGGCAGGTGGGGTGACCGTCCTGCGTTTCGAACTGCGCCACAACGCCGATGCTTGGTCCGGCCTCTGGCAGAGGCCCAGTGAATGGGAAACTGACGGGTTCAGCTTCTCCAAACTCATCGGGCCGCCCGTTACCGTCGACGGAAATGGGAGCGCCGCCACCAACGGGGACGTTACCGTAAACTTTGCCAATCCCGATCTTGGAAAGAAGGTAGATTCCATCCGCTTTCGCTTGACCGATGCCACGCATGCCAAGGCTATCTTCGGCAATGGGTTCTCGCTACCGCTGACCCGCGCCAGTGCCTCCGGATCGGTCGGCCCATGGCCCGCCAACCATGATTACTCGCTCAATGTTTCGCGCCCCACCAATTCCGAAATGACCGCCATCTACGAGGCCGACCAGGCTGCACGGAAAGGCGCCCATATCGATTGGGCCGTCGTCAGCGCGCAAGATGACCTGCGACGGGCACGCACGCAGGAATTGCTGGATTCCGGCGCGCTTCAAAGCGGTGACGATTTCGAACACGCCGCTTTCGTCTTCCAGCATGGCTCCAAGCCCGAAGATTACTTGAAAGCACACCTGCTTGCGATGGCCGCAGTGGCGCGCGGCAAATCGGGCGCGATATGGATCGCATCGGCCACACTCGATCGATACCTGGTGCATATCGGCCAACCCCAGGTGCTGGGCACTCAATATTCGATGCCCCAAGGCGCTGCCGTGACGCAGGAGCCTTACGATCGCACGCTTATCTCCGACCAGATGCGCGAGGCGCTGAAAGTCCCGGTTCTCGCAGATCAGGAAATTCGGCGGCAGCAGATGCAGCAGGATCGAGACGCCGCGAAATAGCGTACCCTACCCCCAACTCGCCGCTGGCGGCGCCGCTTCCAGAAAGGCTATCAATCCGCGCTCCTCGCGCGCGAGCCATTGGGTGCGGCGGGGCAATTGGGCGGGCAATTCGGGCACCGGGTCGATCTTGCGCACGAGGGCGATCAGCGCCGGGTGGACATAGGACTTGCGCGCGATGGCGGGCGTATTGCCCAGCCGCTCCGCCACTTCCTCCAGCATCGCTTTCAAGCCCGTGTCCGGTTCCTGCCAAAGCCGCCCAAAGGCGATCGTGCTGGCGGCGAAAGTGCGGAAGTCCTTGGCGGAAAAGTCCTCCCCCATCGTTTCATGGAGGTAGGCGTTGACGTCTTGCGAGCCGACCGGGACGGCGCAGCCTTCATCATCCAGATATTGGAACAAGTGCTGGCCTGGCAGGTCCTGCATGCGGCGAACGCAGGAGACCAGCGCACGGTCGGTGCTGATCACTTCGCGCAGTTTTCCGTGCTTGCCGCGAAAGCGCAGGCGCAGTTTCCGGCCCTCCAGCGTGGCATGGCGCGTACGCAGCGTGGTTGCGCCGAAGCTCTTGTTGGTGGTGGCATAGCGTTCGTTGCCGATGCGGATCGCCTCTGCATCGAGCAGTGCCACGATCGAGGCGACGGCACGCTCCCGACATAGGGCGGAGCCTGCCAGGTCCTGCTCCACGCGCTGGCGTAACGCAGGCAGTGCTTGGCCGAACGGGGCGCAGCGATCGAACTTGCGCGCATCGCGCCCGGCGCGCCACTCGGGGTGATAGCGATATTGCTTGCGCCCGCGCGCGTCGAAGCCTGTCGCCAGCAGATGGACTTCGGCAATGGGCGAGAACCAGCAATCGACGTAGGCCGGCGGAAGCGCGATGCGATTGAGCCGGTCGATCTCATCCCGATCAGTGATGCGTGCATCGTCGGCATCGAAATAGGCCCATTTGCCCGCCCGCGTGCGGCGACGGGTAATGCCTGGGGCATCGGGATCGGCAAAGTTCAAGCGCGGCATCGGCGTGATCGGGCTTTCTCAAAGGCTGCGTCAACGACTGCGTAAACGGCTGCTCGGGTCAAACGCACCAGTCGGCGCGAGGTTGTCACGACCTGGAAACCTTGGCCGCCGCCCACCCGTTTCCCGTCCATGTGAAACCCGCCTGAGAGGAGCACGACCATGGCAGACGCCCGCATTTTCGAGGTTTTGAAGCAGGATCACGATCGCCACCGCCAGATGCTGGCCCAGTTGGGCGAGACGCAGGGAGACAGCCCAAAGCGTCGCGAACTGTTCGAAGCGTTGCGCCGCGAACTTCAGGCCCATGCCGCTGCGGAGGAAGAGACGCTCTACTCAACGATGCTGGCCAAGCCGGATTTGCGCGACGATGCCCGCCACTCGGTATCGGAGCACAAGGAAATCGACGATTTTCTGGGCGAACTGGTCGAACCCGGGATGAGTTCGCCCGCCTGGCTGGTGAAGTTCAAGGAGATGCGCCACCGCTACCTCCACCATATCGACGAGGAAGAGGAAGAGATGTTCCCCACCGCGGCCAAGGCGTTGCCGGCAAAGGCCGAAAGCGAAATGGCTGCCCGGTTCGAGCAGCGCAAGCCACGGGAACTGCAAGCAGCCGCCCACGAAATGCCCGGGGATGCTCGCAAATAGGCGATGCGCCCAAATAGGCCATGCACGCGAATAGGAAAAGAACAGGGAACGGAATTCCTCCGTTCCCTTTCGAATGATCACCCTTTCCAAAACTCGGCCGATACATAGCCTTTTCTTGCAGGCACCCGATTCTCTGGGAACGCCCCTAGTCGTCGCGACGTTTTCTCTATGACCGAGAGGAGACTGTCATGGACCCCAATGTGCGCGAGACTTTCTGGAAAGCTTTTGCCAACAGCCCCATCGCCATGATCCGGCTGGAAAATTCACCGGGCCATGCCGAACCGATGACCGCCCTGCTGGACAAGGAGGCGCACCACGCCGTCTGGTTCGTTTGCCGGCGAGACAATCGCATCGGCAAGGGCGGACGGGCCATGGCGCAAGTCGTCACGCTGGGTCATGAAGTCTTCGCGTGCCTTGCCGGCACTCTGGTCGAGGAAACCGACCCTGCCGCGCGCGAACGACACTGGAATAAAGCCGTGGAAGCGTGGTTTCCCGCCGGCCAGGACGATTCTGGCGTGGTCATGCTGCGCTTCGAGGTGGATGACGCCGAAGTCTGGGCCATGGACATGGGCATCAAAGGCCTGTTCCGCTTGGCCACCGGCGGCACGATCGATCCCGCACGGGTGGGTGAACACGAAACCGGCGTGGTCTGAACGCGCCAAGCAGACAAACGAACGCCCCGCGATCCAGCCGGATCGCGGGGCGTTCGTTTGTTTCAGAGCATGGATTGCGACTGCTTGAGCACCATGTCGCAGGCCTTTTGGCGCACTTGCTTGGGCGCCTTGTCCAACGAGAAGGTCTTGCCGTCGCCGGACAGGATATTGCCGGCCGACCCAGAGGAGTAGCTGCTGTCATCCTTCGATACGTCGGGCTTCTTGGTCAGCGCCGAATAGACCGAATTGCTTTTTGCGGAATCGATTAGCTTGTTCTTGGCGCAATAAGTCAGCACGCCCGCCGCGTTGCTGCCGCCCATCGATGCAACGTCTGGAAGGGCGCTGGACATGCCGGGAATCTGGGCACCCGCGCTACTGACAGTGAAGACAGCCAGGCAAAACGGTACCAGCAAGGTTACGCTATGGAACTTGATCGGTTTCATGGGCTGATTCCTTTGTCGAAACTGGAAACGCCCCCCGCACCTCGGTTCCGATACCACGGAATTGAGCGGCATCGGCGAAACTTTCGCATGACCGCCCAAGGTTTAGCCTATCAACAAGTTAACCTGTCAGCGGCCGCCCACACTCGCAGTCCGCAGCGGCTCCAAGCCGCGCGGCCATCCACTGTCAGGGCAGCCGGCCAGCGCATAAGCGACTGCCGAAAGGATCGCTTCGCGGGAGAACGGCTTCTGCACCACGCCCACGGCCGTCGGCGCGGGAGAATCGATTTGCCCCGGATTGGCGGTGACGTAGATCACCCGCGATCCGAACTTCACCGCGATTTCCCGCGCGATGGCCGGACCAGTCAGGCCATCGCGCAAGTTCAGATCGACCAGCGCAACGTCGGGGGCCTCCCCCAGCATGGCGACGGACGCGGCATCCGGGTAAGTGCCCAGCACCGCGTGTCCGCCATCGGACAAGATGTCCTCCAGCTGAAGTGCGACGAGGAATTCATCCTCGACGATCAGGATTTTGGCTCCTCCTGCGGCTTCCATAGAAGCCCCCCCTGCAACTATCTGGCCCAAGACACGGTATTCCTTGTCAGGCGGCGAGTTCGGAATTCTCGTCGGTGTTGGCTATCCTGACCAGCTCTTCGAAGAAGGCATCCACGGCCTCTCCGGTCAAGACGAAATTGTGGCGGAAATCCGGGAGCTGTCCGGATTCGAGAACTTTCGCCAGCATCGCGCGGGCGCGGCAGATGCGGCTCTTTACAGTGCCGAGGGCGATGCCGCAGATTCGGGCGATTTCCTCATAAGAGAGGTTACCAGCCGCGACCAGGATCAGCGCCTCGCGATAGGTTTCGGGAATGGTGGTCAGCGCGCGCAGCACGTCTGCCAGTTCCACGGCGCTTTCCTGGCTGGCTTCGGCGCACAGGATGCGCTCGGCAGCCACTTCGTCGTAATCGCCATGGAAGCGGGCACGGCGCGCCTCGCTATAGAAATGGTTCCGCAGGATCGTGAAGGTCCATGCCTTGAAATTGGTGCCTGCCGCATAGCGGTCACGCGCCGCCCAGGCGCGCAGCATGGTTTCCTGTGCCAGATCATCCGCCCGATCGCGGCAACCGCACAGACCGCGTGCGAATGCACGCAGGTGCGGCGCTACCTCTGCCAGGGCGCGCTTGAAATCGCTGTCACACAGGCGGGCCACAACCCGATTTGCATCCTGTGTCTCTGCTTCGATCGTTCCAGCCATCTCGATACCCTCCATCTCGTCCGCTTTGGGGATCAGTAACGGGGAAACGCCCGCAACTTGCGGAAAGTTCCCGGAAACAGTTCGCGAAGACTCCGTTCGGCCGCACGGAACACTCGGGCGGGCGCATTGGCAATGAAGCGTTTTACGCGAAAAATTACACATAGCCCGGGAACAAGAGCGTTCCGCGACGATTGAGGCCAGCAAGCGTGAAGCCGAACGAAAAAGGCCCCCGTCCACTTCTTTCGGTGAACGGAGGCCTTTGGGATCGGATCACCACCGGTTTGCGGGGGGTGGGGGAGCCAGTGGTGATGCCTTTGGAACGTGCCAATGCGTTCTCGGTTCCCGCACGGACGGCGTCATGCGAAAAAATTTTGATGTTGCCCTGCCCCGCCGCCGTTGCCAGACACTTCCTGCTGATCGGACCGGTTGATCGGACCAATAGGGTGGGTTGGGAAAGGCCGGTTTCGCCGGGAATAAGACAACGGGAAGTATCTTCCCAGGAGCCGAGGAATATCGATGTCCGTCTCTGACCAGATCGCAGCCAACCTGCCCTACCTGCGTCGCTATGCCCGCGCGCTGACCGGATCGCAGCATTCCGGCGACGCCTACGTCCGCGCCACGCTGGAAGCCGCGCTGGCCGACCGCACGCTGCGCGAAGAGGTCGCGCAAAGCCGCGCCGCGCTCTACGCCGGATTCACCCGCATCTGGGCCACCAGCCATGTTGAGGATCCGACCCCCCTCCTTCAGCCGGATGCCGATGGTGCCGAACAGGCTGCCCAGACCCGGCTTGCCAAAGTGGCGCCCACGCATCGCCAGGCGCTCCTATTGACCACGGTGGAGGAATTCTCGCGCGAGGATACCGCCGCGATCCTGGGCGTGACGCCGCAGGATGTCGACGCACTGGTCATGCAAGCGGTGATCGAGATCGAGAGCGAAAGCACGACCGATGTGCTCATTATCGAAGATGAGCCGCTGATCTCCATGCAGCTTGAAGGGCTGGTCAGCGAACTGGGCCACAACGTAGTGGGCACGGCTGCCACGCACCGACAGGCGCTGGAAATCTTCGAGCGTAGCCCTGCCGGGCTGGTCTTGGCCGACATCCAGTTGGCCGATGGCAGTTCGGGGATCGACGCGGTGGAAGACTTGCTGCGCTTCGGCGATGTGCCGGTGATCTTCATCACCGCCTATCCGGAACGCCTGCTGACCGGCGAACGGCCGGAGCCGACCTATCTGGTCACCAAGCCGTTCCAAGAGGCCACCGTGCGCGCCGCGATCAGCCAGGCGCTGTTCTTCGCACCAGGCGCGTCCTGACAGGCTCTTGGCGGTGTCGGTCGCAATCGACTGGCACCGCATAGGGCCCGTTTTTAATTCAATACAGCACGGGGCGCTCGCCCGCATCGATCGGCGGCAGCACTCGGCCAAACCGATCACGCGGAGCCTGCGCCTCAAAATCCAGTTCGGGCGGGTTGAAGCCCAGATGGCGGACTACCGCCTCATGCAGCGGCGTGTCGAAACGAACGCCCGCGCAGCCATCGTGAGCCCAGACCACCTGCCCAGTGGTCCGCTGGATGCCGCCGAAGGATACTTCCACGGCATCGCCCAAGGCCATGGGAAGCTGTTCGACGTCCAGCATCCCACCGCCGACCGAAAGATTGTACAGGAAGACGGTGCCGATCCGCTCCCCCACGCGGCACTCGACCTTCTTCTCCACGATATGCCGATCCCAGGCGCGCGAATCCATGATGTAACCCCCCGAAGAACTCGTTCAGGATCGATTACAGGGCGTTCACTTAAATAAGAGTGAAATAATACGAAAGCACGACCCCCGTGCATTCCCTGAGTATTGCGCGAAGATCGACGCCACCGGTCCCGATCGTTCGGTCAGGAAAGCGTTCAGGGACTATTGGGGCGTCGATCGCTGCGTAGCGCGAATTCCCGGCTGAAGCGCACCGGCACTTTCAGCCTGCATTCGACGCCCGCGGGCAGGAATTCCAGTTCCACTTCCGCCTTCAGTTCATGCGCGACGATCTTTTCGATCAGATCGCGGCCGAACCCGCGCTTAGCTGGTTCGGTGACCGGCGGGCCGCCTTCCTCACGCCAATGGACCTCGGCCAGTTCGGGGCCAAGTATGCCCCAATGAACATGGATGCGCCCTTCCGGCTGGCTGAGCGCACCGTACTTGGCGGCATTGGTGGCCAGTTCGTGGATCGCGAGCCCCAGCGACATGGCATCGTTCGGCGCCAGTTTGATGTCCGGGCCGGACATCTCCACATGCCCCTCATTCCCCGCCATGTAAGGCGCCAGTTCCGATCGTACCACGTCGCCCAGCCCGGCATGGCGCCAGTCCGATTGCGACAGCAGATCGTGCGTGGCCGATAGCGCGCGGATGCGGGCGGTAAGGCTCTCCGTGAAATCGTCGATATCGGTCGCCCGCCGCCGCGTCAGCGCGGCGATGGAAAGGACGTTCGCCAGCGTGTTCTTCACCCGGTGGTTCAACTCACGGGTCAGGGAATTGCGGATCGACGCCTGCCCTTGCAGCCATTCCAGCACGCGCCGATCCTCCGCCGCGCGGCGGGTGATGAACCGGCCGATCGCCATGACCATCAGCGAGGTCAGCGCCCCGAAGAACAGCGTGATACGCGATGCCGTGGACAGCAGGCCTACCTTGCGATCGCTGATGACCACCACCCAGGTATGGCTGCCCACATCGATCCGCCGCTCCATCGTCGGCCCGTTCAGCCCATCGGTTTGGCGTTCGGCCAACAGATTTTCCGGCGAGACGGTGCCGTCGTAGACAGCAACATCGATCTGGTCGTTGCGATAAAGCTCCGATGCGGAAGCCAGGAACGTCTCCGCACGGAAGGGGCTGTAGACGAAGCCCTTCACATCGCGATGGTCCCCGCTCCCGACGATCACCGGCATGTAGATCAGGAACCCGGCCGACTTTTCGGCATCCTGCACCAGTTGCAATTTGCCGGTTGCCACGGGCTTGCCCTGCGCCATCGCACGTTCCATCGCGGCGCGGCGAACCGGTTCCGAAAACATGTTGTAGGCCACCGCCATGCGGTTGGGCGGATCCTGCGGCTCGATATAGACGATCGGCGTCGCGTATTCCTCCCCTACGCCGGGGCGGGGATGGACCAGCCAATCGGGATCGCGGCTTTCCTGGATCGCCACTTCCAGTTCGGACAAGTGGTCCACCGGCACCAGCGGCGCCCAGCCCATGCCCAGTGAACCGTAAAGGTCGCCCTTGCCTTGCAGATCTTCGGCGAAGGCGCGGAACTGATCCTCGCTCACTTCCCGCTGGCTGGCAAACAGCGCCCCGCCCGCGCGCAGCAGCGCGATATTCTCGGTAACGCGGCGCTCAAGGGCGGAGGCGATTTCGGTAAGGTTGCGGTCCAGTTCCACCCGGCGCGTCTGCCGGTCGGCCCGCTCGATCGCCATGACCGAGACTGCCGTGGTGATCGACGCGATCACAAAGAGTAGGAACGGCCAGCCGCGCGGATATTTATGGAACCACGCCTGCTTCTGCACCCTGTCGAGCAGAGCCTGGTCAATCACCCGGAAATCCCCGCAGCTTCAAACCCGACGCCCTGAGACGCATCCGGCCGATACGCATCCGGTAGCCACATGGCAATTCGTAAAGTGGTTAGTCGCAAACCGGTTGGGCAGGCGCTTCTATCGCAAGTCATCGCATGCGAGGGAACCTTGCGCGGGGCAGTTTGTTCCAGCCAAAACCATGTTCGCCCTTCACGCCCCCAAACGCCCGCCCGGATATCCGAAAGCGATCTGGGCCGCCATCTCACCCGGCGGCCAAGACTGGCGAAATCGACGCCCTGGCGTCTGGCTGCGCGAAGCCGCTTTGCATGACCTATTTGTAATGCATGACACTGCATGCCCCGTCCTTGACCGTACCCCGGCCAGCACGCAAGTGAGCAACTCGAAAGGGAGTTCGCATTGAATCAGCCTCCAGCAAACGGCGAGCCGGAAAATTCCGGCCTGCCTCCCGAAACCGCACCCGAACTGCGCCCTGATCTGCGCATCGAATTGGGTGCCGGCGTTCGTGAGGGTGAGCCAGGCTGGGCCAAGGGGCTGAGGAAGCTGTACAACTCCGTCGTCGACGAACCGCTTCCGGACAGCTTCAGGGATCTTCTCAAGAAGCTGGACGGAAGCGACGATGACTGATCGCCTTCGCCCATCCCCGGCCGAAGAGGCGTTCCGCGTTGAACTGATGAGCGTGCTTCCGCACTTGCGCGCTTTTGCCCGTGGTCTTTCCGGCCGGCCTGACTTTGCGGACGATCTGGTCCAGGAAGCCTTGATAAAGGCCTGGACGGCGCGCGAACGCTACACGCCGGGCACCAACATGCGCGCCTGGACTTTCGCCATCCTGCGCAACCACTACTTGTCCGAACTGCGCAAGAGCCGCCGCCAGACCGATCTGGACGAAGCCACTGTCGAACGCCTGCTGGTGATGGAACCGGATCAGGAAAGCCCGCTGCACCTTGGCGACATGGAAGTGGCCCTGCAAAAGCTGGCGCCCGAACGGCGTGAGGCGGTGCTGCTGGTGGGCGCATCGGGCTTCAGCTACGAGGAAGCCGCAGAGATCGCCGGTTGCCCGATCGGCACGATGAAAAGCCGCGTCGCCCGCGCGCGCGGAGACCTGACCCGACTGCTGGATGGCGAGCCTGAGCAGAACGGGGGCAAAGGCCGCAAGCCGAAGTGACGACATGAAATAGCTCGGCACGGCAGATCGGTCTGCCGTGCCTATCGATCTGCCGTGCTGGGCCATCCGACTTGCGCAATCTTCCCGGCCGCGCGCTTGCCCGACTTGCTCCGCCTGCCTAGTTCAAACGCCTGACATCAGGAGCATTGGCATGGATCTTGGCATTTCAGGACGCAAGGCGATTGTCTGCGCTTCATCCCGTGGGCTGGGGCTTGCCTGCGCCACGTCTCTAGCGCGGGAAGGCGTGGAAGTGTGGATCAACGGCCGCGATGCCGATCGGCTTGACGAAGCTGCCGCCCAGATCGCCGCCGCCACCAGCGCGCAGGTTCACCGCGTGGTCGGTGACATGAGCCTTGCCGAAGGCCGCGCCGCCTTGCTGGCCGCCTGCCCCGATGCAGACATCCTGATCAACAACAACCACGGCCCCCGCTCGGGCCGGCTTGCCGATCTGGAGCCTGCCGACTGGGAGGCCGCCGTCGCTGCCAACATGATCGCGCCGATCGAGATGATGCGCGCGGTGCTACCCGGCATGCGCGCGCGCCGCTTCGGCCGCGTGGTCAACATCACCTCTGCTCAAGTGAAAGCGCCCACGGTCGACATGGGGCTCTCCGTCGCGGCGCGGGCCGGGCTGATGGCAATGACCAAGTCCGCGCAGGCCGAATGCGTGGCGGACAACGTGACGATCAACAACCTGCTGCCCGGCCCCTTCCGCACCGACCGACTAATGGAACTGGCCAAGCGCCGCTCCGCCGCCGAAGGGATCGATATCGAGGAAGCCTTCGCCCGGATCGGCCAACGCGGCCCGGCGGGTCGCATCGGCGATCCGAGCGAGTTCGGCGACGCCTGCGCGTTCCTTTGCGCGGCGCAGGCCGGGTTCATCTCCGGCCAGCACCTTGCGCTGGATGGCGGGGCTTACACAGGGCTGATCTGACCGATCAGCCCTGGGCCTGCTTGATGGTAAAGTCCGCCATTGAGGCCCAATCGCGCGCGGCATAGCCGCCCTCAACCGTGGCGCCCATCTGCGCGTGGACGGCATCCAGCATCGGCAGATGACCCTGCGTGCCCGGTGCGGTTTCGGCAGCGAGTTCCTTGGCAAGGCGCAGGTCCTTCAGGCCCAGCGTCGCCTTGAAGCCGGGCTCGTACTTGCCCTCGGCAATGATGCCCGAATAGTTCTGGTAAACGCGGCCGCCGAACAGCGTGCCGGTCAGCAGTTCGAACAGCGCTTCACGCTCCACGCCCAGCCCCTCGGTCAGAACTACCGCTTCGGCCAAGCCTTCGATAGCCATGGTGATCAGCATGTTGCAGGCGATCTTGGCAGCGTTGGCGCGGGGCGCTTCCTCACCCATATCCCACACTTTCCCGGCGATCGCGGCGAAGACCGGATCGAGCCCGCCACGCAGCGCGAATGGCCCGGCAAGGATCACATTGAGTTGCCCCGCCGCCGCCACGTCCGGCCGCCCCAGCACGGGAGCCGAGAGGTAGCCGACGCCCGCAGCCTCATGCCGCTCCACCAGCTCGCGCGCAAAGGCGACCGTGATCGTCGAGCAGACGAGGTGAACCACGCCCTTCGGCGCCGCGTCCAGCACGCCGCTGTCCAGCAGGACTTCGCGGATCGCGCCATCTTCCGAAAGCATCGTCAGCACCACATCGCTGGCGAAAGCCTCTGCCGGAGTGGAGACCATGTCCACACCCTCCAGCGTGCCGCCGGAGCGGTTCCACGCTCGTACGCGGTGCCCGGCCTTCGCCAGATTGCGCGCCATCGCAGTGCCCATCGCGCCAAGCCCGATGAATCCGATTTCCATGTCCGAAATGTCCTCTTGAGGGGGAACCGAGTGGTGAGCGCAGGCCCGTGCCCTGCCCTCACCGCTTGGTTCCGCACATGTGAAAGGGCCGGACCGCCGCTGGCGACCCGACCCTTTCAAAAACCTGCGATCAGGTTTCCTGGCTTACGCCGGGTAGGTCCAGGCCGTACCGCGTGCGAAGTTCTCGCTGGCAAAGTCCCAGTTGATCAGGTTCTCAAGCACCACCTTCACGTAGGCGGGGCGCTTGTTCATCTGGTCGATGTAGTAGGCGTGTTCCCACACGTCGATGGTGATCAGCGGGTTCACGTCAGTGGTGATCGGGGTGCCGGCGTCGTGGGTCGAGATGACCTTGAGCGCGCCGCCGTCGACGACCAGCCAGGCCCAGCCCGAAGCGAAGTGGTTCACCGCTTCGTTCGACAGCGCTTCGAGCAGCGCGTCGAGCGAGCCGAAGTCCTTGTCGATTGCGGCGGCCAGTTCGGCGCTCGGCGCGGTCTTGTTGGGGCTCAGCGACAGCCAGTAGAAGCCGTGGTTCCAGGTCTGCGCGGCGTTGTTGAACAGCGGGCCCGAAGCCGACTTGGTGATCTCTTCCACCGACTTGTCGGCGTTCGGCGTGCCTTCGATGGCAGCGTTCAGCTTGTCCACATAGGTCTTGTGGTGGGCGCCGTGGTGGATTTCCAGGGTCTTGGCCGAGATATGCGGTTCGAGGGCGTCCTGCGCGTAGGGCAGCGGAATCAGGGAAATGGTCATGGCTGTCTTCCTGTTTCAGGTTATCAAGAACGTAAGCTTCGAAGCATCTGGCCGTTCACCGACGATCGCACGGAACGACAGCGAACGCATCGAACGGGTCGCGGGCTATGTCTGTCTTATTGCCCGACAATTCAAGCACGGATTGGCGAGAAATCGAAGGTCTGCGCAGCTTCTTGCCGCCAAACGCAAAACAGGGAAGGACAGCGGCCACGCCGCCATCCTTCCCGATCCTGCATCCGGCCCCGCATTTCCCCCAAAAACGGCAGGAAACGCGGGCGCCGCCGAGGGCTGAGCCGCTTTACTGCGGGTTCTGCTTCACCTCGTTATCGGCCTTCTTTTCCAGCGCGTCGGACTTGGCCTCACCCGCCTTCTTCACCGCATCCGCCTTGGCATCCATGGCGTCGGAGGCAGCGCCTGTCATCTGATCGGCCTGGTCATGCATCGCATCGGCCGCATTGTCAGAGGCCTGCTCCACCGCATCGGCCTGCTTCTCGGTCGCATCGTCCGCCTTGTTGTTGCAGGCAGCCAGACCCAGCGTGGCGGCGGCAAGCGTCGCCACGGCGACAGTGGTCATACGGATCGGTTTCATATTCTTGGCATCCTTCCCATTGAACGCTCCGGAGGGGTGCTCAAACGAGCATGGCCCCCTCCGGTCACCGTTGGACTCAGCGGATTGAGCCGCGGCGGAACAAGTTGACGATCGCCAGCAGGATCACCGCGCCCAGGAACGAAGCGAACAGCGACATGATGTCGAACGCGCCGCTGGTAATCGGGGCGCCGCCGATCAGCGGGGTGATCAGTACGCCGGCAATCAGCGCACCGACAACGCCGACAACGACGTTCAGGAAAAGCCCCTGCTGCGCATCGGTGCGCATCAGGATCGAAGCAAGCCAGCCGATGACGCCACCGACCACGAGGATAAGAAGAAGAGTCATTGTTGCATCTCCGTTATGGGTCGTAGTGTTCATGATAACGGACTGGCGGAACGGCGGTTCCTGCACGGCAGCAACATTTCGTCGTATCCGAATCGACTTGAGCAAATGGCGAATCCGCCGAAACCAATTGGCTCCGCAACTTGTTCCCCGAAGATGAGGCAGACGGCAGACACTATGCGCAGCCATGCGGAAACGCTTATATCCGCGCTCGCTTCGGCATGCGTCGTTGCGGCGGGTTTCGTTGGGCTCCTGTTCGGGCTGGACCTGCACCTATCGCCCGCTGCTCCGCATTCGGCGCTGGTCGCCATTGTGCCGACGCGGGATATCGCCACGCCACCGCCTTCACCACCTCCCCCTCCCCCTCCACAGCGGCCAGCGCGCAAGGCAGGCGGCGGGTCGCCTGCGCCGGAAGGAACCAAGGGTGCGCCCATCGTCGCGCCGCCGGCCGCAGTAATTCTCGCCCCTACCCCTCCTTTCGCCACCGCCGCCATCGCGGGCAGTGGCGGCACGGGCACCGCCGGTACTGGCGTGGGGAGCGGTGGAAACGGGTCAGGAGACGGCAAGGGAAGCGGCAATGGTAGCGGACCCGGAGCGGGCGGCCTCAACGCGGGCGTCTCCACATATCCGCGCCAGATCGCAGGCAGGATGAACTTTTCCGACCTTCCCCTAGACTTGCGCAAGACCCGCACCGGCGCGGAACTGACCGTACGCTATCGCATCGGCGTGGATGGAGCGGTGAGCGGTTGCACCGTCGTCGCCTCCAGCGGCCGACCGGAACTCGACGCCGCCACCTGTGCGCATATCACCAGCCGTTTCCGCTTCCGCCCCGCGCTTGATGCGGCTGGACGACCCACGGCTTTCGTCATGACCGAGACGCAAGGATGGAATAATAACGCGCAATAATCTGGCACATCTGCCGTGACCTTCCCGCCCGCCCGCGCTAATGAACGGCAACGAATAATTGTGAAGGAGCGGAAAGACCCATGCCCACCATCGACCAGACCCACGCACCCACGCTGCGTTCCTGGGTAGAGAGCGCGAATGGGCATCGCGATTTCCCGATCCAGAACCTGCCGTTCGGCGTGTTTTCGCGGGCTGGCGAGCCCGCGCGCGGCGGCATCGCCATCGGCACGATGATCCTGGACCTTGCCGCGCTGGTGCAGTCCGGCCTGCTGGACGGCGAAGCGTTGGACGCGGCACGGGCGGCATCGGGCGACAGCCTGAACCCGCTGCTGGCGATGGGCGCCGCCCCCCGAACGGCGCTGCGCCATCGCGTTTCCGCACTGCTGGCCGAAGGCGCTGCCGAGCGCGCACAAGTGGAGCCGCTGCTGGTGCCGATGGCCGATGCCACGCTCCATCTGCCTGCCCGCATCGGCGACTACACGGACTTCTACGTCGGCATCCATCACGCCACCAATATCGGCAAGTTGTTCCGGCCGGACAATCCGCTGCTGCCGAACTACAAGCACGTTCCCATCGGCTATCACGGCCGCGCCTCCACCGTGCGGCCCAGCGGCGCACCGGTGATCCGCCCGCAAGGCCAGACCAAGGCCCCCGATGCCGAGGCGCCCTCGTTCGGCCCGATCAAGCGGCTGGACTATGAGCTGGAACTTGGCGTGTGGATGGGCACCGGCAACGAAATGGGCCAGCCGATCCCGATCGGCACTGCGCTGGACCATGTCGCCGGCCTCACCCTGCTGAACGACTGGTCCGCGCGCGACGTGCAGGCGTGGGAATACCAGCCGCTGGGGCCGTTCCTTTCCAAGAACTTCCTTACCACGGTATCGCCCTGGCTGGTGACGATGGAAGCGCTAGCCCCTTTCCGCAAGGCGCAGCCGCCGCGTCCCGTGGGCGATCCCCGGCCCCTGCCCTATCTGTGGGACGAGGTGGATCAGGCCGATGGCGCGCTCTCGCTGGAACTGGAGGTCTTTCTCTCTACCGCCAAGATGCGCGAGGCCGGGCTCGATCCCGTACGCCTCAGCCACGGTCCCGCAGCCAACATGTATTGGACCATCGCTCAGATGGTGACGCACCATACGTCCAACGGCTGTGCGATGGCCACGGGCGACCTGTTGGGCACCGGCACGATTTCCGGCCCGGAAGACGGCACGCAGGGCAGCCTGATGGAGATCACCCGCGCCGGGAAGGAACCAATCACGTTGCCAGGCGGCGAAACGCGCACGTTCCTGGAGGATGGCGACGAACTCTCGCTGGCCGGTCACTTCGTCGCGGACGGTGCGGTGTCCATCGGCTTCGGCGCCTGCACCGGCACGGTGAAAGGCTGAAGTCCTCGTCAGAGCTGCGGCGCAGGAGCGCGCCGCAGCTCTCGATCAGAGCCAGCCTTCGCCGCGATACCATTCGGCCGTGGCGCGAAGCCCGTCGGCCGTGGCGATGCGCGGCTGCCAGACCGTGGCAGGCACGCGCGCCTCGGTGCCGACCACCCAGTCGGGATGGCTGAAATAAGTGGCCCGGTCCGCCGTCATCTTGGCATTGGCGCCGCGCAGGAAATTGTCCGCCTTGGCCGCCATCATCAGCGCCCGTTGCGAAAGACCGATCACGCGCACTCGCTTTCCCATCGCGATGCCGATGGCGCGCGCCGTCTCCTCATTGGCCCAGCCGTTCGGCTGACCGTCATCGGGTTCGAAGATGCGGCCCGTCACCGGCTCACCCACCGGCACCAGCGCTACCAGCAGCCGCGCCAGATCCTCGACATGGATCATCGAGGCGCGGCCGTTCTTGGGAACCGGCACCACGCCCCAGCGAGCGGCGCGGAACAATTCGAACATCTCCTTGTCGCGCGGGCCATAGATCGCCGGCGGACGCACGATGGTCCATTCCAGCGGACTGGCCATGACCAGCTTTTCCGCCCGCGCCTTGGACGCGCCATAGGCGGAAAGCTGCGGTTCGCGCGCGGAGAGCGAGGAGACGTAGATGAAGCGGGCAATGCCCTTCACCACAGCCGTCTCGATCAGGTTGAGCGTGCCGGCCACGTTCCCCGCCTCGAACCCGGCAACGTCCGGCGCGTTGACCACGCCGGCAACATGGATGATCGCCTCCGTCCCGCGCGTCAGCAGCGAGAGCGAGGCGGTATCGCGCAGTTCCCCACGCACCCAGGTGACGTGCGGGTCCAGCAGCGGGTTCGGCCCCTGCTCTCGTCGGGTCAGCGCGCGCACGTGATAGCCGGCGCGCACTGCCTCCTCGATCACGGATTGGCCGACGAAGCCGGTGGCGCCGGTAAGCGCGATTACGGGACGGTCGCTTTGGTTCATGCTCTTTCCGGTCGGGCCTTCAATACCATCTGGTCACGGTGGACCACGGACGAGCGCGGGGCATAGCCGAGAACGGCCGCCTGCTCACTCGAATGAAGCCCCTTGATCGCCGCACATTCCCCTGCGGCATATTCGGACAGGCCATGGGCAATCACATGGCCCCGGCTGTCGGTTACGGCTACGGCGTCGCCACGCTCGAACGCGCCGTCCACCCCGGTCACACCCTTGGCGAGCAGGCTGGATCCGCGCAGCAGCGCCGCCGCCGCGCCATCGTCCACCAGGATCGTGCCGGTCAGCCGCAGGCGGCCGCCCAGCCACGCCTTGCGCGCGCCGGCCTTTCCGCGCGGCAGGAACAGCGTGCCGATGCCGCCGCCGATAATACGTTCGATCGGCCGCTCCACCTGGCCATTGCCGATCACCATGGCGATCCCGGCCAGCTCGGCAATCTCGGCAGCCTGAAGCTTGGAAATCATGCCGCCCGAACCCATGCCGGAGTTCGATTCGGCGCTGGCCATGGCGCGCACTTCAGCGGTTACACCTTCCACCACCGGGATCATCGCTGCGCCGGGCAGCTTCGGGTGGCGATCGTAAAGCCCGTCGATATCGGACAGCAGCAGCACCGCACTGGCCTGCGCGGCCTGCGCCACGCGGGCGGCAAGGCGGTCGTTGTCGCCGAAGCGGATTTCCTCGGTCGCCACCGAATCGTTCTCGTTGATCACCGGCACCGCGCCGGCATCGAGCAGGCGGCCCAGCGTAGCGGTGACGTTCAGGTAGCGCCGGCGTTCCTCAAGGTCTTCCAGCGTCAGCAGCATCTGCGCGGCCGTCAGCCCGTGCGTGCCCAGCAGTTCCGCCCAGAGGCCCGAAAGCGCGATCTGCCCGACCGCCGCGCTCGCCTGTGCATCCGCCAGCGATCCGCGTCCGCCCTTCTCCAAGCCCAGCGTCGCCGCGCCCAGCGCGATCGCGCCGGAGGAGACGACAATCACCTGCTGCCCCCGCGCCCGCGCCGCCGCGATCTCCGCCACCAGCGCGGTGAGCCATGCACGCCGTACACCTTCCGCGCCGACGAGCAACGCCGATCCCACCTTGACGACAAGGCGGGGGCACAGGACGGGATCGGAAAGGTCTGTGAGACGAGCGATAGGCATTTGTCGCAAGCCTCTAGGTGAAATGACCCGCGCTGGAAAGCGCCCGTTTATGCCGACCGTCTCGTGAAAGGGACAGTCGGCCCCGCCCCGCTTCCCACCGTGCCGTTTTCGCCCCTGTGTTCGATCGTCAGCGCGATACCGCGACCGGAGTCCTTCAACCGACGTATCTCAACCAGCGGCGGATGCCCGTCGCGCTTGACGCGCGCGGAACATCTCATGCCCGCTGACAAGCAGGATGCCGGCAATGACCATCGCCGCGCCGGCGATAAAGGCCGGCTCCAACCGCTCGCCCAGCAGCAGCACGCCGAATGCCACGCCGAACAGCGGCGTCATGAACGAAAGCACGCCCAGCCGCGAAGCCAGATAAACGCGCAGCATCCCGAACCACACCAGCAGGCTGACCAAAGATACGCCGATCGTCTGGAACGCGAAGCTAAGGCCCAGCAGCGGGGTGAAAGTTACCGCCGTCTGCCCAGTCCCCACCGCTAGCGCCGCCAGCAGCACGAACGCGCCCAGAAGCTGGTACAGCGTGGTGACGGTGCTGGGCGCATGCGACAACTTGGAGAAGCGCAGCGTCAATGTCGTCGCCCCCCAGGAAGCACCGGCGCCGATCCCCATCAGATCGCCGATCCAGGCCATATCATGCTTCGTGCCGCTCAGACTTGCGCCGCCAAGAAAGGAGACCGCAACCCCGGCGAAAGCCATGACAATGCCCAACCATTGCAGCGGGCTCAGCCGCTCTTCCGGCAGGCCAACATGAAGGCCCAGAGCAGTGAAGATCGGCGCGGTGTAGAGGAAGATGCCCATGTGCGATGCGCTGGTGAAGCGCAGTCCCTCCCCCATGAACAGGTATTCCAGGGCGAAGAGCACGCCGATGGCAAGGCCCGGCTTCCACGTCCCGCCACGCAGGGCGTGCCCTTCGCCCCGCAGGAATACCAGCGCGGCGATCACCACGGCGGCGATGCCCGAACGCAGCGAGATCTGCAGCACCGGCGCCATGTCCGGTGCCGCCGCCTTCAGCGCAGTCTGCTGCATCCCCCAGATCGCGCAAAGGCCCACCATCATCAGGGCGGCACGGCCATCCACGGGCTTGCGCTGGTTCAAAGTCGAATCTGTCATTGCTCGCGCCTTAGAGCGTTTTGCAATCAGGTGGAAATTTGATGACTCGTAAGACGCGGCACCCCAAAGACCTAGAGCGGTCGAACGATGCAATCGGATCGGAAACGATCCAGCATCGCGCCAGCGCGGGCAGACTCAACAATTTCCCACCGCCCATCAACCTTGCTGTAACTTCAAGTTAACCAATGGACTAATAC
>FTBS01000195.1_pt1 | contig 43131 bp, 40 predicted proteins | sample 1639441 | NCBI WGS metagenome assembly FTBS01 (sample SAMEA3914864, study PRJEB12502) | metagenome | biome: forest; material: soil | place: USA | collected 2012-03-12 | depth 0.3 m
CGCCATCGCCGGCCTCGTCAAGATCGAGCGTCGCACCTCCGACGCGACCAACCCGGAAGCGATGTGCCTGCTGCTCGACCTCGAAGCGCTGAGCCTGACGCGTCACATCCCGGAACTGGCTGCGTGAGCACCGAAACCGCCTCTGCCGGCACGCTCGCCGCGAACGCGGAGCTGCGCCCGGCGCAGTTCCGCGAGATCGCCGCGATCATGCAGCGGGAGGCACGCATCCATCTGGTCGAAGCGAAGACGACGCTGGTGCATTCGCGCCTCAGCCGCCGTCTGCGCGAACACGGGTTGAGCAGTTTTGCCGACTATGTCTCGCTGGTGCAGCGCGACGCGCAGGAGCGGCACGCGATGGTGGTGGCGCTGACCACCAACCACACGCACTTCTTCCGCGAGGCGCATCACTTCGACCATCTGCGCAGCGCCGTGCTGCCGCAGTTGCAGGAGCGTGCGCGCCGGGGTGAGAAGGTGCGCATCTGGTCGGCCGGCTGCTCCAGCGGGGAGGAAGTCTACACCATCGCCATGTGCCTTGCCGGCGAAAGCCAGGCCAGCGCGGCGTGGCTGGAGCAGGGCGACGTGCGCCTGCTGGCGACCGACATCTCACCTCCGGTGGTGGAAGCCGTCTCGCTGGCGACCTATCCCGACAGCACGGTGGAGCCGATCCCGGCCGCCTATCGCCAGCGCTGGCTGAAGCCGGCGGGCACCGGTTATCATGTGGTGGCTGAGCCGCTGCGCAAGCTGGTGGCGGCGCGCGTGCTGAACCTCTTCGACAAGTGGCCGATGCGCCAGAAGTACGATGTGATTTTCTGCCGTAACGTGATGATCTATTTCGACGATACCGCCAAGGCCGAGCTGGAGGCGCGTCTCGTCGACATGCTCCATCCCGGCGGCACGCTCTACATCGGCCATTCCGAACGCCTGATCGGCCCCGCGGCCGAACGGATGAAGCCGGTCGCCCAGACCGCCTATGCCCGGATCGACGGGGTAGGTGCGGCATGACGGAACCTGCAAACGAAAAGGTCCGCGTCGTCGTCGTGGACGATAGCGCGGCGATGCGTGCGCTGCTGACCAAGTTGCTGAACCACGATCCGATGATCGAGGTCGTCGGCCAGGCACCCGAACCGCATGCGGCGCGGGAGATGATCAAGGCGCTCAACCCCGATGTCGTCACGCTGGACGTGGAGATGCCGGGGATGGACGGGCTTTCGTTCCTGGAACGCATCATGCGCCTGCGCCCGATGCCGGTGGTCATGTGTTCGACACTGACCGCGCGCGGGACGGAGGCGACGATCGAGGCGCTGCGCCTGGGCGCGGTGGACTGCATCGCCAAGCCTTCCGGCAATCCGCTGGAGATCGCGCAGGACGGTGCGCTGCTGCGCAAGATGGTCCGCACGGCGGCACGCTCTTCGGTGCGTGCGGCGGTGGCCCGTCCGGCGGCTCCGCGCCCCGGGCAGGCGGCCCCTGCGGCAGCCCCTTCGGCCGGGCCGATGCGTGACGTGGTCATCGCCATCGGCGCGTCGACCGGGGGCGTGGAAGCCTTGTTCTCGATCATCGGCGCACTACCGGCGGATTGTCCGCCGGTGCTGGTGGTCCAACACATGCCGGCGATCTTCACAGGCGGTTTCGCCGCGCGGCTTGACCGTGATGCGCGCGTCACCGTGGTGGAGGCGAAGGACGGCATGCAGCTGAAGCGGGGCACGGTCTACATCGCGCCTGGCGGCAGCCATCACATGGAACTTGTCGGCGGAACCAGCGGCCATGTGCGGCTGATCGATGCCGATCCCGTCGGCGGCCATCGGCCCTCGGTGGACGTGCTGTTCCGTTCCGTCGCCCGCATGGGCACCCGCGCGGTGGGGGTCATCCTTACCGGCATGGGTTCGGACGGTGCGGCCGGCCTGGGTGAGATGCGTGCCGCTGGCGCGCGAACGCTGGGCCAGAGCCGCGAGACCTGCGTGGTCTACGGAATGCCGCGCGCCGCTTTCGAGGCGGGCGCGGTCGAGAAGGAAGTGAATTTGTCTGCACTCCCCGAGGCGATCCTCGGGGCTTGCCGACGGTAATTTGGAGCGGGTCAAATGCCGGCAGCGGCTGCAATCAAGGTAATGGTGGTCGACGACCAGACGAGCATGCGCGCGATGATCCGTCGCGCTCTGCAGGATCTGGGTTTCAAGGACATTCGCGACAAGGGTTCGGCGATCGAGGCCCTGGCCGCGGTCAAGACGGACCGGGTGCATCTGATCATCTCGGACTACAACATGCCAGAGATGGATGGTCTCGAGTTCCTTGAGGCGGTGCGTAAGGACGAGGTGATCGGCAAGACCGTGTTCATCATGCTCACGGGCTCGGCGGACAAGGAAGTCGTCCAGAAGGCGGCGGCGCTGGGCGTCAACAACTACGTGGTCAAGCCTTTCGCGCCGGCCGCGCTGAAGGAGAAGATCGAGCGCGTCTTCGGCGAGCTGGTCTGAAACCGATGGGCCGCGTCGCCATCGTCCAGGGCGAATTTCATGTCGCCGGGCAACCGGGGGTGGTCATTTCCACCCTGCTGGGCTCGTGCGTCGCCGCCTGTCTTCAGGACCCGGTGGCGCGCGTGGGCGGCATGAACCACTTCCTGCTGGGGGAGCCGGGCGCGGATAGCCCGGTGACCCGCGCGGAAATGCAGCGCTACGGCATTCACGCGATGGAACTGCTGATCAATGCACTGATGCAGCGCGGCGCCCAGCGTTCGCGAATTCGCGGCCACCTTTACGGCGGTGCGAACATCGTCGCCGGGCTGGGCGGTATCGGCACCAAGAACGGCGAATTCGCTCGCAACTTCATGCGGACCGAGGGGCTTGCGGTGGATCACTGCGACCTTGGCGGCACCCAGGCCCGCAAGGTGGAATTCATGCCTTACGAGGGGCGCGTGCGATCGACGCTGGTGGCCGATCAGCCGCTGCCCCCGATCGTCCGTCCGGCGCCGGTGGCGGTACCGCAGCGGACCGGCGAACTCGAACTGTTTTGACCACTACGGCCATACCGGGACGGCCGACCCAAGACCCGGTTAAAAGATTACAGGGGAAGCGACCAAGTGACGATGATGTTGGAAGGCCACGGGGCCTCGCTTTGCCAGGCGATCGCGCAGGAAATGCGCGTGGCGCGCGAACTGCTGGAGGAACTGGCCGGCGTGCTGGTGGCCGACGAACGCTTCGTTGCCGAATATATCGACCAGCTGCAGGCGTTCGACCTCATCGTCCAGCACGTGGACGAAAGCGCGGCGTTGCTTGACCGGATGGCGGGCGGATCCGCGCTGGGTGAAGCTCTGGGCCAGGTCCGGCTCAACGTGATGCAAGAGCGGCTTCGCGCCGCTTTCGACTGAGGAGCGGCCGGTGGCGCAGGGGCACGGCGATGCGACGATCGTCATCCGCAAGGTCAAGAAACACGCGAAGCACGCCCACCACGGCGGCGCCTGGAAGGTCGCCTATGCCGACTTCGTGACCGCGATGATGGCGTTTTTCATGCTGCTCTGGCTGCTGGCGAACCCGGACAAGCAGCAGTTGAAGGGGCTGGCCGAATACTTCTCGCCGGCGGCGGACAAGGATTCGGTGCCTTCGGCGCTCACCCAGAACCCCGGTCCTCAGCCGGGCCTTGGCGGCCATTCGCGCCGGGCGCAGGCAGAGGATGAGAAGGCCATTGGCGAACCTTCGGCCGAATCCGGCGTGAAGGGTGCGGCGCGCGGCGGTACGGCGGATGTGCCGGAAGCGGCGCTGCGGGTGATGGCGCAGGAAATGCAGCTTTCGCTCGAACAGCCGGTCGATCCCACGCAGGGCAAGCGCAACGTCGATGTCGAACCGTCGCGCGATGGCATGCGGATCCACCTTGTCGACACTGCCGACCGTTCGATGTTCAAGGGCAGCACCGCCCAGCTCAACGCCTATGCGCGCGATATGCTGGCGCGGATCGCCCGCAAGCTGGCCGGCACCGGCGCCCAGGTCGCGATCGAGGGGCACACCGATTCCACCGGCGGGCAGAGTGAGGCGAACTGGTCGCTTTCCGCCCAGCGCGCGCTGGCCGCGCGTGCGGCGATGGTGGGGGCGGGCCTTCCGGCCGACCGTTTCGCCGAAGTGGTGGCCAAGGCGGGCACCGAGCCGGTCTATCCCGATCATCCCGAGCGGCCCGAGAACCGACGTATCACCATCGTGGTGATGGCAGAGCCTTCGGCATTGCCGCACGACGCCAGCTTCCGGTTCTGATTACGCGATCGATCGGGAAATATACCGATCGAATTATATAGATTTAATTGTTCAATTTTGGAGCAGCAGGTGATCAGGAAGATCATGATCGCGCTTGCAGCGCTTGTTGGTGGCACTGCCATCGGTGGTGGGGCAGCTTATGGCGTTGTGCATTGGGCACCGCAATTGCTGCCGGGAATGCCCAAGCCATCGCAGGAACCCAGCGAATTCGTGGCAACCGGCACCATTCTGGCGCCAGTGACTTTTGCCGATGGAAGGCTTTCGGGATATGTTTCGTTTGAATGCCAGCTTGAAGTGCCGAAGGGCAAGGCTGCGGAAGTGACGCAGCAACTGCCGGTGCTGCTGAATGCGGTGAACATGCGCAGCTATCGCCAGCCGCTGGCGAGCGGGCCGGACGGGATGATTCCCAACCTTGAACTGTTCCGCAGGGTGATGATGGACGCGGCGCGCGAAGTCTATGGACCGGAACTCGTGCGGCGTGCGGTGATCACCCAGGCCGCGCCGATCTGAACGCAAGCAGCAAGGACACTTCCCCATGCCGTTGCCGCCTTCATCCCGCCTTGGCACCGCCGACGAACTGTTCGGCGCCGGCGAGGAATCATCGCGCGAACTGGTCGCCCGCGCCCCGCGCGTCACCACGATACTTCTGATCGGCAAGCTGGCGGCCGGCAACCGCGAGACGCTGTGCCGCGTGCGCAATATCTCCGAAACCGGCATGATGGCCGAAGTCCATGGCAGCTTCATCGTCAACGAGCCGGTCGAAGTCACGCTGAAGGCCGGCGATACGCTGGCGGGCACAGTCCGCTGGAACCGTGCCGGACGAATTGGCGTGGCGTTCGACGGCCGCGTCGACGTGCCCGAATTGCTGGCCCATGCCGCCATGCGCACCGGTGTTGAGGGGATCGCGCGCGGTCCGCGCTTCACGGCCGACTGTGCGGTGGCGTTGCTGGTGATCGGCTATCGCCATCCGGCGCGTCTTGTCGACATCTCGCAAGGCGGTGCCCGCGTAACGGTTGCCAGCGCGATGCCGCGCGACCAGTTGCTGGGCCTTTCCATTCCCGGTCTGGGGGAGCGGGAGGCTGCGGTGCGCTGGGTGGGTACGGATGCATGCGGCCTCGTCTTCCTGGAGCCGATTGCCTTCGGTGACCTTGGGCCCTGGCTCCTCGACATGCAGGCGCGGTTCTCCACGCCCGCCTGACGATCTGATGCAGTCCGGCAAGCCTGTTCCCATAGAGACGGGCTTGCCGGACCAGACCTCACTAACCAGGCCCGCCGAAACTCTTGACCAGCGAACCCGCCACCAAGGCCCAACCGTCCACCAGCACGAAGAAGATGATCTTCATCGGCAAGGATACGGTTGCCGGTGGCAGCATCATCATGCCCATCGCCATCAGCACGGCGGCCACGGCAAGGTCGATGACCAGGAACGGCAGCAGTAGCAGGAAGCCGATCTCGAACGCGCGGCGCAGTTCGGAAATCATGAAGGCCGGCATCAACGTCGACATCGGCAACGCTTCGCGAGAAGCGGGAACTTTGCCGGAGAGCGAGACGAACAGCTTCACATCCTCGTCCCGCACTTGCTTCAGCATGAAGGTGTGGAACGGCTTGGACCCGGCTTCCAGCGCCTGCGTCTCATTGATGCGGCCTTGGTTGTACGGAACCATGGCATCCTTCCAGGCCGCGTCGAACGTCGGGGCCATGACGAAGAAGCTGAGGAACAGCGCCAGGCTGATCACCACCGGGTTCGGCGGCACGCCTTGCGCGCCAAGTCCGGTGCGCAGCAGAGAGAGCGCGACGACGATTCGCGTGAAAGAGGTGATCGTCATCAGAATGCCGGGCGCAAGGCTCAGCACCGTCATCAGCAGGACCAGCTGGATCACCCGGCCGGATACCGCGCCGCCGGCGCCGCCGCCTCCAAGCCCGCCCAGCGCATCGGATGCCGCTGCTTTGGCGACGGCCAGTTCGGGCATCACGACGATGACTGCGGCGCCGCCGAGCGCTGCTGCAATAGCAAGGCGCCGGTTCATTCGCCCAAATCCTTCATGCCCAAATCTTTCATGGGACCATCCTTCGGGCGCACGGCGCCGGTGCACGGGGCGGAATCCAGCATGATCACGCCTTCGGGTGCGATCAGCAGGCTGATTTCCTTGTAGTCGCGGCGGATCATCACGATCTGGCGGCGCGGATCGAGCGACAGGCGCTCCACCAGTTCCAGCCGGCGCGGCGTGTCGCGGTCGCTCAGGTTGGCCAGCCACTTCTGCGGCAGGCGCAAATCGTAGCGGCGCACGATCCACAGCGCGCCGACCAACAGGCCCAGCACAACGGCCAACGCACCCAGCGTGCGCAGCACGGCGAGTATCTCCATGGCTCAGCGCTCGCGCTGGACGACCTTGGTGATTTCCAGCGACATATGTTCGCCGTTCACCAGGATCTTGCCTTCGGCCACCAGTTCGTCGTTCACATAGACGCGGGTGGGGTCGCTATGGCCGCAATCCAGCGGGATCATCGCGCCGCGGCTCATCTTCAGGACCTGGCGGATCGGGATGCTGGTTGAACCCAGCACGATCGACAGGTCGATGGGAATTCCTTCGAGGACGGACATCGGGTGTTCCTTTCGCCCTCGTTATAGGAAAGAAAAATATAGGAGTGATCCGCACTAGGCAAAAAATGCCTATAAGGAAGCTGTCTGCCTCGCAGGATAAGCTGCGGACAGGGGAGCTAAGACGATGGAATTGCAAGACTCGATCGACGTATCGGCCTCCGGCCTGCGTGCCCAGTCGCTGCGCATGCGCGTGATCGCGGAAAACCTCGCCAACTCGGACTCGGTGGCAACCACCCCGGGCGGCGATCCCTATCGCCGCCGTGTCGCCACGTTCGCAGCCGAAGTCGATCGCGCCAGCGGCGCCACCAAAGTGGGCATCAAGTCGATCGAGGGTGACAAGAGCCAGTTCACCCGCGTCTACCAGCCGAACAGCCCGGCCGCCGACGCCGCCGGCTATATCGAGCAGCCCAACGTCAACCCGCTGATCGAGGCGGCCGACATGAAGGCGGCGCAGCGGTCCTACGAAGCCAACCTCAACGCCATCGAATCCGCGCGCGGCATGACCATGCGCACGATCGACCTGCTCAAGTAAGGAAAAGTTCCCATGGCAATCGGAGCCCTCGACGCCGCGACCGCTTATGGCCGCGCGATCAAGACCACTGCGCCCTCGCTGGGCGGATCGAACGATTCCTCCGCCTCCGTGACCGGTGCCGGTGGCGGCAACAGCTTCGGATCGATGGTGGAATCGATGGTCGGCGACGCGGCCGGTGCATTGCGCACGGCGGAAAGCGAAAGCGCCAAGCAGGTGGCCGGTAAGGGTGACCTGATCGACGTCGTCACCGCCATCGGCGCGGCCGAGACGGCGCTGGATACCGTGGTTTCGGTGCGCGACAAGGTGGTCAACGCCTATTCCGAAATCATGCGGATGCAGATCTAGTCCGGCACGGGAGAGAGGCGTCATGGATTCGGCTTCCGCCATCGAGCTGACCCGCGCCGCGATGGTGCTGGTGCTGACCATTGCCGGCCCCATGCTGATCGCCGGGCTGGTGGTGGGCGTGCTGGTCGGCCTGCTTCAGGCCTTGACGCAAGTGCAGGAAATGACCCTGACTTTCGTGCCCAAGCTGTTGGTGCTGGGGACCGTGCTGCTGCTCTCCCTGCCGATGATCGGCCATGCGCTCGCGGCCTTCATGGAGCGCATCGCCGACATCATCGTGACGGGCTAAGGCCATGGATGCCGCCGTCCTTGCCGCGTTGCCGATCGATGCGACCACGTTCCTGATCCTGTTCACGCGCATGGGTGCGGTGATCATGCTGTTGCCGGCCTTTTCAGAGGAATCGGTGCCGGCGCAGATCCGCCTGCTCATGGCCCTGGGCATGACGATGGGCCTCTATGGCCTGCTGGCGCCGCATGTCGCGCCGCTGGTGAAGGGCGGCATGAATGGCGGGATGGACCTGCCGATCGTGATCGTTGCCGAAATGCTGGTGGGACTGGCCTTCGGCACGATCATCAAGATCATGTTCAGCGCCGCCGCCATTGCCGGATCGATGGCGACGATGCAGATCGGCCTGTCTTCCGCCCTGATCAACGACCCCTCGCAAGGCGGGCAATCGCCGCTGCTAGCCCGCCTGTTCGGGATGGCGGCGGTGATCGTCTGCATGTCGCTGGGCGTGCATCACTTGTGGATCGCGGGCATGGTGCAGTCCTACACCGTGCTTCCGGTCGGCGGCATGCCGCCGGCGGCGGACTTTGCGCAGCTTGCGGTGCATACCACCGGACGGGCCATGGCGCTGGGCGTCAGCCTTGCGGCGCCGCTGATCCTCTATGGGGCGCTGTTCAACCTGGGCCTTGGCCTTGCCGCGCGCGTGGCGCCGCAGATCCAGGTTTTCTTCATTACCCAGCCGCTGAACCTGATGCTTGGCATTTCGGTACTCAGCGTGACGGTAGGCAGCATGCTCACCGCATTCGCCTCCGCCATGACCGCGTTCATGCAGGATGGATGGAAGTTCTGATCCATGGCTGAGAGCGAAAAGGACCAACGCACACAAGAGCCGACTTCCAAGCGGCTTGAAGACGCGCGCAAGCGTGGCGAAGTGGCGATGGCACCGGAAATGCGCCACGCGGCGATGCTGATCGGCGCGCTGGTGGTGACCGGCGGGCTGGGCGCCAGCGCTTTCGCGGGGCTGAGCACCATGCTGGTGCGGCTTTGGGGCGATGCCGATGAATTTCGCGTCGACCCCGAAGGTGCGCAGAGCCTGATGACGGGCATCGCGCTGCATTTCCTGTGGTCGTTGCTGCCGGTGTTCGGCGTGCTGGTCGCTTGCGCGATCGGCATCGGCTTTCTGCAAGGACCTTTCACGATCAGCTGGACCCGGCTGTCCCCCAAATGGTCCAAGTTCAATCCGGTATCCGGGCTCGGCCGTCTTTTCGGCAAGCGTGCTCTGATCGAGTTTTCGAAGACGCTGGCGAAGTTCAGCGGCATCGCCTTCGTGGTGATGACGGTGCTGCGGCCGCGGCTCGTCGGGTTGGACCAGCTGGTCGGCTACACGCCCGGCGCGCTGGCCCATGCCGCCGGCAGCCTGATGTTCGAGGCGGTGCGTGCCGCTGCGATCTCCGTGGCGGTGTTGGCCATGGCAGACTTCATCTACCAGCGCCGGGCCTTCCTGCAGCGCATGCGCATGACGCTTCAGGAAGTGAAGGACGAGCATAAGCAAAGCGACGGCGATCCCAAGATCAAGGCGAAGATCCGCCAGATCCAGATGCAGCGTTCGCGCCGCCGCATGATGGCGGCGGTGCCGACCGCCAGCGTGATCGTCACCAACCCCACGCACTATGCCGTGGCGCTGAAGTACGATCATGGCCAGATGGCCGCGCCGTTGGTGGTGGCCAAGGGCGTGGACGCCATCGCGCTGAAGATCCGTGAGATCGCCAAGGAGGCGAACGTGCCGATCGTGGAAAGCCCGCCGCTGGCCCGTGCGCTGTTCGCCTCTGTAGAGATCGACCGGCCGATCCCCATCGAACACTACGCCGCCGTGGCCGAGATTATCGGCTACGTCATGCGGCTGGCGAAAAAGGGCAGGCGATGACGGGAAAAAGCCCGCCGCGCCGCGCCGCGGCGCCATTCCATTTTCCTATAAGGACTGTGATGCAGATGCCCCTGAAATCGAGGATGCGCGCGCCGCTGACCGCCCTGGCAATGACCGGGGCTGCGGTGCTGGCGCTGGCCGCGCCCGGCACCGCCTTCGCGGACGCGCAGCCGCGTATCAAGGACATCGTCGATGTCGAGAACGTGCGCCCGAACCAACTGGTCGGCTACGGCCTCGTAGTGGGCCTCCAGGGCACCGGCGACCGTATCCGCAACGTGCCGTTTACCGAGGAAACGTTGCAGGCCATGCTGGAACGCATGGGCGTCAACATCCGTGGCGACCAGATGCTGACGCAGAACGTCGCGGCGGTGACGGTGACGGCAACGATGCCGCCCTTCGCCCGCTCCGGCTCCACGATCGACGTGCAGGTTTCGGCACTGGGCGATGCCACCAGCCTTCAGGGCGGTATCCTGCTGGTCTCCTCCCTCCGCGCGCTGGACGGCGAGATCTATGCCGTGGCGCAGGGCCCGGTCGCAGTCTCCGGCTTCAAGGCGCAGGGCGCAGCGGCAAAGCTGAGCCGCGGCGTGATGACCACCGCCCGCATCGCCGGCGGCGCCATCGTCGAACGGGAGGTGCCGTACGACTTGCGCACTGCCCAGAACCTGAAGCTGGCGCTGAAGAACCCCGATTTCACCACCGCGCGGCGCATTGCGGAGCGGATCAACGGCGAAGGCAGCGGCACCGCCGAAGTGCTCGACCCGGCAACCGTGCAGATCACCCCGCGCGGCGGCAACGTGATCGAACTGGTCACCCGGATCGAGAACCTGACCGTCCCGGTCGATCAGCCTGCGCGTATCGTCATCAACGAGGCGGCCGGCACCGTGGTCATGGGGGCGGACGTGCGCGTCAGCCCGGTGGCCATCGCGCAGGGCGGGCTGACCATCAGCGTTACCGAAAGCCCGATCGTCTCGCAGCCGGGGCCGTTGTCCAACGGGCAGACGACCACCGTTCCGCGCACCCGCATCCAGGCCGACGACGGCAATGGCGCCTCGCTGGCGATGCTGACCGAGGGTACTTCGCTGCGCACGCTGGTTTCGGGGCTGAATTCGTTGGGCGTCAGCCCGCGCGACCTCATCACCATTCTCCAGGCCTTGCAGAGCGCCGGCGCGCTTCAGGCTGAGATCACGGTCCAGTAATGGGGCAGGGGATGGGCGATACCACGGTCGCTTCGGGCGCCGCTTCAAGCATCGCCACGCAGCCCGCGCGGCAGACCGTAACCGCGCAGGACAAGTCTCCGGCCGGCATCGCGCGTCAGTTCGAGGGCGTGTTCGCCGGTCAGATCGCCAAGATCATGCTGGAGACGGTGGAGGTCGACGACAAGTTCGGCGGCGGGCACGGCGAAGAGATGTTCCGCGGTATGATGGCGGAGCAGATCGGCAACCAGATCGCCAAGGGCAAGGGGCTGGGCATCGCCTCTGCCGTGGAGGCGCAGATCATCCGGATGCAGGGGGGGAACCCTCAAGCCGCCAGCGCTTCGTCCGGCGCAAAGGCCTACGCCGCGCAGGCGGCAAACGTTCAAAGTGGTGCGACACAGACAGCAGCCAGGCAGGCGGCGGCGGCGGAAGCGATCGCCGCGCAGGCCGGCACCGACCTAGGGGATAGCGGCGATGCCGAATGAAATGATCGAGATCATGACCTCTCTCTCGCTGGTCATGCGTGAGGAGACCGAGCGGCTTCAGCGGCGTGAGCGGGTGCTGGATCTTGCCTCGCTGGCGTCGGCCAAGCAGCGCCTGGTCGCCCAGCTTGAGGAAGTTTTGGCCCGCCGCAACCGGCGTGAGCCTGAATGGCAGGCGGCGATGGACGACGAGACGCGCGACCGGCTGACCGATTGCCTGGCCGAACTGCGCTCCGCCTCGATCGCCAATGCGGCGCTTCTGGAGCGGCAGATCGAACTGTCGATGGAAATGATGACTGCCATCGCCGACGAGGCGAAGCGGCTCAGCGGTAACCGCTCCTACACTTACGTGGCCAGCGGCGACATGTCGCGCGTGGAGGCGGCAACACCGATTTCGTTCAACGGCGAATACTGAGCGTTATCGGAACGAACAGTAGGTCGGAAATAATCAGGCGGCTCAGGCGTTCTCGCCCGGGCCGCCTTTTTCATGCGCGGCATCTGTTTCTGGTGCCATGCCCATTGCGCTCTGCCGCGCCACGTCGGCAGCTACGGATGAGGGGGCAGGGCGGCCGAACAGGAAGCCCTGACCGAAGGCGCAGCCGCGCTCGATCAGGAAGCGGGCCTGTTCCTCGGTCTCGACGCCTTCCGCCGTTACCGGCATGCCCAGACTACGGCCCAGATCCAGGACCGTGTTCACCAGCTTGCGGCCGGCATCGCTGTCCAACGCCTGGATCAGCGTGCGGTCGATCTTGATGGTGTCCAGCGGCAAATGGCACAGCCGCGCAAGGCTGGCGTAACCAGTGCCGAAATCGTCCAGCGCAATGCGCGCACCGGCCTTGCGCAGCGCGTCGATCGTGGCGCGGGCGTCGGTGACGTTGTTCATCATCGCATTCTCGGTGATCTCCACCGTCAGTCGTTCCGGCAGCAGGCCGCAGGCGAAGACGATCTGGAGCAGCCGGGTAGCCAAGCCGGGATCGCAGACTTGGCGGGGGGACATGTTGACCGCCAGCCCCACGCCGTCCGGCCAGTCGCGTGCGTCGCGGCAGGCCTGCCGCAGCAGCGTGAACAGCATGTCGTCGATCAGCCGCAGGTCTTCGCTAAGCTGCAAGAACAGGTCTGGGCCCAGCAGGCCGCGATGCGGGTGCTCCCACCGGGCCAAAACCTCGAAACGGGCGATCTGGCGAGAGGGCAGCGCGACGATGGGCTGGTAATAGGGCACCAGCTCGCCACGTAGCAGGCCGGATCGCAGCGCCTCTTCCAGTGCGGCGCGGTCGGTCAGGCTGGCCAACATCTCCGGCGTGAAGCGGCGCACGGCGGCGCCGCCGGATGCCTTGGCGCGCGACATGGCGATGGAGGCCGCCCGCAGCAGCCGCTCCGGCGTGTCGGTGCCGGTGGGATCGCAGGCGATGCCGATCGATGCGGTAAGGTGGATCATGTGCCGGCCCAGCACGATGGGCGAGGCAAGCACGTCCAGCAGGCTGGCGGCAATGCCGTCGGAAACGTCCACTCCATCGGCGAAGGGCAGCACGCAGGCAAACTCATCCCCGCCGACATGGACGACGCGGCCCGAAAAGCGCGCCGCGATCCGCGTGCAGCGGGCTGCGGCGATGGCGATCACCTCGTCGCCAGCGGCATGGCCGCACAAGTCGTTGACGAGCTTGAACCGATCGAGATCCAGAATCAGCAGCGACAGGGGTAGGGTAGGGCCCTCGATATCGCGCAGCAGGCCCACGGCCCGCTCTACGCCGCGCAGGGGCGGCTCGTGCGCCTCGAAAGACAGTTTGACGGTATCGTCGCCTGTACGGTGCCGGTCTTCCTGCCTTGCATTCGAGTCTAGCTGGCCAGCCCTGGGCATCTTCTGTCCAATTTTATCCTATATCCATTATATTGGATAAGAATGAAGAGCGGCCGCTAAACCTCTACAATTCGAAAGTTATTCAAAAACCGCGGAAAGCACCGTGGCAATGCAGGCCGGATCGATGCCGTCCAGCGCCACTTCGTAATCGGGGTTCAGGCTGAAACCCAGCGTGTGCCCCTGCCGGTCGAACGTGATAGCGATCACCCGCAGACCCTGATCCTGCTCGATCACCGCCAGACCGCCAGCCGAGGGAAAACGATCCGGATCGACCACCAGCACGGCACGGCCGGGCAGCCCGGCGCCCAGGGTCGAGCGGCCGATGCGCAGGCCATAGGCGCGAGGGCCGGCGCCACGCGGCGCTTCGATGTAGGCATCGGTCGGCGTGCGGGCGAGAAGGCCATCGGGCAGCGGGGAGCCGAACACCGGCACCAACCGCACCGTGGCGCTGTCCGAAGCGGCGATGGACGCCGTAAGGGATGAAGCGATGTCATCCGCCTCGGCCGTGAACTTGCGCGGTGCGGCGGCGTCGAGAACGGGAACCGGGCGTTCGAGCACGGCAGTCTCCAGAGGTGGGCGGCCAGAGGCGCCACGCGCCTTTGCGCCAGCGACCCGAGGCGCGGCGGCGGGCTGCGCGGTCACGGTCAGTTCCTCGCGCAGGGCAGCGGTACGGGCGCGCGTCTTGGCGATGCGCAGTTGCGGATTGGCGACCAGCGGCAGGAAAGCTTCCAACTCGCCCCGCGCATGGGCGGCGGAAGCGATGGCGGCCAGCGCGGCGTCGTCAGCCGCGGCGAACAGCCGGCGCAGCGAAGCGCGAACTTCCTCGTTCCAGCGCTCATAGGGCTTGTGGGCGTTCTCTATGCGCGAAAGGATGACCGGGGCGATCCCGAACTCATTCTCCAGCGTGGCGATCGTCAGGGTGTCGTCCGCGGCGCGGCGCGCGCGCAGGGCAGCGGCGATCAACACCGCGAGGCGGTCCGCCTCGGGATCGGTGCGCTCGTTACCCAGGATCGGCTCTGCCCATGCCTCGATATCGAAAGCGGGGTCGTCAATGTCGATAAGCAGGTCAACCGGATCGACGTGGAGTGCGGTGGCGATGGCGCGCATCTCGGCTGCGCGGGCAAATACCTCACCCCGTTCGATCTTGGAAAGACGAATATAGGTAATGTCGGGAAGCTGTTCGGCCAGTTCCAACAAAGAACCTATATTCCGTTGCTTACGAAATTTCCTTATCCCGTTTGGAAATACCAGGCTGCGGCAGGCGTCGATCTCAAGGGTTGCGGGTCCGGAGGCAGTCGCCTTCCTTGCCCGCCTGCCGGATCGAACTGATTTTTCTGTCATCGAAGCTCGAATTTCATTGCAATGCCCAAGATGTTTCATGAAGCACTAAGGTGGTCAATATCGCACTTGGGATGATGGCTCAAAACGGGTCACAACAGGATGGTTATCCGGAAACCCGGGGTCCTTAGTTTAGTATGACCAGACAAAGCTGAATGGTCATTGTATCGCCCCGATTGCAGGTTTTTAACCGTTACCTGGGCCATGTAACGTGGCTGCGAAGCTGCTGCCGGGTTTGACGCTATCCGACAAATTATTGAAATAAGGTATCAAATTGCAGGAGGATCTGTCCGGAGGCTCGCGCGGAAATCCGCAGGCGAATGCGCCGATATGGACCATTAACTGCGCCTTTGGGCGCGCCAGTTTCCGGATAATCCCCCCTTGCTGTCATCCGAACGTATGAAAAACGGATTAGTTCCTGTATTTTTGCCGTGATTCTTTGGAGTCGGAAAAAAGGAGGGCGCGCCCGTATAGGCGCGCCCAGTCTAGTCCCGTCCGATTGTATCTGGGGATGCTTGGACGGGGTTGATTCGGTGTGTTGGCGCGGTTTGAGTGCCCCTCAGCCGCGTCCCAGCGCCAGCTTGAGCATGCCGATCTGCTTCTTGTAGATATTGGTCATCGCCGTGTAGTCGGCCTGGACCTGACCCAGCGACAGCAGCTGGTCTTCCAGCGTTACGTTATTACCGTCGGGCTTGGTTTCGCTGGTTTCGCTGTCCACTACAACGCGGCTGCCGCCCTGCGGTGCGCGTGCGCCCATTGCCGTCATCGATGCGGAAAGCTCCACATGCGGGCGCGATACGTGCGGAACGCCCGTCGCTTCCCCATACTGGGACACCAGTGAAGAGAAGTCCGGCGCGGTAACCGTGCGGGCCTTGTATCCGGGCGTTTCGCTGTTGGCGATGTTCTCGGAAATGACGCGCTGGTGTTCGGCCATCGCCTTCATGGAGGCGGCCATGCCGTCGAGCAGCGGAGGAAGCGAAGACATCGGGTATTCCTTTAATCAAGGTCCGAAGGATCAGGAAGAACTGGTCAGGCGCGTCAGTGCGGCCTGGTAATTGGCAAGCTGCGCCTTCTGATAAGCCGATCCACCGCCGGTAGCGGTGACGCCATCGACCAGCGCGGTCTTGGTGGAATCCCAGTAGAGGGAGCGATAGGCGGACTGGATCATCGAGACGGCCGACTTGATCTTGGTCAGCGCGTCCGTGGCCCCCGCCTTGGTGGCAAGGCTCAAGGCATTGGAGAGCGAGAGGCTGTAGGATCCGCCTGGCGTCACCTTGGGATCGTTCTTACCCTTGGCCTTGGGCGTGCTCAGCTTCACCGGCGTCAGGCCAAGCTTGGAAAGCGCGTCCTTCCCGTCGGCGCCGGCACCCAGCACCATGGTATGGCCGGAAGCGACCGTAATTTTCAGCGTCGTCTGCCCGTCCACGAGCGAGGTGGTGATGGTGGCGTTGGTGCCGGTGATCTTCTTGATCTTGGCGGCCAGCGTCGTCATCGACTCGTTCTTGTCGATCGTGATCGTGCGCGCCTCACCGCCGTCGATCCCGATCGTGAACTCATCCCCCGTCCGCAGGCTGGTCTGGGAGACCAGCGTTGCCGAGGTGGTGGGATTCAGCATGCCGCTATGCAGGCCCAGCGCGCCGAGGGCGTTGTCGCCGCCGGAGAGCGTGGTGATGCGGACCGGTTCGACTGTCGAGGCGACGAGACCCCATTGCGAGACGGTCTGCACGTCGCCGGTGTCGCCGTCGATCCGGGCGATGAAACCATCGACCGTGCCGGCCTTGGTGCCTTCCAGCGTTCCGGCGGTGCGGCCACCGACATAGAGCGTATTGCCCAGCCAGGCGACGCTGTCGCCCTGGTCGTCTTCGGAGGTGCCGATATACGTGGTGCTGGCGGATGTCAGGCCGGCATCGATGCGGGTGACGAAGGCATCGCGCGCGCCGGTGATCGAATTGACCTGATTGCCGGCGACCGCACTGGTGGCGGCGCCGACCACCGCGATCTCGCCGCTGTCTGACACGGCAATGGCGCGGGCTTCCACATTGCTGCCCAGCGTAATCGATCCAAGGTCGTTCGACAGCGAATTGGCGTCGATTTGGCGCAGCTTGGCGACGCCGTTCTCGTTGGTCAGCGCGAGCAGGTTGCCCGAACTGTCGATCGCCAGCGAATTGACAAGATCGTTGCCGCCGCTGTCGATCGTGCGCCGTTCCACGAACTTGCCGGTGGAATCGAGCTTGACGATGACGGCATCGCCGCCGCCCGTGGATGCACGGCCGGCAACGTAGATGCTGCCGTCGGTGCCGACGGTGACCGCATTGGCGCTTTCCGTGCCGACCTGACGGATCGCGGTGCTGGAAAGCTCTTCACCCGCGCTGCTGAAGCGCGCCACCAGCAGATCGGTCTGGTTCGGATCGCTGTTGTTGAATTCGCCGCTGACCGAGCCGGCCACGACGATGTCTCCATTCGGTGCGATGGCGACCGCCGAACCGGTGGCGGATCCGGCCGCGCCCAGATTGCGCTGCCAAACCACATTGCCCTGGGAGTCCACCTTGGTGAGATACATGTCGTTCGACCCGTCCGAAACCTGGCTGCCCAGATCCCCGGCGGTGGTGCCGACGATATAGCTGAAACCGTCGGCATCAGTCACCATCCCGCGCGCGGTGGTGGCGGCATCGACGGTGTAGTCTACGGTCGTGGTGTTGGTGGACGAAGAGGAGGTCGTCTTGGTGGTCGTGGTGGAGGCGGCCGCGGCGGCTTTGGCCTGCGCGGTGGCAGTGGCGTCCACGCCGTTGATCGAATTCAGGCGTTGCCACGTCAACGAGCCGGCAATGTCGCCGAACTTGTAGATTTCGGCATCGGTGGTCGAATCCTTGCGGGTTTCGCCGCTGGCCACCATGATGGCATCACCCGCATCGACCTGCTCCAGCGAGATTTTCTCGATGCCGGAGGGCTTGAGTACGAGGCCCCATTTCTCGGTGTCGCTGTCATAGGCGACCGTGAACTTCGATTTCCACTGGCTGACCGGGTTCCCGCTGGCATCGAGCACCGGATTGCCGCTGGAATCGAGCTGCGGCTGTGCGCCGATTGCGGCGTTGAGCGCGGCGGCGACTGAATCCAGTGTGGGCGGCTGGGTCGATTGCGAAAGATCGATGTTGACCGTCTGCGTGGTCGTACCCTTGGCCAGCGTGACCTGGAAGACTTCGTTCCCCGTCAGGCCGGCGATTGCATCGCCTTCCTTGGTGGAAACCGTGTTGCCGGCGATCGAGCCGGTGACGTCGGGCTTGTCCACGGCGATCGTCTGGACCTTGCTGGCGGACGTGCCGAAGTTCAGCGTCAGCAGGTCGGTGTCCGTGGTGCTGATATAGTTCTGGATGTCGGCCAGGCCTTTGGCGAAGGCCTTTTCGAGCGAGGCACGCTCGGTCGCGGAAGTGCCCGCCTTGGCGGAGGCGTCGGCCAGGACCTGAAGGCTGGTAAGCGCCTTATAGATCGTGAACGTGGCGCGCACGTCGGGCAGATCGTCCAGCGAACTGTCGCGGGTGTAGGAATTGTCGATCACCGTCAGCATCTTCTTGATGGCGGTGACCTGGGCGCTGGTGGAAGTGGTGGTGGTATCCGCCGTCTTCCACGGCGGCGTCGTCGTCGGCAGGGTGAAGGCCTTCTTGGCTTTCAGCACCGCGGCGCTGTCGGTTGACGTGCTGCTGGATACGGCCGTCGAATAGGCGCTGGTGCCGCCCAAAATCGAGAGGCCGATCAGGCCGTTGTTATAGTTTATCGTCAAATCTGCCTCCCGGGCTTCGCACCCGCCCGCTATCATCCTATAAGATAGACGGTCGCAGGCGCCGACAGGTCGGCATCGCGGACTTTTTTGGGGATGAAAGACGTGACGATGATGGCCCCGGTGGGCGAACCGCCCGAACTCAAGAAGTATTCGGGAATGCAACGCGCTGCCGCGTTGATGCTCTCGCTCGGCCATGAGCAGGGTGGCCCGATCTGGGATCAACTGACGACGGAAGAGATCAAGGAGCTATCCTCCACGATCGCCCAGCTTGGCCGCGTGCCTTCGGTGGTGGTCGAGCATCTGCTCATCCAGTTCTCCGGCGAAGTGTCCAGCATGGCCTCGCTCCACGGCTCTTACGAGACGACCGAGCGGCTGCTGGAAGGCATTCTTCCCGGCGACAAGGTCAAGGAAATCATGGAGGACATCCGCGGTCCTTCCGGCCGCACGATGTGGGACAAGCTGTCCAACGTCAGCGAGGCGGTGCTCGCGGGTTACCTCAAGAACGAATATCCGCAGACGGTGGCGGTGATCCTGCACAAGCTGCGCCCGGATCACGCCGCACGCGTATTGGCGGAACTGCCGCGCGATTTCGCCACCGACGTGGTGATGCGCATGCTGCGGATGGATACCGTGCAGAAGGACGTACTCGTCCAGGTGGAACAGACGCTGAAGAGCGAGTTCATGACCAATCTCTCCCGCGCGCAGCGTCGCGATCCCCACGAGACGATGGCCGAACTGTTCAACGCGCTGGATCGTTCGACCGAAGAGGCGATGCTGAGCGAGCTGGACGAGAAGGCGCCGGAATCGGCGGAGCGCATCCGCGCGCTGATGTTCACGTTCGAAGATCTGGCCAACCTGCTGCCGGGCGCGATCCAGACGATCGTGCGCAATTGCAACAAGCGCGAGCTGGCGCTGGCCCTGAAGGGTGCGCCGGAAGAAATGAAGCGCGTGTTCTTCAACGCGATGACCGAACGCGCCGCCAAGCTGATGCGCGACGACATGTCCGCGATGGGCCCGGTTCGTGCCCGCGAGTGCGAGGAAGCGCAGACCGCGCTGGTCCGCCTTGCCAAGTCGCTGGGCGATCGGGGCGAAATCATGCTCGTCGATCCCAAGAGCGACGATGCGATGATTTACTGAGGCGTTTGAGAACGATAGATCAACCCAAGGTGCGCGCGAATGGAGACAACCATGGCTATTGAGCCTTTCGGTTTCGATCGGGTCTTCCGCTTCGCTTCGGCTGAGGCCGAGGAGAAGGAGGGCGGTGAAGCCGTGCACGAGCAGTTGGCTGCGCTGGAAGCGCGGATCGAACGCATGCGCGAAGAACATTCCGCTGAACTGGCGCGCGCGCGCGCCGATGGGTTCGACGCGGGACTGGAACAGGCGCGGCATGAACGCGACGCCGCGCTGCTTGCGGCGGCCGATGCCCTGCACGCCGGGCTGGACGATATCGCCCACCGCTTCGAAGACGTGGCGGATCAGGTTACGCGTGAGGCGGGATCGGTGGCGCTGTTGGCGGCGGAAATGCTGGCCGGCCATGCCGTTGCCCTTGAACCCGCACGCGCCATTGATGAGGCGCTGGCCCGTGCGCTGGACCAGGTGGCGCGCGGCACGCGGATCACCGTCCGCGTCCATCCCACGATGCGCGAGGATATCGAGCGGATCGTGGCTGTGCGTCAGGCTACCGAGCGGCGTTCGCAAGCGATCCTGGTGATCGAGGATGCCAATGTTGCGCCCGCGGACGCTCGTATCGGCTGGGCCGAAGGCGGGCTTGGCGTCGATGCGGCGGCGCGGCGCAAGGCGGTGCTGGCGGAGCTTGCCGGCCTGCTGGGTGGTGGTCGTGAGGAAGCGGTATCAGCCTCGCAAGATGCTGAACCGTCGGACGAATTGAATGCCGAACCCGCTGTCGAGCCGATCGAAATCGCGACGGAGGCTGCCGCAGAAGTGGCGGAAATGCAGGCCGTTTCAGGGCTTGACGCCGCCGCATAAACTTTTCCGGCAACCGGCAAGAGTTGCCTAGTCTCTTATCCTATAATGGACCTGAACGAGACCAGCGGGGTCCCGTGGGGAATAAGAGGCGATCTTGAACGCGTTGCGCAACTTTATCGAGCAGATCGGCGCGCGCCGCGCACTGCTGATGGGGGGCGTGGCCCTCGCCATGCTCGGGGCGCTCGCTTGGGTGGCGTTCCGCGCGCCAGCCAGCGAGATGGGCTACCTCTACTCCGATCTCGATCCTGCCGCTGCGCAGTCGATCACCGAGAAGCTGAAGGCGCAGAACGTGCCTTTCCAGATCTCGGCAGACGGCACTGCAGTCATGGCACCGGTCGACAAGCTGGCCGAACTGCGCATGTCGCTTGCGGGCGCTCAGTTGGGCGGCAAGATCGGTTACGAAGTGCTGGATGCGGAAGAGCCGTTCGGCGTCTCCTCCTCGCGCGCCAAGCTTAACGAGACCCGCGCGATCGAAGGCGAATTGGCCCGTTCGATCGAAACGCTGGAAAAGGTGAGCAAGGCCCGCGTCCATATCGTCATGCCCGAACGCGCGATGTTCGAAACCGAACCGCGCAAGGCCAGCGCCGCCGTTACCGTGAAGACCATGGGCCGCTTGCCCAGTGAGACGGTGCAGGCGATCCGCTACCTCGTCTCCTCCTCGGTGCCCGATCTGGCGCCGGAGGCGGTTTCGATCGTTGACCAGACCGGCGCGCTGCTGGCGCGTGCGGGCGACGGCGGGGCCGGTGGCTCGGGCGATATCGAGCAGCGCCAGTCCGCGATGGAAGGGCGCCTGCGTGACGAGATCGAGGCGATGATCGAACCGATCGTGGGCCAGGGCAAAGTGCGCGCCGAAGTGGCCGCCGTGCTGGAACGCGATCAGGTGCGCGAGGAATCGGAGGTCTACGATCCGAATACCCAGGTCGTCGCCCATCAGGTCACCGTCGAATCCAACGACCAGAATGACGAGAACGCGGCCGGTGCGCGCGGCGCCTCCGTGGCGACGCAGCTTCCCGACAATCAGGGCAACGTGAACGGCACCGGGGGCGACAGCCGCCGCTCCGCCCGCAACGAAACCTCTGAAGACACCACGTATCAGAACAGCCGCACGAACAAGGTGGCCGTGCGCACGCCGGGCCAGGTCAAGCGCCTGACCGTGGCCGTGATGGTGGACGGCGGCCCGCAGGGGCTTCCCGCTCCGCAGGTCCAGCGCCTCCAGCGCCTGGTCGAAAATGCAGTCGGCTTCGATGCCGCACGCGGCGACAGCGTGGTGGTGGAGAACATGACGTTCAACGCCCCCGCCGATATCGATAGTGCATCGGCCGGCCTGCCGTTCGGCCTGACCTGGGACCGCCTGTTCGATGTGCTGAAGATCGTGCTCGTCGGCGGCATCGCCCTGATCGGCCTGCGCATGCTGAAGCCCAAGCTGGCCCTGCCGGCCCCGGCGCCGCCGCTTCTCGAAGGCGTGGTGGAGAAGTCCGCCATCGACAGCGAGATGCTGGCGCTGGGCGAGCGCGCCGCCGATGGCGACGAGGAAGCGATGCGCCGCCTGGAACAGCTGCGCGGTGAGAATGGCGAGCCGCTGCTCGACCAGGAAATCGCGCTGGCCCAGGTTGACGGCCGCATCAAGCTCTCCGCCCTGCGGCGCATCGGTGATGCCATCTCCGCAAGTCCTGCCGAGTCCGCCTCGGTGATCCGCCAATGGATGAACAGTTGAAAGGCCCCCTCATGAGCGACGAACTCGAGCCCCGCCAGCTTGCCCCGGCGTTCCTGAACGACGACGAGCCTATGGACGATACGGAGGCGCGCCCCTGGTCGCCCCGCCCCACCACGCCGCCCACGCCCGATGACCTTCAGGCCGTGTTCGACGTGCCGGTAAAGGTACAGGCCGTGCTCGGCCGGTCGCGGATGGACATCGGCGACCTGCTGCGCCTGAAGCCCGGCATGGTAGTCGAACTGGATCGCCGCGTGGGTGAGCCGGTCGACATCTTCGTCAACAACCGCCTGATCGCGCGCGGCGAAGTGGTGCTGATCGACAGCACGCTGGGCGTTACCCTGACCGAAATTGTGAGGCAGGACGGATGATCCCCGACAGCAAACGGGAGGTCAGGCCAGAGATTGCGCCGGAGGTCGGACGAGAGTCCGGCCTTGATACCCCGATCGACTCCGCGATTGGTCTGGATGGAGAAGCCGTCACGGCAGAGGACGTGCAGGCCGATGGCACGCGGCTGATGCTGGTGGGTGAACTTGGCCCGGCGATGGGGCTGGCGGTGGAGATGGTGCGCGGGTCCGCCGCCAGCATCGCCGTCGGCACTGCCGGTGGCGCCATCCGCGAGACCTGGCGCTGCGGCGGCGAGGTGGCGGTGATCGAGATTTCGGTCGACATGCCGGACGTGGTGGCACGGCTGCGCGGCGAACGCGCGGCCAAGCTTACGTTCCGCCGCGCCGTCAGCGGGCTGGTCGGCCACAGCATCGATCATGTCGAGCGTGAACTGATCCTGCAGACGCTGGAGCGCTGCTCGGGCAACCGCACCAGTGCCGCGTCGATGCTGGGCATTTCGGTGCGGACGATGCGCAACAAGCTGCGCACCTTCCTGTCCGACGGGCAGGTGCTGCCGCCGGGCCTCCTGCGCCATTAACGCTGCCGGGTGCCCGGCAAAAGGCCGAACGCGCCTCTGGCGAATGCACCGTTGAACGCAGTCAAAGATTTCGGGTGAAGCGATGAATGCTCTAGCGATTCCCAGGCTCAACCAGTTCCTTGCACGGCTGGGCCCCAGCCGTGACCTTGCGCTGGCGCTGGGCGTCACCGCGATCATCGCCATGCTCATCCTGCCGATGCCCGGCTGGATGCTGGACATGGGCCTGGCGCTGTCGATCACGGCCTCGGTCCTGATCCTGATGACGGCGCTGTTCATCGAAAAGCCGCTTCAGCTTTCCAGCTTCCCGACGATCCTGCTGATCGTCACGATGCTGCGATTGGGCCTGAACCTGGCCTCCACCCGCCTGATCTTGGGCCACGGGCATGAGGGGCATCACGCGGCAGGCGGCGTGATCGCGGCCTTCGGGGAGTTCCTGATGGGGGGTGAGACCGTCATCGGCCTCACCATCTTCGCGATCCTTATCGTCATCAACTTCGTGGTCATCACCAAGGGTGCGGGCCGCATCGCCGAAGTGGCGGCGCGCTTCAGCCTTGACGCGATGCCCGGCAAGCAGATGGCGATCGACGCCGATCTCAACGCCGGCACCATCACCGAAGCGCAGGCACGCGAACGCCGTGCCGAGATCGAGGCCGAAAGCGGTTTCTACGGCGCGATGGACGGTGCATCCAAGTTCGTGAAGGGCGATGCCGTCGCCGGCCTGCTGATCACTGCGATCAACGTGATCGTCGGCCTGATCATCGGCGTCGCCATCCACGGCGTGCCGTTCGGGGAAGCGTTCAAGACCTACACGATCCTGACCGTGGGCGACGGTCTGGTCAGCCAGATCCCGGCGCTGATCGTTTCGACCGCGGCGGGCCTGCTGGTTTCCAAGGGCGGCGTCACCGGCAAGACCGGCGCGGCGCTGGGCGAGCAGCTGGGCCGTTACCCGAAGGCGTTCGGCATCGTTGCGGTGCTGATGGGCGGGCTTTCGCTGATGCCCGGCCTGCCGTTCATTCCCTTCGCCACGCTGGGCGGCCTCTGCGGCTGGGCAGCCTGGACGATGACGAAGAAGGCTGAAGCCGAAGTGGTGCGCGAGCGTATCGAGGCTGCGCAGAACAAACAGCGCGAACAGGCGCAGGCGGAAGAGCCGATTGCCCGCACCCTGGCCATCGACGCGCTGCGCATCGAGCTGGGCTATGGCCTGCTGCCGTTGATCAACGACGCCACCGCCGAACCGCGCCTGGACGATCAGGTCAAGGCGCTGCGCCGCCAGATGGCGATCGATTTCGGCTTCGTGCTGCCGTCCGTCCGCATCCTGGACAACATGGCGCTTCAGCCCAACGAATATATCGTCTTCGTCAAGGAGACGGAGATCGCGCGCGGCGAACTGCGCATCGGCAAGCTGCTGCTGATCAACGCGGCCGGCGGCGAAACCGGCCTGCGCGGCGAACCGACCAAGGAGCCGGTGTTCCATCTTCCGGCCTTGTGGATCGATCGCGAAATGCGCGAGGAAGCGGGTTTCCGCGGGTTGACCGTGGTGGACTGCGGCACCGTCGTCACCACCCACCTGACCGAAATCGTCAAGGACAACATCGCCGACCTGCTCTCTTATACAGAGACGCAGAAGCTGCTGAGCGAAGTCCACAAGGATACCGAGAAGCTGATCGCCGACCTGATCCCGGCGAAAATCTCGATCTCCGGCGTGCAGCGCATCCTTCAGAACCTGCTGTCGGAAGGCGTCTCGATCCGCGACGTGCCGACGATCTTGGAAGGCATCGCCGAAGCCACCGCGATGACCAACAACTTGACGCAAGTGACCGAGCACGTGCGCGCCCGCCTGGCCCGCCAGATTTCGGCGCAGCAGATGTTCGACGGTACGATCCCGATCGTCACGCTCAGCGGCGACTGGGACGAGGTCTTTGCAGAGGCGATCGTCGGGCAGGGCGATGAGCGCCATTTGGCCATGGCGCCTTCCAGCTTGCAGTCGTTCATCGCCAGCGTGCGTGAGACTTACGATCGCTTCGCCGCGCAGGGTGAGATTCCGTGCTTGCTCACCAGTCCGCCGCTGCGGCCCTTTGTGCGATCGATCATCGAGCGCGTGCGCCCGGCGACGGTGGTGCTCTCGCAAAACGAGATTCACCCCCGCGCGCGCCTGCGCAGCCTTGGCACGATTGGGTGAGGGTTTTCGCAAGCCGGTCCCGAGACCGGGAAGGCGCAAATCGCTCTATGATACAATGTGGCCGGGTCTACGCCGGCGAGGGTAGCGACGTATGACAGTTTCCATCAATGCCGTGGTTCCAATGGCTGCACCGGCCGCAAGCTCGCCGGCTGCGGCCGCGCTTGCCAGTTCGGGTGCGGGCGGAGACGGCAATGGCTCCTCCTTCGGTTCGATGGTCGACGATGCGGCCAGCACCCGCGGGGACAGCGCACCCGCCAAGACGGCGAAGAGCCCCTCTGCCAAGGATCAAACCACCAAAGACGCGGCCCAGAGCGGGCAATCCAAGCCTGCGAAAGGCAATGAGAGCCAGCCTAAGGACGATCAGACCGCGACCGATACGCAGACCGGCGATGCCGCAAGCGGGCAGGCCGCTGCGGCGGAAGTCGGCACCGACGCGCAAATAGCAGTCGAGACGGCGGCCGACGCCCTTGCAAGCGCGCAGGACGGGTTGCCCAGTGTCGATCCGGCGCTCGCCACCGCCGTCGAAGCGACGCCCACGGCGACGGCTTCTTTGCCGACGGCGACCCCGGGTACCTCCACGACCAAGCCGATGACGCTGGCTGCGCACAAGGCCACCGGCACGGGTACTGGCAAGGCCACTGCGACCGCGCTGCCAGCGGCAACCGCCGACGTGGCCAGCGCGACGACCGGCGATGCCGCTGCGAGTGGCGAAGCGGACACGGCAGGAACCGGGGAGCCGGAGCAGACTGCCGCCCATGCGCGCACTGCCGATGCCGACAATCAGGCGCAGCCTTTGCCGATTCAGCAGGCTGCGACCACGGCGATGCCTGCCGCTACCGCGCAAGTCGCGATGGCCGGCGCGCAGACGGCTACGGCCGCCGCCAACGCCCCGGCCGAAACCACGCCATCCGATACCGCCGCAAGCGCCGACGCCAAGGGCAAGGTAGAGGGAACCGGCGCCGCGACTTTCGCGCAGGTTGCCACCTCGCGCGGCCAGACCGCCAAGCACGCCGCATTCGGCACTGCCGCAGAGGGGGCGGCCTCGACTGCCAGCGGGACGAGCAGCGGGGCGGGGCATGCTTCCACCGATGCCGCCGGCACCCGCGATGTGACGTTGGCTTCGGCCGATACGGCATCCTCCGGCGCGGACGGCTCCACGCTGTCCAGCCCAGTGCTGACCCAGACGTTCGCCACGGCGGCCGCTCGCCCGGCGGCGCTGCCCTATCCCACCAGCACGGCCACCCCGCAGACCGCGACGGTTGCGGTGCAGGAAGGCCAGTTCGGCAACGACATCGGCGTCCAGATCGCCCGTGCGCTGGACAAGGGTGGCAACGATCTGCTCATCAAGCTCGATCCCCAGCATATGGGCCGCATCGACGTGCGCCTCTCGTTCGATCACGACGGAGTGCTGCGCGCGGTGATGTCGGCAGACAGCTCCACCGCAACCGACATGCTTCGCCGCGAGAGCACCGACCTCAATCGCGCGCTGGCCGATGCCGGCGTGCGTGCCGATGGTCAGTCGCTGCGCTTCGACACGCGTTCGGGCGGTCAGGGCATGGGGCAGGGCAACAACCAAGGCGGCGGCCAGGGTAACCAGCGCTGGCAGGGCCAGCAGGCCAGCACCGACGATTTCAGCGGGGGCGACGACCCGATCTACCGCTCGCTCAGAAGCAGCGGCCACGTCGATCTCATGGCATAGGACATCAGTATATGACCACAGCAGTTTCCGGCACCTCGTCCTCGACCACATCGAGCGACGGCACTTCGGCGGCCACCACCAGCCTGCTTTCGGACTACAACCTGTTCCTCAAGCTGCTGACCACGCAGATGACGAACCAGGATCCGCTCAACCCCACCGATACGGCGCAATACACGCAGCAGCTTGTGCAGTATTCGCAGGTGGAACAGCAGATCAAGCAGAACGGGACGCTCAGCGACATCCTGTCGCAGCTCACGTCCTCGCAGATGTCGCAGTATTCCAGCTTCATCGGCAAGGAAGCGCGCTTCGATTCCCCGGTGGCCGGCCTTGGCACCGATCCCGCGCACTGGACCTACTACGTGGACGGCACGCCGGCCGCGGTCACCGCGACGATCTCGGATTCCAGCGGGAAGGTGGTGCAGACGGTAACGCTCGATCCCACCTCGCAAGGTGAATACAAGTGGGACGGCACCCAGGCGGACGGCACCACGGCCGCCAGCGGTGCCTATACCATGGCGATCACGGCAACCGACGCGGCGGGCAACACGCTCGACACGACGATCAATTCGGTGGCGAAGGTTTCGGACGTCGTGACCGATGGTTCTACCATCATGCTGGGCGTCAACGGGATCCGCATGTCGGTTGACGGGCTGGTCGCGCTGGCCGCCAGCGACACCGAAATCTGACGCCCGTAAAGCGCCCATACAGCGCCCCGTACAGGGGCCGAGTGGGCCGCGTGGCGGCGGGGTTGGCGGGCTCCGTCGCCGCATTTGCGGCACTTTAAGAATGGAAATGACCCGGTAGCGGGTGCGACAATAGAGGCCCGTTTGAAAATGCGCGCACCACGCATTTTCAAACGGGCCTCTTACGTTGAGGTCAGCATCAGCTCCGGCCGGAGATCTGGCATCCCGCGAGCATGGGGGGGGACTGACCGGGCAGATAATCCGTCACCCGATCGTCCAGCGCCACGTCCAGCCGCGTACAGCCGGCCAGATGTTCAGGCAGCGCCAGTACCATCAGGCAGTCGGCGATAGACGGATCGTCGGACGGACCGATCATCTCGATCACATCATCCTCGCACATCCCCGGCTTGGCCATGCAGCGCAAGGCTGCGGCCTGCCAGAGCTTGCCGGGTGAATCCACTCTCAGTCTGAGAGAAAACTGGTATTCGGTCTGCGACATTGCATGTCTGTCAATCTTGTCCACGCGCCCCAAAGGTAAATTTTTCGTCATTGAACTCTCAAGAATGCATCCCGCATGACTTGATGTGTCCGCGCCCCTCGGACCTCGAAAGTGGTCAGCAACAGACCAATGGCTTTCGTATACTGGGCAACCAACTAAGGGATTTCCCGTATGGGTTTTGTCCCGAGATAGGAGTGTTTCAAAACCCGCGGAAAACAGCGGCTTACGAGGACGATATGGGGATTTTCCCCTAGTCAAAAATGAGCAATGTAACACTTGTATGAAACATTCGATCCGGACCTTTCTCCGCAGGAGTGAGGATCGAAAAAATGCCCCCAGAACGGCGCAAAAATTCGCCCCGGAATGGAACACTCTTCCCGGCCCATGGAAGGGCAGCGCTTTTCCCATCATCGTGGTCGTTGCGATTGGCGCGCGCAGTTGGAAGCCCTTTCAAATACGGCGTGCAGGTGTGCGCAGCGCATTGGCGGAGCAATATGGCGGGAAGTTTGCAGTCCCGCAGGCGCGCCTCTCGCGGGCGCAAAGGGCCGCAAATGGAGGGACCGCGGCGGCTACGGATCTCGCGTCTACGGCGGATACGAAAACGGGGCAGCGGGGGCGACGATCCGCCGGCCCCGCTGCCCCGTTTTAAACAGTCCCCGTCAGGCGGCCTGGCGGTTTTCCTGAAGCTGCGCGGTGCTGCGCATCACGATTGGCCGGAAGACCAGGTTGAGCAGCATTTGCTCATCGCTGGCTACGGCGGGAAGGATCATGAAGCCCTGGGCCGTGTCGATCCGATAGAGTCCGGGCGACAGTTCCTCCATCCCGTCGGTCACGACCTGGGCGGGGGTCACATCCTCGCCGTAGAGCGCCTTGGCCGGCTGCACGCTGATTTCCTCAAACTGGACATATTCGAACAGGCGGCCCAGGAACACGCCGATCGAGAATTCGCCCATGCCGATGGGCACGATCGCGCGGTAATAGCCGTCCGCCGTGCGGTGGCAGCCGATAGCCTTGGCAGCGGATCCGCCGCCGCCATAGACCTGGATCGGCAGTTCCAGCGCGTCGACGTCGACATCGCCCTTGGCGAAATCGAGGTTGAAGCGGCGGATGCTGAACATCGACAGGTTCATGGGCAGTCCGAACTGCTGAAGCTCGCCCGCCAAGAACATGCGCTTGGCATTGCCGGTATAGTGGAAGCCGCGCCGCTTGATGCTCTGCTGGGCGGATTCCAAGTTGGACATCTCGACCATGTCCTGCACGCCGAAGTTCGCATCGTGGCTGAAATCCTTCAGCATTTCCACTTCCTGCTCCACCGGCATCATCAGCAGGCGGCCCAGCACGCCCATGGCGGCGCGGCGGCGGGTATCGGCGTTGTCGGAACGCGGCGGCTTTACGAAAGCCGAGCCGACCCCGCGCAGGAATTCGACGCAGGCATCCTGCGCGCGTTCGCGGATGTCGCTCTGCGCATGTTCCACGCCCACCGCATCGCGGATGGGCGTGCCGTTCTTCTCATAGTCCACGGCGGAACCGATCGACATCGTGCAGAACTGCTCCACCACGGCGATGGAACTGAACACCGTGGTCAGCACGTTGTAGTCGTAGTGGCGAGTGTCGAAATAGCCCTTCTTATCGAGGCCGGAGGGCACCGTTTCGCGCAGCAGCAGATAGCGGCCGGCCACTTCCAGGCCCATGCCCGCGCGTAGGCGCGCTTCGGCCAAGTTCTGCACGGTCCCGTTATAGCCCAGATCGACCAGCATGACCGCATCGCCCTCTTCCACGCCGTGGGCGCGAACGTGGCGGAACATCCGCTCGGCCAGCGCGGTCGATCGCTTGATGATCTTGGCGATATTGCCAGGGGTCAGCACGCGGCTGGCAAAGTCGTTGATATGGCCGTCGTTCACCAGCCTTTCGATCTCGCGATCGTCGAACAACATCTGGCGGCCGTAGATGTACGCCTTGTCCACCTTCTTTTCGACATGCGGGGCCAGCCATGGGGCCAAGTATTTGCGGATCGCCGCTTCGTCTATGAAACTGACGGCCATGGCGATGACGCGGCTGATCGCCGGTTCGGATACGCGGTCGGCCCAGTCGGGATAAAGCGCCGCGAAAGCCTTCGCCGGCAAGTGGCCGTCACGCTGGAGGAACAACAGCTTCACGCGGCGCCCGGTTGTGCGCTCCATCGCTTCGGCTTCCTCGCGGATCCATGATGCATATCCGTGCATCAGCGGGCCCAGTACGTCATGGCCGAAGGCAAAAGCGGGATCGCTGTCGGTGCGCAGCGAAATCTGCGCGCGATGCGGCTGATAGACGGGCACCGTCACGCGGGTGGCCGGATCGATCACGCTGGCGGCGGCGGCTTCCATGCGCAAACGCTGCTGGGCCTGGGTATCGAACTGGGTCAGGTGGATGCTGGGGATGCTCAGCTTACGCGGCGCCTGCATGTCGGCAACCATGTTGTCACCGATGTGGAGCATTTGCTGCGGCAGGATGCCCAGTTCCTTCAGTACGAAGCGGAACAGGCCGCCGGCCTTGCCCACGCCATATTCGCACGAGCAGAAGATGCGATCGATCATGCCGGCCAGTTCGGCCCCGCCGACATCGGCGATCAAGCTGCGCAGGCGCGTTTCGGACAGATAGGTGTCCGAAACGATGATGACCTTCAGCCCACGGCGCTTGGCGTCGACGATCAGGTCGCGCGTCGGGCCGAAGGCGAAGCAGTGGCGCGCTTCGGCGTCGAGTTCTGCCTGCACCATCGCGGCACGGGCTTCCTCGCCCTGGTCCGGCAGCAGTTCGGCGTGGATCTCGTCAAGGTTCACTTCGAACCGCTGATGGAGAGCGGGCGCGTTCAGGCGGGCAAGCTGTTCTGCTCTGCGGCGTGGGCCCATCGCGCCGCCGGTCAGTGGCAGATCGGCGAACAGGTCCTGCGGAGCCTGCGTATTGCGCCAGATCAGCGTGTCGAAACAGTCGAGCGAAAGATATTCAAGCTGCAGGTCCGTGGGCACCATATCCAGGAACCGGGGCAGGGCCGTCGCGCGAATGGAGGTCTTGGACATTGCATCCCTCAGGAAATTGGGCCGGGGAACCGGGCGAAAAAGCAAGGGGCCTGCTTCCAGGCCATGCCCCAATATAGAGGGAAGCGGCCACGTTCGGCGGCTGCGCGCGCGCCCGGCAAAAATTACCCAGTCGGAGGACCGGGTGTGTGGGGCTTATCCTATAATTCCATGCGACAGCAGCGTTGCCGAAAAGGCGCCTGCGCCGGGCGGGGTGCGATCCGCCAAGCACATCCGGCGGGTTCTCCGTCGGCTTTAGGAAAGTAGGGGAGCCGCATGAGCATTCACAACGCCGCCGCCATCGTCGGGCGTCTTGGGCCTTGTCGTATCGCACTCGATCTGACGGCCCATGGGCGGCTGGCGCAGGAACTGGCGCTGCTTGGCTGCGAATTGCACGCTCCGCCCAGCGCGGATGCGGCCGGCGGCGCGTCCGATGTGGGCTATGTGGAATGGCCCCGCCTTGGCGTGACCGAGACCCTGGCTGATGCCATCCGGCCCTATCGCAAGCTGGACCGGCTGGTCCTCCAGTCTGTCGGCCAGAGCCGCGATTGGGTGGAGAAGGCCCTGTTCGCCGAAGGCTGGCGTCGCCACCCCGGCGGCATGAACGTGCATGAATACCCGCAGTGGTCCGGCCACGAGGTGCCCGCGCTCACATTCTACAGCCGCGCACGGGGCGTATCGAAGGACAGCCTGCTTGCACGCGGCGGCGCGGATATAGATGCGGTGATCGCCCGCTACGCGCTTGCGGCGACTTATGTCCGCCCGAGCGACACGGTGCTGGTGGACGGTGCCTACGCCGCCGATGGCGCGACCATCATCACTGCACTCTCGCAGGCCGCGAACTGTAAGGCCGATCGCAAGCTGAGCGGAATCGCCGATCGCTCGCTGGACTTGGTGGTGGCGATGAGCCCGACGACGCCCGGTGGCTGGCAGGCGCAACTGGACGCCTACGCGCGGGTCCTGAAGTTCGACGGCCGCCTGATCCTGGTCATCCGCCGTGCCGAGAAGGCCGGCGATCCGCTGCCGGCGAATTGGAGCGAACTGAATGAAGCTCTTTCCAGCCGCTTCCTGGTGGAACGTCGCTTCGAACAGGGGGCGCTGACGCAGGATCCGATGGGCCCGCGCGGCCTCATGCCCGCCGCGCTCGACAAGGAGGCGAACGGTCCCTGGCTGTTCACGCTCGTGTCCGCCAATCCGCTGGGCGGGGCCGATACGGCAAAGGCTTTCAACCACCCCGATTTCACCGGCCGAGAGACTCCGCTGGTCGCCGATTTCGGTGCGGCTTACGACAATCCCTGGCTTTATCGCACCATGGTCCAGATGGGCGAGCGGCTGGGCAACGAAGGAACGCTGGCGCGGCTGGCGGAATATGTGATCGGCAATGCCCGGATGGGTTCGGCCGATCAGGGCGCGGCGTTGACGGTTTTCGGCTATCACGTTCTTGCGCAGCGCGACGGCGGTGCGGTTGCCGGGCTGCTGGAAGCCATCCAGGGCTATGCGATTGCCGCCGGGGAGAGCCCTTCGCCGCATGTCGCGCGTTGGAAAATTTCGCTCTCGTTCCTTGCCGGGCGGCTTTGCGAGCTGATCGGCGATCGAGAGGCGGCCTTGCGCTGGTATCGCGCCACCAGCGAGGCGGACTGGCAGGTCTTCTCCCCTATCCTGGCCACCAAGGCCGTTGGCGCTGCCTTTTATGAAGCGCGGCTCTATATTGCGGCGGGCGATCATGCGGAGGCGCGCGCGGCCTTGCAGCGGGGCGTGGACATCTCGCTGCGCGCGGCGGCCTGCCCCCATCGCGATCACATGGGCGATCCGGAGCGGCCGCTTGGCTTCTACCTCACCGAACTGGCCGAAGTGATCGATATGGGATCGCAATGCGCCGGCGCCCTCAGCAAGTTCCATCTGCTCGATCGCGATCCCGGCCTGTTCTGGCGCCAGGTCGACGTGCGCCGCTTCGGTCTGGCGACATGGAATACCGATCTGGAGCGGGAAAACCGCCAGCTTCGAACCACCCTTGCCCAGAAGCGTGCCTGAACGGACAGGACGGAGCTATGCATGCTGAACCATAAGATCACCACGTTTCGCGCCGCAAATGCGGAAATTCTGCAAGAGGACCGGGAAACCGGCTGGTTTTGCGATGTGCTGGCGGCGGAGCGGGACGCGCTGAGCCACTTCATCGCAGGCGACCATGGCGGCATCCCCGCAGCGGTGTCGCTGATCGCCGCGCAGGAGCGGCCGATCGTCTGCCTTGGCATCGGCAAGTCGGGGCTGGTGGCGGCTAAAGTAGCGGCCACTTTCTCCAGCCTGGGCACTTCAGCCTTCTTCCTAAATGCCGCGGAGGCTGCGCACGGCGATCTGGGCGCGGTGCAGACCGAGAATGTGGTGCTGCTGTTCTCCAACAGCGGGTCGACCGAAGAGATCATGCGGATCCTGCCGATCCTGAAGGCACGCAAGTGCCGCCTGATCGGCGTGATCGGCCGCGCCGAAACGCCACTGGCGCATGTAGTGGAGCATCTGATCCCGATGAACATCACCGGGGAGGCTGATCATATCGGCATGGCGCCGACGTCGAGCACGACCCTGCAGATGGCGATCGGCGATGCATTGGCGGTTGCGGTCAGCCGCGCACGCGGTTTCACGCGTGAGGACTTCCTGCGCCATCACCCGGCCGGCCTGCTGGGTCGCCACACGATCCCGATCCGCCACCTGATGCGCAAGGGCGCAGACCTGCCCACCGTGCGCGCCGAAACCAGCGTGGCGGAAATGATCGCGGTGATTTCCGCCGGCCGGATGGGCGCGGCCTGCGTCACGGACGGGGATGGGCGCCTGCTGGGCCTTGTCGTGGACGGAGACGTGCGCCGGCTGATCGAATCCCGTCACGACATCTACGCGATGCAAACGGGAGACGTGATGAAGACGGGCCCGATCGTCGCGCCGGATAACGCCGTAGTGGCCGATGTGCTGCTGTTGTTGCAGGAGGCCGGACGCCCGCTTTCGGTGGTGCCGGTGGTAGACCGCGAAGGCCGCCTTGTCGGCATGATCCAGAGCTACGACCTGCTGCGGCCCTGATCGGCCATCCTATAATGCAATCACCACGGGGCGCTTTCATGCCCCAGTCCTGTTCGTCCCGCCCGCGCGCCGGTTCCGGTCCGGCGGCGGCCCCTTCGATGGATCGTCCACGATGAATCTCCAGACCGCCGTACCGCTCGCTTCCAGCGCAGCCGACTTTGCCGTTAAGAGCTTCGTCGGCCGTGACCTCGACCGGGGGATCGAGCCGCACGACAGCGCCGACACCCTCGTCGCCGGGGCGCACCCGTTCCGCGTGGTGTCGTTCTTCACCGCCGATAACGAATATGCCGATCATGCCGCCCGCCTGCGCGCCACGCTGGATGGGTTCGGCATCGACCATGTCCTGCACCCAATCGAGAGCATGGGCCGCTGGGAACTGAACTGTGCCTACAAGGCGCAATTCATCTACGATCAGTGGCTGGCCTCCGATCGCCCGATCGTCTGGCTTGATGCCGATGCCACAGTGGAAGCCATGCCGGACCTTTTTTCCGCACTGGATGCGGACGTGGCCTTGCATAAGTGGACTTGGAACCACGCCCAGCAGGATCGCGGCTGGGAGTTCTGCTCGGGCACGCTCTACTTCGGCAAGACGGAACTGGCCGGCGAGCTGCTGCGCCAGTGGGTGCTGCGCTGCAAGGCGGATCCGTTGACGTGGGATCAGGTCCATCTCTCCTCGGCATGGTGCGATATCGCCAGCATCAAGCCTTTGAAGACCACCTGGCTTCCGCGCGCCTACCTGCATATCGACGGGGCACCCGGCGCAGAAACGGCTGTGGTCCGCCATTGGCAGGCATCGCGCCAGGCCAAGGCCGATGGACGCAAGGCCGAAGTGCAAGCCCAGAAGATCACTGAGCAGGGCGCGCAAGACCGCGCCGAGAACCGGCTTTGGAGAACGCCGGAAGAAGCGTTCTGGATCAGCGAAGGCGTCGATCACATCATCCCCAGCACCGGCTATCAGTTCCCCGAGGGCTTCGACCTCGGCGCAGCACTTGGCAAAGTGCTGGGCACGCGTTTTCCGGTGCTGGAGATCGGCTGCGGCGTCGGCCGCATTGCGTCGCTGTTCACGCCGGAGGGCTATATCGGTGTCGATGTGAACCCGAATTCGCTGCGGCAGGCCCGCGCGGCGCTGCCCGATCACAATTTCCGCATTCACGATCACGGTTACCAGTATCCCGCCGCGCCGACGCTGCTGATCTATACCGTCCTGCTGCACGTGGCCGACAATGCCCTGGTGCCGCTGCTGATCGAGGCGACCAAGGGCCGTGAACGCGTTGTCCTGGCGGAACTGATGGACCAACGCTGGCGTCGCGAGGGCAACCCGCCGGTCTTCAACCGCGATCCCGAAGTCTACATCCACCTGATGCAGCAACTGGGCTTCAATCTGATCGACTACGTCAAGCATGAGTACGAGCACTACAACCGCGCGCCCTGGAACACCGGCCGCGACAGCCGTATCACTTTCCTGGCGTTCGAGCGCCGGAGCGAGAGTGGCGGCGAGAAGGCCGGCCATCGCGCTATCGCGGAAACGGCACGCCCGCAGCAGTCGCCCGTATCGGCACCCGCAGCGCCCGCCGCCCCAGGCGGCAAGCCCGGCATGAAGCGCAGCGGAGCGATGTGGATCCGAGAGGAAGACACGTTCATGGGCCGCTTCTTCGAAGCCACTGGGGACCAGTTCGAGATCGATCACCTGAATGCCGCCCTGCGCCATTGCCGCAGCAAGCGCGTCGCGCTCGACATCGGCGCGCATTACGGCAGCTGGTCGCGCTACATGGCGCGGCAGTTCGAACGGGTGTTCTCGTTCGAACCCGTCCGGGCCACTTACGAATGCTGCCGCCTCAACGTGGAAGATTTCGCCAATGTCGTCCTGACCCATCAGGCGGTGGGCGATCGCGCCGGTATGGTCTCGGTCGCGCCCGGCAAGATGTACACGCATCCCGGCATGGAAACGATCGTGGACTTCGCGGGCGATACGCCGATGATCCGGATCGACGATCTCGGGCTGGATGCGGTCGATTTCATGAAGATCGACGTGGAGGGCTTCGAACGCCACGTCCTGGAAGGGGCGCGCGAAACGCTGATCCGCTGCAAGCCGGTGATCATCTTCGAGGAGAACGTGCGCGGCCCGCTGGAGCATTCCGTGCCCAACGGCGAATGCGCGGCGATGCTGGAAGGATTGGGCGCGCGTCTGCTGGCGGTGCAGAACAAGGACTTCATCTTCGGCTGGCCCGACGAGGGCTGATCGGGGCTGATCCGACCATGGGAAATGCCCGAAAGGGCATTTCCCTACGGTTTCTTAAAATGCGGGAACCCTGCTGTGCGTTGCGGTTGAACCACGCCGTCGCCGGGCTTTCGCCCGGGGCCTGCCGATCACAGGGATCGGCGCAGGCATTTGCAATGTCAGGAAGATGGAGGCCCGAGCCGGAATCGAACCGGCGTGCACGGATTTGCAGTCCGCTGCGTCACCACTCCGCCATCGGGCCATCCGGTGTGGAGGAGAGCGCCTCTAACGAGGGATTCGATCAGGCGCAACCGGGATTCACGTCTGCGGCGAATTTCATCGACAGCTTCGCCCGGGCGTGGGAACCTGATCCGCGGATCGGGATTTTGACGGGGGTGCGGATCGCGCCTCAATCTCCCGTCCATCGTCTGCTCTCAAGCCACGGAGCCATGCCATGATTCTCGGAGCGGTTCTAGCCGGAGGGCGGTCCAGCCGTTTCGGCAGCGACAAGGCGTTGGCCGAACTGGATGGGCACACTCTGCTGGCCCTGGCGGTCGATGCTTTGTCAGGCTGGTGCGAGCATGTGGTGGTCACCGGCCGCGCCGAAGCGCCGGCACCGACGCTTCCCGATTGGCCGGCAGCGGGGATGGGGCCGTTGGGCGGATTGGCTGCAGCCATGCGCTTTGCCCAGGATGAGGACTATGCCTGGGTATTGTCCTGCGGCGTCGATGGCGGGCTGCTGCCTGACGATCTGCTCGAACGTCTTGGGGAGGGGCCTGCCTGTTTGGCCGCGCAGTCGATCATCGGCCTTTGGCCGGTTACCGCAACTGCCGTCCTTGAGGATCTGCTGCATCGCGACGAGAGCCATTCGATGCGCCGTTTCGCCGAACTGGTGGGCGCGCGCATGGTTGAGCTGCCCGCGCCTATCGCGAACATCAATACGCCAGCCGACCTTGCAGCGTTGACTGCGCCGCGCTGACGTCCTTGCGCTGAGCTGGGGGAGGGGGCGACGCCGGAACGCGCCTCCCCGTAGGGAGAGCGCTCCGGCGCCGGGTCGCATTAGTGAGAGATTGCTTCCAGTCGCGGATCGGCCGAACGCGTCGGGATCGGTGCTTCCGCAGCGGGCATGCTCAGGCGATAGCCGCCATTGGTGGATGTTTCGATGACGCCGGCCAGCCCCACAAACGCAAGCTTGCGGCGCAGGCGCGACATGTGAACGGCGACGCTATTGGTTTCCGGCACGAAGCCCATCCGCCATACGTCATAGATCAGCGTTTCCTTGCTGACCGTTTCGTTCAGGGAATCGGCCAGTCGCCAGATCAGCGCGAACTCGCGCGGATTTAGGTTCAATGGCTGACCGTCGCCAAACGCTTCCCGCGCGAGCAGGTCCAGCGTCAGGCGGCCCAGACGCCGACGGCGCGGCAGGCACTGTGTGAACTGCGCAAGCCGGCTGGCCCGCGCGTCGAGTTCTTCCAGTTCGATCCCGTCCGTGACGACATCACCGAAGCCGACATGAAGCAGCGATGCCCGCTCACCGGCCTGGCTTACGCCGGTGACCAATACGGTGCGGCGCTGGTCCGAAGGCAGTGAATCGAGCAAGGTCAGCCATTGCTCTGCATCGAGGCCCATGGCGTTGATCATGCCGATGCAATCGGCGGACGGCAGCTGGTCCGGTTCGAGTATCCATCCGCAACGGCGCAGATCGAGTCGATTCGGGATAGATTGTGGCGTCAGCCAGCGAAAACGTGGTGCGTGGCATTCGCTCTTGCCCAGATAGGTCATTCCCCCCCCTATTACGCAAGATTAAACGGTGGTCCGGTCCCGTATCCTGGGGGGATATGGGCAATGGAACAATACCTATATTTTTACAGTATGGGGTAAATTCAGTGGGGTTTTTCCACCAAATTGCGTGCTGTAGCCCCTACAGCACGCAATTGGTTCGCACCAATCAGGCCGCTGGCGTGTTGACGCCCATCGACGTGAGGTAGCGCTTGATGTTGCGCGCGGCCTGGCGGAGTCGCTGCTCGTTCTCCACCATGGCGATGCGGACGAAGCCTTCGCCATCCTCGCCATAACCGACGCCCGGCGCCACGGCGACTTCGGCATGGGTGAGCAACTGCTTGGAAAATTCCAGGCTGCCCATTTCCTTCAGCGCGGGGGGCAGCGGTGCCCAGGCGAACATCGATGCCTTGGGGCTGGGAATGTCCCAACCGGCGCGGCCGAATGCTTCCACCATCACGTCACGACGCTTCTGGTAGAGGTTGCGGTTCTTCTCGACGATGTCCTGCGGACCGTTCAGCGCGGCGCAGGCGGCCGCCTGGATCGGCGTGAAGGCACCGTAGTCCAGGTAGGACTTCACGCGCTTCAGCGCTGCGATCAGTTTGGCATTGCCTACCGCGAAGCCGACGCGCCAGCCGGCCATGGAGAACGTCTTCGACATGGAGGTGAATTCCACCGCCACATCCTTCGCGCCGGGCACTTCCAGGATCGAGCGGGTGGGATTGCCGTCGAAATAGAGTTCCGAATAGGCCAGGTCGGACAGGATCCAGACCTTGTTCTCCTTCGCCCAGGCAACCAGGCGTTCGTAGAAGGCCAGGTCCACCGTCTCTGCCGTGGGGTTCGACGGGTAGTTGACGATCAGGATCGACGGGCGCGGTACCGTGAAGGCCATCGCGCGGTTCAGCGATTCCCAATAGCGCTCATCCGGCGTGGTCGGCACCGATCGGATCGTCGCACCGGCGATGATGAAGCCGAAGGTGTGGATCGGGTAGCTGGGGTTGGGCGCCAGAACCACATCGCCAGGCGCCGTGATCGCGGTGGCGAGGCTGGCAAGGCCTTCCTTCGAGCCCATCGTCATCACCACTTCGGTCTCGGGATCGAGATCGACGTTGAAGCGGCGGCCGTAGTAGTTGGCCTGGGCCTTGCGCAGGCCGGGAATGCCCGAAGAGGCCGAATAGCCGTGGGCGTCTTCCTTGCGGGCCACTTCGCACAGCTTGTCGATCACGTGGGCGGGCGGCGGCAGGTCCGGGTTGCCCATGCCGAGGTCGATGATGTCCTTGCCCGCCTGGCGTGCCGCATGACGCATCGCGTTGACTTCGGCGATAACGTAGGGCGGCAGTCGCTTGATGCGGTAGAACTCGTCTTCCATGACCTCTGTGAATCCATAAAACACACGGCGAAAAGTGCCGCGCCGGCCCCTGTAGGGGAATAAAGCCTCCGCGCAAATGGGGCTTGCGCAATCGTGTGATGGGAAAACGGGGACACGCGCAAGTTTTGTCCGGTTGGCGAGCGGCAGGGCAGTCGATAGGAATGGGGGTGAGGGGATTCGCATCGGATCCGTCCGCGCATTCGGAGTTCGACCGCACATGGCGACCGACGCCACCGACCTGATGGCCCGACTTTTCCAGGATCACGCCAACCAGGTGACCGGCCTGTTCGGCGGGCTGGTGCCCAAGGAGGGCACGCCCGAGGCTGAAGGCGCGGTGCATTGGGCAGAGATCGCCAGCCGCATGCATTCGATCTGGACCGATTTTCAGGTGGAGCAGATCGGCAAGGCGAAGGACGGGCAGGCGCACTGGTCCGACCCGCTGAAATGGATTGCCACTGCCGAATCCGTGGCGCGCCAGCTTCCGCTCACCGATCCCGAAGTGCAGCAGCGGCTGTGGAACGATGCAGCCGGGCTGATCAACGGGGTTCTGGCCCAGTACGGCCTTGGTCCCGACGCGCGAGCGGAAGGCGTGGCGGAGGCAGACCCCGCGCTGCCGCGTTCCGATGGTCGCTTTGCCGATCCCGAATGGCGTCGTCAGCCGTTTTTTGCGGTGCTCCACCAGCTCTATCTGATGCTGGCCGAACAGATCGTGGGCATGGCGCAACAGACTGAGGGGCTGGAGCCTGCCCGCAAGGCGCAGCTGGTCTTCGCCACCCGCGCCATCGTTGACGGGCTGAGCCCCGCCAACTTCCCGATGACCAACCCGGTCGCGCTGGAGGCGGCGCGCCGATCGCAGGGCGAAACCCTGATCCGCGGGTTCGAGAATCTGCTGGACGACATGCGCAAGGGTCAGCTCACCCATGTCCGCCCCGGCGCCTTCGTGCTGGGCGAGAACATTGCGGTGACGCCGGGCAAGGTGGTGTTCGAAACGCCGCTCTACCAGCTGATCCAGTACACGCCGACCACCGACAAGGTGCTTAAGACGCCGCTGCTGATCTTCCCGCCGTGGATCAACCGCTTCTACATCCTGGACCTCAACGCCAAGAAGAGCTTCGTGCGCTGGGCGGTGGAACAGGGCGTGACCGTGTTCATGGTCTCGTGGAAGTCGGCCGATGCCACGATGGCCGATCTGACCTGGGACGATTACATCGCCGCGCAGGTAGAGGCGGTGGACGTGGTGCGCGATCGGCTGGGCGTGCCATCGGTCCACACCATCGGCTATTGCGTGGCGGGCACCACATTGGCGGCAACGCTGGCCGTGCTGGCACGCAAGGGGGTGGGTGAGAAGATCGCCAGCGCCACCTTCTTCACCGCGCAAGTCGATTTCGAGGATGCGGGCGAGCTTAAGACGTTCGTCGATGACCAGCAGATCGAGACGATCGGCAAGCTCTCACCCGAAGGCTATCTCGACGGGCGCTATCTGGCCGCGACCTTCAATATCCTGCGCGGGAACGACCTGATCTGGAGCACGGTCGAGAAGAACTACCTGATGGGCGAGCAGTATCCCGCCTTCGACCTGCTGCACTGGAATGGCGACGTCACCAACCTGCCGGCCAAGTGGCATCGCAGCTATCTGCGCGATCTCTATCGCGACAACCGGCTGGTGGTGGCGGATTCGCTCCAGGCTTGCGGCGTGCCGATCGACCTGCACCGCATCGCCACGCCCGCCTACATCCAAGCCGGGCGGGAAGATCATATCGCCCCGCCCGACAGCGTGTGGAAGCTGACCCACTATCTGGCCGGCCCGTGGACTTTCGTCTTGGCCGGATCCGGCCACATCGCCGGTGTCGTCAATCCGCCATCGGCGAACAAGTACCAGTACTGGACCAACCCGGCGACGGCCGACACGCTGGAAGACTTCGTGGACGGAGCGGAAGCGCATCAGGGAAGCTGGTGGCCGCACTGGATCGGTTGGCTGCGCGGGCTGGACGACACGGAAGTCGCCGCGCGCGGCAAGCGCCGGCCAGGCGGGCGCGGGGACAAGGTGATCGAGGATGCGCCCGGCCGCTACGTCATGACGCGTTGAGGGCCGGGGCTGACGGGCAGGGCTGACGGGCGGGGGGGGCTATTTCCGTCAACGCTTCGCCCTGCTTCACTACCGGTATATCGAAGTTGCCGGCGCAGTATCTTTCGAGATCTGACGCTTAAACAGCAGTGGCCTGCGGGTCGCGGGGCGTTTCGGCGCGGCTGGCTGCTTGGTTCGGCAGCGGTTCGGGATCCTTCGCCGGGTTGATCCGTTTTCGGTGCAGTCCCGGTATGCATCGGACTTTCAGCACCTTACGTCTGCGCGGACGAGGTAATTCGCCTTCCATCTACCTGCGATCGGCGATCCCGCCGTGGAGGCTGTGTGTCTATATGTTGCAGTGCAGCATTTTTGTGATGCGACGCAGCAAAGCCCGATTGACTTCCATGGCGCGAACACATATTGTGCAACGCAGCAAAAGAATTTTACGAATCGCAGGAATTTCCAGACTTGCAGTTACGGAGAGCCTGAAGGGTCGGCGGATCGCATTGCGATCCCGCGGCGCGAATGGCTCGAACATCGTCTATCGCTACGATTCTCGCCAGGAACGCAGGAACAGCTCAGATGGCCGGCAACGAAGACAAGGACGACGCGCTCGCCGAAAAGGCATATGCGGCGGCAGCTGAAAATACACCCGTGGTGAATAAGGCCGAAACCGACAAAGTTGCGCCTGCGAAGGGCGTGACGGCGAAAGTCGGAAACGGGAAACTGGCTCCGCTTGCCAAACCTGCGGCCCCGCTTGTCGCAGAAGCGAAGGCGGCGCTCCAGGCAGTGAAGCCGGAACCCGCCGCAAAAGCAGAGACGGCAAAAGTAGAGGCGGCAAAGGCAGAGACGGGCCTGAAACCCCAGCCGGTGGCTGCGGTTCCGGTTCAGCCAAGCCCGGCCCCAACCCCGACCGTAGTTCCCGCGAAGCCCCCGATTACGAAGGTTGACGCTGTGAATGTTGAAACTCCGAAGGTAGCAGCCAAGCCGGCTCCCAAACCGAAGGCGCCTGCAAAGCCGAAGCCCAAGGTTGCCGCCAAGACTGCGGCAACGCCCAAGGCAGCTTCAGCGGCCAAGGCGCCTGCGAAGGTTGCCGCTGCAAAGATTGCCAAGCCTGTTGCTCCGAAAGCGGCGGCGAAGGTCAAGATCATTACCAAGCCGGCCGTTATCAAGCCGGTCATCTCCCAACCGGCAGTCGCTGCGCGCGCGCCTGCCGCTATCAAGCCGGTCCCTGCGGCCGGAACGGCGGGCGAGGCGAAAGCCGCTCCCGCCAGCGCTGCAAAGTCAGGCCCCGCACCGAAGACGGGTGCCGCAAATACAAGTTTCGCAGGACTGATATCCAACTTCATGCTCGAGGATACGACGATGGACATGAGCGCTAATTTCTCTGCTTTCCAGGATGCC
>FTBS01000230.1_pt1 | contig 42740 bp, 40 predicted proteins | sample 1639441 | NCBI WGS metagenome assembly FTBS01 (sample SAMEA3914864, study PRJEB12502) | metagenome | biome: forest; material: soil | place: USA | collected 2012-03-12 | depth 0.3 m
CATCTGGCCGGCCGCGGCGGCGGTGGTCTCCGAGCCCATGGTCGCGGCCATGTAGACGCCTTCGGTCCAGTCGCGCGCCTCGGTCACCAGCGGCACGGTGGTGGAGCGGCGGCCGCCGAAGATGAAGGCATCGATGGCCACGCCGGCGGGGTTGTCCCAGTTGGCGTCCAGGGCCGGGTTGTTGGTCGCAGCCACCGTGAAGCGGGCGTTGGGGTGGGCGGCCTTGGCGCCGGTCGCCTTGGCGATCTCGGGCGTCCAGTCCTTGCCCTGCCAGTCGATGGCGTGAGCCGGCGGCGTGTCGGTCATGCCTTCCCACCAGACGTCGCCGTCATCGGTCAGCGCCACGTTCGTGAAGATCACGTCGCGCTGCAGGCTGTCCATGCAGTTGGGGTTGGTGTGCGAGTTGGTGCCCGGCGCGACGCCGAAATAGCCGGCTTCGGGGTTGATGGCGTACAGGCGGCCATCGGCACCGGGCTTGATCCAGGCGATGTCGTCGCCGATGGTGGTGATCTTCCAGCCGTTGAAAGCGGCGGGCGGGATCAGCATCGCGAAGTTGGTCTTGCCGCAGGCGCTGGGGAAGGCGGCGGCGACGTGCATCTTCTTGCCGGCGGGGCTCTCGACGCCCAGCACCAGCATGTGCTCGGCCAGCCAGCCCTGGTCGCGGCCCATGGTGGAGGCGATGCGCAGCGCGAAGCACTTCTTGCCCAGCAACGCGTTGCCGCCGTAGCCCGAGCCGTAGGACCAGATCTCGCGCGTCTCGGGGTAGTGGACGATGTACTTGGTCTTGTTGCAGGGCCAGGACACGTCGGCCTGGCCGGCCTCCAGCGGGGCACCCACGGTGTGCACGCAGGGCACGAAGTCGCCTTCGGTGCCCAGCAGCTCGATGACGGCGCGGCCCATGCGGGTCATGGTGCGCATGTTGACGGCCACATAGGGGCTGTCGCTCAGCTCCACGCCGATATGGGCGATGGGCGAGCCCAGCGGGCCCATGCTGAAGGGCACGACGTACAGCGTACGGCCGCGCATGCAGCCCTTGAACAGGGCCTGGTCACCGGTCTGCAGCAGCTCGCGCATCTCGGCCGGGGCCATCCAGTTGTTGGTCGGGCCGGCGTCTTCCTTGTTGGCCGTGCAGATATAGGTGCGGTCTTCGACGCGGGCGACGTCGCTGGGATCGGAATTGGCCAGGTAGCTGCTGGGGCGCAGGGCCGGGTTGAGCTTCTTGAAGGTGCCGGCGGCGACGAGCTGATCGCACAGGCGCTGGTATTCCTCGGCGCTGCCGTCACACCAGTAGACGTCGGCGGCCTCGGTGAGGGCGGCGATGTCGGCGACCCAGGCGATCAGCTTGGCGTTCTTGACGTAGGCAGGCAGGTTCAGCCGCAGCCCCTGCATGGCGGGTTGGTTCATGGCGAAAGCTCCAATCATGGGAATGTGTTTGGGGCAGCCTGCGAGCTGGCCCAAGCACACCGAACCTGGGGAGGTGGATTGTCGAATCCAATGTAATCACGCCGTAACCACCCGGGTCGGTGGGGTCATGCAAAACAGGAATAACGCCATGCTGTCATGGGAGCAAAGCTCACGGCGGTGGCGAAGTGGGCCTAGGGTTTGCGCGAAGGCGGCGTGAAACTTCGTGCAACTTTGGGTGGGGCAGCACTGTCATGGTGCAAGCAACCCGAAGGCGGCGTGCCTATCAAGATGTGGACGCAAGGCGTTCCCGTGGAACCCGAAGCCAAGCAGCAGCTCGCCAACGCGGCCAAGCTGCCCATCGTCTTCAAGCACATCGCGGCCATGCCCGACGTGCACCTGGGTATCGGCGCGACCGTCGGCTCGATGATCCCGACGCTGAAGGCCATCATCCCGGCGGCCGTGGGTGTGGATATCGGCTGCGGCATGATGGCTGCGAAGACCACGCTGCGCGCTGAGGACCTGCCGGACAACCTGGGCCCGCTGCGCTCGGCCATCGAGAAGGCCGTGCCGCACGGCTCAGCGCCCAAGCATCGCGGCCGTGACCCTGGCAGCTGGGAGAACCCTCCTGAGGCGGTGGACCAAGTCTGGGCCACGCTGGTGGATGAGTTCGACGCATTGTGCGAGCTGCACCCGCGCCTGAAGAACACCAACAACCGCAAGCACCTGGGAACGCTGGGGACCGGCAACCACTTCATCGAGGTCTGCCTCGGCGAGGTCGGCTTCGTCTGGTTCATGCTGCACTCGGGGTCGCGCGGCGTGGGCAATGCCATCGGCACGCACTTCATCGAGCTGGCCAAGAAGGATGCGGAGCGCAACATGCGCAACCTGCCGGATAAGGACCTGGCCTACTTCGAAGAAGGTGCCCAGTACTTCGGCGATTACGTGCGCGGCGTGTCGTGGGCACAGAAGTTCGCGATGAAGAATCGCGAGGTCATGATGGCCAACTTGATCGCCACCGTACGCTCGGTCATCACCAAGCCCTTCGAGGCTCACGATGAGGCGGTGAACTGCCACCACAACTATGTGCAGCAAGAGCGCCACTTCGGCCAGGACGTGTTCGTGACCCGCAAGGGCGCTGTGAGCGCCAAGCGCGGCGAGATGGGCATCATCCCGGGCAGCATGGGTGCGCGCAGCTACATCGTGCGCGGCCTGGGCAACCCGGAAAGCTTCGAGAGCTGCAGCCACGGCGCCGGCCGCGTCATGAGCCGCACCAAGGCCAAGAAGATGTTCACCGTTGAGGATCACGCCAAGGCCACCGAAGGTGTCGAGTGCCGCAAGGACGCCGACGTCATCGACGAGATCCCCATGGCCTACAAGGACATCGACGCGGTCATGGCCGCTCAGAGCGACCTGGTGGAGGTGGTGCACACCTTGAAGCAGGTCGTGTGCGTGAAGGGATAGATGGGTGAGGGCCTCGCGCCCTCACCCACATCAGAACAAGAAGAGAAGAACATGATAAAAATTGACGGCTCCGTCGGTGAGGGCGGAGGACAAATCCCGCGTACATCGCTGGCCCTGTCCATGTGCACGGGCCAGCCCTTTGCGCTGAACAAGATTCGCGCCGGCCGAGCCAAGCCTGGCTTGATGCGGCAGCACCTGACCTGCGTGACCGCCGCGGCCGAGATCTGCGGCGCCGAGGTCCAAGGTGCCGAGCTCAACTCGCAAGAGCTGACTTTCACACCGGCCAGGTGCGCGCGGGCAACTACATCTTCAATGTCGGCACGGCAGGCAGTTGCACGCTCGTGCTGCAGACCGTCTGGCCGGCACTGATGTTGGCCGATGAACCCAGCCAGCTGAAGCTCGGCGGCGGAACGCACAACCCCATGGCGCCGCCGTTCCACTTCTTGGAGCGCAGCTTCGCGCCGCTGCTGCGCAAGCTCGGCGCGGAGGTCGAGCGCGAACTGCGCCGGCTGGGCTTCTACCCAGCGGGTGGAGGTGAGATCGAGGTCAAGATCTGGCCCACCGGCGACCGACTGCAGCCTTTCGATTTGAACGACCGCGGTGCCAAGCTTGAGGCTATGACGAATGCTTCGCGCCGGCCCTGCCGCGCTCGGTGGCTCGACGCGAACTGCAGCAACTGGGTGCGGGCCTTGGCTGGGGCGAAGACCAACTGCGCGAGGCGCCGAGCCGTCAGAACGAAGGCCCAGGGAATGCGCTGCTGGCGACGCTGGCCTACGAGAACGTCTGCGAGGTCTTCACGGCGTTCGGCGAGAAGGGTGTCAGCTCCGAGCAGGTCGCACGCGACGTTGTGCGCGAGGTGCGGGCTTACCAAGTCAGCGACGCCGCGCTCGGGCCTCACCTGGCCGACCAGTGGGCATTGCCGCTGGCGCTCGCCGTGTGGCGATGTAGTGGCGAAGCGTCGTACACCTGTACGGAGCTGACGCCTCATGCGATAACGAACTTCGACGTGATCGAGCGGTTTCTGCCGGTGAAGTTCTCGACCGTAGCAATCGATGGCGGCTTCTCGGTCAAGGCGCAGGTTGCCCAGCAGCATTCGATATAGGGCGCGCCTCCGGCGAGCAGTGAGGACTACATGGCCACGTTTCATTGCAAAGCTTGCGGACTTGTCCTGGCCATTGGGCTGTCCGAATGTGTTGAGGACAGCCTTTGCCTTGACGATGGCTCGCCGATGCTGCCACCCAAGACGTTCTACGTCTCCAAAGGCAAGTTTTCTCCTGAGCGGGTCGGGGACTACCTCATCAACGTGGATGAGTTGCTGAACACGCGTCTGTTCGAAGAGATGGGCGGCCGTTTGAACGGCTGCTGCGGCCTGGACGGGCTGGATGGCATCAATCACGTTTGCCAAAACGGCCACGAGGTTGCGACGATGCGGACCGATTGTTGGATGCCATCGCACGTCGTCCTCTCGTCGACGATGGTGGTCGTCAACGAGGCCTCGTAGGCGGAGGAAGCATGAGGACCGCACGGACGTCTCGCTTTGAAGAGCTCGATACCTACCTTGCCAGCTCAGATCCGGAATCAATGGGCTGGCACGAGTACGCCTACGAGATTGCCGTTGAAAAGCTTGCCGTCTTTGATCCGATGGATTGGCAAAAACTCCGCGATGCGTGGCGCGAAAGGCCACGGTCATGGCGCATGTGCCTCGCGACCGTTCTGGAACCGCGGCACTCGTCCGTCGCTGGCGAGCTCCTGCTTGAGGCGATAGACGATCCGGATGCCGAGATCTCCTTTGAGGCATTGACGCGAACCTATTTCTACTGTGGCGTGCTCAGCGTGAAGGGCGCCGTTCTCGTCAACCCGAAGATTCAAGTGCCACTCTTTCTTGAGCTGGCGCGTGCGTCGCAGACGCTTCCCGATCAAGCGAGCCGGCTTGCTGCGCAGAGCTCAGCCCACTTTCGAGATGAAATCGAAGTGTTCATCAGGCTTCTAGAGACGAAGTCGGTTTGACGGTGAGCCCAGCTTTCACAAAACGAGATCGAAGCTCCAGGGCACTATGAAAGACGAAATCGTCCTGAACGATTGGAATCCGAGCGAACAGACGCTACGGTACTGGGCCTACAACGAGCATGTGCTTCTCGATGGACAAGAGGAAGATCTGGTGCTGCACCAAGAGGCTTATCTGCCCTTGCTTTTGGAATTCGCAGATGACCCGGTCTGCCCCAAAGCTCACGGCATCCTTGCGGCCCTGGACTACTTCTTGATGTACTTGGTGCTACGTGGCGCCGACCCGCATGTGGAGACCGTCAAGAAGGCGGTTGTTCTCGCCAAGCACGCCAAGAGCTCAATCGTTATCGAGTGGCGTAAGCGACAGGAGCGCGGCCTTCGACACCGCCTTGGGGGCGCACCGATCGATCGGGAACAGGCGATGCCTGCAGCGCACGATCTGCTGATTGGTTCTTGCCGAGTCGCAACGCTGGCCTTTGTCGACGACAACCCGCTCACTTGGGAGATTGAACTTTCGGTGCCGCCGTTCAGCGTACATCGACAGCAGCGCTGTCATGGTGCAAGCCGCCGCGTGGATATGTCTGGCAAACCTCAGCAGACGACCGCATCGCGAAAAGAAATCTCCGATCCTCGGCGCTTGATCCAGCGCAAATGCGGCGATGCATGTGCTGCCTAGCATGGCGCTCGTCACGGTTTCCAGAGCACGAGCCTCCGCCATGCACGCCGCCCCCACGCTTCAGAACCAGGAACATTTCGCTGCGCTGCGGCTGCTGCTGCTGTCGCTTCAGGCGGACATCAAGGCAGCCCTCCAGGCCGCACGGGCAGTTCGCGAGGACAGGGGGGCTGAAGGTCACGACAGCACGGATCTCAAGGACGAGGCGGACAGGAAGCAGCGTGAGGCCGTCTATGACGCCGAGATTGCACGTGTCGTGCGCGAACTGCAGGGTGTCGAGGATGCCTTCACACGGCTCCGCGACGGTACCTACGGTGTCTGCATGGACTGCGGAACCGGGATCGCCGGCGCCCGACTCGCGGTTCAGCCCGCCGCGCGGCTCTGCGTCGATTGCCAGGCGGCGCAAGAGCACCACCGCTGAATATCGACACCGGCGGCTGCGAGAGCTTGGCACCGAAAGAGCCGGCCAGGCGAGGCATGGCGCTTCAGGGCACCGACTGAGGGTCCCTGTCCAGAACCTTGCGCACGGCGGCCCGTGGCCTCGCGCTTGCGAAAGATCAAGGGTCGGCAAGGCATGCGGCCCTTCAATACGGACCGTGCAGCGCGGAGCGATCTCTCTCGCCAACGAGTCCACCATGGAAATCACTTGCCGAATCGACCGCCCGAACCAGGCCAGCCCCTGCATCTATCGCTTCGTGGTGGGCAAGCCTTCGACGATCCGCGTGGTGGGCCAGCAACTGCATGTGGTCCTCGTCGAGCGCTCCGATGGGCTCCAGCTCAGGGCCTTTGGCCTTGACCTGATCGACGTGTTCGAGAGCGCGCTGATGGTGATTCGCTGCAACGTCGAAGGCGCCGCCGGCCCGGTGGGCGACATCACCTGGGATTGATCGATCGCCCTGCAAGAAAGCCGGCGATGCTTGTCCGCCTGCCGTTCTTTGCCGTCATCTCGGCATTGGTCTTCGTCACCGTGGTGCCGCGCGCGTCCGGAAGCCTCCTCGACAGCCCCCTGGATCGCGCCGCTGTCGGCCTCGTCGTCGGCATCCTCGTGGGCGTCGCGTACGAGGCGTTCCGATCGCGTGCCACGAGGCATGCCGTCAGGTCGGAGCGATCGATTCCGTCGCGCGCCGCTTCGTCCCTCGGCGACGCTCCACGCCGGCCCTGAATGCCTCGACGCCACCACGGCGTGATCGGCTTTCGGCGCCCTTTGGGTCGCACTTGTTGGCGATTGAGGGCGACGCCTCAACGCATGCAATGAAGCAGGGCGGCCTGCAAGATGACGCGACGCCGGGCAGAGGGTGCAAGTTCGTCGCTCAGCGCATCGATCAAGGTCGCCGTGGGATGACTTGCGGTCGCGAGTCCTGCGAAGACCGGAATCGCGGTGCTTCCGGCAATCCTGCCCACCAGCGCCGCCGAGAGATGCTGGCATTCGACGCCGTCGTAGAGCCGCGCGAGCACGCGGGCGATGACGGCGATCTGATGGTTGCTGCTGTCGTCATCGAGACCCAGCCGGATCAGCGAAACGTGAGCCCCCAGTTCCGTCGCCGCGCCGATGAACTCCTCCTCGCCGTCGCCACCCGGCCGAGGCGTCACAAGCGCCAGCTTCTTGCCCTGCAGCAGCTTTCTTTCCGCGGCGTCCAGCAGAGCGAGCGAGCGGGCCTGCCGAAGCAGCATCGCCGCGTCGTCGGGGTCGAAGAAGTCAGCGCTTGTGGCGCCTTGACGAGCTCTTGCACACATTGCGCGTCAGCGTAGCGACAGTGAATGCCTCGGCATTGATGCAGGTCAACCCGGGGCGATCTGGTTTGGTGTTGCGCGGCCTGATCACCGTCCATTCACCGAGTGTTACGCAGCGCTACCGACTGCTGTCGGCCGTTGGCACCGCATTGGCGCTCGCTGCCTAGCATCGATTGCATCGAGCAGCCCCCAAGGAACCTCAGATGCATGCCGACCCGTACACCGGCCCCCAGCGCTCAACCGCCAGCGACGTGGTGCCACCCAGCTCTCAAGCGCCCGGCGTGAACGCCATGACATCGATCGCGCAGCGCATCGCCGACAGTCTGAAACTGCTCGAGAGCACGTTGAAGCCCGCGCGGCGCATCGTGCACGCCGGAGATGTGCTGTATCGCACCGGTGAGCGCTTCGAGCACCTCTACGTGTTGAACCTGGGATGCTTCAAGCTGGTCAGTGTTACGGAAGACGGGCATGAGCAGGTCGTCGGGCTGAAGTTCCGTGGCGATTGGCTGGGTTTCGGCGGCATCGCGACGGGCACCTATGCCTGCGACGCCATCGCGATGGATACGGCAGAGGTCTGGGCCATTCGCTATGACGCCTTGCTGCGAGCCTGCGCCGAGCACCCCAGCCTGATGGCGCTGCTGCACGAAGCCATGAGCGCCGAAATCATGCGCGACCGCGAGGCGAAGACGGCGCTGTGCACGCTGCCGGCTGACGCACGGGTCGCCACTTTCCTGCACGACTGGGCCGCCTCGCTGGCCGTTCGCGGGCTGAGAACCGACCAGATCAGCTTGCGCCTGACGCGCGCCGAGATCGGCAACTACCTGGGCCTGACGCTGGAGACGGTCAGCCGGGTGCTGTCCAAGCTTGCCAAGTCACGGCTGATCGTCTTCAACGGGAAAAGCCGCCGCGATATCTGCATCCCCGATTTCGAGGCGCTGGCCGCCTACACCGGGCGTCGACCGGCAACCGTCAATCTTCATTGAGCCGGCCAGCCGAAGGCGACGCAGCGATCCGGGAGAGACCATGAATGCACAGCATCAAGATCCAAGCGCAACCTCACTGAGACAAGCGCCGGAAGAGGGCCTGCCGACAGGCCCAGCAGGCTCCCTCTGGCACGCGATGTCAAGAACGCCCAGACGATTGGCTGCCTCATACGCGGCCTTCGGCTTGAGCTGGATTGTCCTGTCCGACCGACTGCTTCAATTGGTGGCACCCGACGTGGTCACCTTGTCTGCGATCAGTCAGTGCAAGGGCCTCGCTTTTGTGCTGGCCACAAGCGGATTGATCTACGCCGTTGCGGCGCGAGACCGGTACACGGGCAGGGAAGCGTCGCAGCCGATCGGCTCGGGCAATCTCCTCGGGGTGGTCGCTCTGCTGTCCGCCATCGTGATCCTTGCCAGCCTGGTCGGCTATGCGAGCTCGTCCGGCAAGTCAGCCGAGCGGTGGACCGTGGAGCAGGCGGCAGCCATGGTCAACATCCTGGCCGTGCTGGCCGCAGGAGCCATCATCTACGCCGCAATTCAGCGACGCGCACTCCAGGAAGCGTCCCGCCTCGCGGCCGCAAGCCGGGAGAAGGAGCGCGCCTGGAAGGTCGCCGAGGCCATCGCCAATTGCTCGACCGACGCCATATTCGCCAAGGATCTGCAGGGACGCTACCTGTTCGTGAACCGCGAGCTTTGCCGCGCGCTGGGCCGCAGCCCGGAACAACTGCTCGGCGAGGACTCGACGACCGTATTTCCGGCCGCCGAGGTCAGTCGACTGCTGGAGGACGACGCGGCCGTACTGAGGGCCGAGAAGCCTGTCTGCATCGAAACGCGTTTGACGATGGCCGGTGGTCCCCGCGTCTATTCCTGCACCAAGGGCCGCCTTGTGGACGACGAGGGGCACATCGTTGGCGTCTACGGGATCTCCAGTGACGTGACGGAGCGCCGCGATCTGCAGCAGCGCATGCGCCAATGGGCCACGGCCTTCGAGGACATCCGCGACGGCGTCGTCATCACAGACGCACTGGGCCACATCCAGTCCGTGAACCGCGCTTTCTCGGCCATCACGGGCTACTCCATGAACGAGGCTGTCGGGGCCAGCATGCAGCTGCTGCATTCGGGTCGGCACGACAAGGCCTTCTACGAACAGATGTGGGCTTCGCTGACGCATGCCGGCAACTGGCAGGGCGAGATCTGGAACCGCCGCAAGAGCGGCGAGATCTACCCCGAGTGGCTGACGATCAGCGCCGTCCGCGAAGACGACCGGCCCGTGACTCACTACGTCGGCGTGTTCACCGACATCAGCCGGCTGAAGGACAGCGAAGCCCAGGCCGACTGGCTTTTCCACCATGACCCGCTGACACGCCTTCCGAACCGGATGCTGCTGCAGCGGCGGCTCGAGCAGGCGCTGTCCAAGGCACGCAAGCACGAGAACCGCGCCGTGGTGATGGTGCTGGACCTGGACGGCTTCAAGACGGTCAACGACAGTCTGGGCCACCCGGCCGGCGACGAACTGCTGGTCTGCGTTGCCGAAAGAATCAAGAACCGGCTGCGGCAGTCGGACTTCCTGGGCCGCCTCGGCGGCGATGAGTTTCTCGTCATCCTGGAGGCCGGACCTGACGCCGATTGCATCGCCGCGCTGGCCACGGACCTGCTGGCCGCTGTATCCGCTCCGGTCGCCCTGTCCTGCGGCCAGGACGCCTATCTGACGGCCAGCATCGGCATCAGCACCTTCCCTGACGACGGCAGCGCCACGGCGGTGGAGCTGCTGCGCGACGCCGATGTCGCCATGTATCGCGCCAAGGACATGGGCCGCAACCGCTTCTGCTTCTACACCGATGACATGAACGGGAAGGCCCTGGCCAAGCTGGACGTCGAAGCCGCGCTGAGCCGTGCCATCGAACGCAATGAACTGCTGCTGCACTACCAACCCAAGGTGGATGCCCAGCATGGCAGGATCGTCGGCGCCGAGGCCCTGCTGCGATGGAACCGCACGGGCGTCGGCCTGGTGCCGCCCGGCGAGTTCATCCCGCTGGCGGAACACAGCAGCCTCATCCTGGCCATCGGCGCCTGGGTGATCGACAGGGCATGCCGGCAGATCCGCATCTGGATCAACGCCGGCCTGCCCGTGGTGCCCATCGCCGTCAATGTCGCGGCACGGCAGTTCGCTGCCGGCGACCTGGATGCCGTGGTGGCCTGGGCCCTGGAGCAGCACCGGGTGCCCGCTCGCTATCTGGAGCTCGAGCTGACCGAGGGCATGCTGATCAGCAACCCGCAGGTGGGCACGCAGATGCTGCAGCGCCTGCGTGACCTCGGCGTCAAGGTATCGCTGGATGACTTTGGCACGGGCTACTCCAGCCTCGCCTACCTGCAGCAACTGCCCATCGACACGCTGAAGATCGATCGCTCCTTCGTGCATCGCATCGGCGAAGTCCCTGATGGCGAGGCCCTCGTGGACGCCGTGATCGGCCTGGCCCACCGCATGCGCCTGCGCGTGGTGGCAGAGGGCGTCGAAACCGCGGCGCAGCGCGACTACCTGCGCGGACAGGGCTGCGACGAGATGCAGGGCTACCACTTCGGCCGGCCCGACACGCCCGATGCCCTGCAACGGATGCTGGCTGTCGAGACAGCCACTGAAGCCGTCGCGTGAGCCACCTCATCCCGCGCCACCGCCAACCCGGTTCCTCAATGTCGCCGCTTTCCGCGGCAGGGAGATTTCCATGCGCAGCAACCTGCCCGTCACCCATCGCGAGTACCCGGTCCCGGTCGACCGCAATCTCGTCTCCACCACCGACCTGAAGGGGCGGATCCTGCATTGCAATGCGGCCTTCGTGGAGGTCAGCGGCTATTCCCGGGACGAGCTGCTGGGCCAGCCCCACAACATGATCCGGCACCCCGACATGCCGCCCGAAGCCTTCCGCGACCTGTGGGCCACGATCGCGGCGGGGCAGCCCTGGTCGGGGATGGTGAAGAACCGCCGCAAGGACGGCGATCACTACTGGGTGCTGGCCAATGTCACGCCCCTGGTGGAGAACGGCCAACCGATCGCCTTCCTGTCGGTCAGGTCGGCGCCAAGCCGCGCCCAGATCGACGCGGCGGAGCAGCTCTATGCGCGCATGCGCGACGAGCAGCAGGCCGGCCGTCTGAGCCACACCTTGCATCGCGGCCAGTTGCAGCGCAGCGACTGGCGCGGTCGCGTGGACCGCCTGCTGTCCACGCAACCCTGGCTGGGCAAGCTGCCCGGCTATGCCGCCGTCGGTAGCGTGGGTGCAGTCCTGGCCAGTCAGGGCCCGTGGCTGGCCGCGGGCGCCGTCGCCCTTGCGGCAACCGCGGCGGCGGCAGTGGCGCAGCAGCGTCTGGGTCGAAGCCTGGCCCATGTCGAGAGCTATGCCAACCAACTGGCGGCCGGCGACCTGAGCCGCAACCTCGAGCCGAGCGGTGACCGGCAAAGCCGCAGCCTCGAGCGGTCGCTGGCCCAATTGGCCGTCAACATCAGATCCCTGGTCTCGGACACGCGCGCCGAGCTGGATCAGATGAATCGCGTCAGCCGCGAGATTGCCCAGGGCAATCGTGACCTGGCTCAGCGCACCGAGTCGCAGGCTGCCAGCCTGGAGGAAGCGGCCGCCAGCATGGAGCAGATCACTGCCACCGTCCGCCAGAGCACCGACACCACGGGCCTGGCCAGCGGCGTTGCCACGGAGCTGAGCGGCGTCTCCCGCCAGAGCGCGCAGGTGGTGCACTCGGTCACCGCGACCATGGGCGGCATCGCGACTTCGTCAGAGAAGATCGCCGACATCATCCAGGTCATCGACAGCATCGCCTTCCAGACCAACATCCTGGCGCTGAATGCTGCCGTCGAATCGGCCCGTGCGGGCGAGCACGGCCGCGGGTTCGCGGTGGTGGCCGGCGAAGTTCGCGCACTGGCTCAGCGCAGTTCCACGGCGGCGCGCGAGATCAAGTTGCTCATCCTCGACTCCACCGAACAGGTCCAGGCGGCCGAGCGGCAGACGGACAAGGCCCGCTCAAGCATCGACACCACGCTGAAGGCCGTAGAGAGCTTCGCAACCTTGATTGGCGACATCGACCGCGGCGCGCAGGAGCAATTGCTCGGCATCTCCCAGATGCACGAAGTCATCCAGCAGATGGACGGTTTCACGCAGCAGAACGCGGGGCTGGTGGAGCAACTCGCCGGCTCGGCTCAGCAGGTGCTGGCCCAGTCCGAAGAGGTCAGCGCGGCGCTGCGGCTGTTCCGGCTGGACCGCAGCGCCGCGCGCGCGCAACCCGACGCCGTCGAACTGCGTCGCTCGGCCCGATTGCAGGCGGCCTAGGCCAACAGAGCGCGGGCGATCGCCCGCGCCAACTCCGCCCGCGAGTAAGGCTTGGGCAACAGCTCCCACCCCGGCGGGGAGTCGCGGTCGGCGTCAAGCAGTTCTTCGGAGAAACCTGACATCAGCAGGATGGACAGTCGCGGCAAGCGCTCCTCGGTGAGTCGCGCCAGCTCCGTGCCCCGCATGCCCGCCCCCAGCGCAATGTCGGTCAACAACAGCTCAAAGGGTGCGTCAGGCGTCAACAGGAGCAGCGCCTGCTCGGCGCTCGCGCAGGCCGTCACTGCGCAACCCAAGGTGTCCAGGAACTGCGTGGCGATCGATCGCACCTCGGCGTCGTCTTCAACCATCAACACCTTCAAGCCTGGTGGCACGGCATCCTCGCTCCCCATGCCATCGTCTGCCGACATCTGCTCATCCCACGGGCGGGGCAGGTACAGCGAGATCGTCGTACCGGCACCCGGCGCCGACTCGAGGGCTACCGCGCCCCGCGACTGCTTGACGAATCCATAGACCGTGCTCAAGCCCAGGCCGGTCCCGCGCCCGACAGGCTTGGTCGTGAAGAAGGGTTCGAAGGCCCTCTCCTTGACATCCTCGGGCATGCCGGATCCCGTGTCGGAGATGGCGATGCGCATGAAGCGCTCGTCCTGTGCGCTGGGATCATCGATTTCGCGCCGGACTTGCGCAGGAAGCAGGCTTGTCCGCTCTGCGACGAAACGCAAGCCTCCGCCTTCGGGCATCGCATCGCGCGCGTTGATGGCGATGTTCAGAAGCGCCGCTTCCAGTTGCCCGGCATCCGCCAACACCAGCGCCTCCTCGGCACCCAGCTCAACGCTGATCTCGATGCGTTGATCCACAGTCCTTCGCAGCATGTCGGCGAGCGAAACCAGCAGGGTCCCCACGTCCACCACGGTGGGTTGCAGCACCTGCCGACGCGAGAACGCGAGCAGCTTGCCGGTGAGTTCGGCGCCGCGCCTGGAAGCTCTCGTGGCTGCGTTCACCAGCTGTCGACCTACCTCGTCACTGGCCAGGGCGGGGCGCTCCTCCAGCACCTGCAAATTGCCCTGAATGACCGTCAGCAGGTTGTTGAAGTCATGGGCAATGCCGCCCGTCAGCTGCCCCACGCTCTCGAGCCGCTGCGCGTGGTTCAGCGCTTCTTCGCTTTGCGCGCGTTGCAGACAGGTCGCAAGCAGGTTGGCCATCGATTCGAGGAAGCGCACTTCGTCGGTTCCAAAGTGCGCGACCTTGCCTGACTGGGCGGCCAGAACACCGATGATGCGGCCGCGATCGGACAAGGGAAGGCCGATCGCGCTGATCATGCCGGCCTCCAGATAGATGGGCGGCACAGGGAAAGGACTCTCCCGCCTCAGGTCGCTGATGACGACCGGACGTCCCACAGAAAACACATAGCCTGCAGGTGTGTCGGGTCGATTCGGCATCCTGGACCCCACCGGCGCCCCCGCGACGCCGCCGTATCGGCTGACCAGCTTGAATTCCAGCCGGTTGGGTTCCAGCAGCAGCACGCTCGCGAATTCCACCTCGAGTGCCTGCGCGGCAATCGCCGGCACCTGGATCAGCAACTGCTGCGGGTCCCGTTCATCGACGGCAATACGGCCCAGAAGCGCCAGGTGATCGCTGTGCCGCGCACGCTGCAGGGCCTTCTTCACCCGCGGGTACGCGCCAATGCCACGGATGGCGGCCACCACGAAGGGCAGGCCATGGCTCTGCAACGGGCTCAAGGCGATCTCTACGATCACCTCGCTGCCGTCGCGACGCTTGGCCACCAGCTCCATCTCGGTGCCCATGGGCCTGGGAAGCGGATGCGCGCTGTAGCTCTGTCGAAACGAGGAATGCCGCGGCCGAACGCTGTCGGGCACCAGTTCGTCCACATTGAGGCCGATGAGTTCACCCATCTCATAGCCCAGCAGTTCCGTTGCTGCCGGATTCGCCAACGCGATCTTTCCAGAGGTGTCGACGAGAAGCAGTGCGTCCGGATAGGCCGAGAACAGAGAGCGGTAGACGCTCAGATCATGTTCGGCATGGGACGGCACGGATTGCCCTCTGTTGGACGCGTGGCCCGGCCTTACGGGGCCGGGCCCACCGGCGGGATGAAGATATACCCGGCCCCGCGCACCGACTTGATGATCTGGGGATTCTCCGCGTCGACCTCCAGCTTCTTCCTGAGCCGGCCCACCTGAACATCGATGGTCCGGTCGAAGGGCGCGGCTTCGCGGCCTCGCGTCCGCTCAAGCAGGAAATCTCGCGAGAGAACCCGACCGGCATTTTGTGCGAGCGTGGCCAGCAACTCGAACTCGCCCGAGGTGAGCTTCACCTCTGCCCCATCCGGGGCGTCCAGGCGCCGGGCAGCCAGGTCGAGCCGCCAGCCGAGAAAGCACAGCTGATGGCTGGCCGCCGGCGCAGCAATGCTGGCCGGCGCGCTGGCAGCGGCGAGCATGGCCGGCTCGATGCGCCGCAGCACCGCTCTGATGCGCGCCACCAGCTCCCGCAGGTCAAAAGGCTTGATGATGTAGTCGTCAGCGCCGATCTCCAGGCCGACCACCTTGTCGACCGAGTCGCCGCGGCCCGTGATGATGACCAGGCCGCATCTCCAGCGCTCGCGCAGCTGCCTGGCGATCGCGAAACCATCCTCTCCAGGCAGCCCCAGGTCCAGAAGCACCAGCGAGGGCAGGTCGCTGACCATCAGCTCCATGAGCGGCCCCCCCGCATGCAGTTGCGTGACCCGAAACCCGTGTCCGGCCAGGTAGTGCGCGAGCAGCTGCGTGATAGCTGCATCGTCATCGACGACGGCAATGTGCGTGTGCGTCAAGATGTAGGCACAACCGAGTTGTTATGGCGTCGGAACATTCTGTCACCGATCCAGGGCGCAAAAACCGGCGCGCAAGCGTCCGGAAAGGCTCTGAGCGGAGATTCGATTCAATAGGCGGCGTGGAGTTGCGAATCGCCTGGCAGCCGTTGCGGGAGGGCCACGCTGAACCTGGCGCCGCCGCCCCTGCGGTTCTCGGCCGTGATGCGGCCACCGTGGATTTCGACGATCTTGCGCGAGATGGCCAACCCCAGGCCTGTGCCGCCCGAGCCATCCTTGGTGTGGCTGGACTGCACGAAGGCCTCGAAGATCGACTCAAGCTCTCCCGGCGGGATGCCCGGCCCCCGATCCGCTACGCTGATTTCGATCTCTTCGTGTGCGTTGACGAAGCATTCAACCTGAAGCTCGCCCCCCTGCGGCGAGAACTTGATCGCGTTGGCGATGATGTTGCGGATGGCCTGGTGAATGCGTGAAGGGTCCACCTTGCCGACCACCGCCTCGCCATCCATGCGCAGGGACTGGCGCAGATCCCGCTTGCCGAGCAGCGGGTCCACCTCGCGCAGCACCGATTGAACGACGCCCCTCAGGTCGCAGCGCTCCAGATGGAAGGTGCCGACGGCGCTCTCGATCTTGGAGACGTCCAGCAGATCGTTGACCAGACCGAGCATGCGCTGCCCCGAGTTGTGGATGTCGGAGAACATGCCCGCCAGCTTTGGCGACTCCCGGCCTCGCGTGGCGCCCAGCTCCGAAAAACCCAGGATGGCCTGCAGCGGCGTTCGCAGTTCGTGGCTGATGTTGGCAACGAACTCTGACTTGGATCGAGAGGCTTCCTCGGCGGCATCCCGGGCCTCGCGCGTCGCGCGTTCGGCGTCGCGGAACTCGCTGACGTCCATCAAGGTGCACAGAATGCCGGCGGCGCCGCCGTCGTCCCCCGGCACCAACACCTTGGTGACGACCATGTCGCGCTGCGAACCATCTCGATGCTGCACCCGGGTTTCGTAGCGCAACTTGCCCCCCTCGGCCAGCAAGCGGTCGTCCTGCTCGGCATGGAGACTGGCTTCCTGTGCCGTCAGGAAGTGCCCGACCTCGCTGCCGATGACTTCGGAGCGTGAACGCCCGACAAAGTCTTCCCAGGCCTGATTGACCAGCAGGTAGCGCCCTGTCCTGTCAAACATCGAAACCGGCAGCGGGCTGATCTCCAGCAGCAGTCCCGTGAAAGCCAACTGGTGTTGAAGCTGCTGGTCAGAAGCGACCCGCTCGCTCACATCAATGGCGCTGCCCGCAAAACCGACGATGCGGTTGTCGCCGTGCAAAGGCACGACAGCCACCTGGAAGGAGCGCTGAGTGCCGTCCTTGGCAGGGATGCAGATCTGGGCCTGGCGCACCCCCAACCGGTCGTCCATGCGGAACAGGTCCGCCGCCCGTTGTCGATCGGCTGGTGCGACGAGGTCATGGAAATGCTTTCCCGCCGTCGGGTCCCGCGCGGCGTCGCTCATGGCACCCCACCGCGCATTGACGAAAGTGATGGCGCCTTCGGCGTCGGTGCGAAAGATCAGCTCCTGGACACTCTTGAGCAGCACGCTGAGCTCTCGTTCGCGCAGGGCGACTTTCTCGTGGGCGTCATCCAGCGCGGATCGGGCCTTCTCGCGCGCATTCATCTCGTGCAGGAGTGCAGACAACCCTCCTGCGATGGCCAGCAGGGACAGCACGCCCACCAGGCACAACCAGCGCAGCCGCTCGTACCAGGCCTTCAACATCGCCCGCTCGGCCAGTTCGACGATGACAACCAGCGGCCGGGAGCGTGACGCCCGGAAAGCCACCACCTGGCTGCCCGGCTGCGCGCCGGCGCCGATGTATTCGCCATGTTCATGCTCCGGCAACCAGCTTTCGAACACCGGGTGCGCCTTGATCTTCGAGCCCGGCTCCAACGCCAGTTCGTCGTTCACGGCAATCAGGCGGCCGTCCCAGCTGCTGAGCACTGCGACGCCGCCTTCATCCGACAGGGCCACCTGCTGAAAATTGGCCAGCGCGCCCGGGTTGATCAACGCCACAAGCAGCAGCCGTCGCCCCCCCGGGCCTTTCAGCGCACGCAGCAAAGGCAGGATGCCGACGCCGGCCGCCCGCGGTGAACTGGAGATCGAAGCGAGATCCGCCAGGCTGCGCCCGGGGCGCAGGCTCAGCAACGTGTCCTGGCCCTCGCGCGGCAGCGGAGCCAGCCTGCTGACGTCGACATGCATGCCCCTCTCTGCGGCCACCGAACTGGCCAGCACGGTGCCGTCCTCATCCAGGACCGCTGCACTGCGCAGGAACGGCAGTCCGCTGAGCAGGGGCTGACTGAGCAGGGGTTGCAGGCGTTGCGGATCAGCGCCCGGCTGCTGGGCGATGCCTTCTCCCAGCGTCTGCAGGATCAGCGACGCTGCCTCGACTGTGCGGGTGACGTGGGCCTCCAGTGTGCGCGCAATCAGCTCGGCGCGGTCTGTGGCGTTGGTCAGCGTCTCCCGCCGCTCAAACGTCCCCAGGCCGGCCAGCGCTGAAAGGACGGCAACCGACAAGACGGCCGCGAGGACCTTGGCCAGGATGCGCGCACGGCCGAGCATGGCGTGAGCGGGCCGTTGTTGGGACTTCTCGCGACGCATCGGCGTGGGCTAGCGGGCGACCACGATGTCCGACAGGCCATGGCGTTTCGCCGCGCTGGCCAGGCGTCCGTCGTGCTTGATCGCGGCGACGAACTCGTCCAGCCGCGCCAGCCAGCGCGCGTCGCCCTTCCTGACGGCGTAGCCATACGGCAGCACGAAGAAGGGCTTGGGCGGCGCCACCAGGCGGGCCCAGTCGGCGTTGTCGAGCAGCCGCCGGCTGTAGGGGAAGTCGGTCATGAAGACATCGACGCGGCCCGCCTCGAGCTCCTGCTCGCGCGTCGCGGGCGGGCGCACCACAGCCAGATGCGCCTGCTTGAGGGCGTCGCGCATCACGGGCTCCATGAAAGTGCCCGCCTGCACGGCCACCACCACGCCGGGCCGATCGATGTCGGCCCAGTTGCGCACCGTGCGGCTGGCCTTCGTCGTGACGCCATAGATGTCGCTCTGCAGATAGGGCTCGGTGAAGGCCAACTGCTCCTTGCGGCTGGGCAGCATGCCGACAGCGAACATGGCGACGTCGCAGCGGCCGGCATTCAGGTCGGCGACCAGCTGCGGGAAGGAGGTTTCGACATGGTCGATACCGACACCCAGGTCACGGGCCAGTTCGGCCGACAGGTCGATATCAATGCCGCCGAGCTGCTGCGTCCGAGGGTTGCGGTAAGTGACCCCGTAGTAGTCGGGCCAGATGCAGACATGCAGCATGCCGCTGGCGCGAACGCGCTCCATCGTCTGCGCGCCGGCCGTCGCGGCGGCAAGCGCCAGGCTGGCAAGTACCCATTTGAGGTATCGGGTCAGGGCCATGACGTATCTCCCTTTCAGCCAAATCAATCCGACTCGGCCAGCTCCTCGAAGCTGGGCGGCTGGCGGTTGATGCATTCGCGCAGCTCGATGAGCACGGCGGCTTGGTCCAGGAAGGCGTCGACGACCATGGGGTCGAAGGCGGCGCCACGTTGCTTGATGAGCATGTCCAGGGCCACGTCATCCGTGAAGGCCTTGCGGTAGCAACGGTCCATGGTCAGGGCGTCGAAGAAATCGACGACGGCCACGATGCGGCCCGAGAGCGGAATGGCCTCCCCAGCCAGGCCATGCGGATAGCCATTGCCGTCCCAGCGCTCGTGATGCGTCAACGCAATCTCCGCCGCCATCTGGAACAGCGGAACGCGCGACCGCCCCAGGATGCCGGCGCCGATTTCCGCGTGGCGGTTCATCGACTGGCGTTCGTCCGGCGTGAAGGTGCCCGGCTTTTTCAGGATGATGTCGGGAATGCCGATCTTGCCCACGTCATGCATGGGCGCGGCGCGGCGCAGCATGCGCGCGAACCCTTGCGTCTGGCCCAGGGCCAATGCGAGGGCTTCGGCCAGGTAGCCGATGCGCACCATGTGCACGCCGGTGTCATCGTCGCGGAAGTCGGCCGCCAGGGCGAGCCGCAGCAGGGCTTCGTGGTGCGCGCGCGTGACTTCACGCAGCGCCTCATTGCGTTCCAGGTACATGCGGCGCAGGTCCACCACGATGCGCTCCATCTGTGCCGCAGCGGCGTCATCGAAGCTGCGGTCTGCGCAGGCGGCGTCGTTGTCGTTCAGGGTCAGCATGGCGATCCCCTCAGGCAGCAACCCAGAGATCCGCGATGCAGTCGATCAACTGCAGCGGGCTGAACGGCTTGACCAGGTAGGTATCGGCCCCCGCCTGCAGGCCAGCTTCGCGATCACTCGCCTGACCGCGAGCGCTCAACATGATGATGCGGGGCCGGACCCTGAAGCCGGCGTCCTCGCGCAGGTGCCTGCAGACATCCAGGCCAGAGATGGCGCCCGGCATCATCACATCCAGCAGCACCAGGTCGGGCTGCAGCTCACGAGCCCGGGTCAGCGCTGTTTCGCCGTTGGACGCCTCTTGAATGTCGTAGTCCTCGAACTCCAGCGTCATGCGAATCAAGCGGCGGATGTCGGCATGGTCTTCGACGATCAGGATCTTCTTCATGGCGATTGACTTCGATTGCAATGTTCGCAGTGTCATATGTATCAAATCGATTGAACAGCCGTCGACCGGCGTGCTCTTTGAGTTCAGCGCAAAACTTCTCGCTTCGCAAAGCTCTGCACCAAATTGGTGTGACATCGCGACCGCATTGCGACGGCAACGCATTGATTTTTATCAATGTTTTGGCCATCAACCTGGCTGCGAGCCGCCTCGGGGTGGCGCCCGGCCCGTGCGCCAACGACAGTTCCGCCTCACATCCGAAGGCTTCGGCGTGGGCCAACTGCCGTCCAATCGGAATCATTTTTATTAAATACGATCGTTTTCATTGAAATGAAACGACAGTTCGGCTCTCTCGGCTCGTGAAGCAAATCACATCGTTTCCGTCCGAAGGCCTGCTTACCCAATGTGGGACCGGCGCCGTTTGATCTAGCGCAAACAACACGCTCGATCGGCTGCCTCTAATGAACAGGCTTCACCACAGGAACTCAACCGACCGCGGGACCATCACCATGCAAACCTTTGAACTCAGCGCTGACATGCCTTACTCCAGCGCGACCCAAAAGGCGCCCCGCCGTGGCGGGTTCTTCTTGCACCACGGTCCGTGGGCCGTGGGCGTCCGGCTGTTCCGCAAGTTGAAGTTCGCAGCGAAGGCCGGCCTGATCTCGCTGGCCTTCCTCGTGCCGCTGCTCATCGTTGCGGCGGTGTACGTCCGCGACGGGCAGGCGACCATCGACTTCGCCAGGCATGAGCTGGCCGGCGTGGCGATGGTCGCCAAGATCGAGCCTTGGCTCATCGAAGCCCAGAAGCAGCGCCGACTGGTGCTTTCTGGCGTTGCCCAAAAGATTGACTGGGATGCCATCGCAAGGCAACAGGCAGAAGTTCGAGCGATCGTGGACAGCATGCCCCACGGCCTCGACCTTCGCACAGAGATGGCGCGGGTCGATCAGCAGCAGCAGGCAGTTCGGACACTCTCCGCTCAGTCTGACGTGGATGCGCTTGAGGTGCCGCTGCAGTCCTATATCGACGCGCTGGAAGAGTTCCGCACCCTGACCCTCGATCGCTCCAACCTGACCCTGGACCCCGATCAGGACACTTACTACCTGATGAGCATGTCCACAGGCGCCATCACGGATGTCATCGAATCCATCTCACGATCCCGCGCGATGGCAGGGTCTGCCGCTCGTCGGGGTGCAACTGCGCCGGCGCAACTGCACGAGCTTTACGGCGTCTGGTACTCCGGGAAAGGGCGAATCATCGCCATCACTCAGGCGGCGCAACGTGCGGGCGAGGCCAACGCGGAAGTGCGCAGCAAACTTCAAGCCGAGGAAGCCGCCACGGCCGCCCACGCCTTCTACGACGCCTCAGCAAAGTCCTGGTTTGGCCCGGAGTTCAGCGCCGACGTCCAGGAACTGTCCCAGCCGGGGCAGGCCGCCGTGGATGCCCTGCGGGCCCTGGCCGCTCGGTCCAACAAGATGCTGGGTGAACTTGTACAGGCCCGCATCGACGGCGTCGCATCGATGCGCAACACCATCCTCGCCACCATGGCGGTGTCCCTGCTGATCGCCGCCTATCTCTTCTATGCGTTCTACCTGGTCATGGACGGTGGCCTGAAGGAAGTCAGCCGCCACCTGACGGCCATGACGGATGGCGACCTGACGACGTCTCCTCGCCCTTGGGGCCGTGACGAAGCGGCAGAACTGATGCTGCTGCTCGCGAACATGCAGCACAGCCTGCGCAACATGGTGCTCAAGGTTAGAGCGGCCTCCGACGGCATCGTGGACGCCAGCACCGAGATCGCCGACGGATCCAACGACCTGTCCGCACGCACGGAGCAAACGGCCGCGAATCTCCAGCAGTCCGCAGCGGCCATGGAGCAGATCAGCGCGACAGTCCGCCAGACCACGGACCACACCCAGGAAGCGACGCGCATCGCGTCACGCAATGCCACTGTCGCCGGCCGCGGCGGCGAGGTCATCCAGTCCATGGTGGCGACCATGGAAGACATCCAGTCCGCCTCCAGGAAGATCGGCGACATCATCGGCGTGATTGACGGCATCGCCTTTCAGACCAACATCCTGGCGCTGAATGCCGCGGTCGAGGCCGCGCGCGCCGGCGAGCAGGGCCGCGGCTTCGCCGTCGTGGCTTCGGAAGTCAGGGCATTGGCCCAGCGGTCCGCCGGCGCCGCCCGCGAAATCAAGGCCTTGATTTCCGCCAGCGTGGACAAGGTCGAGAACGGGACCGGCATCGTTCGCGAGGCCGGTACGGCCATCTCAGACATCGTCAAGACGGCCGATCACATCAACACCCTGCTGGCGCAGATTGCCGTTGGCTCGGATGAACAGAACCAGGGCATCGCGCAGGTGGGCACTGCCGTCCAGGAACTGGATCGCGCCACGCAGCAGAACGCCGCCATGGTTGAGCAGACGGCAGCAGCCGCATCCTCCCTGAAGGACCAGGCCCTGGATCTCGCTGCGGAAGTGGCCCGGTTCAAGCTGCCCAAGGAAGCTCGGTAACCGTCACCGTTCAACCACAAGGAGAGCCTCATGACCGCCATCACGGTAATCGAGCAGAACGCCGTCGCCGTCGCCTCAAAGTGCGAGGTGCTGACCTTCTACGTCGGATCCGAGCAGTACGGCATCGACATCCTCGCGGTGCAGGAAATTCGCCACTATGAACAACCGACACGGATCGCCAACTCGTCTCTTCGGTTGCTCGGCGTCATGAACCTTCGCGGCGTCATCATGCCCGTGATCGACCTGCGTCTCACCCTGGACATGCCCGCCGAGATGGGCAGCGCCACCGTGACCATCGTCGTCAACGTTGCCGGTCGCACCGTCGGCCTGGTGGTGGATGCCGTCTCTGAAGTACTCGCGCTCGATCGAAGTCAGATTCATCCCCGCCCTTGCACCGGCGGCCAGTCGGCATCAGATTTCATCGTTGGCCTGGCCCAACCGGGCGACGCCGGCGGCGCCCTGCTGCAGTTGATGGACCTGGGAGTACTGCTCAGCGATCTCTAGCCAACTGTTCTCGATGAGGGCATCGATCCACATGCCGTGACCTTCGGTCGTCATGGCGGATGCCAGCCGTGGCCGGAGCTCAGGGCCCGGGGCTTTCAGCGCGACGCCTTCACCAGCACCGGCTCCACGCGGTAGCGCTCGGCGAAGAGCTGCTTCAGCGCCGCCACCTTGGGCAGGTCGTTGAAGACGATATAGGGCTGGCGCGGGTTCTCGGTCAGGTAGTCCTGGTGGTAGGTCTCGGCCGGGAAGAAGCTGGCCTTGTCTTCCAGCTTGGTCACGATGGGCTTGGCGTAGAGCTTGGCGGCGTCCAGCTGGGCGATATAGGCCAGGGCCGTCTCGCGCTGGGCCGGATTGGCCGGGAAGAGTGCCGAGCGGTATTGGGTGCCGGTGTCGGGCCCCTGGCGGTTCAGCTGGGTGGGGTCGTGGGCCACAGAAAAGAAGATCTGCAGCAGCGTGCCATAGCTGACCTGGGCGGGGTCGAAGGTCACCTCCACGGCCTCGGCATGGCCGGTGAGACCGCTGCTGACGAGCTGGTAGGAGGCCATGGCCGCCGAGCCGCCCGCATAGCCCGACACGGCGCGCTGCACGCCCTTGACGTGCTGGAACACGCCCTGCACGCCCCAGAAACAGCCACCGGCAAACACGGCCTTCTGCGCGCCGGCCGTGACGGGAGCCGGGTCCTTGGCCGGGGGCGGTATGCGCACGGGCTCTTCGGCGGCCGCACAGGCCGTCAGCGTGCCGAGCAGCAGCGCAGCGGCGCTCAGTGTCTGGGTGAGGCGGGACGTGAGGATGTTCATGACTTGCTTCTCCGAAGCTTGGGTGTCAGCCGAAAGTGAAGGCATAGGCCGACACGGCGGGATCCAGGAACTCGATGCTGAAGCTGCGCTCGCCGGCAGCGTCGCCGGGCTGGCGGATCAGTTGGTACAGGCGTTGCTCGGTCACGGTGCCGCTGCCGTCGGCCGCGACATCCATGCCGTGGGCCGCACCGGGCGGCTGGCCATCGAGCAGCACCTTGAAACGCACCGGCTTGCCGTCGGCCCCGGCGCCCAGCACCAGGTGCAGGTCGCGCGCCTTGAAGCGGTAGACGATGCGGCCGGCGGGGGCCTGCAGCGTGGCCTTCTCCTCGCCGACCGTCCAGCGGCCGGCCAGGCCCCAGGCGTTCAGCGGCAGCTTCGCCGGCAGCGTGTAGGCGGTGGGCTGGTCGGGCACGGCCTTGGGTGCAGAGGCGAAGTTCTCCGCGCGCTGGTAGCCCACATAAGTCTCGGGCGAAGCGACTGCGCCTGCATCGCCCGCGGCCTGCTGCACGCCCTGCGCGCTCACCTCCACCAGGCCTTGAGCGCCCTGGGCCGAGCCCGTCTCGCGCAGCAGCTGCTGGATGACGCGCTCGGTCTCTGCGTATTCGCCCTCGCCGAAGTGGTGGTAACGCAGCCGGCCCTGGGCATCGATGAGGTAGTGGGCCGGCCAGTAGCGGTTGCCGAAGGCGCGCCAGATGGCGTATTCGTTGTCCACCGCGACGGGGTAGGTCAGCCCCAGGCGCTTGGTGGCCTGGGTCACGTTGCCGATGTCCTTCTCGAAGGCGAACTCGGGCGCGTGCACGCCGATGACGACCAGCCCCTGATCGCGGTACTTCTCGGCCCAGGCCTTCACATAGGGCAGGGCCCGCAGGCAGTTGATGCAGGAATAGGTCCAGAAGTCCACCAGCACGACCTTGCCGCGCAGCTGGGCGGCCGTCAGCGGCGCCGAGTTGAGCCACTGCGTCGCACCATCCAGGCCAGGCGCCACGCCTTCGATGGGCAGGGGCGCGCCACTGTGGGCGGCACCGCTCATGGCCATCATGGCGCCGCCCTGCATGGCGTCGTTGCCCTGCATCGCCATCGCGGGGCCGCCGCTCATGGCCATGGCGCCTTCGGGTTGGCGCTCGCCTGAGAAACGTTCCATCAAGCGCTGTTCCAGCTTGCTGGTTGAAGCCAGCGACAGCTCGGCCAGGGCGCCGGTGTCCGCACCCAGCGCAATGGCGGCCACACCGGCCAGCATGGCCGCACCCAGACCGCGCCGCAGCCATTCGCCCGTACCCAGCGAGCGGCGCAGCGCCGCGGCGACGCGGCCGCCCAGCAGCAGCGCGGCAGCCAGCGAGGTGGCGGCGCCGGCGGCATAGGCCAGCAGCAACAGCGTCGATTGGGCACTGGCACCTTCCAATGCCGCGCCGGTCAGGATGAGCCCGAGGATGGGGCCGGCGCAGGGCGCCCACAGCAGGCCCGTCGCCACGCCGAGCAGCAGCGAGCCGCCGACACTGGGCTTGCCGCCCGCGCGCTCGGTCAGCCGTGCGCCGGCCGCGACGAAGGGTTTCGTCAGCCGCTCCGCCAGGCCGGGCCACAGCAGCGTCAGCGAGAACAGCGCCACCAGGGCCAGCGCGATCCAGCGCCCCCACTGGTTGGCCGCCACCACCCAGCCACCACCCACCGCGGCCAGGGAGGCGACGAGGGCGAAGGTCAGCGCCATGCCGAGGAGCAGCGGCAGCACGCTGCGCGTGAAGGGTTGGCCGGCGCGCGAGAACACGAAGGGCAGCACGGGCAGCACGCAGGGGCTGAGGATGGTCAGCACCCCACCGAGATAGGCCAGCAGGATCAGCAGCATGGGGAACTCAGACGGATTGCGGGGCGAAGGTCAGCGACAGGCCGTTCATGCAGTAGCGCAGGCCGGTGGGGCGCGGGCCGTCGTCGAAGACATGGCCCAGGTGGCCACCGCAGCGGCGGCAATGCACCTCCGTGCGCGCCATGCCGAACATGCCGTCCTGGCGCGTGGCGACGGCGTTGTCCAGCGGCTTGAAGAAGCTGGGCCAGCCGGTGCCGCTGTCGAACTTGGTCTTGGACGAGAACAGCGGCAGCGCGCAGCCGGCGCAGGCAAAGATGCCGGCGCGGTGCTCGCTGTTCAGCGGGCTGGTGCCGGCGCGCTCGGTGCCTTCGCGGCGCAGCACGGCATATTGCTGGGGCGTCAGCTTCTCGCGCCACTGGGCGTCGGTGTAGGTCACCTCGAAGGTTTCGGCGGCCAGCACGCGGCCCGTCAGCAGGGCGGCGGTCAGCGCCAGCAGGTTGCGTCGTGGCATCACAAGCGACTCCTCGAAAAACGTCGATGTCGTGATGGTGCGCCGCTGCGGTGCACAAGTCCTCACGAAGAGTTCAACGATTCGTGAACTCTCGGATCGGCCCGCTTGCACACAATGGGGGCAATGACCGCGCCACGCCGCATCCTCCTGGTCGAGGACGACCCCCACATTGCCGACCTGCTGACCCTGCATCTGCGCGACGAGGGGCTGGACGTCGTGCACTGCGCTCGCGGCGACGACGGCCTGCGCGCGCTGGAGCGCGGCGGCTGGGATGCGCTGGTGCTGGACATCATGCTGCCCGGCGTCGACGGCCTGGAGATCTGCCGCCGCGCCCGCGCGATGGCGCGCTACACGCCCATCATCATCATCAGCGCTCGATCCAGCGAGGTGCACCGCATCCTGGGCCTGGAGATCGGTGCCGACGACTACCTCGCCAAGCCCTTCTCGGTGCTGGAGCTGGTGGCCCGCCTGCGCGCCCTGCTGCGCCGCGTGGACGCACTCGCCCAGAACGCGCGACTGGAGGCGGGCGGCCTGGCCATGGCTGGCCTGGAGATCGACCCCATCGCACGCGAAGCGAAGCTGGACGGCGCGATGCTGGAGCTGACGCCACGCGAGTTCGATCTGCTGTATTTCTTCGCCCGCCAGCCGGGCAAGGTGTTCTCGCGCATGGACCTGCTCAATGCCGTCTGGGGCTACCAGCACGAGGGCTATGAGCACACGGTCAACACCCACATCAACCGGCTGCGCGCCAAGGTCGAGGCCGACCCGGCCAACCCGCGGCGCATCCTGACGGTCTGGGGTCGCGGCTACAAGTTCGCGGAAGGCGCCGCGCCATGAAGCTGACGATCACCCAGCGCCTGTCGCTGGTGTTCGCCTTGCTGCTGCTGGTGTGCAGCGGCACTTCGGCCTGGCTGCAGTTGCGCTCCAGCCGCATGCACGAGCTGGAGGTGGTGCAGGGCCTGTCGCGGGACCTGGCCGCGAGCATCGCCCGCGACACCCAGCTGACCGACGCCAACGGCCTGATGCCCGATGCGGTGCGCCGCCTGTTCGGCCAGCTGATGGTGGTGAACCCCAGCGTCGAGGTCTATCTGCTGGAGCCCGACGGCCGCGTCGCCGGCCACGCGGCGCCCGACGGTCGGGTCAAGCGCGACCGCATCGACCTGGCGCCGGTGCGCCGCCTGCTGGCCGGTGGCGCCCTGCCCATCCTCGGCGACGACCCGCGCAGCATGGACGGCCGCAAGGTCTTCAGCGCCGCACCGCTGCGCGTGGGCGAACGCGACGTGGGCTTCATCTATGTGGTGCTGCTGGGCGAGGCCCACGACCAACTGGCCGCACGCGGCTCCACGCAATCGGTGCTGAAGACGGCGCTGGTGTCCATCGCCATGGTCGCCCTGCTCTGCCTGGGCGCAGGCCTCATGGCCTTCACCCTCATCACGCGGCCGCTGCGCCGCCTGACGGAGATGGTGCGCGGCTTCGACATCCACGGGCCACCGCCCGAGATGCCGCCACCGGTTGCGCCCCGCAGCAGCGACGAGATCACCGTGCTGGATGGCGCCTACCGCCAGATGGTGGCGCGCATCGGCGAGCAGTGGCAGGCGCTGACCCGCCAGGACCAGGAGCGACGCGAGCTGATCGCCAATGTCTCGCACGACCTGCGCACGCCGCTGTCGTCGCTGCATGGCTATCTGGAGACGTTGCTGCTGAAGGACGCCACGCTGGAGCTCGGCGAGCGGCGCCGCTATCTGCAGATCGCCATCGACCAGAGTCGCCGCGTGGGCGAACTGGCGCAAAGCCTGTTCGAGCTGGCGCGGCTGGAGTACGGCTTCGTTCAGCCCGACCCCGAGGCCTTCTCGATGGTGGATCTGGTGCAGGACGTGTTCCAGAAGTTCGAGTTGCGGGCCGAGTCGCGGCAGGTGAACTTGAGGGCGGCCTTCCCGCCCCAGCTGGCGCCGGTGCGCGCCGACCTGGGTCTGATCGAGCGGGCGCTCAGCAATCTGCTGGACAACGCGCTGCGCCACACCCCCGAGGGCGGCGTCATCGAGGTCACGCTGGCCCCGGCCGGCGATGCGCTGGAGGTGACGGTAGCCGACACCGGCCCGGGCATCCCGCCCGAGCTGCGCGACGGCCTGTTCCAGCGGCCCTTCACGGTCGGCGGCGCGCGCCGCGACGGCGGTCTGGGTCTGCGCATCGTGCACCGCATCCTGGAGCTGCACGGCCGGCGCATCGCGCTGGTCGACGCACCGGGCCGCGGCGCCTGCTTTCGCTTCTCGCTGCCGGTGGCGTCCTAAGGCCAGTCGGTGCCGCTGACCAGGGTGGCCAGCAGCGCCGTGAAGCCTTCGGCGTCATGCGCGTCGAAGCGGTTCAACAGCGGGCTGTCGAGGTCGAACACGGCCACCAGCCGGCCGCCCACCAGCACCGGCAGCACCAGCTCCGAGTTCGACGCGCTGTCGCAGGCGATGTGGCCGGGGAAGGCATGCACGTCGGGCACGAGCTGCAGCTGGATCGACGCCGCGCATGCGCCACACACGCCGCGCCCGACCGGAATGCGCACGCAGGCCACCTTGCCCTGGAAGGGACCGAGCACCAGCGTCGGGCCGCGCAGCAGGTAGAAGCCCGCCCAGTTCAGGTCCGGCACGGCCTGGTAGACCAGGGCCGAGAACTGCGCCAGGTTGGCGATGCCGTCGCGCTCGCCTTCCAGCAGCGCCTGCAGCTGGCGGTTCAGCAGCGCATAGCCCTGGCGCTTGAGGTCAGGGCTGGACATGTCGAGCATGTCGGGGGTGTCGGCATTCATCGGGCGGCTGGCTGCTTGTCGCGGATAAGGCGCGAGGTTACAGCGGCGCCCCTAGCGTCCATGCCAGCGCTTGGCCGCCCGCCTCACCATCTCGGGCAGCAGATGGTTCTCTTCCTCGACGCGCCTGAGCCAGGAGGCGTCGTTGCCGATGCCGTTGATCTCGCGGCGCACATATTGCAGCGCGGCTTCCGCGTGCAGGTCGCCGGCGTGGGTGTCCAGGCGGCTCAGCACGGCGATGAGGTCGTCGCGCAGCACGCGATGCTCGCCGCTTTCCGGGTCGACGAAGGTGCCGTCCAGGCCGAAGCGGCAGGCCTGGAAGCGGTTGAAGGTGTAGGGCAGGTAGTCGTCTTCGCTGAGCTTGAAGGGCTTCTCGACCGTGATCCAGCGCGCCAGGCACTGGATGAAGCCGGCAATGGCCGCGGCCTTCTCGATGGTCAGCGGCGTGTCCAGCACGCGGACCTCGATGGTCCCGAACTCGGGCTTGGGGCGGATGTCCCAGTAGAAGTCCTTCATGCCGGAGACGACGCCGGTGCGCGTCATCTTGGTGAAGTAGGTTTCGAAGTCATCCCAGGTCTGCACGAAGGGCGCGCGGCCCGACAGCGGGAAGGCGAACACCGAGTTCAGCCGCGCCGAGTCGAAGCCGGTGTCCTCGCCCTGCACGAAGGGCGACGAGGCGGCCAGCGCGATCAGGTGCGGGATGAAGCGGCTCATGCCGTGCAGCAGCACCAGGGCCTCGTCGGCGCTCGGGCAGCCGATGTGCACGTGCTGGCCGAAGATGGTGAATTGCTTGGACAGATAGCCGTACAGCGAGGACAGCTCGTGAAAGCGCGGCGTCTCGAAGATGCGCTGGCGCTTCCAGTGCTGGAAGGGATGGGTGCCGCCGCCCACGAGACAGACGTCCAGGCGCTCCGCGCAATCCACCAGCGCGTCGCGGATCTGGCCGAGCTCCGACAGCACCTGGCCGAAGCCGGTGCAGACGCCGGTGGCCAGCTCGATCATGCTGCTGGTGATCTCGGGCTTCACGTCGCCGGGAATGCTGCGCTTTTCCATCAGCCGCAGCAGGTCGCCCGACACCGGCGCGAGGTCGTAGTCGTGGCTGTTGACGATCTGCAGTTCGAGCTCGACGCCCAGCGTCAGCGGCTGCGATTTGGAGAACTCACCCAGGCTCATGCCTTTTCCTCACGGTTCTTGCGGCGCTTGGGCGCCGGCGGCAGTTCACCCGCCAGGCGCAGCGCGAACTGCACGGCGATGGGACCGACCAGCTCCAGCACGGCGATGCTGGCCAGGATGATGGGCACGGCGCCGGCGGCCAGCTCGGGCTCGGCGCGCATCAGCTCGCTGAGCATGACCAGGGCCGTGGCCGACAGCGGCGTCATCGTGATGGACAGGGCCAGGCCCTGGCGCCAGCTCGCCTTGGCCATCGGCGCGAGGGCGACGATGGCGATGGTCTTGGCGATGAAGCGGGCCGCCATCAGGGCCAGGGCCGCGAAACCGCCGGCCACCAGGATCTTGGGCGACCAGGCGGAGCCGACGATGACGAAGAGCATCAGCACCAGGGCGCCGCCAGAGGTGCCGAAGTGGCGCGGCCAGACCCAGGGCCGCTCGCTGGTGTTGCGCAGCAGCAGGCCGGCCAGCAGCGGCATCAGCAGCGTCGACACGCCGATGGCGCGTGCTGCGACGATGGCGAAGACGACCAGACCGAACAGCAGCAGGGCTGCACTTTGGTTGCGCAGGTCCAGGCGCCGCGCGGCGAGATAGGTCGCACCGGCCAGAAGGGCGGCCACGCCCAGCGTCGTCAGCAGCGAGATGGCCAGGCCCGCCAGGGCCTGCGGCAGGCTGCCGCCGTCGTCGGCCGCCCACCAGGTGCGCATCAGCGTCAGCGCCACCACGGCGTACAGGGTGTTCAGCGCCGTCAGCATCGAAGCGCGCTGAGTGACCTGACCCTCGGCGCCCAGTTCGAGCGCGACACGGCCCGACACGGCGGCCGGCGCCGGCATGGCCAGGATGGCACAGGCCACGGCGGTCTGCCAGCTGAGGTCGAACAGGCGCAGCACGATGGCGACGGCGACGGCGCTGAGCAGGGCTTCGGCCAGGCTGGTCAGGGCCAGACCCGGGTTGCGGACCAGCCAGCGCAGGTGCACGCGGCAGCCGATCTCGAACAGCAGCAGGCCCAGGGCCAGGTCGGTCACGGTCTGCGCGGCGCCGGACAGGGGCATGGCCACGCCATGGCCGAAAGCGGCCGCAACGCAGCCCGCCAGTGTGTAGCCGACCACGCGCGGCAGCCGCGTCGTTGCGGCGATGAATTCGCCGGCCAGGGCACCGGCCAGCAGCACGCCGACGACGAACATCAGCGCGCTGGAGGGGGCCACAGCCAGCCCGGCCCAGACCCTGGCGCCGCTGTCGAGTGCATTCATAAGTCTCCCTTTGGAGGTTTTTGCGCAAGCCTAGATGGGGCGCTCGCCCGTCCTTGTAGGCCAACATGCCGAAAGCCTCCTGGAGAATGGCCACATGAAACAACCGCCACCCGCGCTCTGCGCACTGCCCCTCGAGGGGGCGCATCAGTGCCTTCGGGCGGCCGAGCGCCACTGACATGCAAGTCCTCAGCGTGAACACCGCCCGCGCCGAACATTTCGTCGCCACTTCCGGCCAGGCCGTGGATTCCGCCATCCGCAAGCGCCGTCGCGAGGGCCGCGTGGCGGTCGGGTCGTTGTCGCTGGACGGCGACGAGCAGGCCGACCTCAGCGTGCACGGCGGCTTGAGCAAGGCCGTCTATGCCTATCCGCAAGAGCACTACGCCTTCTGGCAGACGGTGCGTGGCCAGGCCAAGGTCGAGGGCGCCCTGCAGCCTGGCGACTGCGGCGAGAACCTGACGCTGTCGGGCCTGCTCGAGACCAAGGTCTGGATCGGCGACGTGCTGCGCTTTCCGGACTGCGAGCTTGTCGTCTCCGAGCCGCGCTACCCCTGCTTCAAGTTCAACGCCCACATGGGCTTCAACCAGGCGGCCAAGCTGATGGCCCAGAGCGGCTATTGCGGCTTCTATCTGGCGGTGAGACGCGAGGGCAGCATCGCCGCCGGTGACAGCTTCGAGCTGGTCGCCGGCCCGCGCGAGGTCGGCATCGTCGAGCTGTTCAAGGCCAAGATGAAAAAGGCGGGTTGATGCGGCGTCGCTTGCTGCTGGCCGTAGCAGGGCTGGTGCCTGTCGCGGCTCACGCGGGCCCGGTGCTGCAGGTCGGGCCGCGGCGCGCCGTCAAATCGCTGGCCGCCGCGGCGCGGCAGGCGCGCGACGGCATGGTCGTCGAAGTCGATGCAGGCGAGTACGTCGGCGATGCCGCCACCTGGTTTCAGCATGGCTTGACGCTGCGCGCCGTCGGCGGCCGCGTGAAGTTGATCGCCAACGGCGCCCATGCCCAGGGCAAGGGCATCTTCGTGATGGCGGGTCGGCGCCAGCGCATCGAGGGTTTCGACTTCATGGGCGCGACAGTGCCCGATCGCAACGGTGCGGGCATCCGGCTGGAGGCGGGCTCGCTGACGCTGGTGGACTGCAGCTTTCGCGACAACGAGAACGGCCTGCTGACGGCCAACGACGAGAGCATCGAGCTCGACATCGCCGACTGCGACTTCGGCTCCATCGCGCCGCGTGAGGGCAAGACGCACAACCTCTACGTCGGAGCCATCAAGCGCCTGGCCGTGACGGGCAGCTACTTCCACCACGGCCTGCACGGCCATCTGCTGAAGAGCCGCGCGGCGCTGAATCACATTCTCTACAACCGCCTGTCCGACGAGATCGGCGGCCGCGCGAGCTATGAGCTGGAGTTCCCCAACGGCGGCGTCGCCGTCGTCATGGGCAATCTCATCGTGCAGAGCTCGACGACGGAGAACCCGCACGTCATCTCCTTCGGTGTCGAGGGCGCGAAGTGGCCGCAGCAGGCCCTCTACCTGGTCAACAACACGCTGGTGGACCAACTGCCCAGCGGTGGCATCTGGCTGCGCGTGACGCCACCGCAGGCCGAGGTGGTGCTGGCCAACAACCTGCTCGTCGGGGCGCCGAAGCTCGCGGCGGAAGGGCATTGGACACGGCGCGCCAACTTCGCCGCCGACTGGGATGAGTTCGTGCGGGCGGCGCGCGACGACTACCGGCTCAAGCCTGAGTCATCGCTGCGCGGCAAGGCGATGCAGGCGGGCGAGGGCGGCGGCCTCAAGCTTTTGCCCACGCGTGAGTACCGCCACCCGCATGGCAGCGTGGCTCTGGGCGGCCCGGCGCGCAGCCCCGGTGCCTTCCAGTCCTGAGCCATGCCCTGGACTTTCGCGCACCCTGCCGCCGTGCTGCCGTTGAGGCGGCTGGGCCTGAGCGGCGCCGGCCTGGTGATCGGCAGCCTGGCGCCAGACTTCGGCTACTACCTGGGGCTGTTCGAGCTCGCGACCTGGGCGCACGCCTGGTGGGGCGTGGCACTCATCTGCCTGCCCAGTGCCTGGCTGGTGCATCGGTTGTGGTTGTGGGCCTGGCGCCCGCTCGCCGGGCTTCTGCCCAGCCGTCACCGTGAAGCGTTGGTGACGCATGCGCCCGTGCGACCGGGGCTTGGGATCTTCGGCCTCAGCGCCGCGCTCGGCGCGGCCACGCATGCGCTGTGGGATGCATTCACGCATCGCACGGGCTGGTTCGTGCAGCACTGGCCCTGGCTGCGCGAACCGCTGGCGCCGGGGTTGCCGGCTTTCCAGGCGCTGCAGCACGCGAGCACGCTGATCGGTTGCGCGGCCTTGCTCATCACCTACTGGCGCTGGCTGCCGGCAGGCCATGAACCGGAAGATGCCCGGTGCTGGCGCGACCTGCTGCTGCTGGCCGGCGCAGTGCTGGCCGTGGCGTGGCTGGCGGTGGGCGCACCGTGGCGCGCCCATTTCCACTTCCTGATCGTCGCGACCGATGCCTGGCTGCTCGGCGCCCTCGCCTTGGCTTTCTGGCGTCAGCGCTGACGCCGCCGCACGCGCAAGGCGATGACGCCCAGGCCTGCGAGCAGCAGGGCCAGGCTCTGCGGCTCGGGCACGGCCGTCGTGAAGCCGAGCTGCTGGCTGGCCACGCGCTGCAGCGCGCGCGCCGTTGTCGCGTCGATGCCGAGGTCGATGGCGGCCTGCTCGCTCACGCCCAGGCTCAACGGGTCGTGGCCGGTGACGCTGCCGAACAGGGTCAGGGCCGACAGATAGGAGCCGTACTTGCTGGCGTGCGTGCGGTCCAGCCACCACAGGTTCAGCGCGCCCGCCGTCTCGGCAAAGCTGCCGCTGGCGTTGTAGAAGCCGCTGCCCTGGGCCAGGCCCTGGTCGACGGCGAGCTGGAAGGCGTCGCCCACGGGCACCACGCCGGCAAAGCCCGGATTGGACGCGGCCTTGCCATAGAAGGAGTTGTGCAGGTCGGCCGTCATGTCGGCCAGGCTGCTGTAGTAGAGGGTGGCACTGCCGCCGGCGGCGCTGGTGTCGACGATGGGGCGGCCGTCGCTGCTGGTGATGTCGGGCGTCGTGATCTTGTGGGCCTCGACCATGTCGGGCCGGGCCCAGCTCTCTTCCAGATAGACCCTGGTATTGCTGCTGGCATTGCTGTTGGCCGCGATGGTGCGCGTGGTGTTGCAGCTGCCTGTCGACAGTCCCGTCGCCGTGCAGTTGGCGAGGCTGCCGAACAGGGCCGATTCCTTGTAGCTCTGCGCGGCGCCGTTGTGGATGAAGCGCTCGAACTGGTCGGCGTAGGCGTAGAAGGTGGCGAGGTTGGCGTTCTTGCCCTTGCCGGCGGGCAAGGCCTCGTCGCTCTGCGCCTGCAGCACGACGCTGTCCCACTTCTGCGTGGCGACGTTCTCGCGCAGCTTCCAGTCCGAATTGGCCGTGTCCAGGAACTGGCCGCGCAGCGAGGCGGCATTGCGCGTGGACAGCGACACGTCGTAGTTCATGCCGGCCTCGTCGGTCATCTTCTTGAAGATGCCGGGCACGCCGCCCCAGGGGTGCTGCTCGAAGCTGCCCTGGCCCGCAGTGCCGACAGGGAAGCTGTTGGTGCCCGCGGGGTTGGTGGCGTTGAAGCCGGCCGTCAGATCGTGCACGGCGGCGGCGTTGTAGCTCAGCACCGGGTCGACGCGGCCGAAGGTGTAGCTGTTGCCGACGAAGAGGATCTTGACGGGGTCGGCCGCGAGAGCGGGCCCGGCGAGGCTGGCCATCAAGGCCAGCGCCAGAAAGCGGTTCATGCGTGTCTCCAGTGTTTTTGGGTCGTCCCAAGGACGGGTCCCAGTCTGGAGAGCACGTGATCAGTCGTCAAATATCTGAAACATCGCGCCGCCATATCGGCGGCGTATGAATCAAGCCTGCTTCAACGCCGGGTAGTCCGTGTAGCCCTCGGCGCCACCGCCGTAGAAGGTTTCCTTCTGCGGCGCTGCCCAGGGCAGGTCGCCGCGGATGCGCTCGACCAGGTCGGGGTTGCTGATGAAGGGGCGGCCAATGGCGACGGCGTCGGCGCGGTTGCTGGCGACGGCATCCAGGGCCATGCCGCGGTCATAGCCGTTGTTGGCGATGTAGGGCCCGTTGAAGCGGCGGCGCAGTTCGGCGTAGTCGAAGGGGGCGATGTCGCGCGCACCGCCGGTCGCGCCTTCCACCACTTCCAGGAAGGCCAGCTTCAGTGGCGCCAGTTGCTCGGCCACGTAGTTGAAGAGGGCCTGCGGGTTGCTGTCCTGGCCGATGTCGTTGCTGGGCGTGACCGGCGACAGGCGCAGGGCCGTGCGGCCCGCGCCGATGGTGGCGGCCACGGCCGTCATGACCTCGATCAGCAGGCGGGCGCGGTTCTCGATGCTGCCGCCGTACTCGTCGTTGCGGTCGTTGGCACTGTCGCGCAGGAACTGGTCCAGCAGATAGCCGTTGGCGCTGTGGATCTCGACGCCGTCGAAGCCGGCCGCGATGGCGTTCTTGGCCGCCTGCACATAGTCGGCGATCAGTTGCGGGATCTCGTGGGTCTCGAGGGCGCGCGGCTCGGCGGTCGGCACCAGTTCGCCATGGGCCGCATAGGTCGTGGTCTTGGCGGCGCGGTTGGTGGACGACACCGGCGGCTGGCCGCCCGGCTGCAGGCTGTTGACCGAGATGCGGCCCACGTGCCAGAGCTGCACGACGATCTTGCCGCCCTCGGCGTGCACGGCGTCGGTGACCTGCTTCCAGCCGGCGATCTGCTCCGGCGAGTGGATGCCGGGGGTGTCGAAATAGCCCTGGCCGTCGGGACGGATCTGGGTCGCCTCGGTGATCAGCAGGCCGGCGCCGGCGCGCTGGCGGTAGTACTCGACATGCAGGGCGTGGGGGATCTGCCGAGGGGGGCGGTTGCGCGTCAGCGGCGCCATGACGACGCGGTTGGCCAGCTGGATGTCGCCGAAGCGGACGGGGTCGAAAAGGGTGGTCATGGTGAAGACGGTCGGAAGATCGATGGAGCGAAGGCTACGCAAGCGGCGTCGGCCTTTCGGCGTGTGCGGTTGATGTGGGATGTGTTAGCGCGACTGCAATGCCGGCGACTGCAGAATCTTTCTATGGACCCCATAGTGAAGACTTCGCGCCGCGGCTTTCTCGCCCTCGGCCTGACCGGCGTGGCCCATGCCGAGCCCGAACCCGCCGCCCAACGCGCCGAACGCTTCGTCGACGACCTGCTGGCAGCCCAGCCCGTTCCCGGCCTGGCCCTGGCCGTGATGCGCGACGGCCGGCCGGTGTTCACGCGCTGCTGGGGGCGCGCGGGGCCGGGCGACGCCGGCGCCATCGACGAGGACACGCGCTTTTGCCTCGGTTCGCTGTCCAAGCCCTTTCTCGGCCAGCTGGCGCTGACACTGGCGCAGGACGGACGGCTGCGGCTGGACGACCCCATCCAGCGCCATCTGGGTCCGCTGCCGCCGCACTGGCGGGCCATCACCGTGCGCCAGCTGCTCAACTGCACCTCGGGCCTGCGCAGCCTGGGCGACCCGACCCAGCCCGATGACATGATGTCCGACGCGGGCCTGCGCCAGCAGATCCAGGCCCGTGGCGGCGCCGCCTTCACAGAGGCCGAGCAGTTGGCGGTCTTCCAGGCCTTCCCGCTGCACGCGCCGCCGGGCCAGGGCTTTCTGTACAGCAATGCCGGCTTCAACCTGGCGGCCATGCTGGTGGGTCACGTGGTGGGCGGGTCCTACCGTGACCTGATGCGCCAGCGCATCTTCGAGCCTCTGGGCATGACGTCGGCGCGCTTCATGGCAGCCGACGCAGGTTTCGCCGACATGGCCGCGCCCTGCCAGGTGCAGGCCGATGGCCGTTGGGTGGAGGTCAGCGACCGCTTGCCTCCTTTCATGAAGGGCTTCTATGCCGACGGCTGCGGCGGCATCCAGCTCAGCCTGCGCGACCTGATGCGCTGGGACGCCGGCCTGTCCCGCAGCCGTGCGGCGCTGTCCCCGCTGTGGGATCGTCCCGTGCGCATGGACAAGGGGGTGGGTGAGGATGGCCAGCCGCTGCGCTACGGCCTGGGCTGGATCGTCAGTCGCAGCGCCTGGGGCGAGCCCAAGGTCGGGCATGGCGGCTTCATCCCCGGCTATCGCAGCAGCTACGCGCGCTACCTCGGCACGCCGTCCTGGTCGGTGGCCGTGCTGACCAACCAGACGGCCGTGGACCCCGATCCCATCGCCAGCACAGTGGCGCGCCTCTTTGCCCGCGCGGCTTAGCGACAATCCCCCCATGCTCGCCTACCGCCACGCCTTCCATGCCGGCAACCATGCCGACGTCCTCAAGCACCTCGTGCTGACCCGCGTGCTGCGCTACATGGGTGAAAAGGACAAGCCGTACACGCTGATCGACACCCACGCCGGTGCCGGCGGCTACTCGGTCGAGGGCCGCTATGCGCAGAAGAACGCCGAGTACGGTGAAGGCATCGTCAAGCTCTACGACCGCAAGGACCTGCCCGCCCCGCTGGCCGACTATGTGCAGCTGGTGCGCGACTTCAACCCCGACGGCCAGTTGCGCCAGTACCCGGGCTCGCCGGCCATCGCCAACTTCCTGCTGCGCGAGACCGACCGCCTGCGCGCCTACGAGCTGCACCCGACCGACCACCGCATCCTCGCCAGCTATCTGGAAAGCCGGCCCAACACGCAGGTCAGCGACCGCGACGGCTTCGCGGCCATCAAGGCCGAGCTGCCCTCGCCGACGCGCCGCGCGGCCCTGCTGATGGACCCGCCCTACGAGATCAAGACCGACTACGCCAAGGTGCTGAGCGCCCTGCGCGAGGCGCTGGAGCGCGCCGCCGACACGGTCACCATGGTCTGGTACCCGCAGCTGCAGCTGCTCGAATCCACCCAGCTCGCCCAGCGCCTGAAGGCCAGCGCCGACGCTGCCGCCAAGAAGGGCTGGCTGCATGTGCGCCTGACCGTGGCCCAGGCCGACGAGCGCGGCTTCGGCATGCTGGGCAGCGGCATGTTCATCGCCAACCCGCCCTTCACGCTGCACGACGAGCTGGCCGAATGCCTGCCGCTGCTGGTGGAGCGTCTGGGCCAGTACGACGGCGCCAACTACGTGCTGGAGCAGAAGGCCGCATGAAGGCCGCTGCGCTGGCCTTCGTCGCGCTCGCGGGCGCGGCGCAGGCGCAGACCGGCCCGCATTTCATCCACGGATCCTGGGTCAACGTGCGTGAGGCTGCATCGGCCACGGCGCGTGCTGTCGAGCAGCTGACGACGAACACGCCGGTTGAAGTGACGGCGCGCCAGGGTGAATGGTGCGGGGTGCGCTTCGCGGCCGGCCGGACCGGCTTCGTGTCCTGCGGTCTTTTGGGGCCCAAGCCCCTGACGCTGGCCGACACCGCCAGCAATGCGGCGCGCGCCTTCTGGGTGGCGCCGTCGCCCAACCGCCTGGCGGCCTATGGCCAATCGCTGATCCCACCGCCTGCCTTGCAGCTGGAGGCCCTGCAGAAGACGCTGAAAGCCGGCGACGCGGTGCGATTCCCATCAGTGGGGGAGTTCGATGCAGCCAAGAAGCGCATGAAGGCCGGCGTGCCGCTGGACCCGTTGCTGGAGATCGCTCGCGGTACGCCTGCCGACCCGGCCGCGGCGCTGGCGGGCTTCAAGCTGCGGCCGGCGCCGATCAAGCCCTCGCTGTTCCGCACGCCGCAGAGCGTCGCCCTGGTGTCCGAGCAGGATGCCGATGGCCTGGCCGCGGTGGCCGGCGTGCGCGTCAGCCTGACGCCGGCCGGTTTGCCCACGGCCTGGTTCGCGCGCCACAACGGGCCGGAAATCGAGGGTCTGACGGGCTTCTGGGACGTGGGTCATGCCCTGCTGGCCTTCGATCCGCCGATGACGCTGTACTCGGTGGCCGCCAACGGCCTGGTGGGTGCGCAAGCCGTGCGCGGCCTGCCTTTCGACGTGGGCGGCGAAGGCCACTATTGCGGCCCGCACTACACCGGCAAGAGCATGCCGCATGCCGGCGGCCTGGCGGGCGCCCCTTGGGCCCAAGGCATAGACGCGCCGCTGCTGCGCGGCTATCCGGTGCTGACCGAAGGCAGCGAAGTCCTGGTCACGCTGGCCGTGCCACGCGACCAGCCCTTGCGCCAGAGCGTCAAGGTCCGCACGCAGTCGGAGGCGGCCAAGCGGCTGAACGGCTACGACAGGAAGCCCGTCGACGCCGCCACGCTGCAGCTCGTCAAGCCGCGTGCCGTGCTCTACGAAATCGATCTGGACGGGGATGGCGTTGCCGATGTGCTGCAGGTCCAGACGCCGCTGGTGTTCGGTGAAATCGCGCAGGCGGCCATGATCCGGCGCGTCTGGTTCGTCAACATCAACGGCCAGTGGTTTTCGGCCGGCGAGTGGGAAGAAGAGGACTGCACCTAGAGCGTCATGAAGGCGGCCAGCACCAAAGCCTCGGCCAGCACCTCGAAGCCCTCTTCCAGCTCGGCGATGGGGTAGGGCATGGCGATCTGGTCGACCGTGATGGCCCACAGGCCCATGGCCAGGCCGGCCCACAGCAGGCGTCGGCTCAGGCCTGGGCGCATGGCGCGGTGCAGGGCCCGGATGGTCAGCATGCCGAAGCCAGCCACGGCCAGCATGGGCAGCTCGCGCACCGTCTCGATGCGGCACAGTGCCGTCCATTCCTGGCAGCGGTATTTCCACAGCTCATGCCACATGAACTGCTCGTCCAGGGCCAGCAGCAGCATGGCGGCCGCCGTCCAGGCCCCGAGCGCGCGCGGCAGGCCGCCATCGGCCATCAGCCGCAGCGACATCGCCGCCAGCGTCAGCAGCAGGGCGCTGGACAGCCAGGACACCGGCGACGCATCCGAGCGGAAGGCCCGCTCCCAGACGGGCGCGAAGCTCCAGGCGCTGAGGGCCATGAAGCCCAGGGCTGCGCTCAGCACGAGGCTGGCGGCCACGGAACGCGAAATGGGGTGGGCAGACATGGGGGTCGATTGTCCCGGCGCTGAATTAAGCTGCGCGCCGGTTCCCACCGTCTTCTTCCGTCCCTTTCCGCAGCATGAGCGACAGCAAACCCGTCACGATGGAGCAGATCGCCGCCCTGGCCGGCGTCTCCACGATCACGGTGTCGCGCGCGCTGCGCGACAGCCCCTCGGTCACGCCGGCCACGCGCGAGCGCATCAAGACGCTGGCCGAGGCCGCGGGCTATCGCTTCAACCACCACGCGCGCAATCTGCGCCTGCGCCGCAGCCATATGGTGGCCGTCATGCTGGAGATGCAGCCCGACACCGACCGGCCCATGACCGACGCCTACCCGCTGCAATTGCTCGGCGGCATCACCCAGGAGTTGACCTCGCGCGGCTACAGCGTGCTGCTGTCGGCCCTGCAGAGCCCGGGCCAGGGCATGGCGGCCTCGGCCGACGGCCTCATCCTGCTTGGCCAGGGCGCCAACGGCTCGGCGGTGAAGTCAGCGGCGGCCATGGGCCTGCCCATGGTGGTCTGGGGCGCCGAGCATGGGCGCAGCGATTCGGTCGTCGTCGGCGGCGACAACGCGCATGGCGGCGCCTGCGCGGCCGAACGCATGATCGCGCTGGAGCGGCGCGAGCTGCTCTTCCTCGGTGATGTGCGCCATGCCGAGATCCGCGACCGCCAGCAGGGCTTTGCCAAGGCGCTGAAAAAGGCCAACCTGAAGTGCCAGACGCTGACGCCGGCGGCCTTCACCTTCGGCGCCGGCTTCACGGCCGTGCAGGCCCATCTGGCCAAGGGGGGCAAGGCGCCCGACGGCCTGTTCGCCGCCAGCGACCTGCTGGCCATGGGCGCCGTGCGCGCCTTCACCGATGCAGGCCTGGCCGTGCCCGAGGCCGTCTCGGTGATCGGCTACGACGACTCGCCCGCCGCCCAGAGCTTCGCGCCGCCGCTGACCAGCGTGCGCCAGGACTGGCACCACGGCGGCGTGCTGCTGGCGCGCAAGGTGCTGGATCTCATCGGCGGCCAGGACGCGGCCAGCGAGATCATGCCGACGGAGCTGGTGGTTCGGGCGACGTGAGGGGCGCTGGGCAGCGATTTCGGTCAGCCGAGCTGGGGTGGTAGCGTGGCTGGTGTCGGCCAGGAGCGGCCGTTGGCTGGTGTCCGCTTGCGAGCGATCCGATCTGCCTGATCGGCATGCAGGACCTTCAGGGTTAGCGCCAATGCCTGCGCCCCAACACGGGGACCATTTCCTTCTGCATGGCGCGCCATACTCGCTCTAAGCCAGCACACATCCAGGGTTCGCCATTCCGGTAGACCCGCCACTGGCGCACATCCTGAGGGCTCGGCTCGAAGTGCAACGACCAAGACACCCCGCCACAAGAGAATGTCCAGTCGAAAGGCTGCCGAGGATCGCGCGGCAACTCCGGGAGGCCGCTCATCGGCGCTTCTTCCTTGGCGGCGATGGCAACTGCCATCCGGCGAGTTGGCGATCTTTGGGGTGCCTTGACGGGGCGTTTCACCATTCGCTGGATGTTATGCAGATCGTTAACGATCCTCCTACAACACGTTAGAAAGCATGCGGCAAATCAAACGCCCTGCATTCATAACGGCGCTTCGAGCGAACGCGGATCTGGTTCGTCAAGTAGCCCTCAAGCACCGCTTGTCGTACGACGAAGAGGCCGTGCCTGAGCGCGCAGATCTCGTGAGATTCAGTTTCGGCCCGTTGGATGACGCGACGACCCGCAAGTTCATCTTTGACATCCCTCGGGAGGCGTACTACTACCAGGCGGTGCTTTGCAATGGCGGGCCGTCTAGGCAGGAGCAAGACAATGCTTCCTAACCCATTGCTGCAGCGGACGGCTTCGCCGCCTGCTGAACTTTGACGTTATGCCTCTCCATGAATCTCCGAGAGTCTGAATACCTTGAGAACGAGCTTTCCGCGCGCTGGCTTGATCCTGAGCACGCGAAAAATGCGTACAGCTACGCGTTGCAGTTCAGCTCGAAGGACCGCTACGGCCTGAGCGAGGCCACCGTCGGCGCAATCGAACACGTCAACATCGAAAGCTACTCCGTTGCTGACGCGTGGCTCAAAGATCGGCTACCTGCGGAAGGTACGGTCCAAGTTGTCTACGGCGACGATGAGGTGTGCGTCGTTGCTGCCAGGGATTTCTTGGCAAAGTGGCAGAGCATCTTTGTTCCGGCGAGGGATGACGCGATCGTGTTGCACAACCTGGGAAAGGGCGTGTTGTTCTATTGCCATGAAGAGGAGCTTGAGTTTGGGCACCGCAAGGCATAACCAGTTGCTGCAGCGGACGGCTACGCCGCCCGCTGAGCGCCAACTACAAGGGCTTCCCCAGTAGTCAAGCCGAACGAATCCCAGATGGCCCGCGCAGCGGGCCATTTCTTCGTCTGCATTTCCTTCAAGACCTGCGGCCG
>FTBS01000383.1_pt1 | contig 38776 bp, 27 predicted proteins | sample 1639441 | NCBI WGS metagenome assembly FTBS01 (sample SAMEA3914864, study PRJEB12502) | metagenome | biome: forest; material: soil | place: USA | collected 2012-03-12 | depth 0.3 m
ACAGCGCCTCGGTCTCGGGCAACGGCACGATCGATTCCTCGTATCTCACGGCCTTCGACGTCCACGGCTTCGACGTGCCCACGCTCGTCTGGGGCAATTACGACAAGCTGGCCGCCGAATACCTTACCATCGGCACTCCCAAACAGGACCAGTCGAAGTACTGGCGCGTCAAGGAGGACAACTTCGAAGGCTATCTGATGACGGACTTCGCGGGGGCCTTCTTCACCGGCAACCTCGGCGTGCGCTTCGTCAACGTCTCTACCCATTCGAACGCCTTCTCGGGCCGCACTTACTGGGACAGCGAACTCGAAGAGAACGTCACCGTGTTCGATCCGGTGCGCGACAACAGCAAGTACTTCCGCGCGCTGCCTAGCCTCAATCTCAACTTCAACCTGACCGACACGCTGAAACTGCGCGCCGGTGCCGCCCGCGTGATCTCGCGTCCGCCGCTTGACGAGTTGCGCGCCAGCCTTGCGCTCAGCAACTATCCGCCGACCAACACCGGCTCGGGCGGCAACCCCTACCTGAAGCCGCTGATGGCAACGCAAGGCGACCTCAGCCTTGAATGGTACTTCCACAAGGACTCGCTGCTGGCGATCGCGACCTACTACAAGGACGTGTCGAGCAACGTCGGCTACACCCAGACGCAGCAGGTCATCGACGGCGACACCTACACGATCACCTCGCCCGGCAACGGCAAGGGCGGCCATGTCGCCGGTGTCGAAGGCACCATCCAGACCCCGTTCTACTTCATCGGGCTGAACAACTTCGGCATCTACGCCAATGCCAGCTACGTCGATTCGAACATCAAGGAACTGGCACCTGCCAGCAATCCGTTCCCCGGTGTTGGCCTGACCAAGTTCACCGGCGAGGTAGACCTGTGGTACTCAGCCCACGGCATCGACGCGCGCGTGGCACTGAAGCACCACAGCCCGTTCACCGTGATCTACGGCTGGGATGCCTCACAGCTGACCCGCCTCGAATCCGAAACGACGCTGGGCGCCAGCGTGTCCTATGCGATCAACAAGAGCATCTCGGTCCGCTTCCAGGCCAACAACCTGACCAACCAGGTTGCGCGTTTCTACTGGAACAACGATCCCGACCAGATCGCCCGTTACGAGAAGTACGGCCGCAGCTACTTGGCGGACATCACCTTCAAGTATTGAACCAGATCGGGCCCCGCCTCCATCGGGGCCCTACAACCGGCCTGCCCATACAGGCCGTAACCTTGAAAAGGGGCGCCATCTCCTCCCGGCGCCCCTTTTTTCGTGCCCGCTGAACACAGGCACCATCACGGCCGCAAGGTGACACCAAGGTTGACACGGTTGACACGGTTGACACGGTCCTGCCCTACGAACCGGATTTCGTGCGAAAGTGTAACCTTACGCTGCAAAATCATCACCCTGCCCGGCCCGCGCTGCCCCAATCCGCGCGGGGCCACATTCAGGGGCAAAGGCAAGGATATCCGCGCGGTTCATGCCCGAAGGGTAACCCCGCAAGCCCCTTGTAGGAAAACGGCTTTCGCCCGTTTCGCCACAAAATCGCCGTGAAATCGCCCTCTCCATGACGAACCTGTCACATTTGTGAACGTCGACTTACGACACATTAATTTTGCGTACAGTCTTGAGCGGCCATAGCAAATTCGACCCAAGTTGTTGCTCAACAAACATATCACCCCCCGAAATGCCTGAGCAACATGACAGACATGATTGAAATAAAGTCCGGTAAGTCGAAACAACATCGATTTAGCGAACGATGAAGAATGTCCGGGTTGATTGATACTTATAACATACGAACGCATATGAGGACTATTATGAAGTACATCGTTCTTTCGGCTGCTGCCGCTCTCGCTGCTTCGGTTTCGGTTCCTGCCATGGCGCAGGACGGCGAACCCTTCACGGGCCCGCGCGCCGGAATCACCATGGGTTTCGATAAGATCCAAGGCGATGAAGGCTTCTCCTACGGCGTGAACGCCGGCTACGACATCGGCGTGGCCCCCCGCATCACCGTCGGCCCCGAAGTAAGCTTCGGCGACGCCACCACCCACAGCGCCACCACCGACGTCAGCCGCGACATCACCGCATCGCTGCGCGCCGGCTACGTCGTCACCCCGCAGGTCCTGGCCTTCGCCAAGGTGGGCTACACCAGCACCCGCTTCGAGCCGACCGGCACCAGCAACTACTCGCTGGAAGGCGTGCGCTACGGCGGTGGTCTGGAATACGCGGTGAGCCCGAAGACCTACATCTCGGCCGAATACCAGCGCACCGAATATGAATCGAACTTCGGCGGCCGCGATGCCGGCGTGGTCGGCATCGGTTACCGCTTCTAAGGCTTCCCACCAGCCTAGAACAGAAGAAGGGCCGTCCTTTACGGGGCGGCCCTTTTTTGTGCGCGTTCAGAACCCAGCACAACACCGAACCCGTATCGATCGTCGTGGACATCGTACAAGCCGCGCCATAGGACTGCCCCTGCATCTCTTCGATGCAACGGGGGAATATTCATGAGTCTGATGCTTTTTCTGGCGGCCGCCGCGGCCGCTCCGGCTGCCGTCACGCCCACGGCACCGACGACACTTCAGGAAAAGTTCGACGCGGCCAGTGCTCTGCAAAGCGGCGGCCAATGCCAGGAAGCCCTCCCAATGTTCGAGGCGCTGGAAAAAGACCCCCACCTCAAGCCGGGCTCGTTTGCCGCCTCCGCAGTCGCGGTGCGGAAGGGCATCTGCCTGATCCGCCAGGTCCGTCGGGATGAGGGAGAGCGCGCGATCGCGCTGGGCCTGCCCGCCCTGATCGCCGCAGGGCCCGATTTCGCGGCGGACGTATCGGAAGCGCGGATTGCGCTAGGCGACGTGCGCATGGCTGCCTCCGACCGTACGGGCGCCGCCGCCTATTACCGGCAGGCGCTGGAAAGCCGCACCGGCACCACACGCCTCGATGCGCTGGTGCGCCTTGCCCGCGCAACGGCTTTCGACGGGAACGAGGAAGCTCTCGCCCCGGCGCGCGAAGCACTAGCGATCCTGGCCGACTCGCCGGAGGTAAACAAGAAGAACGCCATCGCCTATCGCACGCTTTATGCCCGCACCCTGCTCAATCAGGGCAAGGCGGATGAAGCGTACAAAGAACTGAAGCAGGCACTGGCACTCAGCGGCGGGTTAAGCCAGCGCACCACGCTCGACGAAGCTTCACTGCGCGGAGACCTGGCGATGGCGGCCATGCTGATTGGCCGCAAGGACGATGCACGGCTCTACCTCGCCTACACTGGAGCCGGTCGCATCGGCAATACGTCCTTCACCCGTGCGGAATCGATGGACCCACCGCTCTGCGGCGATGAAACCGGGCTGCGACCGGATGACGTGGCCGTGGTGGAATTCGGCATCGATGACGATGGTTTCGTCGCCTACGCGCAGACCGTCTATTCGCGAGGTGGCCCGCAAGTGGCCGCCGCATTCGAACAGGCCGTGCGCGACTGGTACTGGCGAGCGGAAGAGGCCGCCGCCGTCCCCGCCTTCTACCGCCTGGCCACGCGCGTCGAACTGCGATGCAGCAACCGACTGGGCAAGGCGCCCGGCTTGTGGGGCCCGATCGACGCACGGTTTTCCCAGTGGGCCGCTTCGGTCCTGCCAGCGGAAACGATGGCCGCCAATCGCGGGGCGGTAATGGCCGGACTGCACCGACTGGCAGAGGATGAGAGCGGATCCACCAGCGCATCCATGCGCATCGCGGCGCTCGGCATGATCGTTTCGCTCGATCGCCGTTCCCCCGCCACGCTGGCCGACAAAGCCGTACAGCTTGCGTCCAATGCGCAAGTTCCGAACGAAACGGTGAACTGGCTGCGCATCCAGCAGGTGATGCTGCGCGATACGGACAACCGAATGAAGGCGCAAAACCGCATCCGCTCGCTGGCAGCGCTGGCGGCAGAGCCCATGATTGCCGCCGATGCGCTGGCGGCCGACTCCTTGCGGCTCGAAATTGCAGGAACGCGGCAGACGCGTCGATATCCGCAGGCCGATGTATGGGCAAGGCAAGTGGCTGAGGATGCGCGGCTGCCGGAACATCATCCCCTGCGTCAATTGGGCTGGCTGACTCTGGCCAATCGCGCCGCGGACGCCGATCATCTGGTAGAGGCCCAGAGCTTCTACGCGAAGACCGGCCTAACCGACGAACAGTGCGCCCTGCTCAGCTTGCCCCCGGCCATTCGCCGAAGCGGCGCTGGGCTCTATCCCACCTCCGCAGCAGCCATGGGCTTCGAAGGCTGGGTCCGCCTGGAATACGATATCAACGCCAATGGATCGACAGCCAACGTACGCCCGCTGGTTGCCTATCCGCCGCTGATCTTCGGCGAAGCGGCGACCGGGGTCGGCAAGGATACGCGATATGACATGAGTTATCGGCCGGGCGGTGCGGCGGCATGCAGCGCCAACACCAACAACGTCGTTTTCTCCATACACTGACGCGGAAGATTGGCGCCATCGGCATGGGTCAGCGCCCATGCCGATGGAATAGACTTAGAATCAGGACCCTATCGCGCTGCCTTGGTGTACGTCTTCGAAAGGAAGTCCATCGCCGGCAGCGCTTCGTGGCGCTTCAGGTCGAACCACGCGGCGTTCTCCCAGTTCGATCCGGTGCCCCAGCGCGTCTTGCACTGGGTGGAGACCCAGTCGGGCGCCCAATAGACGACGCCGTTGCCGCCCGCATCCACCACCGTCTGCGTCAGGTCCTGAAGGTACTTGAGCTGGCCCTGCGGCGTGGCCGGGTAGCCGGGGATCAGCGAATCCGTGCCCAGCAGGTTGGGGGAAGCGTCGGCGCTTTCCTCGGTGAAGGGATAGGCCGTCTCCACCACCATGACATCGGCACCGTAGCGCTGGTGCGCGGCCGAGATCACTTTGGCCAGGCCGGAGAGGTTGTAGGTGGACCACTTCGAGTAATAGCTGATGCCGATGATGTCATAGTCCAGCACGCCCGCCGCCGTGGCATCGTCGAACCAGGGCAGCACGTTTTCGGGCTGGGCGATGTGGAGCATGACCTTGATAGGCTTGCCCGCCGCCTTCGATGCCTCTCGCACCGCTGCGACGCCGGCGTTAAGCAGGCTGGCATTGCGCTTCCAGTCAATCGCCTTGCCTTTGACGCCGCCCATGACTTCAGGGTTCGTCTCGTTGCCTACCTGCACCAGTTCGGGCAGTTCGCCGGCCGCGTTCAGCTTGGCCAGCACATCGCGCGTGTAGTCATGCACGGCGGCGACCTGCTGCTGGGTGGTCATGCCGGCCCAGGCCTTGGGGACGATCTGCTTGTCGCCATCGGCCCAGTCGTCCGAATAGTGGAAGTCCAGCAGCACTTCCAGGCCGGCTGCATGGGCGCGGCGGATGGTCTTCAGCACATCGTCGTAGTTCGAATAGTGCGTCCAGTCCGGGTTGTTCCAGATGCGCACGCGCATGATGTTGCCGCCCTTCTGCTTCATCAGCACGAAGGGATCGACCGGCTTGCCCTTCTGGCGGAAGACCGCGCCGCAGTCCTCCATCTCATTGGCGAAGGACAAGTCGGCGCCGAGGTAGAGCTTGTCCACCGCATGGGCCTGCGCGGCGGACAACAGAGTGGCGGCCGCCAGAACGGCACGAAGGGCTTTCATGAAATGCGTGTCCTTCAGGAATGGAAGCTGAGATCGACGGCAGTGCTGGCAAGCCCCGCGCCGGAGACGGTGACGCGCACCGCTCCGCTTTGGCCGGTCCCCTGCACGATCGCCTGCGCCAGTCCGTTGAAAGCCTTGCGCGTGCGGCCCTTGTCGGGCTCCGTCGAAGTGGGATTGCCGTTGCCAAGGCCGATGATCTGCGCCGGGCCGGAAACGGTGAAGGTCAACGCATCGTCCGCCGTCGGCACCACATTGCCCGCCTTGTCCAGCACTTCGACCCGCAGCGTCGCGGCATCGGCAATGGCGGCGGTGTAGCGCTTGCGGTCGGCGGTGAGGCGCAGCTTGGCCGGCGCGCCGGCAGTCACCCGCGCGTCCTGCGCGGCCAGCTTACCGCCGTTGTAGCCGCGCGCCTCCAGCTTGCCGGGGGCGTAAGGAACCTGCCATTCGAGGTGACCGTTGCGCGGCATCGGCTTGCGGCCAAGGCTCTTGCCATTGAGGAGCAGTTCGATCTCCTCGCAATTGCCGTGCGCCCAGACCGGGATCGGCTGCCCCTCACGCCCCGCCCAGTTCCAGTGCGGCAGCAGGTGGACCAGCGGCTGGTCCGGCCGCCACCATGCGCGGTAGTAATAGTAGTTGTCCTTGGCGAACCCGCAGATATCCATCGCGCCGAAGTAGCTGGAAACGCTGGGAAACGCCGGATAAGGCGTAGGCTCTCCGCGATAGTCGAACCCGGTCCAGATGAAGCCGCCGGCGATGTAGGGCGCATTGGCAACGATGGTCCACCACTCCTCGGCAGTGGAGGCCCACCAGGGGTGCTCGGTATCGTAAGCCTTGACGATATGACGCGCCGCGTCGTTCTCGTAGGCGCCGCGGGTGGAGACGGTGCTGCCGGTCTCGGTGCCGATGACGGGCTTGTTCGGGTGGCGTTCGTGCCATGCGGGAATCTTGTCGTTGCGGTAGTTGAAGCCGACGACGTCCACCGCCTCGGCCGCGCCGCCGTCCCAGCCCTGGTCCATCGCCTGCGTGGTGAGCCGCGTGGGGTCGAGCGCCTTGCAGCGCGCCACCAGTTCGGCCGAAATGCGGCGGCCGCGCTCGCTGCCCTGGTGGCCTTCCTCGTTACCCACCGACCACAGAATCACCGAGGGATGGTTGCGCGAGGAGAGGATCATCCGCTCCAGCTCGTCCATCGCTTCCGGGTTGGTGGTGTTGAGCCGCGTTTCCGCGATCATCATCATGCCCTTGCGATCGCAGATGTCGAGCAGGGCCTGCGCGGGCGGATTGTGTGCGCTGCGCCAGGAATTGACGCCCATCTCGATCGAACGATCGACGCGCCACGCATGCAGCGCATCGGGGATCGCACTGCCGACGCCGGCATGGTCCTGATGGTTGCATACGCCCATCAGCTTCACGTTCTGGCCGTTGATGGTGAAGCCCTTCACCGCGTCGAAGGTGACGGTGCGGACGCCGAACGGCGTCTCATAACGGTCCACCGGCATACCGTCGCGCAGGACTTCGGTGACCAGCGTGTAGAGCATCGGGCTGGCGGGGGACCACAGCTGCGGCGTGCGGATGTGCACCCCCTGCTCGATCTCCGTGCTGCCCAGCGGTGCCAGTTCCACCTGCCGATCCGCCGCACGCGCCGCCTGCCGGCCTTCCGCATCGCGGATCGACTGGCGCAGGGTGACGGTCACCTTGCCCTCGGACGCATTGGCCAGCGTCGTCGCGAGCGAGACTTTCGCGCCCTCGGCATCGATCTCGCTGCGTACGCACGTGCCCCACTGCGGCACGTGGGCGGCATCGGCGCTGACGAGGCGCACGTTGCGATAGATCCCTGCGCCTTCGTAAAACCACCCCTCACCCAGAGAGGCATCGACGCGCAGCGCAAGCTGGTTCGCCCCGCCATCGTAATCGAGGAAATCGGCGATATTGACGCGGAACGGCGCATAGCCGCTCTCGCTGCCACCGGCCTCGAAGCCGTTGACGAAGACCTTGCAGGCGCGGAACACGCCATCGAATTCCAGCCAGACCGCCCGGCCCTTATCGGCAGCCCCTACTGGCAGGCGCAGGCGATACCAGCCCACGCTGTTCTGCGGGAACGCGCGGCCAATCGCCTTGAAGCCATGCGCGGCTACGGCATCGGCCTTGTCTTCCGGCGCGGGCGTCGCGGGCTCGGCATAGGGCAAGTCCACCGCCCAGTCGTGCGGCACCGAGACATGCGCCCAGGCGCTTTCATCGAAATCGGCGATGGCGGCCGGCGAAGTGACCAGCCCCGGCTTGGCATAAGTGCGCTGGTTGATGCCCCAGTCGAAGTCTTTCGCCATGTCCGCCGCATGGCCCATGTGGAAGCGCCAACCCCGATCGAGCAGCCATTCGCGGCGCGGGCTTGCAACAGGCGCGGCCGCTTCATCACGCGCCAGCGCGGTCTGAGGCAAGGCGGCGGCGGCAATCCCGACAGCACCAAGCGCCATGGCACTGCGACGATTGGCAGTGAAGTCGGCAGCAGAAAGGCCAGCGGAAGTCATTCGGGGGGAATCGGTCATTGCTTTCAGCGGCTCTCACATCTGTTCAGGCACGAACGGGAGCCTGGCCGATCACGGATGACCGGCCTTGACGCAAATCAGGCTCCTCACTCTTGTTTGATTTGTATGATATATATCAATGGGGTCAATGATTGGCGGCCACGGCCAACCTCAACCCTCGCTTTCGTTGTGCTTTATCGCGTCGAGAGCATCGACGATGATCCGCTCCATCCGCGCCCGTGCCTGCTGCGGATCGCGCGCCAGGATGGCGGCCATCACACCTTCGTGCGCGTCCAGATCGGCACTGCGCCCGACGATGCGGTTAGTATAGCGGATCGAGGTTTTGAGCGCGGTGGACACCACATCGCGGAATTGGCCGAAGAACGGATTGCCCGATGCCTTCAGGATGGCGACGTGAAAGGCGACGTCCGCCTCCAGCACATCGTCGCGCCCGGCATCGGCAGCCAGCATGCGCGCGAAGCCCGCCTCGATCAGGGCGCGCCCCTCATCCGTTGCCTCTTGCGCGGCCAGTGCGGCGGCGGCGGGTTCGATGGCGACACGCAACTGCCCGAACTGCTTGAGCAGATCGATCGAGAAGCGCCGCTCCAGCATCCAGCGCAGCACATCGGTATCGAACAGGTTCCATTGGCTGACCGGCTGGATCGACGTGCCCTGCCGGGGCCGCGCGGTGAGCAGGCCCTTGGCCGTCAGCATCTTCACCGCTTCCCGTGTGACGGAGCGACTGACGCCGTGCTGCTGCGACAATTCAGCCTCGGTGGGAAACGCGCGACCAGCCCAGGCATCGCCAACGATTTGCGAACCCAGTCGGTCAAGCAGCCCATACGTCAGGTTGCGCCCAAGCGCATCGCGGTTTTCCTGCGGATCGTTGGGCATGCTCAGTCCCGGCACCTCTCTATTCTATCGCTTTAATCATATAAATAGGCAGTGGCTGGTGTTGGCAAGTGGAAACGCCCGCCAGGCCATTTCAGGCGTCCATCGCAACCGCCATCTCGGGCGGTGTTTCGGCGCCGGCCTCAGGGAAACCCCTTCGATTTTCCAGTGCTTCTTTCGATGCAGTCGGCCCGGATGCTCATGTAGATCGGGTGTCAGAAGTTGACCAATTCCAGCACCGGCAATCGGGCAACGGACACAATCGAAAACCCAATGCTACCGGCCAGACCGCCTAAGCCAGAACGGGTAAGGCCATGGAAGGCGCCCCTTTTTGATCTCTCCGTGCAAATGAAAGGAAATGCGATGCGTGCCATGTCCGCAAGACTTGCCCTTTTGGCAGCCGCCGGCCTGACGCTGGCGAATTCAGCGCCCACCAATGCGGTGCCCGCAGCCGGTCCCGCCGGAAGCTGGGTCTACATCGGCACCACCCATGCCAAGCATTTCAACGATCATGACACCGTGGCGGTTCATGGCCCGAACAATATCTTCCGAGAACTGAAGGTGGGCGTGAAGGACGCTTCGCTGCACATGCAAAGGATGGTCGTCACCTATGGCAACGGCCTGATGGACGACGTTCCAGTGAATTACAAAATTCCGAAGGATGGCGAAAGCAAGGCGATCCCGATGAAGTACGGCAAGCGTGAAATCACCAAGATCGATTTCTGGTACGACACCAAGGGCTGGCTGCACGGCACGGCCGCGGTCAGCATCTACGGACGCAAGTGATCGATCGAGGGCACGGTGGCCGCATGGTGTGCGCAGCCACCTGAAAACCTGAAAAACAAGAGCCCGGCACGCGCCTCCCCTGTGCGGCGCGTGCCGGGCTCTTTCCTGTCGGGTCATCCACCTGCCGCTTCCGGCCAAGCCCCCTCAAACCGGCGCGACAGGCGGGACCACGATCAGGCCATCAGCACTTTGTCCAGCGCCAGGCGGAACTTCTGCATGTCTTCCGCAGAGCCCACGGTGACGCGCGACATCGTGGGATAGGCGCTCCACGAACGGCCGATCTGCACGTTCTGCGCCAGCAGTGCTTCCATCATCGCCTTGGGCGCCTTGCCGCCCCAATCGACCATGAACATGTTCGCATGGCTGCCCGGAAGCACCTTCAGGCCGCGCTTCTCGATATGAGCGATGGTCGCTTCGCGCGCGGCGATCATCTGGTTGCGGCGGGCCTTGATCTCATCGGCCAAGGTGAGCGAGGCAGTGCCGCAGGCCACCGCCGTCATCGGCAGCATCGATGTGACCTGCCCGCCGTCATAGCGCATCATCTTCTCGTGCAGCGCCTTCGAACCCAGCGTCAGGCCAAGGCGCATGCCCGCCATGCCGAACAGCTTGGAGAACGTGCGCATCACCAGCACGTCATCGCGCGAAGCGGCCAGTTTCGCCGCATTCTCGGTGCCGGCGAAGTGGATGTACGCTTCGTCCACCAGCAGGATCGCATCCTTGGGCTTGTTCTCGGCCAGCCAGGTGATGTCGGCGATCGGGGTCAGCGTGCCGGTGGGGTTGTTGGGCGAGCAGATGTAGTAGAGCCCGGCGTTCGGATCGGCCGCCAGCATGGCCTTCACGTCATGGCGATAGTCGGAAGTGAGCGGCACTTTGGTGACCTTGGCGCCGATCCACGCGCCGGTGCGCCAGATCGCTTCGTAAGTCGGGTCCGCCGTCACGATCCCGCGTGAGGGCGAGGCGAAAGTGATCGCGGTGCGGCTGAGCGGATCGCTCGATCCCGGCCAGGCGACGACGTGGTCGGCCGGAATGCCTTCCACCTGCGCGACGGCGGCGAACAGCTTGGCGTGATCGTCATTGGGCTCATAGCGGTTGCCCTGGGTGACGATCGCCATCGCGGCCTGCGCGCCGGCGGGCAGCGGCCCGGTCCAGCACTCGTTGGCGCCGATGCGCACCGCGCCGGCCACCGCCTTGGCGGCCTGCTGCGCGCCCGCCGGCATGGCCTGCGCCACCGCCATGCCGCCGCCCAAGAGCGCGGCGATCTTGCCCAGGTTACGGCGCGAATAGCCGCGCGCGAGCAGGTCCTGCGTCACTTCTTCGCCGCCGATACGCTCGGCCAGCATGTCTTGCTCAAGCTGCATTTCGAACTCCTTCTCAAATCGGGTGGTCGGCAGTTTTCGTCGGATTTTGAGAGCCCTAGATTTTCAGAGCATTGCGGAACATCACCATGGAGATCACGATCAGGTAGACGCCGAAGACACGCTTCAGCATGCGCGGCTCCAGCCAGTGCGCGGCCGCCACGCCCAGCGGCGCGGTGAGGATCGACATGGAGGCGATGGCGAGCGTCGCGGGCATGTTCACGAAGCCCAGCGAGCCCCAGGGCAGCCCCTTTTCGTGCTGGCCGATGATCGCGAAACCGATGGCGCTGGGGATGGCGATCAGCGTGCCCACGCCCGATGCCGTGCCCACCGCGCGGTGGATCGAGCGGCCGCACAGTGTCATCACCATGATCGCGATCGTGCCGCCGCCGATGCCCAGCAGCGAGGAGAACGTGCCCAGCCCGCCGGCAATGCCCACGCGCAGCATGCCCGACGGCATCTGATCCGTGATCACCTTATCCCCTACGCGCGGCAGCAGGAAGTTAAGGCTCATCAGCAGCACGCCAGAGGCGAAGACCATCGTCAGCACTTTGCCGTCCACATGGCTGGCCAGCACCACGCCCACGCCGTCGCCCAGGATCACCCAGGGCGCCCAGGACTTCAGGATCTCGAAATCGACCGATCCGCGCTTGGCATGGCTCATGACCGATCGGATCGAGGTGACGATGATGGTCGCCGCCGAAGTGCCGATGGCGACATGCGCATATTGCGCGTGATCGCCGCCCAGCAGCGGCAGCATCAGCAGCAGTGCGGGCACGACGATGAAACCGCCGCCGATCCCGAACACACCGCCCGCGAAACCGGCGACAAGGCCAGCCAACAGCAGCCCGACTGCGGGGATCAGCCAGCCCATTTCAGATAGCATCACAATCGCAACTCCCTGAAAAATCAATAATGGGCGCTGCCCCCGGTTGAGCCGGGGACAACGCCTATACAATCGATAGCAATCAGAACTTCACCGTGACGCGGCCGTAGTAGTATCCACCATTGATACCGTAAGGCGAAATGGTCGGATATACGTTGGACGCATAAGAACTTGATCCGGACGCCAATTGCGCGGCGCGGATGTATTCGTAGGAACGCTTGGTCGGATATTTGTTGAACAGGTTGTTCGCACCGATCGACAGCTTGATGTTCTCGGTCGCCTTCAGACCCAGTTCCAGATCGGTGATGAAGGCGGAATTGACCGGAACCTTCAGGTCCTGCCCGGCGATCGGGCTGCCGCCCGGCGCGGTTTCAAGGGCATAGACCTTCGAATAATAGCTCTCGCGCAAGTTCACGCTGAACAGGTCGGATTCCCAATAGGCCGCCAGGGTGGCGCGAACCTTTGGCGTGCTGTGCTCCAGCGTGACGACGTTGTACTTGCTGATCAGCGCCGACTTCGAAGGATCGACCGTGCTGGTGTAAAGCGCGTCCGGTAGTCCGGCGATCTTCTTCACCTTGTTGTCGTTGTAGTTGGCCGAAAGCGTCCAGTTGATCTCACCAATGCCGGTCGGCATGTCGTACGTGGCCATGAAGTCCACGCCGCGCGTGCGCATGTCGGCGCCGTTGACGAAAGTCTGCACCGCCACGGTGCCGCTGGTGTTGCGCGCTCCGTTTACATCGGTCAGCACATAACTCGGTATTTCACCGCCCAATGCCGTGGCAACCGCATCGTAGACCGCCTGTTGGTTGTAGAGGTTGTAGTTGTCCGAAGTATAGGGAACGCAGCTGGCGGCGCTGGAACCGGCATAGCCCTGCGGACAATACTGGCCGTAGAAGCCATAGAACGAGCTGGATATCATGATGCGATCGCGGATCTCGATCCAGTAGGCATCCAACGTGACGCTGACTCGCGGGCTGGGCGTGAAGACGATGCCCGCGCTGAAGTTGGTCGATTTCTCAGGCTTCAACCCGCCGAACCCAAGCGAGGCCGCCGCCGGAGAGTTGGCCGGAAGCACGCCCGATACCGAACTGGGGCCGACGTTGATGCCCGAATAGAACCCTTCGGCCAGCGTCGGCGCACGAAAGCCGGTCGACACGGTGCCGCGCACCGCGAACATGTCCGAAATGTCGTAGCGGGACGTCAGCTTGAACACGGTGGTATCGCCGAAGTCGCTGTAGTGTTCGTGGCGCACTGCGCCGTCGACCAGCCAGCCCGGCACCGGCTTCAGCGAAACGTCCAAGTATTGGGAGAAGTTGGTGCGGTGATAGTTACCCGCATCGTTCGGGCTGTAGCCGAAGAACGACTGCGCGCCGCTGCCGTAGTAGGATGCCGGATCGCCCGCGACGATACCGTAGGTCTCACGCCGCCATTCCAACCCGCCGGCGATGTTCATCGGTTCGGAAAGTCCGATGTCCACCGGGTAGGTCAGGTCCAGCGTATTGCTCCACTGCGATGCTTTGAAATCGCCGTTGTGGAATTCGGTGGGGGTGAAGCCGGTGGCCTTGTAGAGCGCGGCGTTGGCCGAATTCTCGACATAGACGCCCACGAAATCGTCGCCGTAGGTCGACGCCAGATCGAAATCGAGATCGCCGAACTTGCCCTTCACCCCGCCGGTAATCGAGTAGTCGGTCTCCCGCACCGCCTCCAGCGGAGCGAAGCCGGTGGCGAACAGCGGCACGCCCGCTGCCGAGACGACGATGCCCGGCGTGCGGTAATTCTCATAAGCGCGGGCATATTTGTGGCCGTAGCTGCCGAAGCTGTAGACGTCGAAATCGCCCGAGGTCCAACCGGCGTTGAACATCGCCGTGGTCTGTTCGATCTGCGGATCACCCGCGATGCGGTTGACGTAGGGATAGTTCGCCGCGTTCACCACGTCCGGGAACTTGGTGAGGTTGCCCTTGGCCACCGCATTATCGCCATAAACGCGCGGATCGACGTCGCCCCGGAAGCTGAAGCCCTTTTTCTTCTTCTGGACGGTGAGGCTGAAGTACGAATTCTCGATCGGGGCAAAGCCGACATTGCCCGATACGCTGTAAGTGTCGCCACCCTGATCGTAATACTGGCCGACGGTGCCGTTCAGCACGCCGCCGTGATCGTTGTCCTTGAGGATGATGTTGATGACGCCGGCAATGGCATCGGTGCCGTACTGCGCGGCGGCACCGTCCTGCAGTACTTCGATGTGGCCGATCGCGTCATTCGGAATGAAGCTCATGTCCGGCGCGGCGCTGCCGCCGTAAGGGCCGCCGGCGACCGAGACGTTGGCAGTGCCGTGGCGGCGCTTGCCATTGATCAGGATCAGCGTGTGGTTGGGCGAAAGGCCGCGCAGCTTCATTTGCAGGTTGTGCGCCTGAAGATCGCTGCCGAAGGCCTGGGCCTGAATGGACGGCAGGTTTTGCGACAGGCTCTGGATCAGGTCCGGCTGGCCGGTGCGGCTCAGCGCCTCAGCAGTCATGATCTGGATCGGCGCCGGGCTTTCGGTGGCCTTCATGCCGATCGTGCGCGTGCCGGTGACGATGATCGCACCACCCGAAGCGTCGGCAGCAGCCTCAGCCGCCGCCGGTTCGGCCGGCTCTTCGGCCATGGCTGGCCCCGAATTCAAAAGAAGCGCTGCCGCCAGCGCGGTTACCGATACGGATACCCTGTGTGTCATCTAGGCCCCCTTGCCTGGTTTTTCCCCGTGGTTGCGGCCTCTCCCTGGGTTCTCGCGATCGTCGGCAGCCCGTCCATGCAGGCACGCCTTTTCCCTGCCGGCACCGACGCAAATCGGCGGCCGGATCACAGCCAAAGGCTGTCCGGAAAAGGCGCGTGCCCCAGCGCTCCCGATCCACCCCCCGGGGACCGAAACGACATGGACGCAGGCAGCGACGCCGCGAGTTCAGCTCTATTCGGAAACGGTGCGACCCTCAGGCGGCCACCCGACCATATGGATCGAGGTGGCGACGAGACGGCGGCCGCATGATGCCGGACATTCCGGCGTGCAGGCATGACGCGCAAGCTGCCGGATCGGCACGCTTATCGCCCGGGCCAATACACCCCAACCCGCAGACACATGCTATGCGACCACGTTTCCTGGACCTAAACCGGCCCCAAACCTCAATTGGAAAGTTTAAAAAGCCCAGAGCAACGAATGGGCGATACGCTCTTCACATCACAACAGGTACGCGAATGCTTTATGAACATCGACCAGCCCCCTCATAAGTCGGTCAGCGCGTTCCTATCGGACATCATCCCTGATCAATATTATTTCTTTTCTGTTACACGACCGTATGTGAAATCGAACCGTTGTCAACGCCGCCCATGGCAATTTTGGCGTACTCAAGATTCTGTGCGCCACACGTCAATTTTGCCACCAGCGCACGGGTTACGGGCAGGCCCGGAAAAGCGCGCACTTTGCACTTCAATGGCTTTTTGGGCTGGATAGATCGTCCCATGAATGGGACACTCCGGCCCGGCGGCGGACTCGCGCGCGATTGCATGACGCCCACCGTCTACGCAGTTTTGCCTGACTGGATTCGAACCGGGCGGCATCGGAATGACGCAGGATTCGTACCGGTGGAGAGGACGATGACAATGGCCAGCGACAGGCTGAACCACAGCGATCAGGTCTTGAATACCGTGCAGCAGGGCAATGCCGCTGCAACGTCGTCCTTAGCGGCGTCTTGGTGTCGTTCAGCGCTGCACCACGGGCTGGACCCCGCTGCCTCTCGCAAGCAGGAACGGCTGGGCGCGGCCAGTCTGGCCGGCCTGCGCGACAGCAATGGCGAACTGATCGCCGCCGCCGTGCCGGTGCTGGACCAATTGTTCGGCAATGTCGGCCGCACCGGCTGCTGCGTGATCCTGTCCGATATCGACGGCGTCGTTCTGGAGGCGCGTTCCAGCGCTGGTGACGCGCCGCTGTTCGATGCCATCGGCCTTGCCCCCGGCGGCATGTGGGGCGAATCGGCCGAAGGCACCAACGGCATCGGCACCTGTCTTGTCGAACAGCGCCCCGTCACCATCCTTCGCGGAGAGCATTTCGCCAGCCGCAATATCGGCGTCAGTTGCATGGACGCACCGGTGTTCGATCCAGAAGGCCGCCTTGTCGCCGCGCTCGACGTTTCCAGCGCGCGGGCCGAACATGGGGAGGCGCTGGCCGCCCTCGTGGCCGCGCTGGTGCAGGACGCCGCGCGCCAGATCGAGCGGGACTTCTTCTGCATGCGCTATGCCGATGCGCGGATCGTCTACAGCCCCGATCGGCAGACCGGCCCGCGCGGCCGCGGCGTGGCGCTACTGGCCGTAGACCGCGACGATCTGGTGATCGGCGCCACCCGCGCCGCACGGCTCAACCTGGGCCTTGGCAACAAGCCGTTCGAACGCCCCCGCCCGCTGGCCGACGTGATCGGCGATACCTCCAGCAGCTTCGACGACAGCGAGCGCGCGATCCTGCGGCAGGCGCTTGCCCGCTCCGGCGGCAACGTCACCCAAGCCGCGCGCGAACTGGGAATCGGCCGGGCCACGATGTACCGCCGGATGGAGCGCGTGGGGATGTCTCCGGGGCAGTAGAGTTGGAAAATCCGCCGAGAATGGCTCCTGCACCATGCGTCTCAGGGGCGAGACACTAGGCGGCACGGCTTGCGCCCTCCCCCTGTCCCGCGCCCGACCGCACTGACACTCTCACGATCAAGGCCGCGCATCCCGCCGGGCCATCAACGAGAGGATCCAGACCATGTCAGACGCACAAGTCACCGAAAGGCCCTCGGTGCTCGTGGCGCCTTTCGCCAAGAGCTATGACAACTTCATCGGCGGCAAATGGGTGCCCCCGGTCGCCGGTCGCTATTTCGACAATGTCAGCCCGATCACCGGCAAGCCGGTCTGCCGCGTCGCCCGCTCCGACGCGGATGATATCGAATTCGCGCTGGACGCCGCGCACGGAGCGCGTGAGGCCTGGGGCCGCACGCCGCCCGCCGAACGCTCGCTGATCCTGCTACGCATTGCCGACCGCATGGAGCAGAACCTGGCCAAGCTGGCGCTGGCGGAAACGTGGGACAACGGCAAGCCGATCCGTGAGACGACCGCCGCCGACATTCCCCTCGCCATCGATCACTTCCGCTATTTCGCCGGCTGCATCCGTTCGCAGGAAGGATCGATCGGGGAGATCGACCATGACACCATGGCCTATCACATCCACGAACCGCTGGGTGTGGTCGGCCAGATCATCCCGTGGAACTTCCCGATCCTGATGGCCGCGTGGAAGCTGGCCCCCGCGCTGGCAGCCGGCAACTGCGTGATCCTGAAGCCGGCCGAACAACCCCCCGCCTCGATCCTGGTGCTGGCCGAACTGATTGCGGACATCCTGCCGCCGGGCGTGCTCAACATCGTCAACGGCTTCGGGGTCGAGGCGGGCAAGCCGCTCGCCAGTTCGAAGCGCATCGCCAAGATCGCGTTTACCGGCGAGACCTCCACCGGCCGCCTGATCATGCAGTACGCCAGCGAGAACCTGATCCCGGTGACGCTGGAACTGGGCGGCAAGAGCCCGAACATCTTCTTTGCCGACGTCTGCGCGGAAGATGACGACTTCCTCGACAAGGCGATCGAGGGCTTCGTGATGTTCGCGCTGAACCAGGGTGAAGTCTGCACCTGCCCCAGCCGCGCGCTGATCCAGGAATCGATCTACGACAAGTTCATGGAAAAGGCGCTGAAGCGCGTCGCCGCAATCCGGCAGGGCAGCCCGCTGGAGATGGAGACGATGATCGGCGCGCAGGCATCGCAGGAGCAGCAGGACAAGATCCTGCGCTACCTCGATATCGGCCGCGACGAAGGCGCCGAAGTGTTGATCGGTGGCGGCGCGGCCAGCCTTGGCGGCGATCTTGCCGATGGCTTCTACGTCCAGCCCACGGTGTTCAAGGGCCACAACAAGATGCGGATCTTCCAGGAGGAGATCTTCGGCCCGGTCGTCTCCACCACCACCTTCCGCGATGCCGAGGAAGCGCTGGAAATCGCCAATGACACGATGTTCGGCCTGGGCGCCGGCGTGTGGAGCCGCGATATCAACACCTGCTATCGCTTCGGCCGGGCGATCCAGGCCGGGCGCGTCTGGACCAACTGCTATCACGCCTATCCCGCCCATGCGGCCTTCGGCGGCTACAAGCAGTCCGGCATCGGGCGTGAGACGCACAAGATGATGCTCGATCACTATCAGCAGACCAAGAACCTATTGGTCAGCTACAGCCCGAAGAAGCTGGGCTTCTTCTAAGGGTCGCAAGCCTCCCGGCGCGGGTGCCAGACTGGCGCTCTTTCCCACAACCCCGCGCCGGGGCCTTTTCGGCAAGAACGATTATCGCGCCTGCACGTCGGGCAGCGGCGTTGTCGCGATCGGCAAGGGCTGCGTCCTCACGCGAGAGCGGACGCTGCGGGCCAGACGGTGAGAGGGGCGCTCCACCGCCCAGTAAAGGAACTGCGCACCCGCGATGCAGGCCGCCATCGTCAGGGCAAGGGATACGAAATCGGCCGCCAGCCCCTGCCCGACCACACGATGGACGACAAAGTCCACCCCCTGCATCAGCGGCAGATGGACGAGGTAGAGGCTGTAGGAAATCGTGCCCAGGAACTGAAGCCAGCGCCAATTCAGGCCCGTTTCCGCCCAGCCGGTCCATGCTGCGCAGAACAGCAGCACAGCCACCATCGCGGGCATGCGCTCGAAACCTGAGCCGGTCATCAGCGCCATCACCAGCAGCACCAGCCCGATCCGCGCCAACCGCGTATCCAGCGCCCGCCGGGCCATGACGCCGACATAGAACACTGCCCAATGCTCGACGAAAAAGCCGTGCCAATGCGTGCCGACAAGACCCAGCGCCGATGCCATGGCTACCGCCCAGACGGCGGCGTCCATCCACCGCGCACGCACCATCAGCGCCAGCGCGAAGACCAGATAGAACTGGAACTCGTACGTCAGCGTCCAATAGACGATGTTGATTTCGGGAACGCCCAATATCTCCTGAAGATAGAAGATGTGGGCCAGCAGCGCGCCGATGCTAGGCGCATGGAACGGCCTGTCGTGGATCAGCGATGCCAGTAGCACGAAGCCGATCGCCAGCAGCATCGACGCCCAATACGCGGGATCAAGCCGGATCGATCGACCCAGCATGAACATGCCCACTTTGCCGGGCGTCATCGTCACGCCGTTCAGACCATGCGCGATCACGAAACCGCTCAGCGTGAAGAACACCGATACCGCGAAATAACCGTTGAGTAGGGAGAACGGCATGGCCGCCAGGATCGTTGGCACGTGCCCGCCCTGAATGGCGTGGAACAGCAGCACCGCAATCGAGGTAAACCCGCGAAGCCCCTGGACAATGGTGTAGTTTACCCGCCGATCCGCCATCCCTGCATCATGACAGTTCCACGGTCCTCTGCGCAACGAATGGGACCGTGGACGTTGATGCCGGACCTGAAAATTCGCCATCCGGCAATGAGGGTCAGAGCCTAGACCTTCGTTCCCGTCTGCAATCGTTAGTAAAGCGACGCGCGCTGCGGCAGCATCATGCGAAACGTCGTCCACTCGGCACGCTCTATCGTCAGCGTTCCGCCGTGCGCATGCGCGATCTGGCGGGCAAGGCTTAGGCCGATGCCGGTGCCTTCCGGTTTCGTCGTGTGAAATGGGCGGAAGATCGCCGTCTCGCTCCCTTGCGGGATGCCGTTGCCATTGTCCCGCACCTCCAACGCCAGTCCCGTTTCGATCCGCCGCACCGATAGCCCGACGCAGGCATCCGCCCCCCGATCGACGGTGGCCGCCTCCGCCGCATTCTGGATCAGTGCCCACAGGGCCTGGTTGATTTGGTCACGATCCATCGGCCAAAGCGCTTCGCCGATCATGTCCGGCGCCACATCCACCGACAGCGTCACCGCCGGCCAGCGGCTGGCGAACAGGCGTGTCAGATCCTCCACCAATTGCGCGGGCGCGACCGGGCGCGTGCTGGGTTCGGGCAAGCGTGCCAGCGCGCGATAGGCTTCGACGAAGCGTTGCAGACCTTCCGCATGCCGGGTCAACGTGCCCAGAATTTCCCGCAACAGCGGCTTGTCGGGAACCGGACGGTCCACCGCCACGATGCCGCTTTCGGCAAGCGAGGCGATCGGGGCCAGACCGTTCAGCAATTCATGGCCCAGCACCTGAATCAGTTCCGCGGTGGCGCGCGCTTCGGCCGCGCGTTCCTCCTGCTCGATATCGATCAGGGTCACGACCATGCGGTTTCCGGTGGGGATCTGCACGCGGTCGATCCGCCAACTGCGCCCTTCGTGCCGGAAATGGCTCATATCCCGATCCACGAGTGCAGGCGGCAGCGGCAGCACTTTGTCGTCCGTGGCGAACAGGCCCCGCGCCGCGCGATTGAGCGCGCGTGCTCCATCCCCTTCGATGGAAAGCATCGGCGTTGGCGCAGCGTCGAGCAGCAACCGGTGCGTCATGACCTCCACCGGCGCGACCGGCGACGCCACGACCGTAGGCACGGCTTCGCGGCTGATGCTCCAGCCATGCAGGAAGACGATCCAGACCGCCACCAGCATGGCGCCGGTTAGCGTGCCCCAAAGGCCCTGATGCCACGCCTCGCTGGCCACGATCCCGCAGCCGACAAGGCCAAGCCCGGACAGGATCGCCCGCAGGCTATAGGCCATGGCGCGCCATGCGACGATAGAGCGCGCCCCGGCTGAGGCCCAGCGCGGCAGCGGCATGGGTCACATTATGGCGGTGTTCGCGCAGGGCAGCCTCGATCATCGCCTTTTCGGCGTCGGTCAGGTCGAAGCTGGCATCCACCGATCCCACGGCGAGGGACAGCGTCGGAAGCGCCAGTGCCGCCGCGTCGATCATGCCGTCATCTGCCAGCAGCACCGCGCGTTCGATGGCAAGTGCCAGCCCGCGCACTTCGTCCTCCCACACCGTCGCGCGGATCGCCTCCTCGGCAGCCTGGGTCAATCGGGGCGATGGACGGCCGAAGCGTTCGGCGGCCAGCCAGGCGAAATGCCGCGCCAGAAGCACCGCGTCATCCTCACGCGCATGCAGCGGCGGCACGGCGATCTGGAGTGTGGCAAGGCGGCGGCGGAGTGCGGGCGTCAGCGCGGACAGATCATCGGCAACGGCAATGCAGCGCAAGCCATGCGGCAGACGATCGAGCAACCGCGCCTGCGCCACTTCGTCCAGCCTATCCGGATAGCGCAGGATCGCAGTGCCTTTGGCATCGGTAAGCCGCTGCCACGCGCTCTCATCGCGCAAGTCGATCCGCAGCGGTTCAGTGGCGGCCTCCACCGAAGCGGCATGGACGGCAAGCGCGGTCAGCATGCGGCCACTGCCCGATGGGCCGGTGACGGTGACACCCGCCGGAGTGGGCGCGACGCGGCGGATCAGGTCGCGCAGAGCCTGCATCGCCGCGCTTTCGCCCAACAGCCGGATCGGTTCGCTGCTGCCGCAGTCCACCGTGACCGCAGGGGGAGCGACGGGCCCTTCGCGCGCGATGGCCGCCTCCACTTTCGCCACGAGTTCGCTGTTGCGCCACGGCTTCATCGCGAAGTCGCGCGCGCCTGCCTGCATCGCGGCCACGGCGATCCGGATGCCGCTATGCGCGGTGATCACGATTATGCAGGCGGCCGGATCGTCGGCCATGATCCGGGCCAGCAGAGCCAGCCCCTCGTCCCCGTTCGACTGGCCGGGCGAGAAATTCATATCCAGCAGGATCGCGTCGAACCGGCGCGTGGCAAGGCGTGACAATGCCTCTTCAGGACCGTTTGCCGTCTCCAACCGGCGACCAGCCATGCGGAAGGCGATCTCCATCGCACCGGCGACGGCGGGATTGTCATCGATCAGCAGGATCGCATTGTCACTTGACGCTTCGCCAGACTGTCCGTTTCCGGACACTGTGTCCGAACCTGAACGTTCACCTGTGTTCGCATCGTCAGAAAATCGTTGAATCATCGATGTTTAGGCTTTCCGGCGAACTTGGGTGACACTGTCCCCATGATGACCGAACAGCCTGTACATGCAACAGTTTCTCCCGGTGCGGAGATGGACCGCAAGGTTGCCCGCCCGCGTGCGCCGCTGTGGCGCCGACCGGCCACCTTGGCAACGGCGGGTGCCCTCGTCGCCGCCATTTTGGTCTGGAGGATGCTGCCGGCCAGCGGCTCCACCGACGTGACTGCGGCGGAGATCGAGACGGGCACAGTGACCCGCGCACCCTTCGCGGACTATCTGCCGGTGCGCGCCACGGTCGCCCCGAAAGTGACCACACTGGTCGGTGTGCTCTCCGGCGGGCAAGTGGAAAAGCTGCTGGTGCAGGATGGCGTCATGGTCACCGAAGGCCAACCGCTGGCGACGCTGGCCAATCCCGAACTGCGGCTGGACGTGCTGACGCGCGAGGCGCAGATCGCCAGTCAGCTTGGCGGCGTCGCGGGTGAGAACCTGGGGATCGAGCGCAACCGCATCGATCGCGCGGGACAAGTCGCGCAGGCCAGCTACGACCTGATCAAAGCCCGGCGCGAACTGGCAATCCGGCAGCAGCTTTACGATCAGGGCTACCTCGCCGATGCCGGCGTTAAGAGCTATGCAGAGGAAACGGCCTACCAGCAGAAGCGGCTGGCCCAGTTGCAGTCGGGCAGCAGTCGCGAAGCGCAGATCACCGCCACACAAGGCGCCCGTCTGGAGGACACGCGTGGCCGGCTGGAGCGCAACTTGTCCGCCGTGCGCGCCAGTCTGGACGCGCTGACGATCCGTGCGCCGATGGGCGGCCGCCTCACCAACTTCACGATCCAGCCAGGGCAGGCGCTGAAGCCGGGCGATCCGGCCGGTCAGGTCGACAGCGAAGGCTCCTGGAAACTCACCGCCGATGTCGACGAATACTACCTGCGGCGCGTGGCGACTGGGCAGAAAGCAGCGGTGGACGGTTCGCGGCTGGTCGTCTCCAAAGTGCTGCCGGCAGTCAAGGACGGCCGCTTCCGCGTCGAACTGACGTTCGAAGGCACGCCGCCCGCCGGGCTCAATCGCGGCCAGACGCTCGACACGCGCATCACGCTGGGCAGCACCGCGCCCGCGCTGGTGGCACCCGTAGGTAGCTGGATGGAATCCAGCGGCGGCGCCACTGTCTTCGTGCTGGATGCGGACGGGGTCCATGCCCGTCGCCGCGCCGTGAAGACCGGCCGCCGCAATCCCGAACAAGTCGAAATCCTCTCCGGCCTCAATCCCGGCGAACGCATCGTCACCTCCAACACATCGTCCATCACGGGCGACGTTCTCAACCTCCGCTGACAGGGAACCAATGACATGATCCGACTGGAAAAGATCCAGCGCCGCTATGTTTCGGACGAGGTCGAGACGACCGCGCTGCGCGACGTCGACCTGACCGTGGAAGCGGGCGAGTTCCTGGCCGTGATGGGCCCATCCGGCTGCGGCAAGTCCACCCTGCTGAACACGCTGGGCACCGTCGATCGGCCCACCGGCGGCCGCTACATGTTCGGGGACAGCGATCTGGCCGCGATGAACGAAAAGGAACTGGCGAAGTTCCGCGGCGCAACGCTGGGCTTCGTGTTCCAGAGCTTCAACCTGATCGACGAACTGACGATCGAGGAGAACGTGGCACTCGGCCTAGCCTATCGCACCAATGCTGGCGATCGGCGCTCCAAAGTTTCGGCGGCGATGGACAAAGTGGGCATCGCCCACCGCGCGCGCCATTTCCCGCACCAGCTTTCGGGCGGCCAGCAGCAGCGTGCCGCAATCGCCCGCGCCATCGTCGGCGATCCGAAACTGATCCTGGCGGACGAGCCGACCGGCAACCTGGACACCGCCAATGGCGAGCAGGTGATGAACATCCTTCAGGCGCTGAACGACGAAGGCGCCACCATCGTCATGGTCACCCACTCGCCCAGCCATGCGGACATGGCGAAGCGCCGGATCGACATGCTGGACGGCCGCATCGTCGCCTCTGCCGCAAGAGCCATCTGAGGGGGCAGATCGATGAACCGCTTCGCTTTCATATCGCTCTATCGCTCTCTCACCCGCCACAAGCTTTATGCCGCACTGAATGTCGGCGGGCTGGCACTGGGGATCGCGGTTTTCCTGGTCCTGGGGCTCTATGCCCGGTTCGAAAGCAGCTTCGAACAGTGGATTCCCCGCAATGACCGCATCTACGTCGTCCAGACGGTGTGGGACCTGCCCGAAAGCCCATTCAACGGGGCCTTTCCCTATACGATGGGCGGTCTGCTGGTGCAGATGCGTGAGGATTTTCCCGGCCTTGTCGGCACCCGCGTCGGCGGGGGCTGGCGCGGCGGCACTGTCATTCGCGGCGGCGTCGCCACCACGGAAGATGTCGCGCAAGTAGACAGCTCATTCTTCGACGTGTTCGACCTGCCGATGGTGCGCGGCAGCGGCAGCGCGCTGCGCCAGCCCTCTAACGTGCTGATCAGCGAAACGCTGGCCCGCCAGTATTTCGGCGAAAGCAATCCGATCGGCCAGACGTTGACGATCGCTGTCGATCGAACGGCGAACTACCGCGTGGCGGGCGTGTTCAAGGACCTGCCAAAGAACAGCGATTTCAAGATCACGCTGCTGGTTCCGCTGCCTGACAAGCCTCCGTTCGATTCCTGGTTCCACTGGGGCAGCACCTCGCTCCAGACGTTCCTGCGCTTCGATACGCCGGAAGCCGCGCGCGCCTTCGAACAGAAGATGCCATCTTTCGTGGACCGCCGCGCGCTTAAAGACATGGGCAAAGACGCGTCGAAGATTCAGCAGCTCACGATGCTGCCGATCACGCGCATGCATCTGGAACCGCAAGGAAAGGCCAGCGCCAGCCGCAAGATCACCGTGGTGACGCTGGCGATGGTTGGCCTGCTGACGCTGCTGGTGGCGATCGTGAACTACGTCAATCTGGCCACTGCGCGCAGCAACTTGCGTGCGCGGGAAGTTGCCATGCGCAAGGTTCTTGGCGCAGACCGGGGCGCGCTGGTACGGCAGTTCCTGGGCGAAGCGGTGCTGACCGTTGGCGTGGCCGCGTTGTTCGGGCTGATCCTTGCCGAACTGGGGCTGCCGCTGGTCAATGCGACCGGCGGGCTCTCGCTCACCATCCCTTATGCGACCGTGGTGCCGGCATTGGTCGTTCTGACCGTGGTGGTCGGCATTTTGGCGGGCTTCTACCCGGCGCTGCTGCTGTCTCGCTACCCTGCCGCCGCCGTGCTGGCTTCGGCCCGCGCACCCGGCGGTGGACGCGCGGGAACCCGTATCCGTGAGGGGCTGGTCGTGCTCCAGTTCGGCCTCGCCATCGCCTTCATGGTCGGCACCGCCGTACTGGTCGCGCAGACGCGCCACGTTCGCCAGTCCGACCTGGGGTTCAAGCGCGAAGGCCTGATGGTACTTCTCTCCACGCGCGACAGCCTCGTCGAACCTGCACAGCGCCGTGCGATCGCCGCCGCGATCCGCGAACTGCCTGCGGTCAGCTCAGTGGCAATCAGCAACAACGCAGTCGGCGGCAGCGGTGAGAACAATGCCGACAATGTAACCCTGCCCGGCGTTCCCGGTGCCGGTCCTTCGCTGCGCTGGATCGTCGTTGGAGCGGACTTCTTCAAGGTCCACGGCACCCGCCTGCTTGCCGGGCGCCTGTTCGACGATGCTCATCGGAACGACGACGCACAGACTCGCACCGCGCAAGAAGGCTATAACATCGTCATCAATCGCCGCGCGCTTTCCACACTCGGCTTCCACTCGGCCCAGGACGCGATCGGCAAGACCGTAGGCGGTGATCGTCCTCGCACGATCATCGGCGTTGTCGAAGATATGCGCTTCTTCTCCCCGCGCGAGCCGAACTTCGCCACCTATTACACCTATTATCGCGAGCCGGAGAAGGCGAGCACCTCGGTCGTCTCCATCCGCTTCACCGGCGATCCCCGCGCCACGATGGACGCCCTGCGCGCCATCTGGCAGCGCACCGTGCCGCAAGTACCGTTCGAGGCGGAAACCGCGGACAGCCAACTCAGCAAGTTCTACGAAGCGGACGATCGCGCCACGCGGCTGTTCGCCATCGGATCGGGTCTTGCCGTGCTGATCGGCTGCGTCGGGCTCTGGGGCCTTGCCTCCTACAACACGCAGCGCCGCATCAAGGAAATCGGCATCCGCAAGACGCTGGGCGCGTCGTCCCCCGACATTGCCAAGCTGCTGGTCGGCCAGTTTCTACGGCCGGTGCTGCTCGCCAACCTGATCGCTTGGCCGCTGGCCTTCGTGGCGATGCGGACCTGGCTGGCCGGGTTCGACGACCGCATCGCCCTCTCGCCGCTGTTCTTCCTCGGCGGCAGCGCTCTGGCCACAGTGATCGCGGTGCTGACCGTTCTGGGCCAATCGCTGCGGGCCAGCCGCGCGGCTCCGGCATGGGCACTGCGTCATGAATAGAGGTGTGATCTGGATGTCCGCCCTGCTGCTGGCGTCTCCGGCTTCGGCCGAGACGCTGGGCGATGCGATCGCGGCGGCTTACGAGAGCAACCCCGAACTGGCCGCCGCGCATGCACGGCAGGACTCGCTTGCCGAAAGCCCGGAGCAGGCCCGCGCACTGGCACGGCCGACGATGTCGGTCGGCGGCGATGCGGGTTACGATAGCCAGGGTTACGGCCGCTCGGCATCGCTGACCGCCAGCGCCGATCTGCCGATCTGGACGGGCGGGCGCGTCTCCTCCGCCGTCCGCGCCGCCAATGACGATGTCGCCGCCGGTGCGGAAGGGCTTCGCGATGCCGAGGCGGCGATCCTGCAACGCGTCGTCGGCGCCTATGCCGCGCTGCTCTACAACCAGCAGGCGGTCGAAGTGGCCCGCGTCGGCATCGAGCGGCTGGACAACCAGGTGGCCGAGGCGCGCTCCCGCTACGATCTGGGCCAGGCCACCCGCACCGACGTGGCGCAGCTGGAAGCGCAGCGGTCCACCGTCGTCGCCAACCTTGCCGATGCCGAAGGCGCGCTGGCCACGGCCGCCGCGTCCTATCGGGCGGTGGTGGGCCGCGATGCCGGTGCGCTCGCCTCCGAAGTCGTCCCCCCGACGGACCTTCCGGCAAGCAACGAAGAGGCACGCCGGGCCGCGGCAGTGGCCAATCCCCTGCTGCTCCAACAACAGCGCGTGGTCGAAGCCTCTGCCGCGCGGATCGATCAGGCCCGGGCGGAGGGCGCGCCATCGCTCGATCTAGGCGGCGCTTACGGTCGCGGCGGACGCCTGACCAATGGCAACGTGCAGAATTTCGAGGCGGCCGGTTCGGTCGGTATGACCTTGCGCGTGCCGCTGCTTACCGGCGGCCTCGTTTCCTCCCGCATCCGCCAGGCGGAAGCGGACAACCGCGCGGAACGCTTCCAGGCCGACGCTGCCGAGCGGGAAGCCGTCCGCGCCGCAGACAGCGCCTGGGCCACCTTGAAGGCTGCCCAAGGCAGGTTGCAGGCCAATGTGGAGGGACTGGCCGCAGCCGACGTCGCGCTCAAGGGCGTTCGCACCGAATACGGCTTCGGCTTGCGCTCCACCATCGACATCCTCGTCGCCGACCAAAGCTTTCGCGGAGCACAGCTGGCGGTGGCGCTCGCCAAATCGGACGTATTGGTTGCGCAGGCGTCCTTGCTGCGCGCGGCGGGCCGACTGGATCCGAACGCTTATCGTTGATTGCCAGCACGGCCACCAGTGGACAAGCCGGGCAGTGTGCCAGCCCGGCTTGTCGTGGAAATCCTATCCCAACCTGGGGACTCTTCCCGATTTCCGGCCTTGCAGCGGCCTGCGAAGTATCCGAGCGGGCAAGACAAGCTGGGATACATGGTGATGATGGCAGATCGGCCGCATTTTGCCCGGCGCGCTCAGCGTCTGGAATCCCGTCGGACCTCCTTCAAGGTCCTGGCCTGTCACGTATCATTGGCGGCGGCGCTGATAAGCGGATGTTCCCAGCAGAAAGACCAGTCGAAAACACCTGACCACGCGGCCACACCGGCAGCGGCAGCAGATGCAGCGGCGCCAACATATGAACAGGCCCTCCCCCCCGAGATGCGCAAACTGGTGGACATCAAGTTCACGGGAGATTTCGACGCGCTGATAGCACGCCGCCTCATCCGCGTTGGGGTGCCCTTCAACCGGACGTTCTACTTCATCGACAAGGGCGTTCAGCGCGGACTCTCCTTCGAATACCTCACCATGTTCGAACAGGAACTCAACAAGCGCCAACCCGCTGGTGCGCTGAAAATCCACGTCGTGCCGATACCGATGCCCCGGGATGCCCTGTTGCCGGCCCTGCGCGATGGCCGCGTCGATATGGTGATCGCGCAACTGACGATCACGCCGGAACGGCAAAGCCTGATCGACTTCACGGCACCCACCCGCACGGGCGTTTCCGAGGTTCTCGTCACCGGGCCGGGCGCGGCGGCAGTCCATTCCGTGGAAGACCTTGCCGGCAAGCCCATCTTCGTCCGCAAGAGTTCAAGTTATTATTCCAGCCTGCAAAAGCTCAACGCCACGTTGAAAAGCCAAGGCAAGAAGCCCGTGCAAATCCGCGAAGCGCCGGAATCGCTGGAGGATGACGATCTGCTGGAAATGGTGAACGCCGGCCTCATCCCTGCAACGATTGCAGACGATTATCTCGCCCGCTTCTGGAAATCGGTGTTTCCCAATATCCAGATCCACGACGATATCACCGTCCGCCAGAACGGATCACTGGCGGTGGGAATCCGCAAGAATTCGCCGCAGATGATGAAAACCCTGAACCAGTTCATCCAGACCAAGGGCCTGGATTCGGCGATCGGGCGCGTGCTTCAGAAGAAGTATCTGCAGAACACCAATTTCGTGAAGGATGCCTCTTCCACTGCGGAACGGCAGAAGTTTCTGAACATCGCCGAACTGTTCAAACGCTACGGCGGCCAGTACGATTTCGATTATCTGCTGATGGCCGCGCAGGGCTATCAGGAATCCCGCCTGGACAACAACGCACATAGTGCCGTCGGCGCCGTCGGCATCATGCAACTGATGCCGAAAACGGGCGAAACGCAAAAGGTCGGAGATATCCACCAGGTGGAGCCGAACATCCACGCGGGCGTGAAGTACATGCGCTTCCTGCGCGATCGCTATTTCGAACACGAGCCGATGGATCCGCTGAACAAAGCGCTGTTCACTTTCGCGGCGTACAACGCCGGCGCCGGCCGGATCGCGCAACTTCGGGCCATCGCGAAGGAACGCGGGCTGAATCCCAACCTGTGGTTCGGTAACGTAGAACGCATAGCGATGGAGAAAATCGGAACGGAAACGACTACTTACGTCAGCAATATCTACAAATATTACATCGCCTACCGCTTGATAATGGAGGCCAAGGAACAAAAGTCGGCCGCTAAGGCCAGCATCGAGGCGCACCCGACGAGCTGACCCTCATCCGCAAATGGATCTGCGCAGCTTTTCGCGGATTCTAGAGAAATTGGCGCGCCCGACAGGGTTCGAACCTGTGACCCCAAGCTTAGAAGGCTCGTGCTCTATCCAGCTGAGCTACGGGCGCGCGCTACGTTTCTGGCGCTCCCCATAGCGCGGTTCTCCGCACACGCAAACCGCGCATCCGATCGATCCCCAATCAACTTGTGCTTTGCCGAACGATCCCGGCAGGTTACGCATGCGCCCGATGAGCGAAGCACAACTCTCCCGTATCGACGGTATGGCCGGCGCCCGGCGCCATTTCCGCTATTTCGACTACGTGATGGTCGCTTTCGTGGTGATCCTGCTGCTTTCGAACCTGATCGGCGCGGCCAAGCAGGCGGAAGTGAACTTCCCCGTGTTCGGGCCGATCACGTTCGGCGCGGGCGTGCTGTTCTTCCCGGTTTCCTACATCATCGGCGACGTGCTGACCGAGGTTTACGGCTACGCCAACGCGCGCCGCTGCATCTGGGTGGGCTTCTTCGCGTTGCTGTTCATGGTGCTGATGAGCGTGGTGGTGGTGAACATCCCCGCCAACGCCGAATGGGCCCTCGCCTCCTCCACCTACATCGTGGAGGGCAAGCAGGTGACGGCGCCCAACCAGGCCGCCTATTACTCGATCTTCGGCCAGACGCCGCGCATCGTCTTCGCCTCCGTCTGCGCGTTCTGGGCGGGCGAGTTCGTCAATTCCTTCGTCCTCGCCCGGATGAAGGTCTGGACGCAGGGCAAGCACTTGTGGACGCGCACCATCGGCTCCACGATCTTCGGCGAAGGCGTGGACAGCGCGCTCTTCTACCCCCTCGCCTTCCTGGGCGTGGCCGGCTTCACCCCGCACTCGATCGTGCTGCTGGCGCTGACCCAGTGGGCGATCAAGACCGGCTGGGAAGTGGTGCTAACCCCGGTGACTTACGTGGTGGTCGGCTGGCTGAAGAAGCGTGAGGGCGTGGACGTGTTCGACAACAACGTGGACTTCTCCCCCTTCGCCAAGGCGCGCAAGGCAAACGCCGCAACCACCGAATAAGCCGCGCGCACGACTTGGCATGACCGGTTGGCCCCGGTAGGTCCGCCGCAGCCATGCTCGACCGCATTCTCCTGTCCCGCTTCCGCAACCACCGCGAAACCGCGGTGGAAGGCACGGCGCAGTTCAACCTGCTGGTGGGCGAAAACGGCGCGGGGAAGACCAACGTGCTGGAGGCGATCTCGCTGCTCTCGCCCGGCCGGGGCCTGCGCCGCGCGGCACTGGCGGACATGCCGGGACAGGATTTCGACGGCGGCTTCGCGATCAGCGCCGCGCTCCTGGTGCCCGGCAGCGAGCCTGTGCGCCTCGGCACCGGCGTCGCGCCCGAGCGTCCGGGCCGACGGCTGGTGCAGGTGAATGGGGCCGAAGCGCCTGCAGTACGGCTGGCCGAATGGCTCTCGATCGGCTGGCTGACCCCGGCGATGGACCGCCTCTTCGTCGAAGGCGCGGGCGCGCGGCGGCGCTTTCTAGACCGGTTGGTCATGGCCGTCCGCCCCGATCACGCCAGCCACGCCACCCGCCTCGAAAACGCGCTGCGCGAACGCAACCGCCTGCTGTCGGACGAGTACGCCCCCGACCCGCGCTGGCTGGACGCCATCGAACTGCAACTGGCCGAAGCCGGCGCCATGGTCGCCACCGCCCGCGCTGAACTGGTCGAACGGCTGGAAGCAACCCTTACTGCTCTGCCGGACTCCCCCTTCGCGCGCCCCTCGCTCACCTATCAACCGGGCGGTCCGATCGAGGCCGAAGCGCTCGCCCGCGCCCTGCGCGACGGCCGCCCCCGCGAACGCGCCGCCCAGCGCACGCTGACCGGCCCGCATCGCGACGAAATCCTGGTGACGATGGCCGGCAAAGGGGCCGGCAAGGGACAGGCGGCCGCCGAATGTTCGACCGGCGAGCAGAAGGCGATGCTGATCGCGATTACCCTCGCTCACTCGCAACTGCTGGAAGGCGGCACCGAACAACGCCCACGCCTGCTCCTGCTGGACGAAGTGGCCGCCCACCTCGACCCCCTCCGCCGCGAAGCCCTGTTCGACCGCCTTCGCGCGGGAACGGCACAAGTCTGGCTGACCGGCACCGAACTCGCCCCGTTCGAGGCGATCGCGAACGAAGCGGCGGTATGGGAAGTCAGCGCCGGCGCGGTGCGGCGTGTCCCCCGCCCCTGATTACGATCCAGTTTACAACAGGATGCCTCGGCTTGACGTTGCGCACGCGCCCTTGCCAGATGGTGGCGCAACACTTTGGGGGTTATCTTGCGTCATCAAATCCTGATCCTCGCGGCAGCGACCGCGTGGAGCGTTTCCGCTTCGGCACAGGCAGCACCGGCAGGCATCACTTATGACTGCGACACGGCGGCCGATCACTATTCCGAACTCGTTCTTCCTGTTCCGCAGGGATCTTTCGCCGTGAAGGGCAAGGTCAGGCTGCTCAATATCGAGAAGAACACGGCTTTCGTGCCGCAAACCCGCATCGTGATCGGCAATCCGCCGGCAAATCCGGGTGCCGCCTCCACCATCAGCGACGGTTTCTCGCTGACGGCACTTCCCGCGAAGACCCTCCACATCAAGTCCGCCGACAAGGACGCGATCGTGAAGTTCGTCCAATTGGAAAGCACGCGCGATGGCAAGCGCACCGAAGCCGATCCGATCATCATGGATGACAGCGCTGCGGAAATCCCGTTCCTGCTGACTTATGACGGAGCCTCTGTCGTCACCAAGCTCGGTAGCAAGTCCGCAACCGCTTCTCTGAGGCTTGATGATGCCACGGTGCGGATCACCTGCTCCACCGGCGAGTTCCTTTACACCGACCTCGTGATCGAGCCTGCTCCCTCAAACGCGGGATGACAATCTGGCGGTAGGGTTTGCGGTGCCCTCCCCGGGAACCGGACAATGGCCGCCAGAACAACCTGCGATCCGTCATCCCCGCGAAAGCGGGGATACCGCTTCTCTTGCGGTATGCGAAAGATTTCAAAGGCAGCGGGGTCCCCGCTTTGGCGGGGGCGACGAGTTTAAGCAGAGCAGGTGCTTACCGGATCAGCCACCCACCTTCTTCGGCAGCGCGTCTGCTACATCGTCGACCGTAGCGGTCACGATCTCCTCGATGCCGATGGCGGTGGGATGGACGTGGTCCTTCTGCAGCAGGTCAGGCTTGTCGATCACCGGCTGCAGGAAGAACGGCACCAGCACGGCGCCGTATTTCTGCGCGAGTTGCGGGTAGATCGGGTTGAACTGCGCGGCATAGTCCTTGCCCAGGTTCGGCGCGGCCATCATGCCCAGCAGCACGACGCGGATATTGTCGCCCTTCAGCCGCTTCAGGATCGCTTCCAAATTCTGCCGCGTCTGTTCGGGGGGGAGAGAGCGGAGCATGTCGTTGCCGCCCAGGCTGAGGATCACCAGTTCGGGCTTCACCGATTGGCTTTTCAGCGTGAAGTCCAGCCTCTCCAACCCGGCCGACGTGGTGTCTCCGGACACGCCGGCATTGGTGATCCGCGCATTGATGCCACGCGCACGCAGGGCCTTTTCCAACCGCGCGGGATAGCTTTCGCCGTCTTCAAGACCATAACCCGCCAGCAGCGAATCCCCGAAAGCCAGGATCGGCCGCTCCGGCCCCATCACCGGGATCGCCGGCGGCGCGTCGACGGCGCTGGTGCTCTGTTCGGGCGCGGGCGGCGCGCCCTTGTCGCAGGCGGTCAGCAGCAGGGGCATCGTCAAGACGGCCCCGAGAAGGACGATCGCTTTGGCGCGCAAGGGTTTCTCCGGTGAAATGACTTGTGAAACGGCAAGCCCAACACCCATATGGGGCACGTGACCGATCCTGCCCAGCCCCAGCCGGCTTCCCTCGCCCTTTCCGTTCACGCGCAGGACCTGCGCCTCACGCTTGGCAGCGGCGACAGTGCCGTGGAGATTCTGAAGGGGATCGACCTGGCCGTGCCGCAGGGGCAGACCTTGGCACTGCTGGGGCCTTCGGGATCGGGCAAGTCATCGCTGATGGCGGTGCTGTCCGGGCTGGAGCGGGCTTCGTCCGGCGCGCTGCATGTCGCCGGGCAGGACTTTTCGGCGATGGACGAGGATGCGCTCGCCCGTGCGCGGCGCGGCCGGATCGGCGTGGTGCTTCAGGCCTTCCATCTGCTGCCGACGATGACCGCGCTGGAAAACGTGATGACGCCGCTGGAACTCGCCGGGATTGACGGCGCGCGGGAGCGGGCGGAGGCGGAACTGACCGCCGTCGGGCTGGGCCATCGGCTTTCACACTATCCGGCGCAGCTTTCGGGCGGTGAGCAACAGCGCGTGGCCATCGCCCGCGCGCTCGCTCCGCGCCCCTCGCTGGTCTTCGCGGACGAGCCGACCGGCAATCTCGACGCCAAGACCGGCCACACGATCATCGACCTGCTGTTCGCCCGCCGTGCAGAGACCGGCGCGACGCTGCTGATCATCACCCATGACGAGAGCCTTGCTCACCACTGCGAGCGCGTGGTGACGCTGGCAGACGGCCGGATCGCGAGCGACACTCTTGCCTGAGGGCGCGATTTCCTGGCGCACCGCGTGGACGCTGGCCCGGCGCGACCTTTCGGCGCGGTTCAAGGGGCTGCGACTGTTGCTGGTCTGCCTGTTCCTGGGCGTCGGCGCGCTGGCCGCGATCGGCAGCCTGACCGGATCGATCGAGCACGAACTGGTCGCGCGCGGCCGGCAAGTGCTGGGCGGCGATATCGAGATGAAGACCTGGCAGCGCACGCTGTCCGACGCGGAACTGAAGGCGCTGGCCAAGTACGGCACGGTTTCGCGTGGGTATCGGTTGCAGGCGATCGTCCGCAAGGGTGAACTGACCGCGCCCGTCGCGCTGAAATCGGTGGACGTGAACTGGCCGCTCTACGGACGGCTCTCGCTGAAGGACGGCCGCAAGGTCGGCGCGCCGCCCGACGGCACGATCTGGTTGGCCGAAGGCACCGCCGCACGTCTTGGTGTGAAGCCGGGCGACACTGTGACCGTCGCCGAAGTGCCGCAACGCGTAGGCGGGATCATCGCCTCCGATCCCGAAACGCTGTCCGAGGGCTTTTCCTTCGGAGACACCGCGATCTCCGCGCTTTCGCTGCCGGATCGAGCCGGGCTTACCGCGACCGGCGCGATGTATCGCGGCGCCGTGCGTGTGAAGTTCGCCGATCCCGCGCGCGATCCCGACGCCGTTGTGGACGCAATGAAGCGCAAGTTCGGCGATGCCACCTTCGATGCGCGCACGCGCAAAGCGGCCTCTCCGTCCACCCAGCGCTTCGTCAGCCGCATGGGTCAGTTCCTCTCGCTAGTCGGGCTGGCGGCGCTGGCGATCGCCGGGATCGGCATCGGTGGCGGCGTGTCATCCTACCTCGAAGTGCGCCGCACCAGCATCGCCACGCTCAAGGTGCTGGGCGCGACCAGCAGCGACATCGCGCGGGTCTATCTGCTGCAAGTGGGTGCGGCAGCGCTGGCCGGAAGCGTGGCGGGTCTTATCGTGGGCGTTGCGGTAACGCCGCTGCTGGCCCATGCGCTGGGCACGCTGCTGCCGGTGGAGAGCGGCTTCATGCTCTCCCCCTTCGCGCTGCTGACGGCTGCCGCCTACGGCCTGCTCGTGGCACTGGTCTTCGCCGCACCACCGCTGGCACGTGCGCGCAGTTTCCCGGCCATGGCACTGATGCGCGCCCGCGTATCGCCGCTCGCTTCCAGCCGCAGCGCTTGGGCGCTTCCGGTCGGCCTTGGCCTTGCCGCGATCGTCGCGCTGGCCATGCTCAACGCCGCGCAGCCGCTGGTGACGGCGGGCTTTCTGGGCGGCGCGGCGGTCATGCTGGGTCTGCTCGCGCTGCTCGGCACCGGCATCCGCCGCCTTGCCGCGCGCCTGCCGCGCCCCCGCAATCCACTGCTCCACTCCGGCCTCGCCAACCTGCATCGACCAGGCGCTCAGACCGGCGCGCTGGTGACGGCGCTGGGCTTCGGCCTCTCCGCTTTCGTGCTGATCGCGGGCGTGCAGACCAGTCTGGACGCCAATATCCGCAAGACCGTACCCGATCGCGCGCCGGACTACTTCGTGCTCGATATCCCGCAGGACGGCGCGCAGGCGTTCCATGATCTGGTGAAGCAGCAGATCCCCGGCGCAACGACACATATCGTCCCCAACTTGCGCGGCCGCATCCTGGCCTTCGGACCGAAGGGTCACATGACGCGCGTGGCCGATCTGAAGGACATTTCCGACGATGCCTGGGCGCTGAAAGGCGAACGCGGGCTGACGTATTCGGCCTATATCCCCGAGGGCAGCACCGTGACGTCGGGAGAATGGTGGCCGGCGATCTGGCGCGGAGAGCCACTGGTCTCACTGGACGAAAAGCTGGCGCAGGCCGTGGGAATCAAGGTGGGCGACTATATGACCGTCAGCCTGCTGGGTGTGGAGCGGACCGCGAAAGTGGCGGCGCTGCGCCGGATCGACTGGGATTCGATGGGGCTGAACTTCGTGCTGGTGTTCTCTCCCAACACATTGGCCGACGCGCCACACAAGCTGGCTGCGACCATTCAGGCCCCTCCCGGCAAGGCAACGACGGCGTTGCTGCCCCGCCTTGCCCACACTTTTCCGTCAAGTTCAGTGATCGAGACCGGCACCGTCCTGTCCGAAGCGCGGGACTTGCTGGATCAGATGAGCGTGGCGATCCTGGCCACGGCTTCGGTGGCGGTGCTGGCGGGGCTCGCCGTGCTGCTGGGCGCCATCGCCGCCGCACGCGCCAGCCGCACCTATGACAACGTGATCCTGCGCGTGCTGGGGGCTAGCCGGGGCCAGTTGCTGACGATCCAGGTGGTGGAATACGGGCTGCTGGCGGCGGTGCTGGCCGTGGTCGCGCTCGCTCTTGGCAGCGCGATGGCCTGGGCGGTGATCGTCAAGCTGTTCGAATTCGACTGGCTACCCGATTGGCCCCGCGTGTTCGCGGTGTTGGGCGCAGGCTTAGTGCTGGTGCTCGCTTTCGCCCTCGCCGGATCGCTGCCACTGTTGCGAGCGAAACCGGCAAGGGCGCTGAGGGAGCTTTAGGCGCGAACGTCAGGCGAAAACGTTCTCGTTCACCTGCTGCGCTTCGCGCGGATCGCGCGTCTTGTAGACCAGCGTGCTGGCAATGATGTCGTGCAAGCCCTGCTTGCGTTCCGTAAAGCCGACCATGATGTAGCCGATGCATAGGATCATGCTGGACAGGATTTTGCCGAAATAGCGGCCGGTCGCCCGACCAAAGCTGATCCGGTTCCCGTTCAGGTCGGTAACCACCAATCCGATCGCTAACTTCCCGACGGTTCCCTGCCAGGGCGAGCTTTCAAGAAACGCGAAATAGAGCCAGTTCAGCACCAGGCTGCCCCCTACGATGGAAAGCCCCAGCCCGAACATCGCCCCCGGGTTCTGCTCGAAGGCCATAAACGGCACCGTCATGCCCAGCCCGAAGATCGTCATCACGATTGTCATGATGATGTAAAGCACGACCCAATCTATGAAATAGGCCAGCACCCGCCACCAGAAGCCACCGTAAGGTACCACGTATTCCCCCTTCGGAAATTGATGAGGGTGTACCATAGCGGGCGAGGCATGCACCGCAACCACATGCTTTTTTGGTAAAAATCGAGAATCATGGGCGCAAAATGGGGCGCGCATCGCTGCACGCCCCTTGTCAGTTGCGATCCTTCGCGTCTCCTCCCCGCCGCGTGGGACCGCTTTCACGCTCCGGCTTTTAGCCGGTAACGCGCCGCCACGTCCTGCGGACGCGGCTGGTTCCTCCTGAATTCGCAAGCCTGGATAAACGCGCGATCGAATATTCGCATCGCACCTGCCCCAGTCTTTCCTCTCAACCGGCGCCCGGAACTTTTTCGCTGTCCCGATCCGCCATAATCTCTGCCGCCGACGCTAGCGGATTGTGCAGCCGTTACAATGGCTCGAAAGTTTGATTCAGAGAGATTTCGACATCTGTGACGCGAATGTCACATTTTCCGGGATCGTCGTTTCCCTTGCCGCGAGAGCCAGTTTCAGCTAAGGGCGCGCCAATTTTGCGGTGCAGCATGTGCCGCTGGCCAACTCCTCAAACCGATAGGCAAAGCATGTCCGCCCCGCTTCCCTTGCGCAATATCGCGATTATTGCGCACGTCGACCACGGCAAGACCACCCTCGTCGACCAGCTCTTCCGCCAGTCCGGCACGTTCCGTGAGAACCAGCGCATCGAAGAACGCGCCATGGACTCGAACGACCTCGAAAAGGAGCGCGGGATCACGATTCTCGCGAAGCCGACTTCGATCGAGTGGAACGGCCACCGCATCAACATCGTCGACACCCCCGGCCACGCCGACTTCGGCGCCGAAGTCGAACGCATTCTCTCCATGGTCGACGGCGTCGTCCTGCTGGTGGACAGCTCTGAAGGCGCGATGCCGCAGACCAAGTTCGTCACCGGCAAGGCGCTGGGCCTTGGCCTGAAGCCGATCGTCGTCGTCAACAAGATCGACCGTCCCGACGGCCGCCACGCCGAAGTGCTGGACGAAGTGTTCGACCTGTTCGTCAGCCTCGACGCCAATGACGAGCAGCTGGACTTCCCGGTGCTCTACGCTTCGGGCCGCAACGGCTATGCCAGCTACGATCCGGACCTGCGCGAAGGCACGCTGACGCCGCTGTTCGAAAAGATCGTTGAGCACGTGCCCGCGCCGAACCTCGACGTGGACGCGCCGTTCTCGTTCCTCGCCACCCTGCTTGACCGTGACAACTTCATGGGCCGCGTCCTTACCGGCCGCGTCCAGTCGGGCACGCTGAAAGTCAACGACCCGATCCGCGCCATCGACGCCGACGGCAAGGTCATCGAAGTGGGTCGCGCCTCCAAGGTGCTGTCGTTCCGCGGCCTGGACCGCGTTCCGGTGGAAGAAGCCCGCGCCGGTGACATCATCGCGCTGGCCGGCCTGGAAAAGGCCACCGTGTCGAACACCATCGCTTCGCCCGAAGTGACCGTGCCGATCAAGGCCCAGCCGATCGATCCGCCGACCCTGGCGATGCGCTTTGCCGTGAACGACTCGCCGCTGGCGGGCCGTGAAGGCGACAAGGTGACCAGCCGCATGATCCGCGATCGCCTGATGCGCGAAGCGGAAACCAACGTGGCTATCCGCGTCACCGAATCGGCCGACCGTGACAGCTTCGAAGTGGCCGGTCGCGGCGAACTTCAGCTGGGCGTCGTGATCGAAACGATGCGCCGCGAAGGCTTCGAGCTGGGC
>FTBS01000279.1_pt1 | contig 38429 bp, 30 predicted proteins | sample 1639441 | NCBI WGS metagenome assembly FTBS01 (sample SAMEA3914864, study PRJEB12502) | metagenome | biome: forest; material: soil | place: USA | collected 2012-03-12 | depth 0.3 m
CCGATGATAGTGCGGATTCCCGTGTGAAAGTAGGTCATCGTCAGGCTATTTATCAAGTGCAACGCCCCAGTATCGAAAGATACTGGGGCGTTTGTACTTGGGGATTTGATAATGTGGGCGGGTCGGGTATTGCACCACGGCTTCTTTCAAATCTTCAGCCTGTAGAGGCTGGGCTGAACGTTCAAAGCAACGACATCTTCTCGTTAACGGTCTCTTCTTGCGGCGCAAGCAGGTTCCAGGTCCGGCCTTCGATGGCGTCGTAGTGGTAGCGACTGCTGCTGCTGCCGCCGCGGACGAGTAGCACTTCGTCCAGCACCCATTCAATAGGTCGGATGGACACCATGCGCGGCAGGTGCTCGGGGGCGCAGTAGCTGATCGTGAGTTGAGCGCTGTGGCCGCCCTGCTTGCGGCGGGTCGCGAACGAAACCGCCGAGCCTACGTTTTGCAGTAACGCAGCAAAGTCGCTCGGCGTTCGTTCCGGTTTGAACTCCCAGTGCACGCCATCAGAGCCGAACCTGCTCTCGATCCGATCTATCCGGAACCGCAGGGCGCGCGCCGAAATCATGGAACCGGCGCGCAGCAATTGATCGATGACCATGGGATCATCTTCAAATCGATCAGACAAGGATTGATGCCAATTCGGCGGTGAGAACAAGGCCTCGCCGAGGCGCTGCTTCATATCCCAGTGGATCGAGTTCGGCGCACAGGTAATCCCGAACTGCCGCAGACGGCCTGCCCATAAGGAACAACGGGGCACAGTCGACATGGGGGTTGAGTGGGTGGCGCGCGTGGCTGCAGTTGGAGCCTAACGTGCCCCCGACAAGCCGTCGCGCACGAAGCGCACGAGTGCCCGCGCCGTTTCGGAACCTGCAGGCAGGGGGAGGGTCAACGCCTGCACGGCGTCCAGCCCGACCAGCAGTCGCCAGCCGGGCAACAGGTTCTGCAGGGGCTGCGCGACATCCCCGTCAGCGACGTCATCACCATCGGACAGCGCCGTCACAGGCTCCACGCAGAAATCCGGCGCAATGACCACGCCGGCGCCATGGCGAGCGAGTGCAACCAGGCCGTCCAGATCGCTGCCCCACGCCGAGGCCTGCAGGGTGACATCCTCGCGCCGCCCATCTTCGTGCTGCCACTGGCCGGCGAAGGGCTCCTCGCCCTGACCCAGCAGCAGCATGGGTGCAGCTGCCAGCTCTTGAGGATTTAGCAGCGGGGGCTGCCGCGGGTGTCCATAGGCCCGCACCTCGAACTTCAACACCGGATGAGCGACCCATGACTCCGGCGGCTTGCTGGTGACGCGAAATGCAATGTCCAGCCCCTCCCGCAGCAAGTCCACCCGACGGTCTGTGAAGAAGAGCTCGTAGCGAACCGCTGGATGCAAGGCCTGGAAGCGTGCGAGCAGAGGCGCCAGCACGTGGCGCCCGAAGCCCGCGGTGGCACTGATGCGAATGGTGCCGTCCAGCTGGTCGCGCGTGTGTCGCAGCGCCAGGCGCGCGCTTTCGGCAGCGTCGCGGACTGCGCGCGCTCGGGCGTGCAGGCGCCGCCCCGCCTCGGTCAGACCCAGGCTGCGGGTACTGCGAGCAAACAGGGCGAGGCCTACCGCACTTTCGATGGCGGCAATGCGGCGGCTGATGGCGGCGCGCGTCAGTCCCAGCTCGCGCGCCGCCTGAGCAAAGCTGCCCGCCTGCGCGATGCGGGCGAAGAGCTCCAGTGCATTGGCGTCCAGCGCCTCCTCGGCTGCCGTCTGGCGGCGCCGTCCAATACCGGGTGGATTTGTCGACATTTGGTTGACGAATTGAGCATCGCCAGCGATCTAGCGGCGAAAAAATTGTCAATCTAGACTGAGTTCAACGCCGCGACAAGCACTTGTTCCCGAGGTTCCGATGTCCAGCCTGCCTCTCACACCCGCCGACCCGCTGCCCGCGAGCATTCCGGTGACCGCGCCACTCGACCTGGGCGAAGAGATTGCGGCGCTCAATCTCGAAACCCGGGTGCAACCCACGGCGCTGCGCTGCAACGATGGCCGTCTGCTGGCGGCGCAGTGGTTTGAGCCGCCCGTTGCGCTCGGCGTACGCGCCGTCGCGGTCATCGGCTCGGCGACTGCTGTGCCGGCCAGCTACTACCGCCATTTCGCTGAATGGCTGGCCCGGCGTGGCTATGTCGTGCTGAGCTTCGACTACCGCGGCATCGCCGCTTCGCGCGAAGCCTTGCAGCCGGGCGAGGATGTGCGGCTGCGCGACTGGGCGCGCGTCGACATGGGCGCGGCGCTGCACGCGGCGGACAAGCGCCGCTGCGAGGAGCAAGCCGTCCAAGGCCGCGAACTCGGCCTGCTCTGGGTGGGCCATTCGCTGGGTGGCAATTCGGTGGGTTTGGTGCCGGGCTTCGCTGAGAAGGTCGATGCGCTGCTCGGCATCGCGGCCCAGGTGGCCTATCTCGGTCATTGGTCGGGCTTTGCGCGCCTGCAGGCCTGGCTCTTCTTCCATTGGATGCTGCCGGTTGCCGTGCGCCTGTTCGGCCACGCCCCTGGTCGCATGCTCGGCCCGCGAGCCCAGGATCTGCCCGCCGCGGCGGCGCTCGAATGGGCGGCTTGGGGGCGTACGCCGGGCTTCCTGTTCGGCGACGACAGCCTGGCGCGCGAGCGCAGCTATGACCGCTTTCAAGGTGAGGCTCATCTATGGAGCATCACAGACGACCACCTTTTCGGCCCCGCTGCCGCCGTGGATGCGCTGGCGAGCCAGTTCAGCGCAGCGCGCGTGCAGCGTCATGCGGTGTCGCCAGCCGATCTCGGCGTGAAGAAGATCGAGCACTTCGGACCCTTCCGCCGCGACCTCGGCGCCAAGCTCTGGCCCCGTCTGCTGGCGCCCATGGAGGCCGCCACACCCCGGCTTGCGGCCCGCTTGCACTCGGCGTAAGCACCGCTGCGGTGCGCGCAGGCTGCGGCTAAGGTCGCAGCATGATCGATGACCGCTTTCTCGCCGACAACACCGCCCTGCAACGGGCGCCGGTGCAGTTCTATTTCGACTTCTCATCGCCGTATTCCTACATCGCCTCGGAGTGGATCGAAGCCGTTGCGGCGCGTCACGGTCGCCGGGTGCAATGGCATGCCATCCTGCTCGGGGTCACCTTCCAGGCGGCCGAGCTGAAGTCGCCCGTCTCCCACCCCATCAAGCGGGACTACACGCTGCGTGACTTCGAGCGCTCCGCCCGCTTCGCCGGCCTGCCCTATCGCCAACCCGAGAGCTTTCCGATCGCGACGCAGAACGCGGCTCGGGTGTTCTGGTGGTTGCACGAGCAGGATCCTGCAAGCGCCGTGGCCTGGGCCCATGCAGGCCTGCGCGCCTATTTCACGCGCGGCGTCGTGCTGAGCGACGCCGCAGCGCTCAAGACCCTGCTGGCCGAATCCGGCATCGACGCCGAGGCCGCGCAAGCCGCCTGGAGCGATCCGGCCTGGAAAGACCGCCTCAAGGCAGAGAACGAAGCCGCTGTCGCCGCCGGCGTGTTCGGTGCGCCTCATTTCATCGTGGACGGCGAGCCCTTCTGGGGGAACGATCGCCAGGCTCAGATCGAGCGCTGGCTGGCCGGCGGACCCTTCAAGGGCTTGGCGTAGATCCGACGTTCACGCTCGCGTCATGACCGGTGGGCAGCATCACTGCCATGCCGACGACGCAAGACACCACTGCCGCCGCCGACACGCCGACGCTGTCGGTGCGCACGGTCTGGATCTCCGACCTGCACCTGGGCACGCCCGGCTGCCAGGCCAAGGCCCTGCTCGACTTCCTGCGTGACGTCGAGTGCGAGACCCTCTACCTCGTCGGCGACATCATCGACGGCTGGCAGCTGCGCCGCAGCTGGTACTGGCCGCAGTCCCACAACGACGTCGTGCAGAAGCTGCTGCGCAAGGCACGCAAGGGCACACGGGTGGTGTTCATCCCGGGCAACCACGACGAGTTCGCGCGCAAATACCTCTCCAACAACTTCGGCGGCGTCGAGGTCATGGAAGAGGACATCCACGTGACCGCCGACGGCAAGAAGCTGTGGATCACGCATGGCGACCTCTACGACGGGGTCATCCAGTGCGCGCGCTGGCTGGCCATCGCGGGTGACCTGGCCTATGAGTTCACCCTCAAGGTCAACCGCTGGTTCAACCACATCCGCGCCAAGTGCGGACTGCCCTACTGGAGCCTGTCGCGCTATCTGAAGCACAAGGTCAAGCGCGCGGTCAGCTATATCAACGAGTTCGAGAATGCCGTGGCGCGCGAGGCCAAGAAGCGCGGCGCCCATGGCGTCGTCTGCGGCCATATCCACCATGCCGAGATCCGCGAGATCGACGGCGTGCTGTATTGCAACGACGGCGACTGGGTCGAGAGCCTGACGGCCCTGGTCGAGCACTTCGATGGCCGCCTCGAGATCATCGATCGCGGCGATGAAGCCGCGCTGCCGGGCATGCTGCCGGCCGCCAAGACCAAGCCATCGTCGGCGCCTGTGACGCTGCCCGTACCGGTGCCCGCCGCGGTCGCGAAGACGGCGTCTCCCGACACCGCCCTCTGAGCGCCATCAGCTGCTGAGTTTGAGCAGCGCCTGGCCAGCGCGGATCTGCGCGCCGGTCGTAATGCCCTCGGCCAGCTCGAAGCCTCGAGGCACGAAGACGATGATGGTCGAGCCATGCTCGAACCAGCCCATCTCCTGACCCTTCAGATGCGGCGCCGAGCAGGGCATCTCGTTGGCGCCCTTGTGGCCGATGTGCAGCAGCACATCCAGCCAGTGCAGGCGGATGCTGGCGACCAGCACGGCGGCCACGGGCACCAAAGCCACGGGCTGACCGCTGCTCAGCCGCATGCGCACGACGGCGCGCTCGTTGCGGCAGAACAGCCGCTCCACCCGCTTCAATGCCACCGGGTTCACATTCCAGGTGTCGCCGCTCAGATAGGTCACATGCTCCGCCGTGCCGTCGGCCGGTGCGTGGAAGCGGTGGTACATGACCGAGGTCAGCCGCAGCGTGACGAAGCGGCCGCCCTCGAAGACGCTGGCGTCCTGCGATGGTCCGAACAACTCGGCCGTCGAATACGGAAAGCCCTTGGCCTGGTAGACCTGTCCCTGCTGCACGATGCCGGTCGCGCCGACGATGGCGTCGCTTGGGCTCGCGAAGATCTCGGGCCGGGCATCGAAAACGCGGGCGCCGTCCTTCAGTTCACGCGTGAAGCATTCCTTGATGGACGTGAAGCGCTGCTTCTTCGCCTCCCTGAGATCCAGCGGCGTGAACAGCTGCCAGATGCGAATGGCCAGCCGTGTGAACAGCGGGCTCTCGATGCGCGCGATGCGGCCCATCAGCCGGGTCGCCGCGATGCGCGGGATGCGGTTGGTGAGCAGGAAGTTCAGGTCTTCCTGGGCGCCCAGGCGCGCGAGCCAGCCGCGGCTGTCTTTCGCACCGTCGCTGGGCGGGTGCGAGGCTTCTTGTGTTTTCATTTGCCGCCGTTCAGAACTTCTGTGCCAGCATCTCGCGGAACACGCTGCGCCGGATGGCCTTGCCAGTCAGCTCCGGCGCCGTCCACCACCAGCCGTCGGCGCGCATCTCATCGCAGGCGGCGATGAAGTGATCCATGACCTCGGCGAACTCGACGTCGCCGTAGTTCAGGCTGAAGATCAGCCGACCCGTGCCCACCCAGCTCAGCGCCAAGCCGTGCTTGCGCAGATAGAACTGCAGCATCCAGTGGTAGCGGCCGGGCTGGTCGTACATCACCGTCCAGATGGTCGACAGATTGGCCATGCGCACCGGTGCGCCGGCCGCCTGCAGGCGCGCGTTGAACCGGGCGCAACGCGCATTCCAGCGCTCATCCAGGCCGTCGTAGAGCGCCTTCACTTCCGGGCGTTCGATGCGCTTCAGGAAGGACGCCATCGCCGCCACCACATAGGGGTGGGCATTGAAGGTGCCGCGCGCAAAGCAGATGTCGGCGGGCCGGTCTTCGCGGTAGCGCGTCATCAGCGCGCGGCTGCCGCAGACGACGCCGACCGGCAAGCCGCCGCCCAGGGTCTTGCCGTAGGTGACGAGGTCGGCCTTGACGCCGAAGTACTGCTGGGCGCCGCCGGGCGCGAGGCGGAAGCCGACGAAGACCTCGTCGAAGATCAGCACGATGCCGCGCGCGGTGCAGACCTCGCGCAGTTTCTTCAGCCACGCGGTATAGGCCTCACGGTCATAACTGGCGTGGCGGCTGCCGTCGATCAGGGCCGAGTCGCCCGGCGCGTTCGCATTCGGGTGCAGGGCCTGCAGCGGGTTGATCAGCACGCAGGCGATGTCGCGGCGCGTGGCCAGCACCTTCAGCGAGCGCTCGGCCATGTCTTGCAGCGTGAAGGTCTCGCGCGGCGGCAGCGGGTTGCCGGGGCCGGGCTGCACGTCTTCCCACCAGCCGTGGTAGGCGCCGGCAAAACGCACCAGGCGCTTCTTTCGGGTGTGATAACGCGCCAGCCGCACGGCCTGCATGACGGCCTCGGTGCCGGACATGTGGAAGCTCACCTCCTCCTGCCCCGAGATGGCCTTCAGGCGGCTCAGCACGTCCAGCACGCAGGGGTGGTAGGCACCGAGCACCGGACCGAGCTCGCGCGCCGTGGCCACCGCCTCGTCGATGCATGCCTTGTAGGCGTCGTAACCCAGCACATTGACGCCATAGGAGCCAGTCAGGTCGTACAGGCGATTGCCGTCCAGGTCCTCGACCTGCACACCATCGCTGCGCTGCAGGAAGGCACCGACCTTGACGTGCTCGCGCAGCACCGGGCTGAACTGGAAGGGGACGCGGTAGCGGCCGGTGAACTTCAGGTCGGAGATGGTGTCACGCGCCTCTTCGGTAGCGGCCAGCGTTTTCGCAAACCGGCTGTCGAACTCCGCACCCAGGCGCTGCAGCGCGGCCTTGCGCCGTGCGGCGACATCGGCCGGCGCGCCATCGGCCGAGAAGAACTGCGCCTCGTCATAGGCATAGCCCGGCACCCAGCGCGCCAGCCGCTTGGCCATGCGGGAGTGGCCGGCCAGCGAGCGGTGCTTGGCCCGCGACAGCTCGATGCGCCGCTTGGCCGCCGGCAGCAGGGCGAGCACGCCCAAGGCCAGCGCCGACAGCGTGAGGGTTTCGTCCATGGGCTCAGTGCGCCTGCTGGCTGCCGACGTGTTCCATCGGGTCGATCAACTGGCCGCGCAGCAGGTACAGCGGCGCCTTGTGATACAGCATCACGTCATGGAAGGGGTCGGTGATGATCTTGAAGCCCCAGGCCAGGCCCTGCATCAGGTTCTGCGTCACCCACAGCTGCAAGACGCGGAACACCAGGCCCGTCACGCCGAGGCAGAACCAGGCCATGCCGACGTCCTCGAGGAAGCCCTTCAGGCCCACGGCCGGCTGGATCAGACCGCCGAGCGACGGCGACAGCCACAGCACCAGCGGGAGGGCCACCCAGACCGACATCAGCACGATCTTGCGGCGGATGTTGTAGCCGATCTTGATCTCTTCCTTGTACTCGTCGGTGGCCTGGTTGACGTGGTCGTAGCCGCGAGGCTCGAAGAAGAAGTGACCCGCCTGGCGGGTGGTCATCGACACGCACCAGGCCAGCAGCGCAGCCCAGGCCGGGTTCACGAAGACCAGGGCATAGGACACCAGGAAGCTCAGCGCGCTGATCAGATGCAGGGTCTGGTTGATGCGGCTGTGGTGGTAGTAGCGGTGGTCGTCCCAGCGCTGCGTCTTCAGGGTTTGGAAAAACTTGTTCACGTCCCGTCCTCGTCGTTTGGGTGGCAAGCGGGGCGGATGGTGGGGCGCTTGCGTGAAATCGGCGTGACGGTGCGGTTGTCATCTTGCTGTTGCATGAACTGCTGACCATGCGCGACATGAAAACGCCATCCGACATCGACGACATCCTGGTTGATGACCTGCCCGCGCCGCGCCACTCGCGTCGGCTCGCGGTGGTGACGGAGACCTATCCCCCAGAAGTCAACGGCGTCGCGATGTCGATGGCCCGCGTCGTGGATGGCCTGAACCGGCGCAACCACGACGTGCAGCTGATCCGGCCGCGCCAGTCCGCCAAGATGGGCGCCCAGCCCGTCGGCAAGCCCGGCGTCGACGAGGTGCTGACCAAGGGCCTGCCGGTGCCGCTGTACCCCAATCTGCGCATGGGCGTGCCCAGCAAGCGGGCGCTGGTGAAGCTGTGGTCTTTGAAGCGCCCCGACGTCGTGCACATTGCCACCGAAGGGCCGCTCGGCTGGTCGGCCCTGCAGGCGGCCCAGCATCTGGCGCTGCCGGTCACGTCGGACTACCGCACCAACTTCCACGCCTACGGCAAGCATTACCGCCTGGGCCTGCTGTCCAAGCCCATCATGGGCTATCTGCGCAAATTCCATAACCGCTGCGACGCCACCATGGTGCCCACCGAGGCCATGCGCGTGCAGCTGGTGGATCGCGGCTTCGAGCGTCTGACGGTGGTGGGCCGTGGTGTCGACGCGCAACGTTTCGATCCGGCGCGCCGCAGCGCCGCTATGCGCGAGAACTGGGGAGCCGGGCCCGACGATCTGGTCATGGGCTATGTGGGCCGCCTTGCGCCGGAGAAGAACCTCGGCGTCGTGCTCGCGGCCTATGAAGCCATCAAGGCCGTGCAGCCGCGCGTGCGTCTCGTCTTCGTCGGCGATGGGCCGATGCGCGCCGAGCTGGCCGCGCGTGCGCCCGAAGCGGTGTTCGCCGGCTCGCGCAGCGGCGACGACCTGGCGGTGCATTACGCCGGCCTGGACCTGTTCCTTTTTGCCAGCCTGACCGAGACCTTTGGCAATGTCACGACCGAGGCCATGTCCAGCGGCTGTGCCGTCGTTGCGTTCGAGAGCGCCGCGGCGGGCGAGCTGATCCGCAGTGGCGTGAACGGCTGGCTGGCTGGTGCGGGCAAGGAGTCCGACTTCATCGCCGCAACGCGCGTGGCTGCCTTCGATGGCGCGGCACGGCGCTCCGCCGCCGAGCAGGCCCGCATGACCGCGCGGCGCCTGGACTGGGGTGACATCACGGCCCGCTTCGAGTCGGTGCTGGAAGCCGCAATCTCACGCGCCGAGCCGGGCTTCGTGGCGCAGGGGTTGCAACCCGCGGCCTGAGGCTGTCAGCACCGGGGCAGTGATGGGGCGCATATGCGCTGACGACTGTCGACCCAGATCAAGGCCGCGATCGTGCCGGCCACCAGCAGGCCGAGGCCGCTGAGCGTCACGCCGATCGGCACGCCCGCGGCCTCGCAACCGGCGTAGGCCGCCAGCATCCCGAGCACGCAGAGGTTCTCGTTGAAGCCCTGCACGGCAATCGACCGGCCGGCACTCAGCAGCTCGGCGCCGCGATGCTGCAGCAGCGCGTTCAGCGGCACCACCATGGCGCCGCCAACGGCGCCCACCAGAGCCAGCACCAGGGCCGCAACGGCCACGTCGCTGACCTGCGCCACCACCGGCATCAACAGACCCAGCGCGACTCCGGCCCACAGCCCGTGGCGGGCCTGATGCAGGGCCAGCCAGCGTCCCGCGGCCGCGGCGCCGCCAATCACGCCCACGGCCACGGCGGCCTGCAGATAGGCCGCCTGGTTCAGCGGCAGTTCCAGCGCCAAGCCGGCCCAGCGCAGCACGGCGAATTGCAGCGTCGCGCCCACGCCCCAGAACAGCGTCGTCGCCGCCAGCGACAGCCCGCCCTCGCGGTCGCGCCACAGCTGACGGTTGGCCGCGCGGAACTCGCGCAGCAGGGTCAGCGGATCGTGGGCCGCGCTGCGCTGGCGATGGCCGCTGTCGGCGATGCCGGCGTTCAACAGGCTGGACAGGGCATAGATCAGCAGCAGCGCGGCCAGCGAGCCGGTGAGCTTGTCGGGCGGCAGATCCCAGCCGTCGCAGAAGCTGGCCAGCCCTGAGGCCAGCCACATCGGGCTGACCAGCAGGCCGCCGAGCACGGCGCCGAGCAGGGCAGCGGACACCACGCTGATCTCGATCCAGCCATTGGCTGCCACCAGAGCCTCGGGCTCGGCCATCTCGGTGATGAGGCCGTACTTGGCCGGCGCATAGGCCGCGGCTCCCAGGCCCACCACGGCCAGGGCTGCGACCGGGTGCAGGCCCAGGGCCAGCAGCGCCAGGCCGAGCATCTTCACGACATTCATGGCCGCCATCACGCGGCCTTTGGCGAAGGCATCGGCCAGCGGGCCGACCCAGGGCGCCAGCACCACATAGGCCACCATGAAGCCGAACTTCAGCAGCGGCGCCCACCACGGCGCAAAGCCCTGCTGGGCGAGCAGGGCGATGGCGACGATGAGCAGGGCGTTGTCGGCCAGGGCCGAGGCGAACTGGGCGCCGATGACGAGACCGAAGCCGCGGGGCAGCGTCGGGCGTGTCGCGCTGGGCGGCGCGGCGTCGGAAGAAGTGAGATGCACGGGCGCAGCACTGTGGCTGCATGCCGTGAATTGCCGATGACGATGGCGCCGCTACGGGAGCGGGTGCACACGCTCCTCACGGTCCCATTGCCGCGTCGCGGCGGCTTCGACAAACACCAGCGCCTTGCCATCCAACGCGCAGACGCCATCGTCTGCCACCAGGTGCAGCGCTTCCACCAGCACTTTGCCCCCTGCATCGTGGCCGATGGCCTTCAGATGGGCATAGGCCTGGCGCACGAAGCTGGCGGCGGTGTCGTCCTGGGCGAGTTGCTGCGCGGCTGCAGACGACAACACCAGTGCGACGGCGTCGAAGGCCGCTGCGGGGCTGCCGGCCAGGCGTGCGTCGGCCGGCTGCTGCGTGCCATCGCTCAACTTCGCGCCGCCGATCTTGGGCGCCAGCTTCTGTACCTTGGCCCCTGCGTTGCGCAGCGCCTTGTCGACGGCGGCAAGGCGCTTGGCGTCGGAGTCGTCGCTGAATACGAGGGCCACGCAGCGGTCCTGCAGCGAGGGCGGGGTCTTGTCGATGATGCTCAAGGCGGGGGAGGGCGGCAGGTCCAGCACGGGGGCGGCAGGTTTCGCCGCGGGCGGCAATGTCGCCATGCCGAGTCCAGCGGCCACACGCTTGCCCAGATCGGGCTCGATGACGCGCAGATGCCCCACCATGCGCTCGCGCACGGCCGGGGTCTCGACCTTGCTCAGCTCGAAGATCAGTGCCGATGCGATGTGCGCCCGCTCGAGCGCGTTCTGGCTGCGCAAGAACATGCGGGCCTGGCTGTAGTGGTCGGCAAAACTCTCGGGACGGATGCGGCCCTTGGTGTCGGGCTCCCCCGGCGCGGCAAAGCTCTGGAAGCCGCGCGGCGCCTCGTAGGGCGCGGTGGCTTCCAGGCTGCTGGGTTCGTAGGCCACGCGCCCGGTCGGCACCCGCGTCTGCATGTGGCCATCGCGTGTCGTCGTATGAAAGGGACACTTGGGCGCGTTGATGGGCAACTGGTCGAAATTGGGCGTGCCCAGGCGCGACAGCTGGGTGTCGAGGTAGCTGAACAGCCGGCCCTGCAGCAGCGGATCGTTGGAGAAGTCGATGCCGGGCGGGATGTTGGCGGGGCAGTAAGCCACCTGCTCGTTCTCGGCGAAATGGTTGGCCGGGTTGCGGTTCAGCGTCATGCGCCCGATGACGGTCAGCGGGACAAGTTCCTCGGGGATGAGCTTGGTCGGATCCAGGTGGTCGAAGGGGAAATCGGCGGCCTGGGCTTCGGTGAAGAGCTGCACGGCGAGGTCCCAGGCCGGGAAGCGGCCTTCATCGATGCTGGTCCACAGGTCGCGACGGTGCGCGTCGGGATCGGCGCCGGCGAGTTGCACGGCTTCGTCCCACAGCGTGCTCTGCAGGCCCAGCACCGGGCGCCAATGGAACTTGACGAAGGTGCTCTTGCCCCGGGCGTCCAGCAGTCGGAAGCTGTGGATGCCAAAGCCCTCGATGAAGCGCAGCGAGCGCGGCAGGGTGCGGTCGCTCATGGCCCACATCACCATGTGCATGCTTTCGGGCATCAGGGAAATGAAGTCCCAGAAGGTGTCGTGGGCGCTGGCGGCCTGAGGGAAGCCGCGGTCAGGCTCCATCTTCACCGCATGGATGAGGTCGGGAAACTTCATCGCGTCCTGGATGAAGAACACCGGGATGTTGTTGCCCACCAGGTCCCAGTTCCCCTCGGGCGTATAGAACTTGACCGCGAAGCCGCGCACGTCGCGTGGCGTGTCCACGGAGCCGGCGCCGCCGGCCACCGTGGAGAAGCGCGTGAACACCGGGATCTTCACGCCCACTTCGGTCAGCACCCGGGCCGTCGTGTACTTGGCCAGCGAGGTGTGCAACTCGAACACGCCATGCGCCGCCGAACCGCGCGCATGCACGATGCGCTCGGGAATGCGCTCGTGGTCGAAGTGCGTGATCTTCTCGCGCAGGATGAAGTCTTCCAGCAGCGTGGGCCCGCGTGCGCCGGCCTTCAGCGAGGTCTGGTTGTTGGGGACGGGGATGCCCTGGTTGGTCGTCAGTGGCGGATGCGTGCCGCCGGCCTGGTGGTGCAGTTCACCGCCGCTGCCGCGCTGGACGGTGGCGGGCGGGGTGGCGGTGCGGGACTTGGCCATGCGTGGCTCCTGACGGTGGCGGGGTGCCGGTGCACTCTAGGAAGACAGTGAAGTCTGGTGTGTAGGACCCAGCCCCGGATACATCTGCGCGCCCTCGCGATGGCTGTATGTATGTACAGTATCTCCATGGAGATTCAGGACAAGCTCGCCATCCTGGCCGACGCCGCCAAATACGACGCGTCCTGCGCCAGCAGCGGCGGCGAAAAGCGCGATTCGCGCGACGGTCGCGGCATCGGCTCGACCAACGGCCATGGCATCTGCCACGCCTTCACGCCGGACGGCCGCTGCGTCTCGCTGCTGAAGCTGCTGCTGACCAACTGGTGCGTGTACGACTGCCTCTATTGCATCAACCGCAAGTCCAGCGACACGCGCCGCGCGCGCTTTGCCATCGACGAGGTCGTGCAGCTGACGCTGTCCTTCTACCGCCGCAACGTCATCGAAGGCCTGTTCCTGTCCAGCGGCATCATCCGCACGCCCGACTACACGATGGAGCAGGTCATCGAAGTCGCGCGGCGGCTGCGCGAGCAGGAAAACTTCCGCGGATACATCCACATCAAGACCATTCCGGATGCCAGCCCCGAACTGGTCGAGCGCGCGGGGCGCTATGCGGACCGGCTGTCCATCAACGTCGAGTTGCCCAGCGCGCAAAGCCTCAAGGCCCTGGCTCCCGAGAAGGATGCCGTGGGCATCGAGCGCACGATGTCGCGCATCCACCTGCGGCTGCAGGCGGCGCGCGAAGCTCGACGCGAAGCCGAGGCTATCCGGACACTGCCGGGTGCCGCGCCAAGCGCCGCCAAACCGCCGCCGTTTGCGCCGGCTGGGCAGAGCACTCAGCTCATCGTGGGAGCGGATGCATCCGACGACCGCACGGTGCTGCAGTTGTCCAACCGGCTCTACACGAATCAACGCCTGAGGCGCGTCTATTACTCGGCCTACAGCCCCATCCCGCATGCCAGCGCGGCCCTGCCGCCGCAGGCCGCGCCGCTGCTGCGCGAACACCGGCTCTACCAGGCCGACTGGCTGATGCGCTTCTACGGCTTTGATGCCGACGAGATCGTCACGGAGGCCGGTTTTTTGTCGCTGCGCCACGACCCCAAGCTGGCCTGGGCCCTGGCTCACCCCGAGGTCTTTCCGCTCGATGTGGAGCGCGCACCGCGCGAGGCCCTGCTGCGCGTGCCAGGCTTGGGCGTGGGGTCGGTGGACAAGCTGCTGGCTGTGCGACAACGTCGCCGCTTGCGCCGGGGCGATCTGCTCGCCCTCGGCGCGACCGCGCGCAAGGCCCTGCCGTTTCTCGTTGCCGTGGACCATCGCCCGCGTGAGGCCGACGTGCTGGCCCTGGCGCGACCCGCGCCGGAACCTCGACAGGCAGTCTTGTTCTGATGGAGCTGCCGCTGCGCTACCCCGCCGACTGGCAGGGCTTTGCGACCCAGCTGCCGGCTCTGCTGGCCGGCGCTGATGCAGGCTGGACGCGCGACGTCGGCGCACAGGCCGCACTGTTCGGAGAAGCCGTCCAGTCCGATGCCCGGGCCTGGCGGCCGCCCGAGGGCTGGGACGAACTCGGCTGCGTTGTCGCCATGCATGCCGACGACGCGCGCTATGCACGCCTGCTCGCCTTCGCCCGCCGCCTGCAGGCCGAGCCCGCGCTGTGGCACGACGTGCTCGATGCCGAGCGCCGCCGGCTGCAGGCCATGGCCCGGCAGGTGAACCGGGAGATCCACAAGATGCATGCCTTCGTGCGCTTCCGCGAGGTCGCCGATGACCAGGCCGCGGGCGGCCGTCGCCATGTCGCTTGGTTCGAGCCCGGCCACCATGTGCTGCGCGCCGTCGCGCCCTTCTTCGTGCGCCGCTTCGCCCAGCATCCCTGGGCCATCCTGACGCCGCGAGGCTGCCTGCACTGGGATGGCCAAAAGCTGTCGGGTGCCGGCCCGGCGCGCCGCGAAGAGGCGCCTCCCGAAGACGCCGGCGAGGCGCTGTGGCTGACCTATTACCGCAGCATCTTCAACCGGGCGCGGCTCAAGGTCGCGGCGATGAAGAAGGAGATGCCGGTGCGCTACTGGGCGCTGATGCCCGAGACGCGGCAGATCAGCGAGCTGGTGCGCAATGCGCCGAGGCGGGAGGACGGCATGCTGGCGCAGCGCGATCAGTAGGCCACTCTCAAACCGATGCCGATCGAGTCCTGGCGCTGGGTGTAGTTGGACAGCGTGTTCATCGGGCCGAAATGGGCCTGCACGAACAGCGGCAGCCGCAGGCGCTTGTCGCCCCGGCCGCCCACGTCGTACTGCCAGCTCAGCGTGTGGGATGAATACTTGAAGCCGCTGTCGCCCAGTTGTGAGGTCAGCTCGAAGAGGCCCAGCTCCGGCAGGAACAGGCCCGCGCGGACTGTCAGTCTTTCGTAGTGTCGGAACCTCAGCCGCTGATCGGCCAGCGGGCCCCAGGTGATCGCTGAGTCGCTGCTGGCGTAGGCCTTGATCTTGGCGCGCAGGTTGAAGACCGTGTCCTTCTCGCCGAGGTCCCACACCCATTCACCTTGCAAGGCCGCGTAGTTCATGCCCCGGCTGATGGTGTCGAAGAAATGCCGGTCGCCGCGTACATAGGCGCGTTGCGCGCGAACACGGTCGTCGTTGTTGCTGACGGGTTCGACAACCTGGCCGTCCGACATGTGCTCGAAGCTGAGCTGCCAGGCTCCCCGGCTGTCGCCGCCGAAGAGGCTGCCTGGCAATCGCAGGTGCAGGCCCGGGTTGTTGACACGATTGATGACGGGGCCCGAGTCGCGCGAGCCGACATAGAAGTCGAAGCGATTGGTGTAGGAGACGAACACTTCCGCGCTGCGCAGCTGTTCCCAGAAGTCGGGCGGCTTGCTGGCAGCCGCCAGCGGCTGGACGGTGCCAGCGCCATCCGCGGTATCGGCGGGTGCCGGCGCCGGCTTCGGTGCGCGGGTTCTCTCGTCGCGTCGCTGCGGGCAGTTCACGAGGGAGTACTTCACCGACACCTGCCCGCGCAAGGCGCGCTCGTCGCGCGCAGCCCAGCCGTTGTTGCTCATCTGGTTCCAGATCGCGTAGTTGTCGTGAAAGGCCGCGAACCGATCCGCTCCACCCGCTTTGCCGCAGCGGTCGGGCTTGGAATCGTCCTGTGCCTGGCTGACGGATGCGGCCAGGGCCATGAGCAGCAGGGAGAGGGCGCGGCGATGCAGAAAGCGCTTGTACATGGCAGGACCTCGCAGGCGGATGCCGCACTGTCTCGCCCGCCTGCGCCACTGCCATCGTCAAGTCTGTGGTCGCCGCCGCATCTTGCGACGCTCAGCCCCTGCCCACCGCCTCGAACAACAGTGCCAGCTGGCTGGCGATCAGCAGCTCCTGGCGCGTCCAGGTCCGCGTCGCGCGCGCATCCACCAGCCACAGTGCGCCGGCGAGCTGGGCGCCGTCGTACAGCGGCACCTCGATGCGCGCTTCGGCGGCGCCAGCCAGTCCGGCCAGCTCGGCATGGCAGGGATGCAGAGCGGCGTCCGGCAGGGCCAGCGGCGCGCCGTGGCGGGTCAGCAGGTCCACATAAAGCGGTTGCTCATCGGCATTGAGCCCGCCGCTGCCGACCTGCCAGCGCACGACGCTGGCCAGGCCGAGGATGCGGGTGCTCGCCGTCTTCAGTTCGGCCAGCGCGTCGAGCGGTGGTGCGGCCGCCAGGCGCTGGCGTTGGCCGCACAGATGCAGCAGCAACTCCTCCGGCGTCAGCGGCGCGCCGCCCTCGTCGGCAGGTGGTGCCGCCAGCGCGGCACGCGCCGGCAGGCTCAGGCGCTCAATCTCCGACTGCAGGGCCAGGTGTTGCCAGAGGTGATCCAAGGCAGATGCAGCGTCGCCCTCGGCCTGCAGCAGTTCGGCCAGCTGGAGGTGCGCCTGGCGGGCCTGAGCGCGAGCCTGGATGCGCTGGGCCAGGGCGAGACCGTGGCGTGTCGAGCGCACGGCGCCCGCGTTGTCCCCGCGTGCCAGCGCGATCTCGGTCCAGGTGCGGCTGGCGGCAGCCTCCAGCCAGGGGTAGCCCTGGCGAGCCGCGATGTCGAGCGCAAGCCGGCAGTCGGCCACGGCCCAGTCCATGCGCTGGCGAGCCAGGGCCGCACGGGCCAGATGCCAATGGGCTTCGGCCTCGAAGACGCGATGGCCACCGCGCCGCGCCGCCGCGAGGCCGTGGCTGAAGTGACGCTCTGCGGCGGGCAGATCGTCGGTCTCGAAACTGCCGACGCCAATATTCAGGGCCAGCTTGGCGGCCAGGTAGCTGTCGTCGGTGCCGGCCATCTGCTCGCCGGCATCGCGCATCTGGCGCAGGCCGCGGGCCCAGTCGGCCTGGGCGTAATGAATCTGGCCGAGGCCGATGCGCGCGGCCACGCCGGTCTGCAGATGCGAGCTGACTTCGGAGAGGTCCAGGGCCCGCGACCATTGCTCGCTGGCGAGCTGGTACTCACCTTGTTGATAGGCGATCCGGCCCAGGGCTTCGCAGACCCGCGCCGCCTGCACCGGAAAATGCCCGGCGGCCGCGAGGGCTCCCGCCTGTTCCAGGGCGGGCAGCAGTTCCAGCGCGCGACCGCGCGGCTCCAGCAGGCCGAAGCGCGCATACAGGGCATCCACGCCGACAGCGGTGTCGCCCGCCGTGAAAGCGTTTACGCTGAGCGCTTCAAGCAAGCGGTCCGCCGCCGCCGGATGGCGGTGGGCGACGTGGGCGATACGGCCCAGCAAATCGGCCAGGGCCTCGCTGGCGGCAGGATGGAGAGTGAACACGGCGGCGCTATCGGGTTGGTTTCTCACTGGTATTCTTGTCGATTCCGAGAGGCGGCCGCACTCTGATTCGGGCTGATCCTTAGCCTGATTGGGTGGCCGTAGACCAGTTTAAAACCAATTGACGCACCCGGTCGTTGGTATTAGAGTGGTATCGACTGATTCCCGTCGACCATGCCGCCTGTTCTCGATCCCAAGCTTCTGACTTCCCGTGACTCCGGTCGGCCCGCCCGCTGGTGGGTCGGCATCGACGGTGGCGGTACCAGCACCCGCGCCGTGGTGGCAGATTCCGAGGGACGCGTCCTGGGTCGCGGCGAGGCCGGTGCTTCGGCGCTCAACCAGGGCACCGAGCAGGCCTGGAAGCATATTGGAGAGGCTATTGGCCGCGCCGGCGTCGAAGGTTTGGCGCTGCGGGATTGCGCTATCGGGCTGGGCCTGTCGGGCACGGGCGTGCCGGCCCAGTTGCATGCGTTTGTAGCGGCCGACCCCGGCGTCGCGCGCTTCTCCCTGATCACTGATGGCTTGGCCGCCCTGTTGGGCGCCCATGGCGGGCGCCCAGGTGCATTGCTGATTTCCGGCACCGGGTCGGTTGCCGAGGCGCTGCTGCCCGACGGCAGCCGTCGGCTGGTGGGCGGCTGGGGTTGGCAGATCGGCGACGAGGGTAGCGGTGCCTGGCTGGGCCAGCAGGCCATGAAGCTGGCGCAAGCCGCTTTCGACAGCCGCGTGTCGGCTGGCCTGCTGGTGCAGGCCGTCTGGCGCCATACCGGTGCCACGCGCGAGGACATGCTGAGCTTTTGCGCCCAGGCGGGGCAGGGCGGCTATGCCGGCCTGGCGCCGCTGGTGTTTGAAAACGAGAGCGACGACCCCGCCGCCAGCGCCCTGCTGGCCGACGCGGCCCGCGCACTGGATGCGTTGGGTGTCGCCGTCCATCCCACCCTGCCGCTGGCCTTGGCCGGCAGCATCGCGCTGCGACTGGCGCAGCGCCTCAGCCCGGCCTTGCAGTCACGCCGTGTCGAACCCCAGGGCGAGCCCGTCACCGGCGCGCTCTGGTTGATTCAGCAACAAGAAATGAACCACGCATGAGCGCTGTCTTCGATTTCAAGCCTGACCCCAACGCGGCTTCGCCGCTGTACATGCAGCTGGCCCAGAGCCTGGCCATGGCCATCCGCGACGGCGTCTTCCACGCCGACGAGGCCCTGCCCAGCGAGCGCGTGCTGGCCGAGCAGCTCGAGTTGTCGCGCGTCACGGCTCGCAAGGCCATCGACCGCCTCGTCGAGCAAGGGCTCATCATCCGCAAGCGCGGCTCGGGCAATTACATCGCGCCCAAGCTCGAGCAGCCGCTGACCCGCCTGACCAGCTTCTCCGAAGAGCTGCACCAGCGCGGCTTCGTGCCCAGCTCGCGCTGGCTGCTGCGCGGCTTCACGCCGGCCGCGCCCGACGAGCAGCTGTCGCTGGAACTGAAGAGCGGCGAGCGCGTTGCCCGCCTGGAGCGCCTGCGCCTGGCCGACTCGGTCGTCATGGCCTATGAGGTCTCGGTGCTGCCGCAGACCGTGCTGCCCGATCCGCAGAAGGTCGAGGCCTCGCTCTACACCCACCTGGGCGACCGTGCTCCTGTGCGCGCCCTGCAGCACATCCGCGCGCTGAATGCGGACGCCAAGCTGGCCGGTCTGCTGGAGGTGCCGTTAGGTGCGGCCGTTCTCTTCATCACGCGGGTTGGCTATCTGTCGTCGGGCCAGGCTGTCGAGTTGACCCATTCCTATTGCCGCAGCGACTACTACGACTTCGTCGCCGAAATGAGGCGTGATTGATGCGGCTTGAAGGCGACATCGTCACGCCGCAAGGCGTGATCACCGGCCACCTGGACATGGAGCACGGGCGGATCAAAGCCGTCAGCGGCACCCCCATCGACGTCTCGCGCGCCGGCGAAGGCGGTCATCCCATCCTGCTGCCGGGTTTCATCGACACCCATGTGCATGGCGGCGGTGGCCGCGACACCATGGAAGGCGGCGACGCCATCGCCACCATCGCGCGCCGCCATGCCCGCCACGGGACGACAGCCCTGCTGGCCACGACGATGACGGCGCCGGTCGGCGAGATCGAGGCCGCGCTCAAGGCCCTCGGCCCCGTCTGCCGCGAGCGCGCCCGCCAGTCGGCCCGCGTGCTCGGCGTGCATCTGGAAGGCCCCTACATCAGCCCCGACAAGCTCGGTGCCCAGCCGGCCCACGCCATTCCCGCGACGCTGGAAGAGGTGCAGCGCCTCAACGAATTCGCGCCCATCAAGGTGCTGACCATCGCGCCGGAAATGACCGGCCACCTCGCGCTGATCGGCCCGCTGCGCGATGCCGGCATCCGCGTGCAGATCGGCCACAGCGCCGGCGGCTATGACGACGGCGTGGCGGCATTGAAGGCCGGCGCGGCCGGCTTCACCCATCTCTTCAACGCCATGACGGGCCTGCATCACCGCGAGCCCGGCATGGTCGGCGCGGCTCTCGCCCATGGCGAGCACGCCGAGCTCATCCCCGACCTCATGCATGTGCATCCCGGCGCGATCCGCGTCGCGCTGCGCAGCATTCCCGGCCTGTTCTGCGTCACCGATTCGACGGCCGCCGCCGGCATGCCCGACGGCGAATACCGCCTCGGTGAATACACGGTTCAAAAGTGTTTGGGCGGTGTGCGACTGGCCGACGGCACCCTGGCCGGCAGCGCGCTGACCATGGACCAGGCCCTGCGCAATCTCGTGCAGGTACTGGGCCTGGACCTGATGGATGCCGCGCGGCGCGTGTCGACCGCCGCGGCCGAATACCTGGGCTTGGCCGACCGCGGGCGCCTTGCCCCTGGCGCCTGGGCCGATGTGGTCGTCATGGATGAAGCGCTGAACCTGCAGCGCGTGTTTGTTGAAGGTGAAGAGATCGATGTCGTCGTTGATGCTTGAGGAGGCGCTGAGCGCGCCGGACGTGGTGGCCCGCCAACTGGCCGCGGACCCGCTGAGTTATGCCCGCCTGGGCCAGGCCCTGCAGGACCAGCCGCCGTCCAGCGTGCTGACCATTGCGCGCGGCAGCAGCGACCACGCGGCCCACTACCTGGCGTATCTCGTTATGGCACGCCTGGGCCGACTGGTCACTTCGCTGCCGATGTCGCTGATCACCCTCTACCAGAGCCGCATCCATTGCCAGGGCCTGCTGTCCCTGGCTTTCTCGCAGTCGGGCCAGAGCCCCGACCTGATCGCGCCGACGAAATTCTTCCGCGAAGGCGGTGCCCGCACGGTCGCCTTCGTCAACGCCAGCGGCTCGCCGCTTGCCGCCGCCGCTGAACACGTGTTCGAGCTGCACGCCGGCCCCGAGAAGAGCGTGGCCGCGACCAAGAGCTATATCGCCCAGCTCGTCTCCGGCGCCCGCGTCGTCGCGGCCTGGCAGCAGGACGATGCGCTGCGTGCTGCACTGAACGTGCTGCCCATTGCGCTGGAACAAGCCGCCAAGCTGGACTGGAGCGCGGCCCTGCCGGTGCTGCAGAACGAGGAGCGCCTCTTCGTGCTCGGCCGTGGCACGGGCCTGGCCGTCGCGATGGAAGCGGCCCTCAAGTTGAAGGAAACCTGCGGCATCCAGGCCGAAGCCTTCTCGGGCGCCGAGGTCAAGCACGGTCCCATGGCGCTGGTACGCGACGGTTACCCGCTGCTGGTGTTCGCGCCGCGCGGTCCGGCCCAGGCCGGCCTGCTGGCCATTGCGGACGAGATGCGCCAGCGCGGCGGCCGCGTGCTGCTGGCCGCGCCCATCGGCACGCCGGGCGCCGAGCTGCCGCTGGTCACCACCGGCAACGAGGACCTCGATCCCATCGCCCTGGTACAGAGCTTCTATCCCATGGTCGAAGCGCTGGCGCGTGCGCGCGGCTTCAACCCTGATGTCCCACCCAACCTCGCCAAAGTCACGAAGACGCATTGATCATGAGCACCTTTGATCCCGGCCGTCTCGTGATGGTCGACATTCCCGGCCCCTCACTCGACGCCGGGACCGCCGCCTTCCTGCGCGAGCAGAAGATCCGTTCGGTCTGCCTGTTTCGCAAGAACATAGGCACGGAGAGCGAGGTTAGGGCGCTGATGGCCGACCTCATCGAGGTGCTGGGGCCCGAGGCGCTGATCGGCATCGACCAGGAAGGAGGCGCCGTCGTGCGCGTGACCTTCCTGCCGCAGCCGCCGTCGGCCATGGCCCTGGGCGCCAGTGGCGATGCCGACCGTGCCGAAGCTGTCGGTGCAGCGGTCGCGCGCGGGCTGAAGTCGCTGGGCATCAACTGGAACTTCGCGCCGGTGCTGGACGTCAACAACAACCCGGCCAACCCCGTCATCGGCGAGCGCAGCTTCTCCAACGACCCTGTCGAGGTGAGCCGCCTCGCGTCCGCTTGGATGCGCGGCTCGCTGCGCGAAGGCGTGGCCTGCTGCGTCAAGCATTTCCCCGGCCATGGCGACACGCATGTGGACTCCCACCATGCCCTGCCCACCGTCGACAAGACGCGTGCCGAGCTGAACGCGCTGGAGCTGGCGCCCTTCAAGGCCCTGGCCGGCCAGGCCCCGGCCATGATGACGGCCCACATCGTCTACCCGCAGATCGACCCCGACCGGCCGGCCACGCTGTCGCCGCAGTTGATCGGCGGCATCCTGCGCCAGGACTGGGGCTATGACGGCGTCGTCATCACGGACGCGCTGATGATGAAGGCCGTGGCCGAGCGTTTCGGCTATGCCAAAAGCGCCGTCATGGCCATCGAGGCCGGCGCCGACATGGTGCTGGCCCAGGGCTCCAAGGCCGAGCAGCTCGTGGCCATCAACGCCCTGCGCGAGGCCTTCAAGAGCGGCCGCCTGACGCCAGAACAGGGCGAAACCGCCAACCGCCGCCTGGATCAACTCGCTGCAGCCTATCCGGCCCGCGTCGTGGACGACAGCGCCGCCCGCGCGGCCGACCACACGCTGATGGCTGAAGCCTGGGCCGCCGGCCTGACCGCTCTTCGCGGCGCCAAGCCGCCGGCGCTGAACACGCCCATCCGCGTCATCGTGCAGGGTGATGTGCCGACCGACATGGTGTCCGAGGCCGGCCCCACCGGCCGCCAGGCCGTGGCGCTGTTCGACGCCTTCAGCGACGCCCAGGTGCAGATGGTCGACGACATCGCGCAGCTCGACTGGAAGGCGGTGCCGAAGGACGGTCGCGTCAACGTGCTGGTCTCCACCCGTCGCGCCCGCTATGGCCTGGCCGCCTCCGAGTGGCAGCCCGACCTGCATCTGTCGCTGTGGAACCCATATCAGACCCTGGACGTGGCCGGTCCGACGGTGCTGAGCTGGGGCTTCTCGCCGGGCGCGCTCGCGGGCCTCAGGGACTGGCTGGAAGGCCGCATCCAAGCCACTGGCCGCGCGCCGCAAGGACTGCAGTGATGGAGCAAGCCAAGAACCCCTTGCGCTGGATCCCCAGCCTCTACTTCGTGCAGGGGCTGCAGTTCTTCGTCGTGAACCGCATCGCGGCCTTCATGCTGAAGAACATGGGTGTGGACAACGAGGTCATCACGCGCTGGCTGGGCGTCATCGGCGTGGCCTGGGGCGTGAAATGGTTGTGGAGCCCGTTCCTGGAGATGGTGCGCAGCAAGAAGCGCATCGTGGTGGGCATGCAATACCTCAGCGCCGCCGGCCTGGGCGCGATGGCGCTGGCCTTGCAGTTGCCGGTGTGGTTTGCCGCCGCCATCGGCGTGCTCTTCCTGCTGGCCTACGCGTCCGCCACCCACGACATCGCCTGCGACGGCCTCTACATGGGCGCGCTGGACAGCAAGCAGCAGGCGACCTTTGCCGGCTGGCAGGGGGCCTTCTTCAATGCATCAAAGTTCCTGATCCTCGGCGGGCTGCTGGTGTTGGCCGGCAAGCTGGAGACCGGCATGGGTGTCGCCAACGCTTGGAGCACCATCTTCGGGTTGCTGGCCGTGCTGCTCGTCGGCCTGGCCAGCTACAACGCCTACGCCTTGCCGGCTGCGTCGAATGCACAGCTCGGCAAGCTGACCCTGGCCGGCACCTGGGACTTGCTGCTGGATGTCGTCGTCGATCTGCTGCGCAAACCGGGCATCGTGATGGCCTTGTTGTTCATCCTGCTGTTCCGCCTCGGCGAGGCACAGACGCAGACCGTAGGGCCGCTGTTCCTGATCGAGCCGCGCGCCAAGGGCGGGCTGGGCCTGACGACCGAGCAGATCGGCGGCGTGTACGGCACGGCCGGCACGCTGGCCTTTCTGGTCGGCAGCATCCTGGGAGGCTACTTCACCGCCTGGCTCGGCCTGCGTCGCGCCCTGCCTGGGCTGATCGTTGCGATGGCAGTGCCCAGCGCGGTGTTCTATTACCTCAGCGTGGCACTGCCCGAGGACCTGATCCGCATTGGCATCGCGGTGGCCATCGAGAACTTCACCTGGGGCTTTGGCTTCGTGGGCGTGATCCTGTTCATCATGCAAGTCATTGCACCGGGCAAGTTCCAGACCGCCCACTACGCGATAGGGTCGGGTGTGATGTCGATTGGCCTGAGCGTACCCACGTCGTTCAGCGGTGACGTCCAGAAGGCCCTGGGCTACCAGGACTTCTTCCTCTGGACCTTGGTCTGCGGGCTGCCCGCACTGCTGCTGCTGTTTGTGCTGCCGCTGTGGCGCAAACCCGTGCAGGCGGTGGTGGCCGCATGAAGTTCGTCGGCCTGATGGCTGCGTTGATGGCGCTGCCCGCCTGGGCGGGTGGCGAGTTCTTCGACGACTTCTCCCAGTCCAGCCTGGCCGCCCTGCGCGACAGCGGCTGGGTGCTGCGCGAAGGCACCGGCCATCCCGGCCTGCCCGGCGCCAGCTTCAAGGCCAGCCAGCTCACGCTGGACGGCGGTCTGCTGAAGCTGAAGATGTCCACCGACGGCACGCCTGCCAATACGACGCTGGCCCAACTCTGCGCACCGCGCAAATTCCTCGTCGGCACGACGACGGCGCGCGTGCGCTTTCGCGACACGCCGGGCTCGCGCGATCCGGTCATCCAGAGCTTCTTTCTGGCCGGCCCGCTCAAGCACGACTACGACCCCGACTTCAGCGAAGTCGACTTCGAATACCTGCCGCACGGCGGCTGGGGCGAACCCGAGACGCGGCTTTACGGCGTCAGCTGGCACACGGTGCGCATCGACCCCTGGGAGTCCTTCAACCAGGCCTCCATCCTGCAGGGCAGCTTCGACGGCTGGCAGCTGCTGACGGTGCAGGTCGAGGCGACGCGCACCCGCCACTTCGTCAACGGCCGCCTGATCGGCGAGCACACCGGCCGCAATGTGCCGAGCAAGCCCATGGCGATCAGCTTCAACCACTGGCTGTCCGACGGCTCCAAGCCCGGCGCGCCGCGCGACTACGAGTTCGAGGTCGACTGGGTGCTGCACGAGGCCGGCAAGACGCTGAGCCACACGGCCATGCGGGCGCGCGCGATGCAGTTGCGCAAGCAGGGTGTGGTGCACCGTGACACCGTGCCCGATGCCGGGCTGACGAGCGAATGCAATCTATGAAGAAGCTCCTGATCGCCGCACTGGCCCTGGCCGCCTCCGTCGTCCAGGCGCAATCCAGGCCGGTCGTCGGCACCTACATCCTGGCCGAGCGCGGCGTCGACGTCGTCGAGCAATTGCAGCCGGGCCGCGTCTCGCACATCCTCTACGCCTTCCTGCTGATCTGCGGTGAAGGCGAACGCAAGCAGGAAGCCGAAGCCTGCAAGGGCAAGCCCAATTTCAGCATCGCGCCGCATGCCGACCAGGACACCTTTTCCGCCGCCTTCCAACGCCTGAAGCAGCGCGACCCCAAGGTGCAGGTGCTGGCCTCGGTTGGTGGCTGGGGCGGCTCTGACCCCTTCTTCCATCTGGCCGCCAAGCCCGAAGGCCGCGCCGCCTTCGTCAAGCACAGCGTGGACTGGCTGCGCGCCCATCCCGGCTTCGACGGCCTGGACATCGACTGGGAGCACCCGGGCAACAACGGCGCCTCCAATGGCGTGCAGCTGGGCAGCAAGAACGACGGCGAGTACTTCGTGCAGCTGCTGCAGGACCTGCGCGCGGGCCTGGATGCGCTGGGCAACGAGAGCGGTGGCAAGCACTACGCGCTGACGGTGGCCATCAACACGAGCAAGGAACAGCTGGTGCGCATGCCCATGGGTCGGGCCGCCAAGTCGCTGGACCTGGTCTTCATGATGACCTACGACTTCGCCGGCCCGTGGACGAAGAAGGCGGCCAACCACACGCCGCTGCGCAGCGCCAAGCCGAGCCTGGATACCAGCCTGGAGGCGTCCGTTGCCAATCTGAAGGCCGAGGGCGTGCCGCCGGCCAAGATGGTGGCCGGTGTGGCCATGTATGGCCGCGGCTTCGACGGTGTGAGGCCTGACGGCAGCTATGCCAAGCCCTGGCCCAACGAGGACGGCTCGGTGGCCTTCAAGGACATCGACTCGCTGACTGGCATGAAGGCCCACTTCGACAAGCGCACCCAGTCCTGGGCCATGGTCGGCAACGGCCGCTTCGTCGGCTATGACGACCCACGCGCCGTGCGGGCCAAGGTCGCCTTCGCCAAGAAGCAGGGCATGGCCGGCGTGTTCGCCTGGGAGTTGAGCCAGGACAACGGCGAGATCCTGGGCGCCATGCAGCCATGACCCGGCGCATCGCCTCGGTCGACGCATTGCGCGGCCTGGCGGTCGCGGCCATGCTGCTGGTCAACAACCCCGGCGACTGGGGCGCGGTCTACTGGCCGCTGGAGCATGCCGACTGGCATGGCTTCACGCCGACCGACCTGATCTTTCCCTTCTTCCTCTTCATCGTCGGTGTGTCGGGTGCGCTGGCCCTGGGCCCGCGTGTCGACGCCGGTGCCGCGCTCGCGCCGCTGCGTAACGCTGTGCTGCTGCGCGGCCTGCGCATCTTCGGCCTCGGCGTGGTGCTGCACCTGCTGGCCTGGTGGTTGATGGACAAGCCTGAGTTCCGCGTGCTGGGCGTGCTGCAGCGCATCGGCATCTGCTTCGCTTTCGCCGGCGTCGCGGCTCTCTACCTGCGCGTGCGCGGGCAATGGGTGCTGCTGCTGGCCCTGCTGATCGGTTACGGCGCGCTGTTGCAGTTCGCCAGCCCGACGCTGGACAAGGTTGGCAGCCTGAACCAGTGCATCGACACCGCCGTGCTGGGCCGCTGGGCCTATGAATGGGATGCGGCGACCGGCGTCGCTTTCGATCCCGAGGGCCTGCTGTCCACGCTGGGCGCATTGGCGACCACCGTCTTCGGCTTGATCTGCGGCGGCCTGCTGCGGCGCGAGCAGACGCGTGGCCTGCTGCTGACCGGCATCGCGTCGGCCCTGGTGGGCTGGTGGTGGTCGCGCTGGCTGCCCTGGAACAAGCAGTTGTGGACACCGTCCTTCGTGCTGTGGACCGGTGGCCTCGCCGCTGTGGCACTGGCGGCCGGGCACCAGTGGATCGATCGCATGGGCCATCGACCCTGGGGCCGCGCCTTCGGGCTGAACGCCATCGGCGCCTATGCCGGGGCCTGGATGTGCACGGTGCTGCTGGCCGGCTTTGGCTGGATGGAGCCCCTGTACCGCACGGTGTTCGGTTCGCTGGAGCCGTGGATCGGGCCACACGGCCAGTCGCTGGCGTTTGCCATCGCCTTCGTCGCTGCGTGGGCCGCCATCGTCTGGGTACTGGACCGGCGCCGGCTGTACTGGAAGATATGAGGTATGAGTGACGACCCGTTCGCCATCCGCATGCCGCCGGACATCCGTTCGGTGCAGGTGGGCGAGCACGCTATCGTCGTCATCGACAACTTCCTGGAAGACCCCCAGGCGCTGGTCGAGGCGGCGCATCATGCCGCTTTCGAGCCCTGCCCCGGCGCGGATGAACGCCGCGGCTACCCTGGCGTGCGCGCACCGGCGCCGGTGGCGTACTCCGAAAGCCTGACGGCGCTGCTCGACCCGCTCATCAAGGTGAACTTCGGCGTGCCCGAGGCGCTGCCGGTGAAGAAGACGCCCTGCGCTTTTTCGCTCACCAGCGTGGCGCCGCACGAACTGGGGCCGCTGCAGCGCGTGCCGCACTTCGACGCCAGCACACCGCACTACATGGCCGTGCTGCTCTATCTGTGCGACGACCAGCACGGCGGCACGGCCTTCTACCGCCATCGCGCGACCGGCCTGCAGCAGATCACCGCGGACAACCGCGACCGCTACGGCGCCGCGATCTACGACCAGGTGGACCGCCACCCCGCACCGCCGCGCTACTTCGACGACTCGGACGCGCACTTCGAACTGTTGGGTGTCATGCCGGCGCGTTTCAACCGCCTGGTGGTTTACCGCGGCAGCCTGCTGCACTCGGCCATCGTGAACCCACAGCGGCTGGGCAGCGACCCGCGCACGGGGCGGCTGACAGTCAACACGTTCTACGACTTCTAGCCTCCAAGAAAAAAAGCCCGGCGGCTGCCGGGCTTGAAGGAGACAAAGGGTAGTGATCAGAACTTGGCGGTCAGGCCCAGCTTGTAGGTCGTCTCGCCCTTGAAGGACCAGGCCGGGAAGCCGGCGCGCAGCGGATCCTTGATGCCAGTGTTGCTCGCGGCGGCGGCGCCGTACTGCACGTCGTCTTCCTTGGTCAGGTTGACGGCGTCCAGGCTCAGCTTCAGCCACTTGTTGATGTTCCAGCCCAGGCTCAGGTCCAGCGTGCCGTAAGCGTCGTGCATGCGGTTGCCGTACCAGTAGGCGCCTTCGCGGATCATGTACTTGGAGCGCCAGTTGTAAGCCAGTCGGCCGGAGTAGCTCTCGGTCTCGTAGTAGCCCACCAGGTTCATGTTGTGCTTGGAAGCCTGCGTGAAGATGCTCAGCTGGTCGATGTAGCTGCTGGCCGGCGCGTTGCCCTCGGTGAAGGTGTAGTTGCCGATGACGCCGAAACCATTGCCGAAGGCGTGGTTGGCCTGCAGCTCCACGCCGCGGATGCGACCGCCGCCGGCGTTCTCGAAGCTCTGCACCGTCCAGTTGTCGACCTTGGTGAGCGGGTCCACCAGACCCACCTTCTGGTTGGCCAGGGCCTTGGCGACGACGAAGTTGGAGATGTCCTTCACGAAGAAGGTGGCCGACAGCAGGTTGCCCTTGCCGTAGTAGTACTCCAGGCCCAGGTCGGCCTGGCTGGACTTCATGGGCTTGAGGCCCACGTTGCCCACGGTCCAGGTCTCGTTGTTGGGCCGGTCATCGTTGTAGCCCGACACCGTCACGCCGAACATGTTGGCGAAGTTCGGGCGGGTGATGGCTTGCGACGCCGTGGCGCGCAGCACCAGGTCCTTGCTCAGGTCGAAGGCGAGGTTCAGGCTGGGCAGCACGTCGTTGTAGTTCGCGCCGGTGGCCACCGTCGTCTTGGCCCAGTTCTGGTTGCCGCTGTACTGGTCGGCCGGCGTCGTGCCGTCGAACTTGTAGCCGGTGCTGGTGATCTTGGTCGAGATGTAGCGCAGGCCGAAGTTGCCGCGCAGGCCTTCAGTGTCGAACTCGAACATGCCGTAGGCCGAGCGATTCTTCTCGTTCAGCTCGCCGTAGCCCGAGCGGTCCTCCACCCAGCCGGAGATGTTCTTGCGGGTGTTGTCCAGCATGGCGCCGATGTTGGCGCGAGGGATGGTCCAGCTCGCGGCGTCCACCGAGCCGCTGAACAGCGAAGCGGTGGCGACCGGGGCGATGGTGGCGTTCCAGATCGGGCGGAAGCTGCGCTTCTCGAAGGTGTGGTCAGCCAGGCGCACGCCGGTCTTGAAGGCGCTGATGACGCCCCAGTCCAGGTTGAAGGTGGCGTCGAACTGGCCGAACTTCTCCTTGTCCTTGTTCGGGCCGGCCGAAGTGGCCCAGGTTTCCGGCGACATCTGCGCGGGCAGGGCGCTCACGCCCCAGGACTGGTTGTTCGACGGGTTGATCTGGATCTGATGGCCCGACGCGTCGATGGTGCCTTGCCAGTTCGGACGCGTGAAGGGGCCGGCGGCGCCGTCAAAGGCGGCCGTCTGGTAGTTGGTCGTGATCGACGTGCCGCCCTTGGCCTTGGTGTTGCCGAGCACGAAGTCCAGCTTGCCGTTGGCCAGCTTGTAGTGGGCATCGGCGACGACGCTGTCCGAGTCCATGCTGGCGCCGCGGGCCCAGACCTGGAAGAACTTGTGGGGCAACGGGTTGGCGGCCGTGGTGGTGCTGTGCAGGCACATGCCGTTGGGGTTGAACGCGGACTTGACCTCGGTGTTGCGCTTGTCGCAGTTCGCGTCGTGCATCAGGTAGTCGCTGGCATTGGAGCTGTCCGCATCCAGCTTCATCTTCAGCAGGTTCAGGCCCAGCTCCAACCCTTCGACCGGCCGGGCCTGCAGCGCGACGTTGAAGGAGGTGCGCTTGCGCTCCTGCACGAAGGCGGTGGGGGCCACGTCGCTGTTCCAGCGGCTGTCGGCCTCGACGCCGTTGCGGATGTAGTTGCCCTTGGACACGCCGGCAGCCACCAGCACGCCGAAGCTGCGGCTCGGGGTGCGCCAGCTGTACAGGCCCGACACTTCCTTCTCGGGGTCGCTGAAGGTGCTGCGGCTGTAGTGCGTGCTGACGAAGACGGTGTTGGCGTCCAGGTCCAGCGGCTTGCGGGTCTTGACGATGACCGTGCCGCCGATGCCGCCTTCGGTCAGGTTGGCCTGCGAGGACTTGTAGACCTCCATGCCGCCGATCAGCTCGGGCGGCAGCAGCGAGTAGTTGAACGAGCGGTCGATGTCGAGCTGGTCGTACCAGCCAGTGGACGCGACGGTCTGGCCGTTCAGCGTCGTGTAGGTCATCTGCGGGTCGGAGCCGCGGATGGACACGGACGCGCCCTGGCCGAACGAGCGGCCGACGGACACGCCGGGGACGCGGCCCAGGGCCTGGCCGACGTCGGAGTCGGGCAGCTTGCCCACGTCCTCGGCGGACACGGCATCGACCACGGCGCTGGCGTTCTTCTTGATCGTGGCGGCGCTCTGCAGCGAGGCGCGGATGCCGGTGACGACCACCTGATCGAGCTGCTGGGCCGGCGCGGCGGCTTCCTGCGCCTGGGCGGCGAGCGACATGCTGAGCAATGTCAGGGCGGCGGCTGCCGCGATGGGGGTCGGTTTGACCTTCATGAAACTGATCCTCGTAGTGGCCGTTGGTTCGGATGTTTGGGTGGCTGCCTGGGGCCGTGCATACCACCTTGAGTCCGGTTGTCGCCCCTGTTTTGTTCTCGCTGCGTACAACCAGTGCAATGCCACTATATCGATTGATAACGCCACTTTGCTACCAGTTTTGGCCAAGTAGTTTCCCGGGTGGCTTAGGGTGCGACCTATGAAGAAAGACGTTTTCTCCTGTACGCTTCGCTTGGAGTCCAATCAACTGGTATCAGATTGGTGCCTGAAAATCCTGTTGTGCGACGGCGACGAAAGGGCTTGCCTCTTCGAGGCTTGCTGACGCCTGAATTTTCAGCTGGTAGTCAAGTGGACTTGTCTGGATGCAGGGTTTGCCGGAGGCCGGTACTCGCCGCGGAGGCCGGACAATGGACATCCCTGAACGCGATGTCTTTGCCCTGGATGCGAGGCGATCCCCCAGCCCATGAGGCCGATTGAAAGCTGGTCGGCCGACGACGGGCCACAACTGAAGGAGAGCCTGGAGCGGCGTGCAGAACCGGTGCTGCTGAAAGGGCTGGTGGGCCACTGGGCGGGCGTTCAGGCCGGGCGGGGCGGCCCGCTGGGCATCTGCGATTACCTGAGCCGCCTGGACCGCGGTGTCGACGTCATCGCCACCAAGACCCGTGCGGCGGCGCAGGGCGTCATGGGCTACAACGACGACCTCACCGACTTCGCCTTCGTCAAGGCGCGCATGAAGCTGCAGGAGTTCATGGCCCACCTCGAGGCCTACCTGCCGGTCGATGGCGCACCGTCCATCGCCGCCCAGTGCGCCAAGGTCAGCGACGTCATTCCGGGCTTTGTGGACGAGAACCCGTTGTCGGCCCTGCCGGGCGTCGTGCCCAACTTCTGGCTGGGCAATGCGCTGACGGTGCCGGTGCATCACGACCACCCCTACAACCTGGCCTGCGTCGTGGCCGGGCGGCGGCGCTTCACGCTGTTTGCGCCGGCACAGGTGGGCAACCTCTACATCGGTCCGCTGCAACACACTCCATCCGGCGCGCCGATCTCGGTCGTGCATCCGAAGAGGCCGGATTTCGAACGCTACCCGCGCTACCGAGAGGCCCTGGCGTCGGCCTGGGTGGCCGAGCTGGAGCCGGGCGACGCCCTCTACATCCCGCCCCTTTGGTATCACCAGGTCGAGGCGCTGGAGAAGGTGAATCTGCTCATCAACTACTGGTGGCCGGTGGTGGGGGCCAAGGACCTGCCCGCGCCCGCCCAGGCGCTGATGCAGGCCGTCCAGGTGTTGAACGCGCTCCCCGCCAATCAGCGCGATGCCTGGGCGGCGCTGTTCGAGCACTATGTCGTGCAGCGTGAGCAGGAGCCCTCAGGCCACATTCCCGAGGCCTGGCACGGCGTGCTGGCGCGGCGGCGTTGAACGAGGTCGTATGCAGGCGATGAAGGAAGTCGACGGCATCACGCGCGAGCGCTTCGAGCGCGAGGTGGTGCCAGCCTATGAGCCGGTCGTGATGCGCGGCGCGGTTGGCGGCTGGCCGCTGGTGGCGCGGGGGAAGGCGGGCCTGGAGCCCTGCCTGCAGTACCTGGCGGGTTTCGACGCGGGCAAGCCGGTGGACGCGCTGCTCGCCAAGCCCGAGCCGTTGCGTGCCTTCAGCTACAAGCCGGACCTGGACGGCTTCAACTTCATGCGCGACAAGCGGCCCTATGCGGCGCTGTTCGAGCAGCTCTGGCGCTACAGCCACTTCCCCGAGCCGCCCAGCTTGGCCGCGCAGAGCGCGCTGATCTCCGAGGCCCTGCCGGGCCTGGAGCTGGCCAATGCCTGCCCGTTGCTTGAAGGGACGGTGGCGCCGCGCATCTGGATCGGCAACCGTGCCACGGTGCCGGCCCATTTCGACGACTCGCACAACCTGGCCTGTGTGGCGGCAGGCCGGCGCCGCTTCACCCTGCTGCCTCCGCAATGCGCACCGCTGCTCTACCTCGGTCCACCAGACCATGCGCCCACGAACGCGCCGATGTCGGTGGTGCCCGATCTGCACCGCGCGGACCGCGGCCGGTTCCCGCTGCTGGACCAGGCGCTGGAGCAGGCGCGGGTGGCTGAGTTGGAACCTGGCGACGCGCTCTACATGCCGCCGCTGTGGTTCCATCAGGTGGAGGCGCTGTCGCCGCACCTGAACATCCTCGTGAACTACTGGTGGCGGCCGCCCGCGGCGCCCGGCCGGCCCGACGATCTGCACCTGGCGGCGCTGCGGCTGGCCATGCTGGCCTTGCGCCATCTGCCGGACGGTGAACGTGAAGGCTGGCGCGCGCTATTCGGGCACTACGTTTTCGGGGCTCGGGGCGCGGAGCTGGCCCACATTCCCGAAGGACAGCGCCACACCTTCGGTGAGTTGGGCGCCGCGGCGGATGCAATGATCCGCAAGGATGTCATCGATCGCGTGAGCCGCTGAGCGCTCCGGCGGCTACCAGAGATAGGTCTGCAGGGTCTTGTCGCCGGTGCGCGGCGGGATGCTTGCAAGCAGCTCGCGATGGTCGGGGAAGTTCAGTGCGCTGCGCTGCACGAAATCGTCAACTGAATCCAGGCGGTGTCGTGCCTGCTGGGCGGTCGGCGGCACCAGGTCCTGGGCATCGGGAAAGATGCCCATCCCGGCCAGCAGCGCATACCAAGACACGATGGGATAGCCCTGCCCGAAGCGCCCCGCCTTGAGGCCGGCGGCCAGCGGCTTGCGCGACATCCAAGTCATCAGCACGCCCTGCAGCGAGTCCGATAGCTGCATGTTTTCGGCGTTGGCGCGCCAGTAGTCGGTGTCGGTGCGCGAGTTGGTCTTGTAGTGGGCCACGATGTAGTCGCGCGTGTTCTCGAAGCGGGTGTGCATGGCCTGGTTGAAGGCGTCCTGGGCAGCGAGACCCAGGTCGCGTTTTTCCAGGACTTCCACCAGCATGGCGGCGGTGCGCTGCACGAACAGCAGGGCGGTGGCTTCCAGCGGTTCGATGAAGCCCTGCGACAGGCCGATGGCCACGCAGTTGCGGTTCCAGACCTTGGCCATGCGGCCCACGCGCATCTTGAGGTGGCGGGCGGACGTGTCTGAATCAAGCAGCCCCAGGTGCTTGCGCAGTTCGGTCTCGGCCTCGTCCGCCGAACAGTGGGCGCTGCTGTAGACGTAGCCGTTGCCGTGGCGCTGCGTGAGGGGGATCTTCCAGGCCCAGCCGTGGCGCAGGGCCGTCGACACGGTCTGCGATTCGACGGGCCCGTCCAGCGGCGTCGGCATGGCGACGGCGGCGTCGTTGAACAGGTTCTCGCCGAAGCCGATGAAGGGTGTCTGCAGGGCCTTGCCGATCATCAGCGACGCGAAGCCGCTGCAGTCCACGAAGAAATCGGCGCTGAGCAGATCGCCACCGTCGAGCTGCAGGCCACTGATGTCGCCGCGTTCGTCCAGCTGCACCTGGGTGACATGGCGCTCCAGATGGTGCACGCCGCGGTCTTTGGCCTTGCGGCCCAGGAACTGCCCGAGCAGCGTGGCGTCGAAGTGATACCCGTACCAGAGGTCGAAGGGGAAGTTGGCCGAAGCGCGCGGGCCGCGGGCCTGCCGCGCGAGTGCTGCGGCGACGAAGAAACGGTCGGGGTGGGCGTGGACGTCGGCGCCGTCCAGACGCGCGTGGACGTTGTCCACGAACTGCGTCATGGTCAGGTTGTCCAGCATCGAGACGAAAGGATGGAAGTAGCGCTCGAAGCCGGGTTTGGTCGACCAGCCATCGAAGGTGATGCCGCTCTTGTAGGTGGCGTTGCAGGCCGGCATCCACTCCGACTCCTCGATGCCCAGGTCGTCGAAGAAGCGGCGCAGCCAGGGGGTCGAGCCCTCGCCCACGCCGATGATGCCCACCTGGGGCGACTCCAGCACCGTGATCTTCAGGCGCGGCCCGTAGGCGGTGGCGGCCAGCATCAGGGCCGTCATCCATCCCGCCGTGCCGCCGCCGACGATGCACACATGCTGCACAGGCGGTGGCGCATCCGTGCTGCCAGCTGAGGGACGCGCGGCCATGTCGGGGTTGATGAGGGTGGCGGTGTCGCTCATGAAGCAGTTGGAAAAGGAAAAAGGGGAACATGCGCTGCATGTTCCCCTTCGATTCTGGCCATCGAGGGCGCCTGGCGGAAACCCGAGGTTTCCGCCAGGGCCATCGAGCATTAGAACTTGACGCGGGCGGTCAGGTAGAACTGACGACCGTTCTGGAAGATGGCGCGCGGCTGAACTTCCGTGGCGTAGTACTTGAGCTTCGGGTTGTTCAGGTTCTGGCCGTCCAGGCTCACCGAGAAGTTGTCGCTGACCTTGAAGCCCAGCGACGCCGACAGCACGCCGGTGCCCTTCTGGAAGTAGTCGGTGCCACGGTCGGTGCCGATGAAGATGTCATCCGTGAAGCTGTAGTTCACGCGCGCCGAGAAGCGGTCGTTCTCGAAGAAGCCACCCAGGGTGTAGGAGTTCTTCGTGTTGCCACGCAGCACGTGGCCGTCTTCATCATGGCCGTCCGAGAGGGTGTAGTTGGCGTTGACGCCGAAGTTGCCGGCGATCGGCGTTTCGAACGCGAACTCCATGCCCGAGACGGATGCCTTCTTGTTGATCTGGCCGGTGATGTTGAACGCGCGGGTCACGAGCACCTGGTTGTTGCCGTTGGGCACGTCGCCGAGCAGGGTCTGGTAGTTGCCGGTGAACGAACCGTTCGTGATGTAGCTGCCCATCTCCATGTGGTAGGCACCAACGGACACGAAGGCTCGCGGCGCGAAGTACCACTCGATGTTGGCATCGATGTTGTTCGAGCGGATCGGCTTCAGGCTGGGGTTGCCTGCCGTGCCGCTGCCGACGACCGAGTTGTTGGCGTACATGCCGCTGGTGTTCAGCGACGTGAAGGCCGACAGCGCGGTGTAGTCGGCGCGCGTGAGTGTGCGGCTCAGGGCGAAGCGGGCCACCACGTCCTTCGTGACGTCCAGGCGCACGCTGGCGCTTGGCAGCAGGTCGGTGTAAGAGCTGTCGGCCGTGGTGTTGATGTAGTTGCCGAAGGCCGAGGCCACCGTCGGCGTCTCACCCGGCAGCGTCGGGCGGAAGGCGCCGGAGTTCTGCTTGGTGCGAACGGCGCGCAGGCCGAGGTTGCCGCTCCAGCTGTCGCCTTCCAGGTTGCCCTGGATGTAGGCGGCAGTGGTGGTTTCCTTCAGGCTGTACTCGCCGCCGTCGAACGGCGAGCGGCGGGCGATCGGGTCGCGGTTGGTGTACTTGGCGTTGTAGGCCGCCAGTGCATCTGCCGTGATGTAGGGGATGTTGGTCGGCAGGCTGCCGCCCAGGCCGCTGCCCCAGTTGCTGGGGTAGTTGGCACCGAAGGCCGGCACATTGGCTGCAGTGTTCCAGCCGGCCAGGGGGCCTTGGTTGACGGTCGGGTCGGTGTAGCGCTTATGCTCGGCGGTGCGCACGCCGAACTTCAGGCTCTTCAGCATGCCGGCGTCCAGCGTGTATTCGCCGTCCACCTGGGCCCAGTTCTCCTTGTCGTGCACGATGACGTGCTCGGCGCCGAAGATCCAGTCAGGACCGACATCCGGCGTGGCAAAGCTGAACGACGGCGCCGTGGTGTTGCCGTTGAACTTGTAGTTGGCGTTGGTCGTGTTGATGTGGTCTTCCAGCACGTCCTGGCTGAGGGTCTGGCCCTTGCCGGCGGAGGTGCCCCCGTTGACCGACAGCTTCAGCGCGCTGTTCACGTTCCACGAGGCGTCCACGCTCACGAAGTCGCTCTGGGCCGAGGCCTTGCGCGAGATCATGTCGTAGTAGCCCAGCGTCGTGTTGGTCGGCGACGTGAAGGTCGCGCCGGTCAGCGTCTTCTGGCCGTTCTTGTCCGTCGCGATCGTGTAGTTCGAGATCGTGGTGCCGTTGATGAGGCCCGGGCGGGGCGCCATCATGTAGTTGCGGTTGTAGTTGTCCGCATCCATCTTGGACGAGAAGCCGGTCAGCGAGATGTCGATGTCGGCAGTGGGCTTGAACTGGACCTTGACCAGGCCGCCCTTGCGCTCGCGTTCCTGGGTGAACAAGCCGGCGCCGATCAGGTCCGGGGCGTAGACGCCCGCCAGGTCGGGGTGCGCAGCGATCAGCGTCGGCGCGTTGGCGGCGGTCAGCTGGTTGTAGCCCAGCGTTTCCGAGCCATCGCGGCGCAGATTGCGCTTCTCGGAGAAGGCTTGCACCAGCACGCCAAAGGTCTTCGCGTCGTTCTTGAACCCGAAGAGGGCGCTCAGCTGCGGGTCGGTCTTCTTGGGCAGGTCGGCGTAGACGGCGCCAATGCTGGCTTCGAAGGTCATGCCCTTGGAGAAGTCCAGCGGCTTGCGGGTGATGATGTTCACCGAGCCCGCCGTGCCGCCTTCCACCAGCGAAGCCTCTGAGCTCTTGCGCACTTCGACGCGGCTCACGAGTTCGGAGGGCAGCAGGGAGTAGCTGACGCTGCGGCCGACGCCGGCACCGGTCTGGTCCAGCACGAACCAATCGCCGTTGGCGAGGCCGTGGCCGTCCAGCAGAGTCTGCGTCAGGCTGGGGTTGGTGCCGCGCAGACCCACACGGTCGCGCTCGTCAAAGCCGCCCGAGCCGCCGGTCGGGCTGTTCAGCACGGTGACGCCGGGCAGGCGGGCCAGGGAGTCGGCCACGTTCTTGTCGGGCATCTTGCCGATGTCTTCGGCCGAGATCACGTCGATGTGGGCGTCGGCGTTGCGCTTGACGCTCAGAGACTTTTCTTGCGATGCGCGGATGCCGGTGACGGTCACCGTGTCCAACTGCTGCGGTGCCGGCGCTTGCTGCGCCAGGACGGCGCCGCTTGCGCCGAGCAGAGCGATGAACACCGCCTGCGAGATGGGGGTCTGCTTGACCTTCATGTACTGTTCCTCGTTGTGGCCAATGAATTGGGGCGGCGGTGACTGCTTCGGGTGCGTTGCATACCACCTTCGGTCCGGTTGGGTGCCTTGTCTGCCCTCAAAAGCGCATCCAACCAGTGCCATGCCACTGTAACGATTGATAACGCCACTTTGCTACCAATCTTTTGTGGGGGGTTTCCCGAGTGGTGGCGCCCAGGCCCTCTATCCATGGGGTGCGTGCCTCTTGGCGGGGCTTGTTTGTGTGCATTTATTGGTACTAGATTGGTATCTCTTGGCGTTGAAAACTGTTGCGATCTGGCGACGAGGGTCTTGTCGGTGCTGTCGGTTGGGGTGTGGATTGGCGCAAAGCTGGTAGCCGACTGGCCTGAAGCTGGTCCTGAATTGGTCGCTTCACGCAAATGGTGCAGTGCGGCTTCGCGCAAATGCCTTTGTTGGCCCTGCCGCGCTCTTCGGGTGTGATTTGCGTAGTCGGTGCGCACCGTGTCGGATGGCGGAGGTGCTTGCCCTCGTGGAGGTGTGTGCGGCGCGCGCGTTCGGCCGAGCAGGGCGCCAGCGGCCTCTTTTTGTTCTTTCTTGTGATGAGGCTCTGTTGCGCCCCCTTTGCCCTGTGCTATAGTTGCGGGCTTGCCTCAGGAGGGGTGGCCGAGTGGTTAAAGGCAGCAGACTGTAAATCTGCCCGCATAGCGTACGCTGGTTCGAATCCAGCCTCCTCCACCAAAGCATGCGTTCCGCAAGGGGTGTGTGCAGAGGTCAAGAGCTCCCAGGGCGGGAGTAGTTCAATGGTAGAACCTTAGCCTTCCAAGCTAATGACACGGGTTCGATTCCCGTTTCCCGCTCCATCAGCGAGCGGCTTGGTCGGCAGCGCGTCGACACCGGTTTGCCGGCCTTCATTGGCGTCAAACCTGTGCCGATGCCCTTGTGGCTCAGTGGTAGAGCACTCCCTTGGTAAGGGAGAGGTCACGCGTTCGATCCGCGTCAAGGGCACCACCAATTTCTCTTTTTCTTCTACTCGTCTCAACGGGTTCGCCTCAGGAGCGCAAGATGGCAAAAGGCAAGTTTGAACGGACCAAGCCGCACGTGAACGTGGGCACGATTGGCCACGTTGACCACGGCAAGACCACGCTGACCGCGGCAATCGCG
>FTBS01000301.1_pt1 | contig 33936 bp, 44 predicted proteins | sample 1639441 | NCBI WGS metagenome assembly FTBS01 (sample SAMEA3914864, study PRJEB12502) | metagenome | biome: forest; material: soil | place: USA | collected 2012-03-12 | depth 0.3 m
AGCACCTAGGGCGCGATGAACGATACGCCTCAAGACAGCCTGATCCCCTACGACGAGATCGTCCAGGAAGCCCTGCGCGCCGTCGTGGGCCGTGTTCTGGGCCAAGTGGAATCCACCGGCGGCAACCTGCCGGGCGGCCACCACTTCTATATCACCTTCAAGACCGGCGCGCCGGGAGTGTCGATTCCCGTCGAATTGCGCACCCGCTTTCCGGACGAGATGACGATCGTGCTCCAGAACAAGTTCTGGGACCTTTCGGTAGGTGAAGACGGTTTTTCCGTCAGCCTCAGCTTCAACCAGCGCCCGTCGAACCTGGTGATCCCGTTCTCCGCGATCACTGCCTTCGTCGATCCGGCGGTGGACTTCGGACTCCAGTTCCAGGCCATTTCGGACGACGAACTGGAAGAAGAACTCGCCGCCGAGCCGGGTAACGACGCGGAACGCGACGTCTCCTCGCGCATTACTCCCAGCGAGGATGGATCGAACGTCGTTTCGGTCGATTTCGGCAAAAAGAAGTAGGCGGGCACGAACGGCCCGGGAAAGCGGAAAGGCTATGGCCTCGGGCAAGTTCCAGCGCGCAATCGATGAGGAACAGGGGCGGCTTGCCGAAATGGCTGAAGCCGCCGTTCCCGCCCTGCCGGCTTCCGATGCCCCGTCCGGCAAAGGGTCCGGCAAGGGGAAGCGCTCCAAGGGACGCGCGGCCAAGGTAAAGACCCGGCTGAAGGGCAAGGCCGCCGATCTGCACGGCCCCAGCCCCAATTCCGCAACCAATCTGTTCATCGCCGATATCGCCCTGCGCGGCGGGGCGGCCGTCGCGCGGCGTGCGGTGGAACATGCCCTGCTCGGCAAGGCTTATGCGCCGCGAAAAGCCACCGCGATCCTGAAGGGCCGCTCTCTGGGCGAATCGCTGGCCCACGGCCTGCTCGCCCGCGTGGCGTTGACTTCGGTGCCGGGCGCCATCGTCGTGGTCGGCGGATTGGCCGCCAAGACGCTCTACGACCGTTCCCGCGCGCGCAAGGCCAAGGCAAAGGGCGCGGCGCAATTGGAAGAAATGGCCGATGATGGCGTGAAGGACTGGTAGGGCGGAACCGGCCTGCCAGCCTCAGTCCGGCCTAGGCACTTTCCCGCGATCGGCACCTGCCCTCTTGATTTGCGCGCCATGCATCGGCATCGGGGCGCATGGTCCACTCTTCCGAAAATCCTGCTCTCGATCCCTCAGAGGGAACGCTGGCCCGGCGCGGCCTGATGCTCATCATGTCCTCGCCCTCAGGCGCGGGCAAGACGACGATCTCGCGCATGCTGCTCGAACACGATCCGCATATCTGTAACTCGGTTTCCTGCACCACCCGCCCGCCTCGGCCCGGCGAAGTGGACGGCAAGGACTATCACTTCGTCAGCCAGACGCAGTTCGACAGCATGGTCGAAGCCGAGGAATTCCTGGAATGGGCGACGGTGTTCGGCAATTCCTACGGCACCCCCAAGGCGCAAGTGAAGGCGGGCCTGAAGGACGGGCAGGACTACCTTTTCGACATCGACTGGCAGGGCACCCAGCAGCTTTACCAGAAGCTTGAGCGGGATGTCGTTCGCGTATTCCTGCTGCCGCCCAGCATCGACGAATTGCGCCGCCGCCTGACCGGGCGCGGCACCGATTCGATGGACGTGATCGCCGCCCGCATGGAGCGTGCCCGCTCTGAAATCAGCCACTGGGACGGTTACGACTACGTGGTGGTCAACGATGACATCGATCACTGCTTCGAAAAGGTGAAGCAGATCCTGGCCGCCGAACGCATGCGTCGCGCCCGCCAGACCGGGCTGATCGGCTTCGTTCGCGGGTTGATGGCACCCTAAATCGGTTTTTTCGCGCCTTGCCGGGCACCTGCGCGCGTCTCATGCGTAGAGTCCGGCAAGGGGGCGGCACCAGCCAGCCGCCCCCGACCGGTTTTTGGACGGGGAGACGGCAGTGACCGGAAAGACCAGACCTTTCGCTTGTGCATTGTCCGCCTTCGGCCTGCTGGCCGTCGCAGCCTGCGGCCCTTCGCGCGATCGGCAAGCCGCCGCAGACAAGCCGGACGATTCCGCCACCACCGAAGCGGTGACGCAGCAAGTCGCCAGCACGATCCCCGAATCCACGCCGACTTCCCCCACACTCGCAGCCGCAACCGGCCCGCTCTCCTGCGCGGACGAGATCGGCGCCACCGCCGCGCAGAAGCGCGCGGACTTGTGCCGCAACGTCTCGCCCGCCACGCATCCGCCCTGCAACGTCGCCAATAGCTGCGCGATGATCGAGGATGAGATCGCCCGAAGCTGTGCGATGACCGGCCCCGACGAAAAGCCGATGGCCGGTTGCAAGCCCGATCCGCGCAGCAAGGAAGCCGCCGCCGCCGTCGTGCAGCGCTATTATTCCGCGCTCAACGCCCGCGATTTCGACACAGCCTGGCAGCAGTGGGGCGAGAACGGCCCGCCGAACCAGACGCCGGACAAGTTCCGCGCCGGCTTCGCGCATACCCGCGCCACCCATGTCGTGATCGGGGCGCTGCAACCGGGCGATGCCGGGGCGGGATCGATCTACCAGCCGGTTCCGGTGACGGTGGACGCCACGCTGGACAATGGCACGCACCAGCGTTTTCGCGGCACTTACGTCGTGCGGCGGGTGAACGATGTGGACGGCGCCTCCGCCGCGCAACTGCGCTGGCACATCGATTCGGCCAAACTCACCCCGGCGCCCTAGAGCCAGGACCTGGGGCCGCCTACCAACGCTTCGCTTATAGCTCCTGCGGCCTTCCTGCTTGTCCTGCCCGCCCGCACCCTCTAGGCGCGCGGACGAACATAATACCGGCAGACTTTCTGGAGACGCGAACATGTCCGAACTCGAAACCGCGATCGAAGCCGCCTGGGATGCGCGCGACACCGTCACCCCCGCCAGCGCCGACGTGCGCAAGCTGGTCGACGAAGCGCTGGGCCTGATCGAATCGGGCGCTGCCCGCGTCGCCGAACCGGACGGCAATGGTGGCTGGAAGGTCAACCAGTGGCTGAAGAAGGCCGTCCTGCTCTCGTTCCGCCTGAACGACAATGCCCCCGTCGCCCACGGCGCCGGCGGCGCACCTGCGTTCGACAAGGTGCCCGTGAAGTTCGAAGGCTGGGCCGACGAAGACTTCCGCAAGGCCGGCTTCCGCGTGGTTCCGGGCGCCGTCGCTCGCCGCGGCACCTTCATCTCGAAGGGCGTGGTGCTGATGCCCAGCTTCGTGAACATCGGCGCCTATGTGGGCGAAGGCACCATGGTCGATACCTGGGCCACCGTCGGATCCTGCGCGCAGATCGGCAAGAACGTCCACATCTCGGGCGGCGTCGGCATCGGCGGCGTGCTTGAGCCGCTGCAGGCCGGCCCGGTCATCATTGAGGACAACTGCTTCATCGGCGCCCGTTCGGAAGTGGCCGAAGGCGTCGTCGTCGGCGAAGGCGCCGTGATCTCCATGGGCGTATTCCTGGGCGCATCGACCAAGATCGTCGACCGTGCGACCGGCGAAGTCCACATCGGCAAGGTTCCGCCCTACTCGGTGGTCGTCCCCGGCTCGCTGCCCGGCAAGCCGCTGCCCGACGGCACCCCCGGCCCGTCGCTCTATTGCGCCGTGATCGTCAAGACCGTGGACGCGCAGACCCGTTCGAAGACCGGCATCAACGAGCTGCTGCGCGACTGATCGGTTCACATCCGCATTCACAAGAAGGGGTCGGATGCCGGTGCATCCGGCCCCTTTTTTTCAGGCGCGGCCGGGCACGACACGCACCCTGGGCGCTTTAGCGGAACACGCTTCCAACAGGTGTGTTATCCCGTCAGGTGCGGCCGACATCCTAAGCGGCCCTTCGCTCATCGGGAGATGCAGCCCATGACAACCGGCAATGAAAAACGGCCGATGAACAGAACGCCAGGGCAGGTCCATGCCCCGGCCGGCCGGCCGATTCAGGCCGGTGAAGACGCCATGCCGCCGATCGTGCGCAAGGTCCTGCTGGCAAGCTTGGTAGCGTCGGTGGTGGCGCTGGGCCTTCTGGCCATCATCCATCTGGTTCAAAACGCCGCCCCGCATCGGCTGCCGGCGGAAACGGAGCGGATGCCGGCCACGATCCCGCTTGGCCGCAAGGCGGCGTTTGGCTGACGTCATGCCCCAGCTTCAGCGCTTCATCGATGCCCAGGCCCCGGTCTATGCGCAAGTGATCGCTGAGCTGGAAAATGGTGCGAAGCGAAGCCACTGGATGTGGTTCGTGTTCCCGCAAGTGGCCGGTTTGGGCCAGAGCGAGACATCGCGGCGCTTCGGGATATCCGGACCGGCAGAAGCGCGCGCCTATCTGGTCCATCCCGTGTTGGGCGCGCGGCTGGACGAATGCACCGATACGATGCTCGGCTGGGTGGGCGAGCGGAGCGCTGCCGTGATCCTGGGCGATGTCGATGCGATGAAATTCCGCAGTTCGATGACGCTGTTCGAAGCCGTGGGCGGTGGAGAGCGCTTTGCCCGCGCACTCGATGCGTTCTGCGACGGGCAGCGTGATGATCGCACGCTGCGCCTTATGGACCTGTCAACGGATGAGAGCGGCGCGACCTGATCGCGGCACCGGTACTTTCCCGGGAACCCGAAGCTCTTTTGCACGTTAATCCATCGGCCCGTGATGCACAGTGGCCGTTTTGGCCCTCTGCCCATCAGAAGCGGAAAACAAAATCCGCGGCCTGCGGGAGAGCCTAGATGCAACGCTTTGGCGATGAAGTTCACCTTGATGAAGACGAAGCCCGCTCCGGCGCCACACCGCATGTAGTGCGCTGGGTGCTGATTTTCGGGCTGATTTTCGCCGTGCTGGCGATGTCAGCGATCTGGATCAGCCGCGCGATCTACGACCAGCCACGGCAAGGCGATCCCGTTACGGCTGAGGAACACGCACTGGGCGGCTAGAGCGTTTTCCAATCAGGCGGGATTGTCTGATGACTCGGAAAGCGCGTTGAACCAACGCCGCCCGGATAGAAGACGGACCCGATCAAATGCGAATCCGGCCGTCTTCCTGGAGCACCGGCCGGTCTTTCCGAAAGGCCACTCGTAGGACAGTGGCCCCGGAAAACCGGCCGGTGTCGCCATTTCCGTCAGAACGCAGTGGGCGATTCGATAGGTGGGTCAGTCCGGTGTGCGGCGGCGTAAGCTTCCGCCGCCTTCATCACGCGCAGCATATTGCCGCTGGATATCTTCTGAAGATCGGCCTGCGAGTGGCCGCGCCGCGCGAGTTCAGTGAACAGGGCCGGATAGGTGGACACGTCCTCCATGCCTGCAACGGTGGTTTCAACCCCGTCAAAATCCCCGCCAAGGCCGACGTGATCGATCCCCGCCACCGCCACGATGTGTTCGATATTGTCCGCCACGTCCTTGATCGATCCGCGCGGCATCGGGTGTGCGCCCTCCCAATCCTTCAGAGCTTTCGCTGCCGCCGCCGGATCGCCGACGTTCAGCGATTCCAGCCGGGCTTTCTCTCCGGCGCGGGTGGCCAGCCATTGGCGCGTGTCCTCCACGACATACGTCGGGAACACGTTGACCATGATGATGCCGCCGTTCGCGGCCAGCGCCTTCAGCACGGTGTCCGATGCATTCCGGGTGTGGTGGTTGATCGCCCGCGCGTTCGAATGGCTGAAGATCACCGGCGCCTTCGCCACTTTCAGCGCGTCCAGCATGGTTGCCTCGCTGGTGTGGCTCAGGTCCACCAGCATGCCGATCCGCTGCATTTCCCGCACCACATCGCGGCCGAAATCGGTAATCCCATTATGCTCCGGCTTGTCGGTGGCACTATCCGCCCAGGCGGTGTTCTTGAAATGGGTGAGCGTCATGTAACGCGCGCCCAGCGCGTACATCTGCCGCAGCACGCCCAGCGAAGCGCCGATCGAATGGCCGCCCTCCATGCCCAGCAGCGAGGCCACCTTGCCGGCCTTCATCGCCCTTTCGACATCGGCGACGCTCGTCGCGAACTGCAAGTCCTGCGGATAGGCGGCGATCAGACGCTTGGTGACGTCGATCTGCTCCAGCGTCGCCTGCACCGCGTGCGGATCGTCCAGCGCGGCCGAGACATAGACCGACCAGAACTGCGCGCCGACATGGCCCTTGCGCAGCCGCGTCAGGTCCGTCTGCATCGCCTGCCAGTCCTTGGCGGGGTCTGCGGTTCCGGTGGTATCGCGAAAGTCGAAGCCGGCCAGAATGTCCTTGCGCCGTTCGCGCAGCTGTTCGGGAACGTCATTGTGACCATCCCAAACCGGCGCAGCGCGCAAGGCAGCCTGGGCGACTTGTTCGGGGCCTGATTGTTTAGCCGCCGATTGGGCCTGCACGGCCATCGGCGAAAGGGCGAGAGCACCGCTCGCCAGCAAAAGCACCTTGCGCATCATCGTTACCCCCTGTGGCGACCGGCGCACAGGAAACGACGGGATCGTTCATTGTGCAAGTGCAACAATGTTCGGAAACAGAAGTGAAAGCGGGTTAGCAAAAAAAGAGCCGCCGGCGAAGGCAGGGGACACATGGGAAATCCCATATTCGTGCCCATTCCACCATACCAGGAAGGATCGCCCCCCGACGTCCAGACCCGGCCAAGCACCGACGGCTCCCGTTAAAATGGCGACTCGTCGCCATCCCTATGACTTGACGCATAGGTTCATTCACTTGCGCTTTGGTTAAATCACCACAGATTTGTCGCAAGCTCCCCTTGGGATTAAATTACTTTAATCTGGAACTTTATCCAGAGCCGCGCTTTTGCTGGCATCGCCCCTGCGGGTTTCGCAGGGCAGCTTGATCGCCCTTCCCCGGCGGCTTAGCCCTTGGGAATGGGAGAGTTCGATTACATCGTGGTGGGCGGCGGCAGCGCCGGCTGCGTGCTGGCCAATCGCCTGAGCGCGGACCCGCGAAATCGCGTGCTGCTGCTGGAAGCCGGCGGTAAGGACGATTACGTCTGGATCCGGGTTCCGGTGGGCTATCTCTACTGCATCGGCAATCCACGTACCGACTGGTGCTATGCCACGGAAGCGGAAGATGGATTGGGCGGTCGCGCCCTGAAATATCCGCGTGGCCGGGTGCTGGGCGGATGTTCATCGATCAACGGCATGATCTACATGCGCGGGCAGGCGGCCGATTTCGACCAATGGCGGCAGGCGGGCAATCCGGGCTGGGGCTGGGACGATGTGCTGCCCTACTTCAAGCGAGCAGAAGATCACTACGACGGCGCCAGCGCCTTCCACGGATCCGGCGGCGAGATCAGGGTGGAAAAGCAGCGGCTGCGCTGGGACATCCTTGAAGCCTTTCGTGACGCCTGTGGCGAACAGGGCATTCCCGCCAGCCACGATTTCAACACCGGCGACAACGACGGCGCCGGCTTCTTCCAGGTGACGCAGCGGCGTGGCTGGCGCTGGAGCGCCTCCGACGCGTTCCTCAAGCCCGTACGCAGCCGCGCCAATCTGAAAGTGGAAACCGGCGCACTGGTGGACCGCGTGCTGTTCGACGGCACCCGCGCCGTGGGCGTGGCCTATTCGGTGGGCGGCGAACCGCGTGAGGCCCGCGCAACCGGCGAAGTCGTTCTGGCGGCGGGCGCGATTGGCTCTCCGGCGATTCTGGAGCGCAGCGGCGTGGGCGATCCGGCGCATCTTTCCGCGCTGGGCGTGACGGCACGGCTGGACCGCCCCGAAGTCGGCGGCAATTTGCAAGATCACCTGCAACTGCGCTGCGCCTGGCGGGTCTCCGGCGTTTCCACCCTGAACCAGCGGGCGGCGACGCTGTTCGGTAAGGCGCTGATCGGGCTGGAATATGCCTTGAAGCGCAGCGGGCCGATGGCGATGGCGCCCAGCCAGCTGGGCGTCTTCACCCGCAGCGATCCGCACTATGCGACGCCGAACCTGGAATATCACGTCCAGCCATTGAGCCTGGAAGCCTTCGGTGGCGCGCTCGATCCATTTCCGGCGTTCACGGCCAGCGTCTGCAATCTGCGGCCGGAGAGCCGGGGCAGCACCCGCATCGCCAGCGCCGATCCCGCAACGCCGCCCTCAATCCGGCCCAACTATCTATCGACCGAGGAAGACCGGCGCGTCGCCGCGCAGGCAATCCGGCTCACCCGTGCCATCGTCGCGCAGCCCGCGCTCGCCCGCTATGCGCCGGAAGAACTGCGGCCCGGTATTGCTTTCGAGAGCGAGGACGATCTGCGCCGCGCTGCCGGCACCATCGGCACCACCATCTTCCATCCAGTGGGCACGGCCGCGATGGGCCGCGTGGTCGATGCTCGCCTACGCGTGACAGGCCTGGAGGGGCTGCGCGTGATCGATGCCTCGGTGATGCCGACGATCACCTCGGGCAATACCAATGCGCCGACGATGATGATCGCGGAAAAGGGTGCGGAAATGCTGCTGGCGGACGCCCGAAATTAGAGTTCGCTAAAAGACGCGGCACCAGCCCGCTCCCCCACACGATTACCCAACGGTAGTATCCTGCGGGTGGTCGGGTGGGGGAGTGGGCTGGTGCAGCCAAATTCGCCTTCAGCGAATTTTCAAACGTACCTCAGGCCAGTAAGGCCCGTGTCCGCGCGACGATCTCACCCACATAGTCCCGCGCCGCTTCCACGCCGATGGCGGCTTGCGGCAGGGTTACGTCTATGCCCAGGGTCTTGCCGCGCGGCAGGGCGTCGACGAATTCGCGCAAGGGTAGCTCGCCCTCACCGGGGATGAGGCGCGGGCTGCGCGTATCGCTTTGGCCATCGCCAAGCGCACCGTCGCAGATGCGTACATGGCCGATCAGCGCCGCATCGAGATCGGCAATCTGGCGCACCGATCCGCCGGTACGGAAGAAGTAGAGCGAATCGATGGTCAGGCTGGCCTTGTCCTCCCCGATTTCATGCACGAGGGCGAGCGCTTCGGGCAGGCTGCGCGTGGTCAGCACCGGCGCGAAGATGATCGAAAGGTCCATGCCGCGCTGCTGCGCCATCGTTGCCAGTTCGGCCAACTGGTCCCGCGCGCGATCGCGTTCAAGGCCGTTGTCATGCGCGCCCAGCCGCTTGGCGCCCAGTTCGGCAAAAAGGTCGAAGTCCGCTGCACGGTCGGCCGGCGCGATCATCTCGGAAGCGGCCAGGCCTTCGCCCAGCTTGATGCAGATGCCGGTGTCCGCCAGCGCCGCCTTTACCTCTCGCCGAAGCGCTGCGTCTTCACGCAGCGACCAGGCCGGATAGCCGGCATTGGTGCCGGACTGCTGTTCCAGCCCCAGCGAAACGCGGGTGCAGCCCAGTTCCGCCGCCAGCCTGACGTGCTCCACCGGCCCCATGCCGGCGAGTGTGCGCGACTCGATACCGAGTGGATGGGGCATGATCGGATCCTCTCGTCCCTTTAGAAGCGTTGAGATTTGTGAACTTGAAGACGGGCTGCGAATGCCCCCAATATCGCGCTGCCGATCCCAATGCACGCGCGAAAGCCGGTTCGCGATCGAAAGCCAATGCACTTAAAAGAGAAGTCATGACCGATCCCGCCGCCATCATTGCCAGCCTTGGCCTCGCCCCTCATCCCGAAGGTGGCTGGTATCGCGAAACCTGGCGCGCCGACGCACGGGATGGCGAGCGCGCCAGCGCAACCGCGATCCATTTCCTGCTGGAAGCGCATCAGCGCTCTCACTGGCATCGGGTCGATGCGGCGGAGCTGTGGTTCTGGCACGCCGGCGCGCCGCTCGCCCTCTCGATCGCGCCGGACGATGCTGGCCCGGTCACGCGCACCATCCTTGGACAGCACGTGTTGGAGGGGGAGGCGGCGCAAGCGCTGGTGCCGGCCGGTCACTGGCAGGCCGCCGCACCGCTGGGCGGGTGGACGCTGGTCAGTTGCGTGGTTTCGCCCGGCTTCCATTTCGGCGGCTTCGAACTCGCCGCTGCCGACTGGTCGCCAGGAGAACCGGATCAGCGATGACTCACCCTATCGAGCAGCCATCGCCTTCGCTGGTCTTGGTGCCATCGGGCTTGAACCACGTGGCGATCGGCCCGGCCTTCTCATCATAATAACAGACCGAGGAGACGCGGTTGGTCGCCGCATCGACGTGGACGGCATAATTGCGCGCGCCGCAGTTGTGGAGTTCGCAGCGAGAGGCGGCAATGTCGCCATTGACCAGCTTCACGGGGCCGACGGGGCCCTTCATCGCGGCAATGGCTGCGGCGGCCTTGGGATCGGTGACGGCTGCGGCCATGCCCGAAACGACGACGGGATCGTCGAAGAAGGCATGCGCGCCCACTTTGTCGAGCGGATACTTGCCCACATAGATCGAAAGATCGGGCGAAGCGCCGCTGGTGGCACCGGCTTCCGGCGCGGGCGATCCCGTCTCGATCACCACCGGGGCAACGGTTTCCGTGGCGACGGCGGTGGTTTCGACAACTGCGGGCTGCTTGCTGCCGCAGCCCGCCGCCAACAGCAGCATGGCCATCGCTGCCCAGTTACGCCGCCCAATACCCTTGCGCCAATCGGGATCATGCATCGCATCGTCTCCTGTTCGAGAGAAGGCCTTCCACCCCCTCCATGCCGGAACATGCCGGAGAACGTCGCAGCCCCCTATAGGCTCCCGGCGAAAGTTCCTGGCGGAAGCCGGCAACTATGCCCATGACGGCCCGCGCCTGTCCAGCAGGGACCGGGAAACCGAAGATCAGCCCCGGATCGCCCGCTTCCAGCGCAGCGCCAGCATGATGACGGTCGGCCAGAACATCGTGGCGATCACGTCACCGATCGTGTCCGGCCAATTCCACGCACCGTGGGCCAGGCGATCGATGCATTCGTTGGCCACTTCACACAACAGCACCACGAGGACCGGCCAAGGCGAACTGAGCTTGCGGCGCAACAGGATCGCGGAAACCAGCCAGATCGTCAGGCCGGCATAAGTATGCGCAAACTTGTCAGGCTGGGGGCATAGCGAGACGATCCAATCGATCGCGCGCTCGTATTGATGGGCTAGTTGGTGAGCGAGCTGATAAACCGGGGCCATGGCACAGGCTTATGCTGCAAGGCAGCATGACGGTCCAGACCGCCTTACCTCAAACTTGCTTTGAAAATTCGCCGCGGGCGAATTTCGCGGCACCGACCCACTCCCCCACCCGGCCTTCCATCAGGATAGACTCGTGGGAGGTCGGGTGGGGGAGCGGGCTGGTGCCGCTGAAAAATGCTCCTTCGGGCATTTTTCAAACGACTCTTAAAGCGACAGGGCGCGACGGCCGTGACCGTCGCGCCCTGCATTTCTCCCTTCCCTCGGCCCGCTCCCCGTTCTTGTGGGGGAGCGCTTAAAACTCCTTCTCAGGCAACCTTGCGCTGAAGCTTCGTCAGCGCCCGATCGATCGCATCGCGCGCGGCGGCGTTCACAGTGCCCGATACGACCCGGTAGACGATCCGCCGACCTTCCAGCGAATAGGCCACGGTGGCCATGCCATCGTTGAAACTGGACAGGTAAAGTGCCGGCTTGCGTTGTATCAGCGCAACGTCATCCGCCCGGGGCACCAGGGTATCGCGCATGAAGTAGGCGCCCGTCATGGCATCCGAATCCGGCATACCGACGCTTTCCGTCGATCCAGGCAAGCCCGCCAAATCCTGCGCCCCGGCATAGCCTGGGCAGACCAGTACGGCAGTCACGAGACATGCCTGAAATGCTGTCAGGAATTGCTTCATGACACCATCCTCTTCCAGCGGCGGCGCCATCTTTGCGGCCCGCCTTCATTATCCGGAAACCATAACAGCCGATCAGCGAAATCGAAAGCGTTCGTTGGATTTTCGCCAGCGTTCCAGCGATCTTGCGCGCATCTGGAACCTCCGGCGCAAGGCAGGGATAAATTGCTAATGAGACGCGATATTGCAAAGACACTGACCTATCTCTGCCTGCATCTGACGGTGGGCTTCACGGTGGCTTACGTGATGACCGGATCTCTAGCTCTGGCGGGCGGAATCGCGTTGGTTGAGCCCTGTATCAACGCCGTCGCCTTCTGGTTTCATGAGCGTGCGTGGCGCCGTCTGGACGCGCCGGCATCGTCTTCCGATGATGCTTCGGCCGCGTCGCTGCGCATGCTCCATCCGGCCTGAGAACCGAGCATCCCGGCGCGAGCGCGCCGGTGCACACGCGCATTGTCATGACTCGGTCCCGGTTTCGTGAGAGACATCCAGCCCGCGCGCCGTTCCGGCCCGCGTCCCAAAACCGCGATTCGACCAGAACCGCGATTCGGCCAAAACGCGATCGGGGCGGCGTCCTGCCTGCGCCGACGCGGGGCAGCACCGAAAGGACCTCCTCGATGACCACCAATACCGCATCCGCCCGCTATGAAGGCCTCGGCAAGGACGGCAAGGGCTCCATCACCACGCGTTCCGGAGTCCTTTCTGGCCAACCCTACGGCTTCGGCACGCGCTTCGAAGGCCAGCCGGGCACCAATCCGGAAGAACTGATCGCCGCCGCCCACGCCGCCTGCTTCACGATGGCGACCAGCTTCGGCCTGGCCAAGGCGGGCTTCTCGGACGGCACGCTGGATACCCAGTGCACCATCACGCTGGATCAGGCCGATGGCGGCTTCAAGGTGACGAAATCGGCGCTGGTGCTGAAGGGTGTGATTCCCGGCATCTCGGCCGAAGATTTCGCCAGCATCGCTGAGGAGGCGGAGAAGAACTGCCCGATCTCCAAGCTGCTCAATTGCGAAATCACGCTGGATAAGTCGCTGGAAGGCTGACGGAACCGCCGCGGACCCGACGCGTTGGTTCAGTGAGGAGGGGCAAGCGGAGGACGCTTTGCCAAGACACACACCTATATCGACCAGCGTGATCGGGGCCGTGGCCGGCGCGATCGCCATCGGCGTACTGGCCGGCGCCTGCCTGCCCGCCGGGACCACGCGCCACAGTGCGCGGAGCAGTGAACGAGTCGGTGATCAGGTCTACGCCAAGCGCCCATCCCCTGCCCGCGCCGTCAGCACGCGCGATCAGGCGCCCTCATTCGTGGCCGGGCAAAATCATGGTGTGGGCGTGGGCATATCCGAATCCGGCTCACCCGTGCCCATGGCTCCGTAAGTTTCGACGATCCCCGATTCGGCTGCCGACTGCGTGGCGTCCTTGCCGTTCGGGGATTTGGCCGGGCGGCGATCGCTCCACGCGCAGCCCTTGCGCACTTCGTCGCCGATTTTGAGCAAGGCGTTGTAGGGATAGTGGCGGTCCGACATGCCATCGCTGCACGGGCCGGGCCCGATCGCCAGCGTAAAGTCGCGCCCGGCAAGCGTGCCGCTGAACGATACCCCACCCCGACCGGCAAACCGCCTTACCGTGGCCTGATCCCCGCCCGGCCGCTCCGGCGTGCGATAGGTGATAAGGCCATCGCGCACTTCCGCATTCCAGAACGGCTCGGTTCCGCTCACGCGAATCCGTTCGGCAGAGGTAATCTCGCCCCATGGCTGATGATCGTCGCGATCGCCGGGGACCGCTTTCCCGGGATCGTTGCTGCCATGGCATGCTGCAAGTGCGAGACTCGACAAGGCGATCGAGGCAAATCGCATCCAAAGGCGGCGGTTTGTGCAAGTCACGGAATGCATTGACATCTTGGCAGGGTAACCGGGGGCATCACCCCTAGCAAGATAGCTGAATTGCACCTTCCGCACCCCGTTCGGCTGGCTACCCGGCGCATTTGCAAGCCGGAAATTTATCCAAAATAGGGAGAATTGCGCTAGTTTAGCGCCAACTACTTAGCAAGCTGAGCTTTTTGATTGCAATTGCACTTTATGCAACACCAGTGGCATCTATTGCCATTGCGAACGACAGCCCCCTCAACCATGTTGCAATGCAACAAGATAAGAGATGCCCCGAGGCAATCTCCTGCTTCTTGAAAAAGGATTTTGCCATGTTCAAGACTGTCTTTGCCGGTGCCGCCGCTCTTGCTGCCGTTTTCGCTACCTCTGCCCAGGCTGAGGATGCCCGTAGCTTCTCGCACGACGGCGTTCACTACAACTACACCACTGCCCAGAAGGGCAAGGTTACCGTAATCCAGGGCACCGCTTCGGGCCAGGTTCCGTTCCGCCTCTACGTCAGCGGCAACCGCGTGACCGGCACCTACAACTCGCGCAACGTCGACTTCCGTCTGGCCGATGCGCGCAACGCGCTGGCCCTCGAACAGGCTGTTGCTGCCCAGTAATTGAAGAGGCAGGGTTTCGGCTCGGCCAAATCACAAAAAGGGCGCCATCCCAAGCGGATGGCGCCCTTTTTCGTATCTGCTATACCAACGCTGCTAGTGGCGCTTGTCCAGCATCGCCTCATGGCTGATCAGGCGGACCTCAAGATCTCCGCCGGGAACCACGCCGTGCCTTTCACGGATGCTGTCGCGCAGCGCGGCGACCGTATCCTCGTCCGCACCTTCTGGCAGCGGATAGCGGCCGATCACCATGCCGTCGATCACATCGACCACGCTGAAATGGCTGGACATGCAGGATGCAGCCAGCGCGTCCAGATCCAGTCCCTCGGCCAGCCGCCAGGTCTTGCCCTCACGCGAACGGATTTCTTTGCGGCAGTGTCGGCAGGTGCAGAGGATCGATCCATCCTCCTCTCGCCGGCGCGGTCCAACCGGCTGGTGGGCGCCCCGATACCAGCAGGGTGTCATCGCAAAGGAATCGCGGCGCATGTACATCTGCTAAAATAGCCTCATGGATCAGGCTTAACCGTCTCACAATTCTGATTGCCGAATGGTTGCCGGTCCTATCGATGGAAATGCGTAGGCCCAGGCCGTCCGCCTTCCGTTCACCGCCCGGACAGGGCGGCCCGCCTAGGCGGCGCGCGGGAAGTGGCGGTATCGATTCGGGATGAAGTGACGATGAGTGCGGGTAAGTGGATGGTGTTCATGCTGGTGGCGGGCGTGGGCATTGGCGTCGGCGCTGCCGAGATGGCGAATGGCGGAATGCGCCAGTGGACCGAACGCTTCGGCCATAGTGAAAACGCCAACGAACAAGGCCTTGTCGCCTTCAACGGCGCGGCCGACACTTCGCAGCTGCGCGGCCACATGCGGCAGCACGAATACAACGATGACGAAGGCTATCCGCTGGAAGGCAACGACGGCGATTTCGCCTATGCCCCCGAACCGGCGTTCCGCCCTGCCCCTCCCGGCCAAGTGGTGATCCTGCGCGCGCCCGGTTGGGGATACGACGATGGGCGTAGCGATGCGGACGATGGCAGCTATGCCCAAGCCGCGCCGCGTGCGCGCATCTATGTACCCGATCAGCAGTATGCCCCCTCGGCCCCGCCGCGCACGACATCGCCCGCTGCGCCGCAGCAGGATGCCGCTGCCGCTGCCGCAGAGCGCGCGCGTGCCGCCGCGGCCGATGTCACCGCCGCAGAACACGGCACTATTTGATCACTGACTGATTATTGGTGCAGGGTGAGGAAGACTTCGGCCTCGATCACCCAATCGCCCCCCAGATCGCGCCACTTGGCGACATAGCTGCCCGAGGCGAGTGTTTCCCCGGCGTGATCGAGCCCCTGCCACGCGCCATATTCCATGGCGATCGGCTCGACGGGGGAAGCCTCGATCCGCTCCGGCTTGCGCAGATAGGTCATGCGCCCGGCGGCAGCAAATTCGCGCTTCCACACTTTCACTTGCGCCATGCGTCCGGCGATCACCGCGCTGTCGGTGCCGGTCACCATCACGCAATCGCGCGCCAGGATCGGGCCGATTGCAGCCGCATCACCCTCTGCAATCGCGCGATTGAACTCGGCGCGACGGGTACGGATCGCCAGTTCGGCGGCGGCATTCACCGGCAGGTTCACGAATACACCGGATTGGCGGCCAGTTCGCCGACGACGGTGTTCCAGCGCCGCACCGTCCACCGCTCCACAAGGCCCTCCCGAACATAGGGGTCTGCATTGGCGAACGCTTCCGCCACTTCCGGGCCTTCGCTGGCGAACAGCAGGCAGGCGGTATCCACCGGATCTTCCAGCGCGCCGGCCAGCACCAGTTCGCCCCTGCCCGCGAAAATCCACGCCAAGGCGAGATGTTCGGTGCGAAACTGTGGGCGCCGTTCCAGGTAATCGGCGGCGACATGGTAGGTGAGCAGGTAATGGGCCATGCGTGCCTTCTGCCATCGGCCGGATCGTGTTTCCAGTGCGGCGGAATTCCGGGGTTCCTTCGGATCCCCAGCAAATAGAGCCGCCCCCCGTTAAGCGCGGGTTACAAAACCCGCGTCCATGGGGTAGAGAGCGCTCGGACCGTCCGGTCCGCTAAAGGGATCTGCACCTAGAAAATGGCCAAGAATACCGGCCGGAGCCGCTCGTCCGGCGGGCCTTCCTCCTCGAATCCGAAAGAATCGTCGTTCCTGGGTCGCCTCGCGCGGCGCGTTCTCATCTGGGGGGGAGCGCTTACGCTGCTCGCCGCCATCGGCCTCGGCACCGCCGTTGCCGTGACGATGAGCGAACTGCCCGCTTACGATGCACTCAAGAGCAGCCAGAACGGCCAGATGATCGTCGTGCGCGCGCGCGATGGCAGCGAACTCGTCTCGCTTGGGCCAAGCTACGGCAAGTGGCTGTCCTACAGCGAGATTCCGCCCGTCATGCGCGGCGCGATGGTTTCGGTGGAAGACCGCCGCTTCTACGATCACGTGGGTGTCGATGCGCTGGGCCTGTTCCGCGCCGTCTACGTCTCGCTGACCACTGGCGGCCGCGCCAAGGCCACGTCCACGATCACGCAGCAGCTTGCGCGCAACGTGTTCCTGAACAACAGCCGCTCGATGGGCCGCAAGGCGCGCGAAGCCGTGCTGGCGCTGGCGCTGGAACGCAAGTTCACCAAGGACCAGATCCTCGAACTCTACCTAAACAAGGTTTATTTCGGCGGCGGCGCCTATGGCATCGATGCGGCCAGCCGCAAGTTCTTCGGCCACCCCGCCACCCAGCTTTCGACTGCCGAGGCCGCGATCATCGCCGGCTTGGTGAAGGCGCCTTCGAACTATTCGCCCACCGCCGACCTCGACGCTGCCAAGGGCCGCGGCGAAGTGGTGCTGGGCCTGATGGTCAAGAACGGCGCGATCACGCAGGAAGAGGCCGACCGGGCCGACATCGCCGATGTCGCGGTGAACCATGAGAAGGGCCAGAACTCGGTCCGCTACTTCACCGACTGGGCACTGCCCCAGCTGGACATGCTGCTGCCCGACACCAACGAGCCGATCGAGGTCTGGACCACGCTCGACCCGAAGATGCAGCAGGCCGCAACCAGCTCGATCGCCGCCAACGCCCCCAAGGGTGCACAGGGCGCGCTGGTCAGCCTTGACCGTGACGGCGCCGTGCTGGCGATGGTCGGCGGCACGGACTACGTGAATTCGAACTACAACCGCGCCACCAACGCCGTGCGTCAGCCCGGTTCGGCGTGGAAGCTGTTCGTCTACCTTTCCGCACTGGAAGCCGGTTACACGCCTGACGACCGCGTGATGGACGAACCCGTCACCATCGACGGGTGGAGCCCGCAGAACGATGGCCGCAACTTCGCCGGCCAGATCGACGTGCGCACCGCCTTCGCCTATTCGAAGAACACCGTGGCCGCGCAGCTCGGCAACGAAGTGGGCTTTGGCACGGTCGCTTCGATGGCGCGTCGCTTCGGCATCACCACCCCGATCAACACCAAGCCGGCGATGGTTCTGGGCACTTCCGAAGTGCGTGTGATCGACATGACGCGCGCCTTCGCGGCGATCTCCGCAGGCGGCACTTCTGTCGAGCCCTATGGCATCGTCAAGGTCACCACCACCTCGGGCCAGACGCTCTATGAGCACAAATCGGCGCGCGGTCAGGTGCTCGTTCCGCCGAATGTCGCTGCCGGCATTACCGACCTGCTGCAAACGACCGTCGCCACCGGCACCGGCCGCGCCGCGCAGATCGGCCGCCCGGTCGCGGGCAAGACCGGCACCACCAGTTCCAACAAGGATGGCTGGTTCCTGGGCTTCTCCAGCGGCATTACCACCGGCGTGTGGATGGGCCGCGACGATGCCAAGCCGGTGCCCGGCCTCTCCGGCGGCCATGCCCCGGCACGTGCCTTTGCCGATTACATGAAGGTCGCCGTCTCCACTCGCCCGGTCGAGCAGTTCCAGACCGAAGTGAAGCTGCCCGAATGGCAGTTGGAGCCCGACGACGAAGCGATGCAGGGCAGCCCGGACGACTACTATTACGTCGATGAGAACGGCAATGTAGTCCACCCCGGCGCAAATGGAGGCGCCAACGGCGATCAGGGCGACGGCCAGCCGCGCTATGACGACGGCAGCGTCGGCCCTGGCCCCGGTCCGGGCGCGCCGCAGATGCCGGACTACGGCCCCGGCTCGGGCCCCGCGTCCGCCCCGGCACCGCGCGCGCCGGCCAATGGCGCACCGCCCGCCGCCAGCGACGACTTCCTGAACCGCGCCACCGGCCGCTCCTCATCCGAGGAAGGCCAGCAACGCGGACAAAGCGCGGCCAATGTTTCAGGGCCCCGCCCCAGCGCCCCGCGGACGCCCGCTCCGGTGCGAACGCCGGGGACCTGAGGGTTTAGCCGATACGAGAAAGGGACCGGATTTCCGGTCCCTTTTTTTGTTTGCGGAACGCTCTCAACGCCTCTCCAATATCCCCCCGTCATCCCCGCGGAGGTGGGCATCCCGCTTTCTCTTGCAGCGCTCGCGCAGTGGTCCCAGCGCAGGCTGGTCGCGTTTCCAACGGGCCGCCATACGGGTGCAGTCTGACCGTGCTAGAACGAAGCTGGAATCGTTCGGGGAATTGCCGATGCGGCAAGCGCATGAAACATCGCCCGCCCTGGGACCGGGGCTGATCTGGGGCTTCGAATTCACGGCCGAGGGCAGTCGCCCGGTGGAAGACTGCGACAGTCCGCATGGCGACCGGCTGCGCTGGTTGCACCTCAATCTGGCCGATCACGGTACGCGCAAGTGGGTGGAAACAACGCCCGAACTGCCCGCCGCTGCGCGCGAAGTGCTGCTGTCGCAAGACCGGCACCAGCGCGCGCTGGTCGATCCTACCACCGTCGCCTGGGTGCTGCACGATCTGGAGCGGGATTTCGACAGCGACGATACCGGCCGCATCGGCGCGCTGCATATGGCGCTGACCAGCAACCTGATCGTCTCCGCCCGGCATCATCCGATCGGTTCGGCCGATATCGTCTACCGCCGCCTCAGCGCTGGCCAGAACGCAATGACCCGGCCCCGCGCGCTCGATCTGATCGCCAGCGCGCTGCTGGAGAATTTCGGCCGCGTGATCGCCCGCCTCTCCACCGAAGTGCAGGCGGCGGAGGATGCGCTGGTGGAGGACAGGCAAGCGCCGGACAGCCACCGGCTGATGGACGTCCGCCGCCGTCTGGCCCAGCTTCACCGCATGCTGGACGGAATGAAGAGCGTATTCCGCCGTCTGGAACTCGACAGCGACCTGCCGGCGGACTTGCTGCCCACGGTGGAGAAGCTGTCGCAGCGGGTGCAGGGCGTGGACGGCGATATCGTCAGCGTGCTGAACCAGCTGCGTTCGGTGCGGGACGAGATCAACGACCAGTCGAACCAGCGGATCAACCAGAACCTTTACCTGCTCTCGGTCATGACCGCGCTGATGCTGCCGACCACGCTGGTGACGGGCATTTTCGGAATGAACACCGGCGACTTGCCGCTGACCGGGCACGGCGGCACCATTGGCGCTACGGTGATCGCGGCGGGGTGTGCTTTGGCGACTTTCGTTTTCCTGCGTGGCCGGGGATTCTTTCGCTGACGGTGGTGGGTGGTGAGGCTGGCGTGCCTAGCCCACCGGGAGCGTAGCCAAGCGCTCCTCAAAAACCACCGTCGCCCCCGCGAAGGCGGGGGCCCCGCTTCCTTCTCACCACGCCCGCCAAGAGAAGCGGGATCCCGCCTTTGCGGGTATGACGAGGAATGGTTTGTGCGGCTAACCCGCCGTGTTCAACTCAAAGCGTCGCGTAAAGCGTCAGCATTCGTTTCCACGCCTTGTCTGCCGCATCCGGATCCCAGGATGGCGAATCCGGCACGCACCAGCCGTGGTCGGCCGGATAGACCTCCACTTCCGCCGGTCGGTTCGCGGCGTCGGCCGCCTTTTTCAGCTCGGTCTTTTGCTCGGGCTGCTTGGCGTCGTCGTTGCGGGCGATGGCGAAGAGGAACGAGGCCTGGGTCTTGGCAATTAGACGGTGCGGGCTATCGGGATCGTCGGTCACAAGGCCCGCGCCGTGCAGCGCCGCCGCGGCGCGCACATGGTCCGGCTCGGCCGCCGCAGCGCGCACAGTGAAGGGGCCGCCCATGCAATAGCCGTTGCTGCCGATGCCGCGCTTGCCGTCCGCCGCCGCATCCCCGCGCAGGAAAGAGACATAGGCCTTGGCATCGCGGGTGATCGCATCGGGCGTCAACGCGCCGCGCAGCGGGACCACCTTGGCCTGCCCTTCCGGCGTGCGATAGTCAGAGAAACTCTCGAACGTGGGTGCCGGGCCGCCGCGATAATAGGGGTTCACGCATAGCACCGCATAGCCTTCGGCGGCGAGCGAGCGGGCCATGATCTTCATCGCTTCCCGCAGACCGGCGATGTCCGGCCACATGACGATGCCGGGATGCGCGCCCTTGGCGGGATGGACGAAGAACGCATCCGCCACGCCGTCGGCCGTGGTGATGGAGACCATCTTTTCCTTCACGTCAGAGGCGCCCTTGTTGGGCGTGAAGCCGTTCGCGCAACCGGCCAACACTGCACTGGCGCCCAGCGCGGCAAACGTGCGGCGATCGAGGCCACGGCGGGCAAGATTGCCGTCTTCGGCCAGGGCGGTGAAGTCGTCACACATAGAACCGGGGTTCCGCTGTTGTTTTGGAGGCGAAATTCAGGCTAGCGGGGAGGCCGCGCCATGGCGAGTCCCTCCTTGCACAAATGGGATAGAAACGATGACCGACCCCGAACAGATCGCCTGCTGGCAGCGCATCGATGCGCGGCTGACGACTTCGGGCAAGCTGGTGGACGGCGATCCGGAGCGGCTTGCCGCACTCGGCGTGCGCCGTGTGATCAATCTGGCGCTCGCCAGCCATCCGGAGGCGCTGTCCGACGAAGCCGGCCGGTTCGCCCGTGCGGGGATCGATTACGTCCATATCCCGGTGCCGTTCGACGCGCCGGATGACAGCCACTTCGCCGCCTTCAACGCCGCGATGGCAGAAGCGGATGGCGCGTCTGTCCACGTCCATTGCATCCTGAACTGGCGCGTTTCAGCCTTCGTCTACCGCTGGAACCGCGCCCACGGCATGGCGGAAACCGATGCTCGCGCGCTGATGCGCCAACAGTGGGAGCCGGAAACCAGCGAGAACAAGGACGCGCCCGCCTGGGCCCGCTTCATCGCCGGTTAGATCGGGCGCCTAAACCGCGCCGTTGAAGTTCAGTTCCAGATTCACCGCGTTGGGATCGACCAGGAAGATCTGCGCCAGCCCCAGCGCCGGATGCTCCATCGCGCGGTGCGGCAGGCCCAGCCCTTCGATCCGCGCACGCGTCTCTTCATAGCCGGTGCAGCGCAGCGCCACGTGATGCAGCGCATTGGTGGGCGATCCGGGGTGGTAATCGTCATAGCGACCCGGCGCAGTGGTGCGGTCCACCAGATGGACGATCGCGTTGCCCGCCGAATCGCGCATCCAGTAACCGGCAATGTGCGAGGCGACGGTGGAATTGGCGCTGCGGATGAGCCCCAGCACTTCTTCATAGAAACGCGCCGTGGCCTCCAGATCGTCGGTCAGCACATTGACGTGATCGATACCGGTGACCTGCATGAAACCTCTCCCAACGCGGGGTTTTAGAGCGTTTTCTAATCAGGTGGAACCACCTGATGACTCGGAAAACGCGGCAAACCAAAATCTTTGAGCAGTTGATCCGATGCAATCGGATCAACTGCTCTAGCCCCTGAACACCACCGTGCGCGCGCCATTCAGCAGCACGCGATCCTCAAGATGCAGCCGCACCGCTTCGGCCAGCACGCGCCGCTCGATATCGCGGCCCTTGCGCACCATGTCCTCGGGCGTGTCGGCGTGAGTCACGGCTTCCACATCCTGATGGATGATCGGCCCTTCGTCGAGGTCCGCCGTGACGTAGTGCGCCGTGGCACCGATCATCTTCACCCCGCGCGCGTGCGCCTGGTGATAGGGCTTGGCGCCCTTGAAGCCGGGCAGGAACGAGTGGTGAATGTTGATGCAGCGGCCAGAAAGAAACGCCGCCATCTCGTCCGAGAGGATCTGCATGTAGCGCGCCAACACGACCAGTTCGGCGCGTGTTTCGTTGACCAGCGCGCGGATCTGCGCTTCTTGCGCAGGCTTGTTGCCCTTGGTCACCGGCAGGTGATGGAACGGCAGATCGCCGATCATCGCCGAATCGATCGCTTCGCGCGGGTGGTTGGAAACGATGCCGACGACGTCCATCGGCAGTTCGCCAATGCGCAGGCGATAGAGCAAGTCGGCCAGGCAGTGGTCGAACTTGCTGACCATCAGCAGCACGCGGCGGGGCCGGTCGCGACGGATCATCGACCAGGCCATGCCGTATTCGTGTGCGATCGGGCCGAAGCCCTCACGGATTTCCTTGCGATCGGCACTGCCCGGATCGAAGGCGACGCGCATGAAGAACTTGTCTTCATCCAGATCGTTGAATTGCTGCGCCTCAATGATGTTGCCCCCCGCTTGCGCGAGGTAGCCGGTCACCCGAGCAACGATGCCCGGACGGTCGGCGCAGGACAGCGCGAGGATCAGCGATTCAGACATCCGGTTCGTCCTCAGGCAGCGGCGCGGTTTGAAAGCGCGGCTTCGGATTCGGCCAGTAGCGCGGACATGATGTCGGTCACCGGCTCTTCCTTGCTGACCATGCCGACCGACTGGCCCGCCATGATCGAGCCGTTCTCTACGTCGCCGTCGATCACCGCGCGGCGCAGCGCGCCGGCCCAGAAGTGCTCGATCTTCAGCTGGGCTTCACCCATGTCGACCTCACCGGCGTCCAGCAGGCGCGCCACTTCGATCTGCTTGGCAGTGAATTCCTCGGTGCCCTTGTTCTTCAGCGCACGCACCGGGATCACCGGCAGACGCGGATCGACCTGCACCGAAGCCACGGCATCGCGGGCCGAGGCACGGAAGAAGGCCTTCTTGAAGTCCGGATGGGCGATCGATTCGGTCGCGCAGGCAAAGCGTGTGCCCAGCTGCACGCCGGCCGCGCCCATTTCCAGATAGCCGGCCATGGCCTCGCCGCGGCCGATACCGCCGGCGACGAAGACCAGATTGTCGGCCGCGAGTGCCGGCAGGATTTCCTGCGCCAGAACGGACGTCGAAACCGGGCCGATGTGGCCGCCGGCTTCCATGCCCTCGATCACCAGCGCGTCCGCGCCGGAGCGCAGCAGCTTCTTGCCCAGCGCCAGCGTCGGCGCGAAGCAGATCACTTTGGCGCCCGATTCCTTGATGGCTTCCACGCTGCCCTTGGGCGGAATGCCGCCGGCCAGCACCACGTGGCTGACATTGTGCTTCGCGCAGACTTCGATCAGGTCGAACAGTTGCGGGTGCATGGTGATCAGGTTCACGCCGAAGGGCTTGGCCGTCAGCGCCTTGGTCGCGGCGATTTCCTTGTCCAGCAGTTCGGGGTTCATCGCCCCGCAGGCGATCACGCCGAAGCCGCCGGCATTGCTGATCGCGGAAACCAGATTACGCTCGGACACCCAGGACATGGCGCCGCACAGGATCGCATATTCGCTGCCGAGAAATTCGCAGCCCCGCGCCATCAGCGCGGAGGTCTTATTGGTGGCGGCCATTGATGCTCCCATAGCCCGCATTCATAAACGAGCCTGCGCCATAGGATGAGGAAACGCGCGGCACAAGCAGCGCTGTTGCCCCGCCCGCGCGCGAGGATCGCGGCAACATCCGGAAACTTGATCTCCATCGCTGGGAATGAGACCCATGGCGGTGATGGATGCCAGAACCCTCTACGAAGCTAAGCTGACCACTGCCGACAAAGCGGTGCAGGCGATCGACAGCAACAGCGACCTCGCCATGGGCATGGCCGTGGCAGAGCCGCCCGCGATCTTGGCCGCCATTGCGCGGCGGGCGGAAGCGGGGACGCTCACCGAGTTACGCGTGTGGTATTTGCTATCACAAGTTCATGCCGGATCGACGATTTTCCGCCGCAAGTTGCTCGGCCCGATCCGCCCACAATGCCTGTTCATGAGCGGCGTGGAGCGCGCGCTGATCAAGGCCGACCCCGCAGCCGAGGCGCTGATCGACTTCGTCCCCACCGCGTTCAGCGGATCGCCCCGGGTGATGCGTGACGAAGTGGGCATGGATGCCTGCGTGCTCACCGTCTCCCCCATGGATGCGGACGGCTATTTCAGCTTCGGCGTCGCCAACGACTACACCTCGGTCGTCGCGCACAGCGCCAGAACGGTGATCGTGGAAGTGAACCCGGCGATGCCGCGCGTGGCTTGCCCAGCCCCGCTGCACGTCTCCCAAGTTTCCGCCATTGTCGAGCATCACGTGCCCCTGCTCAGCTTCGGAGAGGCTGACGCCGCGCCGGAGGACGAGGCCATCGCCGCCCTGATCGCGGAGATGATCGACGATGGCGCCTGTCTGCAAATGGGCATCGGCAACCTGCCCGGCGCGGTCTGCCGCCGCATCGCCAACCGGCGCGACATGGGCATCCACACCGAACTGCTGACGCCGCCGCTGGCCCGTCTGGCTCAGCAGGGCGCGGTGACCAATCGCTTCAAGACGACCGAAACCGGCCTCAGCGTCTATTCCTTCGCGATGGGGGACGAGCCGTTCTATCGCTGGATGGACGGCAATCCGCATGTCTATTCGATGCGAGTGGACGTGGTGAACGACCCCGCCGTGATCGCGCGAAACGACAAGGTCGTCTCGGTCAACGCGACGATCCAGGTCGATCTTCAGGGCGCGTGCAATTCGGAATTCATGGGTGGGCATCAGCACTCGGCCGCAGGCGGACAGGTCGATTTCGTGCGCGGCGCCTATGGATCGAAAGGCGGGCTGTCGGTGATCGCTTGCCGCTCTACGGCGAAGGGCGGGACGGTCAGCCGGATCGTGCCGAAGCTGGAAGGGCCGGTGACGACGCCGCGCAACGATGTGCACTGGATCGTCACCGAGCACGGCGCCGCGAACTTGCGCGGCAAGACCTTGCGGGAGCGGGCAGAACTGCTGATCGGGTTGGCTGATCCCAGGTTTCGCGATGAGCTGGCGAAGGGGCTTTAGCTCTCCTCGCTGCTCCAAAACTCCCTTCATCGTTCCAAAACGAACCTCACCCACAACACTCCGTCGCCCCCGCGAAGGCGGGGGCCCCGCTTTCTTTGCGCCACGTCGGAAAGAAAAGCGGGATCACCGCCTTCGCGGGGATGACGAGGGGTGATGGGATTGGTCTTGGTCACAGGGGGTAGGCTTCCCAGTGGGAGCATCAGCGCTAGATCGCCACCGCCCCCAACCGCTCCACCCAATCCGCATGGCGCTTCTTGAGTTCCCGCCCCCACCCGAGGCCGACCTCCTCAGCATCCAGCACTTCGAGCACCTCGAACGCAAATGTCTCCTCGCCGTGCGTGTTCCAAGCCTCCTGCAACGAACGCTGCGGTGTCGAGCCTAACCGCAAGGTGAAGAACACTCGGTTGCGGATGGCCGGCAGGTTCGGCGCCCGGCCGACCCATACCTCCCCGCTTGCCTTGCAGCGGATCGCATAGATGCCCGGCTCCGGCTTGCGTTCGCGATATTCGGCAATGGCCGCCTTACGGTCGCTACGTTCCATGATTCGATTCCCTTCAGATTTTTACCCGGATAAATTGACTCGATCGAAACTTCAATTTACCCTGGTAAAAATATCTTCAGGACCTGCCAATGACCCAGACTTGCACTGCCTTCCTCGGTACCACACGCATTGCGCGCGGCACGCCCGAGGAATTGATCGCCACCCTGCGCGGCCGCGAACAGGGCGTTCTCGTATTCGACGATGCGACCGGCCGTGCGGTTGACCTCGACTGGCGCGGCGTTGCGCCCAAGGCAGATGCAACCGAAGCTCCCCGCCGCAGGGGCCGGCCCAAGCTGGGCGTGACCGCCCGCGAAGTAACGCTGCTTCCCCGGCAATGGGACTGGCTGGCACAACAACCCGGCGGCGCCTCGCAGGCACTCCGCCGGCTTGTCGATGAAGCACGCAAGGCCGATGGCGGCCGCACGGCCCGCCGCGCAGCGCACGAACGCGCCTATCGCGTTATGTCCGCGCTTGGCGGCGACCTGCCGGGGTTCGAGGAAGCCAGCCGCCTGCTCTTCGCGGACAAGCTGGCCGAATTCGCCGCCGCCATCGAGACGTGGCCAGCCGACTTGCGCGGCCACGTCCTCGAACTGGCCCAGCCTTCACCGGAAGACTGAGGCGGAAACGAAAAAGGCGGCGCTGCCCGCGCCGCCTTTCCCTAATTCACGCTATGCGCCCGATCAGGCCGCAGCGTCGAGTCCGTAAGCCGTGTGCAGCACGCGCACCGCCAGTTCGGTCTCATCGGTGTCGATCAGGACCGAAACCTTGATCTCGCTGGTGGAGATGGCGATGATATTGATGCCGCGATCGGCCAGCGTCTTGAACATGGTCGAGGCGACACCGGCGTGGCTGCGCATGCCGACGCCGACGACACTGACCTTGGCCACGTTGCTGTCGGCGATCATGCGGTAGTAGCCGATCGTGTCCTTGCGCTCTTCCAGCAGCGCCTGCGCGCGGACGAGGTCGGCCTGCGGCACCGTGAAGGTGACGTCGGTTTCGCCCTTATCCTTGGCGACATTCTGGATAATCATGTCGACATTGATGTTCTGCTCGGCCAGCGGCGCGAAGATCGCGGCCACGGCGCCCGGACGGTCCGGCACGCGGGTAAGGGTAACCTTGGCTTCGTTCTTGTCGGCGGCGATGCCGGTGATCAGCTGGCGTTCCATGTCGCTTCCTTCCAGTTCTTCGTCGCTCACGATCATCGTGCCGGGCAGGGTATCGGCGGCAGGCGCATTCTCGTCGATGAACGAGGACAGCACCTGGACGCGCACCTTTTCCTTCATGGCCAGCGAGACGGAGCGGGTCTGCAGGACCTTCGAACCGACCGAGGCCAGTTCGAGCATTTCTTCATAGGTCACCAGCGGCAGCTTGCGCGCCTTGGCAACGATGCGCGGGTCGGTGGTGTAGACGCCGTCGACATCGGTGTAGATGTCGCAGCGGTCGGCCTTCACCGCAGCCGCCACGGCCACAGCCGACGTGTCCGAGCCGCCACGGCCCAGCGTGGTGATGCGGTTATCCGGCGAAACGCCCTGGAAACCGGGGATCACCGCGATCTCGCCCGCCGCCATCGAGGCCAGCAGCGCTTCCGAATCGAAATCCTCGATACGGGCCTTGGCATGGGCATCGTCGGTCTTGATCGGCAGCTGCCAACCCAGCCACGAGCGCGCCTTGCAGCCCATCGCCTGCAGCGTCAGCGCCAGCAGGCCCGAAGTGACCTGCTCGCCCGATGCGACGACAACGTCGTATTCGGCGGGATCGTAAAGCGCATTCGCCTCACGGCAGAAGTTCACGAGGCGGTCGGTCTCGCCCGCCATCGCCGAAACGACAACCGCGACTTCGTGGCCCGCTTCCTGCTGGCGTTTAACGATACCCGCCACGCGCCGGATTCGCTCGGTCCCGGCCATCGAGGTGCCGCCGAATTTCATCACGATACGTGCCAAGGTGCCGTTGCTCCCCGTGAGATTGTGCGCATGAACGATGCGCGTGTGGATAAGAGTTCGGCGGGCTGTTAGGGGGGACTCATGGATAATGCAACTGCTTCGAACACGCCTTTCGGCGCAACAATCGATCCGAAGGAGGCCGCTCACTTCGGCGCGCTGGCAGCCGAGTGGTGGGATCCGAAGGGCTCTTCGGCGATGCTTCACCAGCTGAACCCGGTGCGCCTGGGCTTCATCCGGGCCGAGATCGACCGGTATTTCGGCAGCGATTCCCGTAGCTTGAAGCCGTTGGCCGGCAAGCGCGTGCTCGATGCCGGCTGCGGCGCCGGGCTGCTTTGCGAACCGCTCGCCCGGCTTGGCGGGGCGGTGACGGGCGTGGACGCAGCGGCGGAGAACATTGCGGCGGCCCGTGCCCATGCCGAGGCGATGGGCCTGCCGATCGATTACAAGCATGGCGAACTGGGTGCGCTGGGCCTCTCGGGCTACGACCTCGTCTGCTCGCTGGAAGTGATCGAGCATGTCACCGACAAGGCGCTGTTCATCGGCCAGCTTGCCGATGCGCTGGCGGACGACGGGCTGATGATCCTCTCCTGCCCCAACCGCACCCCCGCCTCGCGCCTGCTGCTGGTCGAGGCGGCCGAGCGGCTGGGCAAAGTGCCGCGCGGCACGCATGACTGGCACCAGTTCCCCACGCCTGAAGAACTGCGCGAACTGGCCGAAGGCGCGGGCCTCACGCTGGGCCAGCCGAAAGGCATTGCATGGTCGCCCACGAGCGGGCTGCACCTGTCGGATGATCTTTCGCTGAACTACATCGTCACCGCCACCAAGGCCTGACACGCGCCCGACTTATCACCTTGAACCCCGTCATCCCCGCGAAGGCGGGGATCCCGCTGGTTCTTGGCGACGTAGCTAAAGGCAAGCGGGGCCCCCGCCTTCGCGGGGGCGACGAGGTGTTTGGGGGACGATGTTCTTGTTGACTTCTTAGATCTCGTCGACCGCTTGGGCCGCTAAACCGAACCGCTCGCGACAAGCCCAGCAATCGCCGCCCTCACTTGCGCCTCACGCTCCTCCCAAGTCCCGCCGATCCGCGTGAACGGTACGCCCGCCCGCACCAGCATCTCCTCCGCGAGCGCGGCAAATCGAGCGCGCGCCTCGTCCGTACCGAAGAACCGCGTACCATCATCGCGCCAAGGCACATCGGGCGAGAACAGCAGGTAGTGATCGGCCTTAGGATAGCCCAAGAGCACCTCGGGCACTTCACCGAACAGCATCTCCGCCCAGGCCGCCGTCATCAACTGATCGGTATCGAGCAGCAGCACCGGAGGCGCCGAAGCCATGGCCTTGCGGTTCTCCTCCGCCTGCCCTTCGGCAATGGCGAGCAGGTCCGCCATCGTCAGGTCGGTCCCGCGTTCCTCGCAGTAGGTGCGGCCATATTCGGGCACCCACGGCCGCCCCAGCCGCGCGGCCAGCACCGACTTTCCCGTGCTTTCCGCACCGTGGAGGCAAACCGTGATCATGCCGGCTTGAGCCGCCCCTTCTGCGCCCGCTCCGCCGCGGCCCATTCGATCAGGCCCAGCACGGACATTACCAGGAACACCACGTAGAGTGCCGCCGTGGGCCACAGGTCCTTGTAGGCGTAGACCCCGATCGAGCCCAGATCGATGGCGATCCACAGCACCCAGTTCTCGATCCGGCGAAACGCCAGCAGGATCTGCGCGGCGATCGAGGCACCGGCAATCGCAGCGTCCGCGTAGGGCAGCGAGGCGTCCGTGAACTTGTGCATCACCCAGCCGAGGTTCAGCGTCAACGCCGCCGTGGCCACCAGCCAGAGTGCGCGACTGAACCCGCCCAGCCGCCTTACCGGCACCCGGCTGTCACCACCGCCCGCCCGCACCCAGAGCACCCAGCCCCAGGCCTGCGCCGCGAAGAAGAAGATTTGCAGGCCCGCTTCGCCATAGAGCTTGGCCTGCCAGAACACCACGAAGTACAGCGCTACCATCGCCATGCCGAACGGGTAGTTCCACACGCTGCGCCGCACCAGCAGTGCAATATTGGCGAGCCCCAGCCCCGCCGCGATCCATTCTACCGGATCCATCGTCGCCCCTGTTTCTGCCCCGGATCAGTCCAGAGCGGCTTCCCACTCGGGTTCCTTGAAACCCACCAGCAGCCCGCCTGGATACTCGACGACGGGTCGCTTGATGGTGCTGGGCTGCGCGACCATGATCGCCACGGCTTTGGCGGCGTCCAGATTCTGCTTGTCTTCGTCCGGCAGCTTCTTGAACGTGGTGCCCGCGCGGTTCAGCAGCTTTTCCCAGCCGGCCTGCTCGATCCACTTTTCAAGGCGCGCCGCATCCGCGCCTTCCTTCTTGTAGTCGTGGAAGGTGTAGTCGCTGCCGCGCGCTTCCAGCCACTTACGCGCCTTCTTCACCGTGTCGCAGTTGGGGATGCCATAGAATTCCAGGCTCACGATTCGGTTTCCCTTTCGAAGTGGCGCACCCGCGGCTCGTTGCAGGCGAAGACAGTGTAACTCTGATAGTAATGCTCGCGCCCCTTGCCCTGCACTTCGGCGTGGGCGGCCACGCGGCGCCAGGCCAGTGCGGCGGCTTCGCCTGCCCATTCGGACATGGCGATCACTTCGCCATCGTCGCTGGTGTAGCTCTTGAACGCGAGGAAACCGGGCTGCGCGCGGGCGAGCAGGTCCATCGCCTCGGCATCGGCGGAATAGGCGGCGGCGTCGATATCGGCGCGCTTGCGATTGCGGAAGACTACCAGGAACATGGGGGCGCTCATGGGCCTTCGCGGACCATTCCGCAAGCATGTGGCGCGCCGCCAACGCTGGACAATCCGAAGATTGCGCGCCAAGGCGCGGGGCATGAGCGTGAACACTTTCGGCCGTCTTCTGCGATTCACCACCTGGGGCGAGAGCCACGGACCGGCCATCGGCGCCGTCGTCGACGGGTGCCCGCCGGGCCTCGCCATCGATGAGGGCGTGATCCAGCCCTTCCTCGACGCGCGCCGCCCCGGCCAGTCGAAGTTCACTACCCAGCGGCAGGAGCCGGATCAGGTCCGCATCCTGTCCGGCGTGTTCGAAGGCAAGACCACCGGCACGCCCATCTCGCTGATGATCGAGAACGTCGACCAGCGCTCGAAGGACTATTCGGAAGTCGCCAAGGCCTATCGCCCCGGCCATGCCGACTATGCCTATGACGCCAAGTACGGCTTCCGCGACTATCGCGGCGGCGGGCGCAGCTCCGCGCGCGAAACCGCCAGCCGCGTGGCGGCCGGCGGCGTGGCGCGGCTGGTGATCCCGGAAGTGACGATCCTGGCCTATGTCTCGGAAATCGGCGGCGACGCGATCGATAGGACGAACTTCGATGCGGCGGAGATTGGCAATAACCCGTTCTTCTGCCCCGACGCGGAAGCCGCGAAGCGCTGGGAGAAGATCGTCGACGATGCACGCCTATCCGGTTCCTCGGTCGGCGCCGTGGTCGAATGCGTGGCCACCGGCGTTCCCGCCGGCTGGGGCGCTCCCCTTTACGGCAAGCTGGATGCCGACCTTGCCGCCGGCATGATGGGCATCAACGCGGTTAAGGGCGTGGAGATCGGTGACGGTTTCGCCGCCGCGCGCCTGACCGGCGAGCAGAACGCCGATCCCATGCATCCGGGCGTTGGTGGCCCCGAATTCAGCGCCAACCACGCGGGCGGCATTGCCGGCGGCATCTCGACCGGCCAGCCGGTCGTGGTGCGCGTGGCGTTCAAGCCGACCAGTTCGATCCTCACCCCGCAGCCCACCATCACACGGGACGGCGAAGCGACCGAGCTGTTCACCAAGGGCCGCCACGACCCCTGCGTCGGCATTCGCGGCGTGCCGGTGGTCGAAGCGATGATGGCGCTGGTGCTGGCCGATCACAAGTTGCTCCATCGCGGCCAATGCGGCTGACGCGGCTTGGCTGACGTCGCCCTCCGCCCCGAGCGGGACGGCGATGCCGATGCCATCCGCGCGCTTGTAACCGCCGCTTTCCTTGGTGCCGAGCATTCGAGCGGCAGCGAAGGCGCGATCGTCAACGCCCTGCGCGCCTCGGGCAAGCTCACCGTTTCGCTGGTAGCCGAGCGCGATGACGCGATAGTCGGCCATGTCGCCTTTTCGCCAGTGACCATCGACGGACGGGACCTCGGCTGGTTCGGCCTCGGGCCGGTCGCCGTCAGTCCCGATCACCAGCGCCAAGGCATCGGCACTCGCCTGATCGAGGCAGGACTTGCACAATTGCGAGAGACCGAAGCGCAGGGCTGCGTGGTGCTGGGCGATCCCGCCTACTACGCCCGCTTCGCCTTCGTGAGCGATCCCGCTCTCGCCTATCCCGGCGTACCGGCCGAATACTTCCAGCGCCTTGTCTTCACCGGGACCGCCCCCACCGGCGAAGTCGCTTACCATGAGAGCTTGCCGCAAGCTGACAGGTTGACACAGTTTACACGGTCCAGAGTGAAAAGTGTCGTCTTGGCTCCGGAAAGTGTCATCTTGCGCGGCGATGTGTAACCTTGTGCGGTCACAAGGTTACAGGTTCGGCGTTTTCGCTTGAGGATGAGGCTGGACGTCACGTGCGCGAAGGTACGCGTGCCGGATCATGTAGGAAAACGGGCGAGCGGCCCGTGGAGGGTTCGCCCTCTCTCGATAGCATGACACCCTCCGTCATCGCCTCGCGATGCCGCCTCCCCTTGCAGCGGAGGATCGTTGAAGCTCTTTCTTCCCGTCATCCCCGCGAAGGCGGGGATCCCGCTTCTCTTGGTTTGGCCGACAGGTCGACAGTCAGCGGGGCCCCCGCCTTCGCTGGGGCGACGGGAGTGTTTGGGGCTAAGGTGGTTTCTCACCTCAGGGCCCGCAAACCGCCCCGTCAATCCAGCTTTGCATCCGCCAGCGGCGCCGTCCGCGCCTCCAGCTTGCCCTCGCCGCGATAGACCAGCACGCAACTGGCGCTGCCCGCGCAGAAGTGCTGCACCGGCGCCAGAGCGCGGGCGCCGTAGCGGTAGGTCAGCTTGCCCTCGGTAATCTCGAAGCCGGAAATGTCGCGAATGCGGTGTTCGTGCGCGAACATCACGGCATGCCCCTGTTGCACCGGCGCCCAAAACGACCATTGATCGTAAAGGCGGTGGTGATAGCGGAACTTCATGTCGCCCTGCGCCCGGTTGTCCAGCGAAGTGGGCCAGCTGTTGCAAGCGGCCAGCGATGCGCAGGCGGCTGCCAGCAGCGCAAGTCGGATCGTTTTCATCGCCCCTCTCTGCCCCACTTGCCGCAGCGCCGCACGACTTTTCGCGGGCGCACACGTTTTATCGACAGAAACGTTCAGTCCATCGCGACTTATCGAGTGATCCGATCAACTCAATCGGATCAAGGCCCTACACATCGTCATACGGGCGGCCTATCTCCCGTCTCGTCAGTTTCAACACCCATCGAGGGAGAATACACCATGGGTATCATCGGCAGCACCATCAAGCCGTTCAAGAACACCGCTTTCCAGGCCGGCAAGGACTTCTTCGACGTCACCGACGCCGACATCGCCGGCAAGTGGGCCGTGTTCTTCTTCTACCCCGCCGACTTCACCTTCGTCTGCCCGACCGAGCTGGAAGATCTGGGTGAACAGTATGCCGCACTGCAGGGCATGGGCGTGGAAGTGTACGGCGTTTCGACCGACACGCACTTCAGCCACAAGGCCTGGCACGACACCTCGGACAAGATCGGCAAGATCCAGTACGCGTTCCTGGGCGACCAGAACCACGCGCTGACCGAAGCCTTCGGCGTTCTGCGCGAAGATTCGGGCCTGGCCGACCGCGCCACCTTCGTGGTCGATCCCGAAGGCGTCATCCAGATCATGGAAATCACCTGCGAAGGCGTTGGCCGTAACGCTGTCGAACTGGTCCGCAAGATCAAGGCTGCCCAGTACGTCCGCGCCAACCCCGGCCAGGTTTGCCCGGCCAAGTGGGAAGAAGGTTCGGAAACCCTCGCTCCCTCGCTTGACCTCGTCGGCAAGCTCTAAAAACTACGCGATCCCACGGGTCGCGTGCTGAAGGTGCGCGGCCCGGGGTCTCCCTCCCCCGTGCCGCGCCCTGTGCCCCCAAGCCATGGCGCACCGGTGAGGAACCAGTCCCCGGGCCGCCCCTTTCATCACCCTGATTTCAAAGGACCTGACTCATGCTCGACGCCACTCTGAAGCAACAGCTCTCGCAATATCTCGCCATGCTGCGCGAGCC